>ERZ780198.2833-NODE-2833-length-12646-cov-4.673100_pt1 | contig 12646 bp, 14 predicted proteins | sample MGYA00510979_ERZ780198 | MGnify/ENA primary metagenome ERZ780198 (study PRJEB29588, sample SAMEA2158039) | human gut metagenome | biome: human gut; feature: human-associated habitat; material: faeces | place: Denmark | collected 2008/2010 ...
TCAAGCAATACGCAAAACGAAAAGACAAGGACTTACGGAAGCTGATGCGCTATGCACAGATGTTCCGTGTTGAAAAACTCCTTCGGCAGTATTTGGAGGTGCTCTTATGATCTGCACATTCTGAGCCAGCTCCACGGTCAGAGTATCGTTCCCGCTGATCTCCGGGCGGCGCTCATCGCAACAGCCAGAAAGCGTGGCACGGAGAAACACCTTGCCGACGCGCCTGCGGCCTTTGATGAAGTCGAGGCCGCCCAAAATATGGAAAAGCTGTGGCGGGCTTATCAGAAAAAGTTCTCCTATGCCGCTGATCTGTCGTGGCATACGGTCATGGAATCCATCCGCAGCCTATATGAACTGGCACGGGAGTAATAGAACTGCAAATCGGAATTTGTGGAAGTGATATACATGGCAAAACATGAGTTTGGAATTATGATGGATGCTCCTCAGCAGGGCACACGATATGACGAGTATGAGCCGTGGAAATATGCCTGTATTTCTGTTGATGACGCCTATTTGGACGGCGTTGTCGAAAGGCTTACATCCATTGACTTCTATTGGCATACACTTTCCGTCAAAGGCAAAGGGCTTGCATACTGTGGTGTTACACTTGTTCCACCTTGTTCGCTAAAGGCATTTATTGATGTCATTGCAGATAATTCTGAACTATCCGAACTGAAAAAGCTGTTAGAAAAGGCATTAAGCAATAACAAGTGGGTAATTCATTACGGCCTCTGATTGAGACAACTTCCAGTTTGTCGAACTATCAGTTTGCTTTTACCTCTTGCAAATCAACACATTTCAAACGGTCTGCTTCGGCAGGCCGAGAAGGCCATCGGCTATTTGCCGATGGCCTTCTCTGTTTATTACTTTTTCACATATTTCTCAAGCATCTGATACGTTCTCAGACTATTGATCAGCATCTCCCTGCACATCTGCCGATGCGTTTCCTGCCGTTCTTCCTCGGAGGGTTCAGGGATGCCCAACTCAGCAAAAACCTCCTCTGCGGAGAAGAAGTGCTTCGCCCGTTCCTCCGGCGGGAGCTTGTCCAGCTCCTCTGCTTCACGGAGGGAGTCGTAGAGCTTTTGCTGGGTTCAATGTCCAGCCGGTCAACCAGCGCAGCGGCGATGTCCACCGCAGGATGGCTCAGGATCAACTCTTTTACGTTCATACCTCACCTTCCTTTGGAAAAGTGTGCAATGATTGCACACTTTTTTCAAGCTGTTCTTACGCGCTCTGGCGGATCACGATGCCTTCTTCATCCCATGTAGCCAGCCGGAAGTTGTAGGGACGTCCGTCAGGCGCGGTCAGGGTGTTCAGGATGTCCCGCAGCTCCTTCACCTCCGCTGAATGGCGCTTGGCGATCAGCACGGCTTCATCCACAGGCTTGTTGTCCAGCGCGCAGCCGTCCACATACATGCGGAGCTGGTACAAGTCCAGTGCCTTGGTCTTGCCGGCCTTGGCCTCGTAGATGGTCACGCGGTCGATGTAGCCCACGAACAGATCGACCTTGGCCTTCAGCCCGATCTTCTGGAACACCGGCTCCTCACGGCTCACCCGAAGGGCGGTAGGGTCATTCTCCCGCTTGGCGGTCAGCTCCTTGACGTACCGCAATTCCACCGAGTCCACATCCTTGGCCGGGGCGGGAACATACGAGGCGATCCAACTGAGCAGGTTCTTCAGGCGCGGATCGGCTTCACAGAACGAGGTTTTTGTGTTCTTCGTGGCAGGCAGTGCGGCGGGGTTGTCCGTAATCAAGTCTACCTGCACCAGAAAGCGGTTCTGACTGGGATGAATGGCCTCGCCCCAGACGCGGTCAAACATTCCGTGTTCGATGGCGCGTCCATTGATGCGCAGCTCCACGCCGCTGGACTCCATGTTGCACTTGTAGTAGATGGCGTTGGACGGGTTCTTCAGAATGTTGCCGTACTTACAACGAATCGTCAGCGGGCCGCCGCCAAGATTGCAGGGGATATCTCCGTAATCCTTCACGCTGCCCTCTTCCCACACCGGCAGCAGCGGCGTCAGCGTATGCTGCGTTTCCTCGCCGCCGCTGATCTCCCACACCTCCATGGTGATGGGCGTATTCGCCAGAATGCCCGCGTAGACGTACCGCAGTTCCTCAATGATATACCGCACCAGATTGCGGAAGTCGGAGGGCGCTGCCTTACGGTCGGGCTTCACCGTCCGGAACTTCGCCATAGGGCAGCGGACGGAGATCGATGTGCCAGTGGGGTGGGGCAAATCACCCGTACCTGAATAGAAACGCACCTTCATGGGCTTGTCCAGTTCAGATGTGCCCATGGAATATGGCGCCTTGACCTCGCGGTACTGGTTTGCCGCGGCGTCTGCCTTCGTGCGGGTGCGAATGCTCCACTTCTGATCAGGGCTGCTGTCGCAGGAGGCCAGCGCGTGCTTCAATCCAAAGCCGTGCTCGTTCAGCGGCGTCTGCGCGCCATCCCGACATGCGATGGTCAATGCACTGCTGAGGTCTGCAATGCCCGAGCCGCCGTCCGTCACGGTGATCTCCACCGCATCGCCCAGGTTTTCCAACGACAGCACTACCGTCATGGACAGTTCAGGATCGTCTTTGTTGGCGTGGAGGTTGGAAACCGCGTCGTCCATCAGCTCACAGATGACCTGGGCCACGCTGTTGAAGTTGTCCCCGATTCCGGCAAACAGGCCATAACCGGTAGGGTTGTTGCGGATGATCTCCTCCGCAATAGGAGTCTTGTTTTCGATTTTCATAGGTGCAATTCCTCCTGTTATCGGTTGAGTTGATTGGCTATATCGGCGCGAACAGCGGCGGCGATAATACGCAGCAGCGCCTGCTGCCGGATGACCTCCTGACAGAATGCCACAGCCAGATCCCCCGGCGTCAGATTGATTTCCTCACACAGACACAACAGTTCGATCCACTCGTCGTCGGTCATGTCTACTTCAATAGTTGCTTTACGTTCGTCGTTCATAATGGTTACTCCTCTTTTGTATCAATTTAGATTTACACCGCCCAGATGATCTCCGCGCTGTCCTCCGCCACCTCAATGCGGCGGATGAACTGGGCGGCCACGGTCTTTTTCTCCTCAAAGGACAGCTCGCTGAACACCAGCTTTTCCGGCAGCGGAATGCGGCCCGATTCCCGCCGCTGGGCCTGCCGGAGCGCTTCGCGCTCCTTTTCGATCTTCCCCAGCGCCTTTTGCAGATAGGACGCAGGCAGATCCTCGCTCTCGGCAAAGGCGTCCATCAGGCGCTCGGCACGGCGATCCAACTCCAGCAGCCGCCGGGTGTAGCTGTCCTCCTCCGGCTTCGGCACAACGGGCTCCCGGGGACACTGCGCCAGCAGCTTTTCAATCTCCGTCTGCACCACCGCTTCCAACTCCGCCAGCTTGACGTGGATAGCGGCGTCGCAGCGGTTCATATTGTACCGCCCGCTGCACACCAGATAGCGATAGGACTTGTCCGCCACAACGGACAGGCTGTAGCCGCACTTGGCGCATTTCAGCAGGCCGGACAGCCATGTGTGCTTGCCCTTTCCGCTGTTGCCCACCTGACGGTTATGAGCCAGCTTTGCCTGTACCATCAGAAACAGCGACGACGGCACGACGCCCACACTGTTCAGCACGGATGCCCGATGGTTCTCGGTCTTGGTGTACTTCCGCGCATTGGCCTCCCGCTTGCCCACCAGCAGCACACCGTGTACGCCGTCAAAGGCCTCCGGCGGACTGGTGACCTCCACGCCCTGCCCCAGATAGTGGAGCCGCACCTGCTCGTCCGCCATCACATACGCGGGGTTGTGCAGCAGGCGGGACAGCGTCACGTTGTCCCATGTGGCGCGCTTGGGGGCGGGGATACCCTCGGCGGTCAGCTTGCGGGCCAACAGCCCCAATGACACACCCTCCGCAACGTACTCCCGAAAGATCCGCTGCACCACCTCCGCCTTGTCGTTGGGGATGAGGGACGGGACTTCCCTGCCATCCCGTCCGCGTGCGCGGCCATTGTCGAAGCCGTAAGGTGCTGGACCTCCCGGCCATGCGCCCAGCGCCGCGCGGCGGTAGTAGTTGTCCCGCACGCGCTCGGCGGTGGTCTCCCGCTCCAGCTGGGCGAACACCATGATGATGTGCAGCATAGCCCGTCCCATGGGCGTCTTGGTGTCGAAGTTCTCGTTGACCGACACAAACTCCACATGGTGCTCCTGCAGCACCTCCCACAGCTGACCGAAGTCCGCCACGCTGCGGGAGAACCTGTCCAGCCGGTAGACGTACAGCGTGTCGATGCGGTCAGCGCGGATATCCTTCATCAGCTGCTGGAAGGCGGGGCGCTCGGTGTTTTTGCCGGAGTAGCCGGCATCCTTGTAGACCCGCAGCTCCCCACCGCCCGCCGTGCGGCGGCACAGGTCGATCTGTCCCGCGATGGACAGGCTGTCCTTTTTCTCCACGGACTGGCGGGCGTATACCGCGTCTGTTTTCATGCGGTCTTTTCCCGCTGGGCCGTCCGCAGCGCCCGCAGCTTCGCCATGCAGGCGGCGTAGGCATCCTTCATCTGCTGCTGCCGCACCTGCGGATCCTCATACTGCGGATGGGTGTGTTTGACTTCCATGTTCATTCCCCCTCGCCACAGCCTATGAGCCGGGGACGTAGAACATGCCGGGGACGCGGGAAACGGAATACGATCTTGCCTCATGCGTTTTCCTCCTTTCGGTGAAATGAGAAAAGAGAAACACCGTGCAGGCCGAGGCACTACACGGTGTCATGAGTATGACAAATAGACCGGATTCCGCTTGCAAAATCGGGGTCAAACGGGTATAATAACCCCATGCGGTGCGGATTTGTCCGTTGTGTAGGTGCTGTTACCACCTGCGCAGGCTTTGAGGAGTTGGCGCTCCTCAAAGCTGCCGTTGTTCTTTTTTCTATTGATAGAATAGCATATCTGCGCAGATATATCAATTAACGCAATTACCAAATATATCTGCACAAATATGTGCAATTTGTATATATGCATAGATATTGCTTTGTGGTACTATAATACACAGTAGCATCAGGAGGTTCTGCCATGTCTCCAGCAAGTAAAGCACAGCAAAAAGCGGTAAACAAGTACATGAAAAGCAATTATGATCGTGTCAATCTTATAATGCCCAAAGGAAAAAAAGACATTATTCAGGCACATGCGGCGCAGCAGGGGGAATCCGTCAATGCCTATATCAACCGCGCCATTGATGAAGCCATGCAGCGAGATGATTCTGCAACTTAAACGCAATAGTTGTATGAAACCGGCGCAGGATTTTCCTGCGCCGGTTTCATACAACTATTATTTATCGTTTTTCTTCAAATAACGTACCTTCTTCGCCGCTTCCCAATGTATCGCCTCCGCGTTGACCGGCGGTAAAGGGTCACCCCAGGAAATGGGCGCGTCAGCCATCTTTACTTCGACCGGCAGTCCGCCGAAGGGACGCACGGCGTTCGGAGTTGAGATGCTTACAGACGTATTTGGGCCGCCTTCAAAATGCAGATGTAATTTTTGACCACGTACGGCTGCCTCCCAGGGAATCCTGATCGTTCCCTGTCCGCGGCCTTCCTGTGCCACGGTGCCATCACCTACGATGAGCTGAGGAAAATGAAGCGCGTAGAGTTTTTTGCAAAAGGGCGCCTTGTCCAGCTTCTGCGCAATGCGCCATAGGCGATCCATATTTCTGCTATATTCCATGCGCTTTTTCGCGCCATCCCTACCAGATATTCTGTGGCCGAAAATATATTCTTTCTCCTCCAGCGACATGTCTGTACACGCCTGGATTACCGTTGCAAAGTTGCGGCGCAATATCCGCATAGATGTATGCGAATCAGATGACGACAGGTCATCCGATTCATTCTGCATCATGGCTTCGAGTGCAGCAAAACTGAACTGCTCATTAGAAACGCCAAAGTCCTCCAGCAATTTAAATACAAACTCTGAGTATTGATACCCGCGGCATGGTTGTTTAAAATCGTTCCCGAAACAAACGATAGGCAATTCTCCAATACCTTCTTTTGTGCCAATGTTCCTTTGCACAAATTCCTTTCTTCTTTGCAGGATGTCCTCAATTTCGATATGAACTGGAATACGCCGCAGTGCATTTTTTGTTTTTACTTGCCGGCTATACTTCATCTTATCATTTAAAATCTCATCGATCTTTAGGTAATGCCTGCCCGGGTGGTCGGAAAACGATTGGAAATCGTTCCATCGCAGTCCACGGCACTCCGCGGGACGCATACCTGTGTATAACGAGATCAAAAAACCACAAAAGCGGCCATCCTCCAGCGCATGCTCCGCCGCATATAATGCCAGACGCCCCTGCTGTCCAACCGTCAATGATCGCGGACAATTATCGTGCGGTTTCTCCGCTACTACGTCTGCCGTCTGAGCTAATATCCTCCGCAGCATCAAAGCCATAAGATTGCCGGATTTGCCACCCATATAGATTTCTCTGAGAATATTAGAGGCGTGTCCGCATGTAGCAGCGTAGGAGAAGACGTCCCGCAGCGCTGAGATAATCGTCTTAATGGTAGCCGCTTTGTAGCGGCTATTTTTGTTCACCTCTGACACTGCACGCGTAATACCAGCCAATGTGATTTCGGAGATTGACATGTCCAAGCAGCCTGCGACTTTCCGAATGTAGTCATCATATTGGCGCAGTGTTGCACAAGTTTCGAATCTGTATTGGTCGCCATCCTGAATCGCCCAGTGCCGATCTTTTGCGATAGAAATGCAGTGCTTTTCCCAATATTTATCCAGGGACATATCTTCGTCAGTTTTAAACACCATGTTAATTTTCCTCCAAATTCAGTTTTGTCGTAATGAAAATGCTGTCACTTGACTTAAAGTTGATAATCAGATCCCTTCCAGTCTCGAGGTTGTCATGCGAAACTTTACTGAGATCTACAGTCAAATCGCCGCTGATTCTACCACCAGGTGCAGCTGCGATAACATAATCTTCACCACTGCGATTGATCTTGAAATCAAGTGCGGTGTCGGAAGCACTCAGCAGCGAAAAGATATAGTGCTCCACCACCGCGGCCAGTTTCGCCAGCTCCCGAGGATCGTCATAGGCACAGTAGTTCCGTGCGAATACGCTCTCAGGCGCGCTGCCATACAGATAGCGCACCTCCTCTTCATCACATCCACAAATTGCCATCGCCGCCCGAAAGGTCTCTCGCAAGACTCGGTCAGGATGTTTCAATAAGTTTTTTGCTTCCTTCTGCTGTGCAAAATCGAAGCCTCTAAAGAAAACTTTTAACCACCGATCAAACTCATCCGGGCGCATTCGCCGCGCCGCGTTTTTGAAGCTGCGCATGAGCGGTGCACTCTCTTGTACGTTTGGCGCATTGTCTCTTACCCTGTGGTAAAATTTTTCCACTGTCGGCGGCAGCGGAAGAGTCCGTCGCCGCGGCCCGTTTAACTCTTCGGTACGATAGACCTCTCCTGCAAGCTTTGTCTCTGCCGAAATTTCAATGACAGTGATTCCTGTATAGGTTTTTGAGAAAGAGAATGATCCCCATGTCAATGCGCATAGCTCACTGATCGTGATGCCCGTGGTCATCAACAGAATTAACCCCAAGTAGAGGTAGCCCCGGCTGCTTTCAAGGTTCTCGGCGCAGGTTGCGACGATTTCCTTCACCTGAGCATGAGTCAAAATGTTTTTCTCGAAATGCCTGCTCGCATCCCGCGGGCCAACAACTACGCGGCGATTATCCATGGTGAAGCCATCCATGAAATGGTCTGAGATCAAATAGTGAGCTTCTTCATACGCAATCAGTGCCCGCAAGGCGCAGATCTGGCCATTGATCTGATAACTAGAAAACCCGCCTTCGCGCAAATGAAAGGCGAACGTCTCTTGTGTGATTTCGCAAAACGGCATCCGTCCAAGTTTGCCCACAAGCAAATCAAATGACCTTTCATGTTCTTTTTGAGTGGAGTTTGCCCACTTCATACTCTGGGCGACCCGATCAAAGTCCGCCGCAATCACCGCGGCCAGTGGTAATCTCTGTGCAAATTTTTCCCGCAGCGCACGCCCTTCCCTTGTAGCCGGGTCAAAGGCCCGCTGGAGGCACTCGGGAATCAGCTCAAGTACGCGCTTCTCCACGGAAGCCTCGTCCGTGAAGCGCACGATACGCGGGGGATGCTCATAAACAATCGCGCCGTTACCGTCGATGCGCTCTTTATCGTGAGAGCGCATCGACAGGATAACTGCAGCAGTGTTCTTGCGAGCTTCAACACGAAAAGTAACAGGCAGGCCAAAGAAATCAACAATACGAAGAGACATGTTTTAGATCCTCATGCGGTGCAGCCGCAGGAGGGGAAGGCTAGTTGCGTGGTATATATTGTTTTTCCAATTTTTCTTTTAGCTTTAACGCTTTTTGAAACCATCTAAAGCTCAAAACAAAATTGGGCATTAAAAAATCTCTCCGTAAATTCAAAAATGATATTTATATTGGCGCCTTCTCCTCCCTTCCAACCCGCACCTGCAGTGTGGAAACCATATGGAAAACCAATGTTTCTACGAAAAAAGCAGAACTATCCAAATAGATAGTTCTGCTTAATTTCATAGATGGTGACTTGGTTCGGGAAATCCATACGGATTCTCCCTTGTAATAAAAATACTTCGTAATTATACTTCTACGATACCATATTTTCTGATCATGTCAACCCCCTTTGCAGGACAAATTTTTCGTTCTTTTTAGAAATGCTATTGGATGCGTTTTATGGGGCAAAAAATAAAGTGTGCAATCATTGCACACTTTATTTTTTGCGAGTCGCGCTTAAGACACATTTTAGAGGATACTTCCTCCCTTGCCAGAGTGCTTATTCCGCTGCTTTTCTGCCGGTCATGTCGTTGAACTGAGTATTCCGCGCGAGATTGCGCACCTCGACCGCCCAAATTGGTCATCCATTCCGGCGGGATTGAGCACCCTTGCCGCCGTCATTGAGCACTGCGGTAAAATGTAGATATGCATTGCATTTTGCGGTGTAAATATCCCTGCTTCGATCTTTATTCGATCCGACAATGTCATTCGACTCATGTTTCCCTGCTTTCCGCAGGATGTGACCGAAACTATTATACCGCTTATTGCAGAGGTGAACGTCACCCCATCACCACTTTTTTACCCCCAAAATGTGACCTTCACTTTTGCAATCAACTGCTTTTCAAAAAGAATTTTAGCATAATTGCTGTCCAATAAAAATCCCTCCAAGCGCAGAAAGCAAAAAACCCCGGTGCGGATCAGAAAAACTGAAGCGCACCGGGGTGGAACAAAAATCCATAGATTCGATTCCTGTCACCGCTTTTCTCACAATAAACGGTGACAATTTTGTTTTCATACTTTTCGAGTAGAATATTAGAAAAACTCGGAGGTAAATACGATGAAAGGACGACAGTAACCGTCAAATCTTCTGGCGTATCGGTGCTCATTCTGCCACTCTCCGCTTCACCCTGTAAATCCGTGGCGGGCATACCACTTCAGGATCAGCTCCCAGCGCAGGTGCTCTACGATATGGGGACGCGGGAAAAGATATTCAACCTGCCTGCAGGCGTTTATAAATTCCTGCTGCATGCCGATCTCCTTCAGAACCTGCTCTGTCTCGGGGGGCATGCCTCTGTGCGCATAGCGCCCCTTGCGGCTTTCGTCCATCACCCGCGCAGCCAGCCCGACTGCCTCGGGCTTCCGCCTTACGATGCCTTGAAATATCTCCTCCCGATCGGAAAAGATATTTCCGCAGTCCGCACCGCTTGTCGGTGTCTCTTCTGCCGTCCCCTTTCGATTGTATGTGCCATGCCAAAGACCGTGGCTTCGCACCAGGGCAGAAAAGCACAGAGGCCGTGTCTCTGCCGTTGCAGGAGTTCTCTGCGCCTCACGCTCATCCAACAGATACGCCCGGAGATTTTCCTGCTCACAGTATTGCTGCGATGTCGGGAGCTCCCTTGCCCTGCGCCACGCTGCCTGCAGCGCATCGGCAATATCCGCGGTTGACAGCAGTACATAGGGAAACGCGCGGAATTCCTCCAGAAATCGCTCTTCCGTTATATGCAAGACGCTGTCGGCAAATACCGCCGGCATGATCCCCTGTGGGAGCAGCATATAAAAAACTCTGTCCATGCTTGTATCGACCTGCACCGGTATCACCTGACACACCTCGCCGAAGGCGGCTTTTATCTCCTCTTCTGCCTTTGGCAGAAAAGCCTGAGGCACCACGCACTCTATCGAGTTGAAATGATTTGCCTGCAGCGCTAAGGATTCCACCGGGATATCATGCCCGTTCGCCGTCATAACATTTCCGCACGCACAGAGCTTCTCCGGCAGATCAAAGCCGTCCTGCACCCCCGCCGCAAGCTCGATTTTACGGCAATGCGGGCAGTAATAATGCGGCGGCAGCGGATCGATCTCCGAGGCCCCCAGCAGATAGCCTGCAAACGATGCCGTATACTGTCCACGGAGGAGCACAGGCGCCATTGCCTCTCGCGCCGCTGCCTGCAAACGGGCCAAAAAATCCAACATCTGCACACACTTGTCCGACAGAAGAATCCGCTCCTGCTCAAAGCGGTTCAATACCTGCCATGACAGCTCTGTGCCGTAGCGCTCCAGCATCTGCTGATAGGCCTTATTCCAAAAAATCATCCTCATCATGCAGCTCATCCTCATCCTCCAGTTCATCCTCATTCCACCACAGCTCCGTCTGTGCCTGCACCTCCTGCCGATGAAGATCGTCAAGCATCATCAGGGACAGAATCTCCTCCTCCGGCGTGGCAAAGCCGTCACCGTTCAGATCAAACAAATTCCCAAAAAGTCCCATTCCTCGCTCCTTTCTCAGCTTACCTGCCGGGATACCGACAGGACAACTCCCATCTCCACAAGCAGCAGCACCAGGGCGCTGCCGCCGTAGCTAAAAAACGGGAGGGAAATCCCGGTGGTGGGAAGAAGCCCCGTAACCACCGCCACATTCAAAAACACCTGCAGCGCCACCAGTGTGGAGACCCCCACTGCCAGCAAGCTCCCAAACCGATCCGGCGCGGCCCGGGCGATCTGATATCCGCGGAGGATCAGCAGGGCAAACACCAGCAGCACCAGCAGAGCGCCCACAAAGCCCACCTCCTCACAGACCACCGCGAAGATAAAGTCATTGTGCTCCTCCGGCAGGTAGAGGAACTTTTGCATTCCGCGCCCCAGCCCCACACCGAAAAGGCCGCCGGAGCCGATGGCGATCTGGCTCTGGGCAAGCTGGTAGCCATCGCCCAGCGCATCGGAAAAGGGATCGTGCCAGGTGGCGATCCGCCCCTGCCCATACCGAAGGATGCCGGCGGTAAATAGTCGCGCTCCGCCCAGCAGAAGCCCTGCGCCCAGAATGACCCAGCGATAGCGGATGCCGCCTACGAACAGCAGCGCCGCGCCGGTGCCGCAGAGCAGGACCGTGCCGGATAGATGCGGCTGGCGCAGCATCAAAAAGGATAAAATACCCAAAAGCAGCAGATACGGCAGCACGCCGCTGCGAAAGGTCCGCATCTGCTCCTTTTTTTGGGCAATGGTCGCCGAGAAGTAGACGATCACCGCCAGCTTGGCCAACTCTGAGGGCTGAAAGGAGAGCGGCCCAATAATAAACCATCGCCGGGCGTTATTGCGCACCTCCCCCACGGCCAACACCAGCACCAAAAGAAAGATCGCCAGCAGCATCAGCTCTGCCGCCGCCCGCTTGAAAAGATGATAATCCAGCTTGGAGACGAAAAACATCAAAAGGAGGCCAAGCGCCGCGAAAAAGGTCTGACGCTTCAGGTAAAAAGCCGCATCGCCCTCCTCATAAAGTGCCGAGGGGTAGCTGGCGGAAAAGAGCATCAGCAGCCCTATGGTCAGCAGGAGCAGCACCAGCAGTAGGTAGGACCTGTCCACAGGGCGTTTCACAAAGAATCCTCGTAAGCTCCTCATGCCACCTCCTTCACCCGGCGAAGCCGATGGTGCGGCGATGCTCCGCGCTTTGCGGGATATCCCCGAAGTCATCGGCGATCAGGTAGCGGATATCCTCGTCCGTCACCTGCCCGGCAGGCAGGGCCATCACCCGGCTGGCCTGCCGGAGCATGGCCTTCTCTACCAGGGAGCGGGCAAAGCGCCCATTCCCGAAGTTGGGCAGCGCCATGGCCGCCCGGAGGATCTGCCGGACCCGAAGGGCGCCAGTGTCAGTCAGCAGGCGCTGGTTCTCCTCCAGCCGCAGCTCCACGATCTCCAGCAGTTCATCCTCGGTGTACTCGGGGAACTCCACCATGAAATTCACCCGGCTGCGAAGGCCTGCATTGCGGTTCAGGAGCTTTTCCATGGGCTCCCGGTAGCCGGTGAGGATCATCACCGTGTCCTCCCGATGGTCCTCGCTCTGCTTGACGATCTCCGAGATGGCCTCGTCACCGAAAAGCCCCTCCCGATCATCCAGAAGAGCATAGGCCTCGTCGATCAGCAGGATACCGTCCTGTGCCCGCTCGAATGCCTGGCTCACCAGCTTAGCAGTGCCGCCCACATGGTCGGACACCAGGGTCGAGCGGCTGGTCTCCACCAGATGCCCCCGTTTGAGGACACCGCACTCCCGGAGAATGCTGCCCACCAGACGGGCCACGGTGGTCTTGGCCGTGCCGGGTGCGCCCACA
>ERZ780198.2838-NODE-2838-length-12639-cov-2.520900_pt1 | contig 12639 bp, 18 predicted proteins | sample MGYA00510979_ERZ780198 | MGnify/ENA primary metagenome ERZ780198 (study PRJEB29588, sample SAMEA2158039) | human gut metagenome | biome: human gut; feature: human-associated habitat; material: faeces | place: Denmark | collected 2008/2010 ...
GCCGGGCATCCCCGCCATCCTGCGACAACTGCCCGTCAGCGAACGTATTGGTTTCGATACGCTACCCGGTATGGGTGAGGATGTTGCAGACATCGGCCAAACGTGGACGCCGGACCTTGCAGGTAAGGACGTAACTATTAAGGTTGAGAAAGTGTATAACACGCTCGGCGTTGCGAAAGCCCCGTACTCCACAGACCTTTACCGGATCGGGGCCGCTGTAAGGTATGGGGAAGGGATTATCGAAACGCTTTTAAATACGTAATATAATGGCAGAGTTTTTTACCAAGTCGGAACTTACGCGCTCCGACACAGCACGAATACTAAAGATCGACAATACCCCTACACCCGAAGCGTCAGCCGCACTCGACGCTTTGATGTGGAACGTACTGGACCCGATCCGTCGAATGTGGGGAAAGCCGATCATTGTCAACTCCGGTTACCGCTGTCCGAAGTTAAACGCGGCGATAGGCGGCTCCGCAACGTCGCAACACATGAAAGGCGAAGCAGCGGATATTACGGCTGGCGATCCGACCAAGAACAAAGAGTTGTTCGACATGATCGCGCAGTCCGCAATCCCGTTCGATCAACTGATCGACGAAAAGAACTACCGTTGGATTCACGTTTCGTATCGCCCTAATGGTCGGCGAAACATCTTACACCTTTAGGATATGGGTGCAGTAACAACTATCACGAACGCGCTGAAAGCCGTGTTACCTACGTTCGGTACAACGGACGCAGACATCGAGAGTAAAATCATTGATGTAGTAGGTACGTTGGCCGACAGCGAGGCGATGGAGCGTAACAATACGTTGAATGTCATCAACGAAGCGCTCGCAAATCAGAAGATCACGACGGTGGAATACTACCGTCGGAAAGCCGTTGCGTTCCAATACGGTGATTCGTTGGTCTACGATCCGATCAACCAAGGCGGCTATTACGCTACGCTCGATACGGAGAAACAGATCATCAAGCAGGCATACGTTGTCGGTGCATGTCCGAACTGGACCCTGCTTGCCAACGCACTCGGCACGGATGGTCATCTACGGAAACTCACCGCTGACGAGTTAACCTCGTTGCAGACCTATTTCAAAGCGTTCCAACCGATGGGGCTGGAGTTGAACGTTACGTCTATGGACGTTGCGAAGATCACCGATCCCAGACTTATCATCTATGTACAGACAGGTACGGACGCACAATACGCCGCAGATCAGATCACGGCAAACCTATTGGCTCACGAAGCGACCCTGCGCGAAACCAATACCGTTACGTTAACCGAGATCGTAGACGTAATACAGAGGTATGAAAAGGTACGCGCGGTAAGTTTCGGTAATCCTATTGCAACAGAAACGGGGTTGGATGGTAGCACACGTACGGTCAAACCTGTTGACGGTATTTTCAACCTCACAAACGGCGCCTTTACGTTTGCTACGCCGATCACAACTTCACTCATTAAAACGCTTTCGTAATGTTCAGATACATTGACATGCCTAAGTTGGTTGCGTTCTACCTGCGAGAGTTTTCATACGACGCAGGTGGGAACGCTTCCAACTTATACAAATTCATATTCTGCCTTTGCCTGCCGTTCGTCTCTCGTACGTTCCGTCGCGCGAGATTGATTGCGTTGGCCATAGCAGAGTGCACTAACAGCCAGGACCAAATTACGCGTGTTTTGGAGAAAATTACAGGTGTGTCTGTTGAGTATACGCCCCTCGACGACAGTTATTACATGTCGTATAATGGTACCGGTAACACTCCGGAGTTCCCTTATAGTGCGTTAAGCGAACCGTTGGTACCATACGTCGAAACGCCTAATCAGTTGTATATGTACATTTCTCTTAACGGTGCGTCGGAGGACGAAGTACGTGCATACCTGCAACTTCTCATACCTTTTTACGTAAAGATAAATTTAGTTTTTGGTCCTAAACCTTAATAGCTATGGCTATTCTCAAACTCAATTCTGCAAATCCGGGCGTAAAACGCCCGTTAAAAGTCCAAGACCTTGCTGACCTATGGTACGGTCTTAATACTGCGTTAGCGCAGGGAACCGAAACTTCCCCCCGTATATTGTGCGGGTTCAACGTTAGGGATGATGATAGTGATTCATTTACTTCCGGAGTTATCGCGTATAACGGACGCCTTTATCTGTATGATGACGGCGACCCGATATTTTTCGAAGATAGCATATACGGTGCGGAGATTTCGACAGACGATAATCGTGTGATGGGGGACGGCACTACACAGTTATTCTCTTACGCATGTATCGCAACGAAAGATTCAACCCTACCGGGTGCCGTCTTCATTGGCGAGGCCTCACCGAGTAATATCGAGGCGTGGAGGGGTCCTCTCTCGATCCCCGAATACTCCATTTTCAGAAATATGATCGCGGAGACTGCAATCTCAACGTCGAAATTGGCGAACAGCGCTGTAACGATTCCAAAATTGGCGTACGCGTTGCGGCCCTGCGTACTCTCGTCTTTGACGTACGACTATATCGCCTCGTCCACCTCTTTGGCAATCTCTTTGGTCGACCTCATTACCCCGCCCGGAGGGACCGCGTCGGGGCTATGGGAAATGAAAACGGCAATGGTAAAATACAATAGAACGTTATCGCCGTTGGTGGTGACTATCCAAGCGTATAATTTAGGCTCTTCTTTCTCGGATTGGCCCGCGGTTCTCCCGCTTATGCTCTTGTACTCGTCCGATACTGTGACCACAGTCGACGTACGAATAGAGTACCCGCTACCGTTTGCAAACCAAGCAGGTTTGCGGTATTCGAAAACCTATACCGTCAAATCCGGAGATACCATTCAGTTTATGTTAACGAAGGTCCCGTCGAAACTCGGTTACGTACCCACGTCTGTAATTTTCTCCCAGCCGTGAAAATAGTATATAATGGCGTAATACCTTTCAAGGGGTTCGTCGCAATCAATCTATTCGGTATCGTATTTGCACGTAAAGAGTACCGTCCGCTATCGGGGACAACTATTAACCACGAAGCTATTCATACGGAGCAGATGAAAGACTTGTTGTACGTTGGGTTTTACCTCTGTTACATTGTAGAGTGGTTGGTACGGCTCTTTATGAAAGGGAACGCCTACCGAAACATCTCTTTTGAGAAAGAAGCCTACAACTATCAACACATCCTCGGGTACGTACGTACCCGCCAAAAATTCGCTATGTGGAAACTATGAAAAAGATCATCGCATGGCTTAACGCCATTGCCAAAGACAAGTACCAGCACTTCGCCGTAGGAGCGGCTATCGCAGTTATCGTATTGATCGTAGCCATGCCTTTAGGCAGTTGGTGGCGGTGGATACCGTTACTGGCGTCAGTAATCGCCGTCATGACAGCCGCCATCGTGAAGGAACGCAAGATCGACGCTAAAGTCGACATGCAGGACATCCTCGCAACACTCGCGGGTGGGGCCGTCATATGGGCGGCGTTCGTCGCGACCGTGTTAATTATCTGAATAACAAAAAGCCCGACTATTTGTCGGGCTTTTGCCGTTTTAAACGTTTCTGTTTGTCCCACTGTTTCGCTCGTTTTTGCTTACGGATAGGTATGTCGTCATCTCGCAATCCACGACCGCAATCCATACAATCGTAATCTCTGTACTTTTCTCTCATACTTGATAAATTACGTAAAAATCTTTCCATGTAAGTTCACGACATCCGGGGCGGCTCATGGGTTCACCCTCCCATCCGTACCAAGTAGGTACGAGGTCTGCGTCCAAACGCCCGCACCAACATTCGTTGTGTCGCTCAACGTAAACCGTATAGACACCGCACGACGCGAAACCAATGTCGCCGCGTGCCAACTTCTCGTTAAGCGCTTCTTTGACCCATTCGGGTATTATCTGTGCCATACTATAAATCTATTATCCATTCGATAAACCTTGCCAGCAGTTTGATAGCGGAGCAAAAGAAAATTATCGCTCCCGCCGACACCGACAGTAACAGCAGAGTAAAAACGATCCAATCCAGTATCATTACATTGAAGTGTAAAAGGTTTCTGCGTCGCGCTCTTTGCGCTGTAAAATTTTGAGCACTTTCTCGTCGATTGTTCCACGAGTGATAAGATGGATAATACTTACAGTTTCACGTTGCCCGCTTCGATGCAGACGTTTGTTCAACTGTGCGTAAAGTTCGGCATCATAGGTAAGGCTGTACCAAACAGCGACCGATCCGCCAAACTGTAAGTTAAGACCGTGGCCTACACTCGCCGGATGGACCAGCGCCATGTCGATCTTCCGGGCGTTCCAATCGGCAATGTCCTGTGGCGTATCGAGGCGCCGGGCCGTCGGGAAGGCTTTTTTTAACTCCTCGTACTCGCTCTTAAATCCATAGGCCACGAGCATCCCCCCGTCATACGATTCTCGGAGGTCTTTAAGAGCCTCTATTTTCTCGGTATGCACCACGTCATACGTTTCGTTCGTATCGTCCAAGTACACACACCCGGATGCAAATTGGCGTAGTTTCATACCGAGCGACGTGCGAGAGAACGCGAGGAACGTCTTCTCGTCTCCCCCATAAGGTTTGCCCCCATTCTCTTTTTCGAACGCAAGTACGTTCGTCTCTTCGAACGTTTTATACTCCGCCATACGACGTTTCGGCAGATCGATATACACGTTCTTATAAAGGCACTCCGGTAAGTCGACACTATTTTTGACGATGTACACCAAGTGTCGGCAGTCGTTCATCAGTTGATCCACCTGCGACGGGTCTACCTCGTAAATCGACACTACGCCGTTCACTTGGTATTTCACACGACAGTAACGGCGATAGAACTCTCCGAGCGTACGGCCCAATGCCGCCCCACCGTCTAACAGAAAACATTGATGCCACAAGCCTATATACCCGTTGTGTACAGGTGTGCCGGACAGCAGGATGCGTCGCGGTACTTTATTACAGATACGTCGGGCTTCGCGACTACGTAACGATTGCTTATGCTTCATTAAGGTAGATTCGTCGATGATGACGCAGTCCCAGCAACCGTGCGGGATTTCCTTAATGCGGGTCACACTACACACGCATACCTTGTGGGGTTCCGGGGACATAAGGAACAACTTCACGTCCAACGCTTTTTCACAGTAACGTACGTTTAGGCCCATGTTAAACGTAGCCGCTTCCTGCGACCACACGCTCGATGCTACACGTTTTGGGGCTATTATAAGTATGTTCTTTAAGCCCTCTCGTACGATCAAAGCGGCGGTCGCAGTCAGCGTTGCCAACGTTTTACCAGCACCCATCGGCGCGACGATCAGAACGTTCTTACGCTCCATTTCCACACGCACGATGTTCTTTTGGTACTCTCGTAACTCTACCATCTGCTACGCTTTTTATACTCGTTCCATTCGCGTTGCTTTACCACGTTACGGTACAGGATATACACCAGTATCACGAGTGGTGCAACGATCATGGCGAGCAGTATCATACACACGAGGTAGATCATACGGCCGCTTTCCAGTTTGCGAGGAAACCGTCGAGGAACAGGATGTGATGACGGAGCGCACTCGAAATGTTCAGTACGTCATTCTCGGTGGTAGGGTCGAAAAAGTCTTCCCGCACTCCGCTGTGAATGCTCTCGATAAGCACATTGAGTTCGTTGCGTGTACGTTCGACCATCAGTTCTGCCCCAATTGCGGTTTGCGGGTCTTCCGCAACGATTGACCTTTCGACAAATTCGGACAAACCAATGTAAGGCACGCCGCCGATTACACGTTGCGTCTCGGCCACCTTGTCGGCGGCATCGAGGAGTGTTTTCCACACGTCGTCGAACTCCAAATGGAGTGAACGGAAATGTGTTCCCGACACCAACCAATGCCGACCTTTTACATTTGCCGCTGCTACTTCGATAGTTGCCAGCAGGATGTTCAGCGCGTCCTGCTGTTCATCATTGTTTGTTCTTGCCATAGCTAATACGTTTTGTAAGATAATGTTTGAAGTTCTTTGAGATTATGAACAGGTACGTCTAACACATACGTTTCTATTCCTTGTTCTTTAAGCATCTTGTGAAAAAACACTTGCGCTTCCGTGCATACCTTTCCTGTGGTCTTGGTCTCCACATAAAAGGTATGCCCGTTACAATGCACGAGATAGTCCGGGATGCCTTTGTTGGTTATCGGGTGCATCTTAAAGATAAGGCCGTCGGCCTCCTTTATTACGTTGAGTAGGTATTTCGCAACGAGTTTCTCGCTATAAATTTTCTTACTCATAGTCGTTAAATTTATGCGTTCCTGCGTCCGGGTCAATCGTCACATCTAACGTGACGACCCGTGTCAGCCGATCATCAACGTAATTAATCACGTCATTTGCGAGCACAAAATCCTCTTTGTCCACAATTACCGCCGTGATAAGGTACTCGTGCTTATCGTACGCATCGCAAAATGCGGGGAAGGTTGAGGGGTTAACCTCTATAATACGCTCCCCGTTAAGAGCAAGACGCTGCACAGCGGAGAATTTAGAGTAAGGTTTACTCGAAAGGTTAATTATCATGGCTTCGCCAGTTCTTTAAGTTTATCTTTAAGATATGTACTACGTATTTTGTACACCATAGACTGACGTACCTTTAATTGAGACATGACGTCCTTCGCGCTCAAACCTTGTTCGAAGAGGATGATAACGGCCAGTTGCACACAATGCGAGTAGTTATATTGTACAATGTCATCCCAAAACTCGGGAAATTTGTACTCCTTTTTTACCACCTCCATCACCGCTTCATAGTTGGGTAGCTTTTGCAACTCCTCGATGGGCTTGGTCTCGAAGTTATAAAGTGCGTAACGTATACGCGACAACGGTACGGTTTCGTCCATAAGCATGGACATGGCCAATATCGAACCGTTTTTATCCTTCCGGTCTACCAAACGCCTTGTCGTCCATGCAAGATAAGGTGTGTGGCCAAATTTGGCGAGTTGTTCACACAGAGCGTACGGCACCTTAAATTTCGACATCTCTATGTAAAAAAAATCTACTACTGGATTCATATTATTTCTTTTTCTTTTCGGGGTTTCTTATCCACGCAAGCGAGGACCCATAAATACCGAAGATACGTTTTTTACCCGTAGGACGATATACTTTAGTCGCACGTATCGCGTCTGCTACTTTACGACCTATGGCCGTATTCATCTCTTTACGATCATACCCGTAAAACTCTCTTGCTACCTCCTGCGTACAAATGTACTCCCGGGGTTTACCTGTCCATACCTCTTTTTTGTCTTCCCAATAATCTTTATGTTCGAACGTTGACATCTCGTCCCAGTTATCGGGTACGGGCATGTTAAGATAATCGAGCAAAGAACCGAGGTCCAAATCTTCCGCACGATGCACGTTACGTACCTCTCGTGCTTGCTCCTCCGCCTCCTGCGACAATACGGGCAACACACCTTGTAAATAGTAGTGTACGGCTTCGGCCCAGTATTTGTCCACAAGGTCGAGGAACGCATCGTCGTGCACGCTGATCGTAATACGTTCCGGGTTGCACATCAAACCCCACCAACGCCGACCGTCCTCCGACGGGTCGTCGAGAAAAACGACGTCGTTCGACGAGGCGATAAACACGCATTGACGTTTGTACGTCTTTGTGTATTTAAGGTATGCCGAGCGATAACGGTCCTCACCTTTGGTTACAAACGCTTTACGACTGTTGGTGGAGCGATTCTGCACGCCGTTCAACTCGGGAATCTCCATGATCCACACGCCGCGCAACTGTTCGTACGCCTCTTTACTACCATTAAACGTATAGAACGTATCGCTACCCCATAGCTTCGCCATACGTCGAATGAAGCGTGACTTACCAAGGCCCTCCTCCGAGACCAACACAGGTATGTAGTCCATCTTCGATGCGGGCATGAACACACGTCGTACCGCTCCAACGAAAAACTTTATGCCTACCTCGCGTGAGTATAGCGTGTCGGCCACACCGAAACAGTCGATAAATATCGTCTCCAAACGTTTCTCGCCATCCCATTTGAGCGAGTTAAGGTAGTCACGCACGGGATGGAAAGCGTTCTTATGTTCGACGATATTCAACGCATCGTTCAATACGATACGCGAATCGAACTCGTATTTCTCCTCGAAATGCAAACGTAGATAACTCTCGTCCACATCCTCCATGTCGATGTACTCCTGCAAGTTCTTGCAATCCTCGTTGTCTATGCGTACCTGTGAGGTACGCCAGTAAGGTAGTCTTTTCAACACGGGCATCTCGGAGAACTGATCGTACCCAAATACGTCCCGCACGTCCGGGTCGTAGGTAAGTATTAACTCCGCGTTTTTCAACGTCTTCGTAAGATTGCCCTTATTGTCCACCTCCAAACGTTCGTTAAGGATCGCTTTGGCCTCTTCGTCGGACATACTATCCAACGTAAGTCGGTGCGCTTTCCCGCTGTCCGGCTTAATGCCGAGCGAATCGCAAAGCGCGGCCATCGCCGCTTCACCTTGCTTACCCTCTCCGAACTTATATAGACGCACGGCATCATACGCATTGTGGCACCTACCAAGGAACGGGTCAGAGGAATGATTAGAGTACAAATATTTGTCCTCATAAATCACACCTCCCCCGTATGTCGTCGCGCCTGCTAACGTATAACGTCCGCTATTAGTAGGAATCCACACATCAGACAGGTATGTTTCGATTGCTTCACGTATCGTATACTTCGAACAAAAGCCACCGATAATGCCGCCCTTGAATTTAGGGTCCTGTACACGTACCTTTGCAGGTACTTCAATACCCGATAAGTCCCTCCAATCTTTGCGTTGTCCGAGGATTTCGTCTACGTCCAACGGTTCGCCGTCCTCGTGCGCATCGAAGTAGTACTTTGCGTCTTTTGGTACGGACGGGAGGAACATTATACGATTAAAGTCGAACGTAGACGTGTCGAGGGGCAGATTGAACTGGTCGTGTAGTATGCGCATCATCGCGGCGTACTCGTCCGCAACTACAATACGAGACAACGGCGCGACTACACGATAACGCGGTTCTGTCGGTGTCGAACTGTGGGTCGAATGTATAACGTATTGACGACCGTACAGCCATTCGTGTAGCTTTTTTAAGGTCTGCACGTCGGCTTCGTCTATGTCGATAACAAGTAATTGACGGTACGATACTTTACGTTTGGCTACAAGCCCTCCAATAAAAAAACCTACATCCTTTACTTCGACACGCTGGGCTTTCGTCATGTCCGAGTACTGCCGCATAGTCTCTTGCGTGTATACGACGTCCTTTAGACGTTTGACGATCTCGGGCCACTCCCATTGGTATTGCTGTTGTACGCTTGTGGCCGTACGTTTTGCTCCTAACGCTATGTCATAAACCATAGTTGTTTTTTTTTACAGCACCCGCTCAAAGTAAAACGATTTGTCGAGGTCTGCCTCGCTCAATTTACAGATCGGATCGGTCCAATCGTTACACACCAAACTCAACGAACACAGATCGCAGTCGTGCGTACCGTCTGATTCGGTATATACGAGTTTATGGGTCTCACCGTCAATGGTTATAGTTACGTCTTTCATATCGGTTAGTTATTTAATGTATCGGTCAGAATAGAACCCGTCGCCTGTCGTAACAAGACCCGGTGCCCACTCAATGGGTCGCTCCATCTCTTGTATAAGGTTTGCGTACGCCTCAACGCCATCATCGACAAGATACCATACTTCGTCATGGACGGTACCCACACACTTATATGTGCAGTATGCGTTTTGTACGCGACGCATAATATCGACCAGTATGTCGCGTGCTATCGCCTGTACAATGTTCTCCGTCAGTACGCCGCCCCATATCTTCGTCCGCACGGCGTGTTCTCCGCCTCGGGAGTAATCGAGGTAATACAAATCGTGCCGTTCGTCCATATGCACACCTTTATAATATAAGGCACGCCCGCTGGGTAGAGTGATCGAAGCGGTCCGTCCGTCATACTTAAAGACGAGACGCACGTTATCGACAACGGTTACACGGCATACGCTCGATCTCAAAGATTCACGGAACGCACGCTCCAGCCTACGCCACAAATCGCAAATTTCGGGGTTTGCTCCACGCCATTTACGCACGATCTCCGTAACTTTTTCAAGCCCTACCGTGCGGAAAAAGTCGGGTGCAACGCGGTCGATTGCGTTCGGACCGCCGCCAAACCCCAGCCCGAGTTCCGCGCACTTACCCATCTGTCGCTCCGGCATACCTTTGTGTACCTCCGGGATGTTAAACATACGTTCAGCCGAACGTGAATATATGTCCTCTTTGTTGGCGAATGCATCCATGCGCCACTTGCATTGCGCAAGCCATGCCGTCACACGCGCCTCGATCTGCGAAAGGTCTGCGCACACGAAGTCCTTACCTGCTCCGTAGATGCACAAACGCAGATGCTTACGCAGGTGGTCGTAGCTTTGTACCTTGGACAGGTCTGTCGACGTGTCGTCCCCACCGTGCGCAAAGTTCTGCAACTGCACGCCGCGACTACTCCAGCGGCCCGTGTGGGCGCCGTGTCCTACGAATTCACCATGCAGACGGCCGTCCGGGCAAATCCGCTCGCGGGCCGTTTTGATCTTCGAAAAGGCAGCCCCGGTGGCTTGATCGCGCAACACCAAAATAGGGTGCTCGATCCCCTCGCGTGCCTTTTTATTAAGGGACGAGAGTTCCACTCCGCACGAGGCTAAAGCGGCCTGCACCTGCTTGGTAGAGCGTAGGTTCTCCACGCCGTACAGTCGTCGCGCCTCCTCGCCCGCATCCGTTGCGTACTTATGCGCAAGTGTCTCGATCTGCGTGGCGAGGTCCATGTCGAACGGTACGCCGTCGAAGTTCATGTAAAACGTAAACTGCATTACGAAACACTCGATGCTCGGAAGCGGAGACATAATATTATACGCCTGCCGCATCACCTCCACGTCCGAAACTGCGTACAGTTTGAACAGTAAGGTACGTTCAATTTCGATTAACTCCTGTCCGTACTGCATGACGGATTTTACCATAGGACTGTTGCGCAGACCTTGTACGTATTCGAGGCATACGCGCAGATGTTCCGCCGTTTCGACGATCCGCACGTCCTCGTTATATCTGCCTACACATACGGACTTCTCGAACGATTCTGAAAAACGCTCCTTCATTTCGTTGTACTCGGTGTCAGTAGGTACGCCGAATAAATCCATCGAATCAGCAGGTGCGGCTTTCTTTACGGGCTTTGCGTAATGTAACATCTGCTCCGGCGAGGCTTTGGCCTGCGTTTTGAGTACGTTGGCAAGAAAGCCCAACTTACGGGGTAAGCCGTAGTATGCCGCAACGTATGCGGTATCGTACCAGTCGCACAAACGTGTGTCGATACCTAATACATGGATCGCAATCGCCGCGTCGAACTCGGCATTATGCGCGACTTTTAACGTATCACAGTCTTCGATTGCTTTGTATACCTCCTCCGGCATTTCACGAGACGTACACGCCGTATCGTCATTAAACGCCCACGAGATAAGCGTCATTTCCGTAGACGCATGGCGAGCGTACCTGTGGGACCCGACGTCTTGCACGTCCAACTCCGAGCGTGTCTCGAAGTCGAGGAATAAAACTTGTTTGTAGTTCTTGCGTATCATACTTTTAATAAGTTGAAAATTTGCACGTTGTGCCGTCCCGCCCGGCGAGGCTTTCGACCCTCTATGCAACGTGTCCCTTGTAAAAAGGTAAGTCGCCGTTATCGTCTTCGATAGGTACGCACGGCCTTCATTCGTACTCTCCGAGGTCGATATAGTCTTCGACGTTGTTCGACGCTCCGGCGATACGTTCACCGTCGGCATACTTCACCACAGCGTGAACATTGCAGCCGATGCCCTGCGCGGTGGAGTTATAGTACGTCCAGAACGATACGTTTGCGATGATGTAGTCACCGTCCTCCAAACGTTCGTCGGAAAGATTTTCCACCGACACGTTCGGCATGGGCACACCGTTGATAATCATACGGCGTTGCATATCCGACACCAGCGGGCGGAAATTCTTGGACGCTACTTTGAGCATCATATACCCCCGAAACGCTTCTTTGCCGTCGTTCATATCGGCGAACTCGTCACCGTCGACCCAGCAGTTGTTTTTCGGGTTGATCGCTTTCGCGTTCTTGCCTTTGAACCCTTTCGACTGGAGTTCTGCGAACGCTTCGGCGAAACGGTCGTTAATCTGTTTGACTTTGTCCTCGTCCGTTTTGGGTACGAGGATGATTGCGTTGTACTTGGGGTCACCCTCCACACCTTTTACTGCCTTCTTTTCGAAAAGGCCTGCGGGGTACACGACACGGCACACGGGTGCGCCTTTAATTTGGAATCTGTCCATACGTTTAAATTGTTTAATTGGTTTGAAATGTGTTATGCGTTTTTGAGCGCGTTAATGTAGTACTCTTTGAGACGTTTTTGTCCCTCGTCGTCATCCTCCGAGAGGAAAATATGAGCGAGCGTAAGCACGTTTTTGTCCGTAACGTTCAGCGTTACGCCGTTGCTCACCTCAAACTGCATCATAATGCCTTGCACGAAGACCTGCTCGTGCAAATCCATGCAGTCTTTTATATAGTCGTGCAGGTCTTTGAGTGCGTTGGCCTCGTCCGCCTCCCCGATCAAGGCCTCCCACAGACCTTTAGACTGTTTGATCGTTTCGATCAGTCCGATGACGTGGCAGGGC
>ERZ780198.2839-NODE-2839-length-12637-cov-20.261723_pt1 | contig 12637 bp, 6 predicted proteins | sample MGYA00510979_ERZ780198 | MGnify/ENA primary metagenome ERZ780198 (study PRJEB29588, sample SAMEA2158039) | human gut metagenome | biome: human gut; feature: human-associated habitat; material: faeces | place: Denmark | collected 2008/2010 ...
ACAGTAGATGATGAACTGGGCATTGAGTATAAGCAGCCGGGATTCTATGATTAGTGATTAGTTATTAGTGATTAATTCTGATGAAATATAAAAAGGGCTAGCATGCACAAGCGCACGCTAGCCTTTTTGTTTTTACACCCTCTTGGACCGCATGTGGCCATGGGGCAATTTCTGGGTGTCATCGCCACAGTTGATGATGAACTCGGCATCAAGTATAAGCAGCCGGAATGATCTTATTTTAAATAGGAATGTAGGTTTTTTTGTTCGCCCAATGATACAAATCATTCAAATGTAGCAGGATTGACGAATTTTGCTGTTTTTTATACGAATTTTAGGTGTTCTCTTCCAATTATTCGTATTAATTTTGCAGCAGAAAACAAAAGATATAGTCGGTTATAGTAACAGAAAATATAAATTATTAATTATTAAGAATATCATATATGACATATAAGTATATTATAACTCAGAGTTTGGCGATGCTGATGAGTCTTGCTTCGAATGCTTTCGAAGTGAAGAGCGGGCAGATGGTGGTGGTTTCTGCTGATACTGCCCGGATGGAACCCGTGGCTAAGACAGCTCTGAAGATGTTGAAGGGCGATATCCGAAAAGTGCTGGGCTCGGAAATGAAACTTGTTAATACTTCTGTTAATAGTTCCATCATCCTGCAGAGGGATGCCGCTGCCTTCGCCTACAAGAAGGAAGCTTTCCTGCTAAAGTCAGCCAATGGCTGCCTATATATAAAAGGTAGCGATGATCATGGATTGGCTTACGGCATCCTCGAGGTGTCTCGCCTCTTGGGCGTTTCACCGTGGAAATGGTGGGCAGATGCCGAGCCTAAGCAGCTCAAGGCATTCTCCCTGAAGGAAGGATATCACAATGAGCAGTCACCATCGGTGGAGTATAGAGGCATCTTCATCAATGATGAGGATTGGGGACTGATGCCATGGTCGGGAAAGACCTATGAACCATCGGATATTCCTGGTCATATAGGTCCGAAGACCAATGCCCGCATCTTCGAACTCCTGCTCCGCCTTCGTGCCAATACCTACTGGCCGGCGATGCACGAATGCACCCGCCCTTTCTTCCTGACAGAAGGCAACAGAGAGGTGGCCCTGCAGTATGGCATCTACATCGGAGGTTCCCATTGTGAGCCGATGGCTTCGAGTACGGCTGGCGAATGGAAGATGAGAGGAGTAGGAGAATATGATTTTCTGAACAACAGGGAGAATGTGCTCCAGTTCTGGGAAGACCGTGTGAAGGAGGTGGCTGGTCAGCCTATCCTCTATACCATCGGAATGCGTGGCGTTCATGATGGAGCCATGCAGGGAGCCAAGACAACTGAGGAACAGAAAACAGTATTAGATAGCGTCTTGAAGGCGCAGAGAGAGTTATTGGGAAAATATGTGAATAAGGATGTGGAGCAGGTACCTCAGCTGTTCGTGCCTTACAAGGAGGTGCTCGATGTGTATCATGCAGGCCTGCAGGTGCCTGAGGATGTATGCCTCGTATGGTGCGATGACAATTATGGTATGGTACGCCACTTTCCTACAGCCGAAGAGCGTGCCCGCAAGGGTGGTAACGGCATCTACTATCACGTGAGTTATTGGGGCCGTCCTCATGATTATCTCTGGCTCGGCACCTTCTCGCCAGCTTTACTCTACCAGCAGATGTCTGAAGCCTGGCACAAAGGCATTCAGAAGTTCTGGATTCTCAATGTGGGCGATATCAAGCCTGCTGAGTATCAGATAGAGCTCTTCCTGGATATGGCGTGGAATATGAACCGCATCTATTCGGGCGATACCCCAGAGAAGGAGCTGCAACCTAACAATGAATGGCTGGCAGAGCATGAGAGGAACTTCTGGACCCGCGAATTCGGCAAGAAGCTGGCTGCAGAGATGCTGCTGGTGATGCAGGAGAGCTATCGGCTGGCGTATATCCGCAAGCCGGAGTTCATGGCGAATACACGATGCGAGGAAAGAAATCCGAAATATAAGGTTATCTCTGACCTGCCATGGAGCGAAGTCTATATCCGGGCAAGATTGGCTGATTACAAGTCGATTTCTGACAAGGCAGAGAAGATAGGGGGAATGCTCGATAAGGCGATAGCCAAGGGCGAATTGCCTAAGGAACGCAAGGATGAGTTCTATCAGCTATTCAAATATCCCGTGCAGGCTGCTGCCCAGATGAACAATAAACTCCTTTATGGGCAGCTGGCTCGCCACGGAAAGGAAATTTCTGGTTCTTCCCGTGATGTTTCTGCCGAGTATTGGAAGAAGAGCGAGGCGGCTTACGACAGCATCATCAGTCTCACCAAGATATACAACGAGGGTTATTACAATCAGGGCAAGTGGAACCGCATGATGGATTTCCAGCCACGCAGGCTGCCGGTATTCAACCGGGTGCCTCATACCGTGGCTACCCAGCCTTTGGCAAAAGATCCTGAATATATAGCATGTTTGAGCGCCAACGATTGCATTTCAGCCAGTCCTCTTTACTTGTGGAAGGGATTGGGTTATGAATGTAAGGCGATTGGTATAGTCCGAAATCAAGAGATAGGTTTTGTTTTCGACGGTAAGAAGGTGAAGGGTGATTCGGTTACCATCGAAGTTCGCTGGGTTCCGACTCATCCTATGGATGACAAACTTCGTTTCTCTCTGTCGCTGGACGGTGGAAAACCGGTTGAAGGGGAGGTTCAGACCAGAGGCAGAAGTGAGCAGTGGAAGGTGAACACCCTGCAATGTCAGGCTCGCGTATCCTTTACATTGCCAGTAGTCCGAATGAAGAAGCATCGCATTCTCATCAAGGCATTGGACGAAGGCTTGGTCCTTGACCAGGTTTGTGTGTATTGAGAGGGCGTGTTTTACGGGAATTATTTCTTCGCATCGAGTTTCACCTCCTCTACATATTTCACCAGCGAATCCTTGCCGTTCAGCAGATAGTAGTCTACTCTTACCACGTGGTTGATGTCGGCATTACCCTTCACCTTGATATGTAGGGTCTTGCTATATATAAAGGTGTCGCGGCGTGAAGGGTAGGATACCAGCTGGATGATATCCTTGGTAGAACCGCTGCCTATATAAAATATGTCGGTACTGTCCACGATGGCAGCCTGCTTAGCTGTCTTTTTCGCCATCTTTTTGGCGTGGGCAGACGATGTGTCTTCCGGATAGAACTCGCTGGCAGCCACGGTGTCACCATCCTGCTGTTCGGGTGCGAACTTGCAGCTGGTACCGGTTGTCGTAATAAGGGTTGTGGCGGCAATGGCAGCCACGAAGTATAAAATCTTCTTCATGATTATCTGTTTTTTGCCTGCAAAATTACAAAAAATCCTCTGAAAAACCAATTTCTTTTTCGTCTGATAGTCTTTTGAGCGAATAATTTTCGTTCATTTGATACTATAAATCGTTCTTGATGCGTAAAAATGCCAAAAATTGCTGTTTTTTGAACGATTTTTTCACCTATTATATACAGAAAAACCTTATCTTTGCACCAGAATTCAGAAAGGTTTGGTTTACTTACGGTGAATCGATTCGTTTCGGGATGATATGGTTTACGATTATAAGTTTAGGTTTAGTTGTTTTAGGTTAAGTTTAAGGTAAAAGTTTTTAAGTTTAGGTTAGTTAGGTTTTTAGGTTTATAGGTTTAGTTTTTTAGGTTTATAGAATTGTATTCTAGAAGTCCACGGCCCGCTGTTGAAGCTCGCTGTGGATTTTTTTATCCCCAAAATACAAAAAAATATGAGATTGTTTTTGGATACCTAGTTTTTGCTTGGTAAAAATCTGTGACGTTTGCGGATTGAAAATCGGTGGCAGAAGGGAAAGCTAAAGCTGCGGGAGTTATTTCTTGTCCCACAGATTCCACAGATTTTCACAGATACAATAGAAAAAAAGGTCTATATGCCACGATAATCGGGTGGCGTATAGACCTTTTTGGTAGTATCAGGGATGCCGAAGGATGACGCCATGCGGTCTGATGGAGCGCTGCATGACTAGAGTTTCATCTGCTTGATTTCCTCTGCCGTCAGCCCCGTCATATCCATGACCATTGCTTCATCTATACCCTGTGCCAGCATCTTTCTGGCAATCTCAAGGCTTCGCTGGTTCATGCCTTCTTCTTTACCTTCAGCTCTGCCTTTTTCCATGCCTTTTTCCATGCCTTCTTCCTTACCTTTCTGGTAGCTGTCATCAATGAGGGTTCTTTTAACGCTTACGGAATCCCAGAATTTGTCGTAGGCCCAGAGCTCGGCATCAGTGAAACCGGAAATCTCCAGTTCCTCTGTTGTCGGCAGATACTGTTCCTGTTGTATCAGTTCATCTTCGTTGAGTGACTGAAGGGCATTCAGGAGGTTTCTCAATCGATTAGGATGATTGCCGAATATCTTCTTGAACGTGAGGTCTGCCTTAGGATCTAAGTACTTCATAACCATCTGTTTTTAAATCTACAGCGCAAAGTTACGACTTTATTTTCAAATCCGCAAGCTTTTTCTGGAATTTCTTTGTTTTTCCTTGGGGGTGTTCTAAAGAAGCTATTAGATAGGGAAAATATCTCTGAGAAATAATAAAACATCTCTGTGAGATAAAACTATATCTCTGAGAGATAAAATAATAGCGTGTTGAAAAATCTTGATTCTTTGGAAAAAGAGGGGAAATAAAAAAATAAGACACGAAAACTGAAGGAACTGAAGGCAAAGTTTTTGGGAGTGTTAAAATAGGGTTAAAAAGTAAGGAGAATGGACAAAAATGTTGGCTGAAGGACTGAAGGCACTTTTTCAAAATAATAATTTCATGTCAAAAACTGCATTTTAACACTTGATGTAAATATCGGTTATTATTCTGATAATCATATAAATACCTCTCTTTTACTCTACACTGCATATAAAAATGAGTTTTTAATTTCAGATTTCAGTTTTTTTTGTGACCCTTCCTTCACAACCTTCAGTTTTTCAGAGGGGTTCCTTTACTTGTAATTCTTTACAAATTCTAAAATCCTAAATTTGCGTTATCTGTGAAATCTGTGGGACGATTAAAGAAATAAAAAAGAGAATGCGCCATGGACTCATGACGCATCCTCTTTTATTTATTTACATTTCTACGATTACCTCGTGTTTGCCTTCCTGGCATGGAATGATGGTGCCTGGGATAGCCTTGCCATCAACGGTTATCTGCTTGACGCCCTTCTCCTTGCCTTCTGGGTTCTTTACCACGATGTGGTATTCGCCACCACGGAACTTGCGGGTTACCTCGTACTCATGGGCGGTGCTTGGGAGACATGGGTCGATGTTCAGACCCTCGTAATCTGGCTTGATGCCTAGGATGAACTCGCTGACCGTATACCACATCCATGCTGCTGTACCGGTGAGCCAGGAGTTCTTTCCTTCGCCCGGTTTGGCTGCATCCTTACCGGCTACCATCTGGCAGTTTACGTAAGGTTCTACCTTGTGCAGAGTCTGATACTTCTCTTCTACATAGCTTGGCAGAATCTTGGTATAATGGTTCCAGGCATCGTTGCCACGACCGGCTACGGTTTCACCGATGATAACCCAAGGATTGTTGTGGCAGAAGATGCCGGCATTCTCCTTGTAACCTTCAGGATAGGATGATATCTCGCCCATCTCTACATGATAGGTGGTATAGGCAGGGTTGTTCAATACCATTCCGTGCTCGCACTCCAGACGCTCCTTGGCGCTGTCCAATGCCTTGTCGCAGAGACCGTCTTCCAGTCCGATGCCAGCCATGGTGCACCAGCCCTGGCTCTCGATGAAGATCTTGCCTTCTTCGTTCTCATCACTACCTATCTTGTTGCCGAAGAAATCGTAGGCACGGAGGAACCATTCGCCGTCCCATCCATGCTGCTTCACGGCTTCGTTCATTGCGTCTACCGCCTGCTGCATACGCTCGGCTTCTGCCAGGTAATCTTCCTCGGCTAGTCCGGCGATTTCGCCTTCATGGCTGTTCACGGCTTCCTTGGCAAGCTGCTTGCAGAGGGCTACATAGTCCTTGCCGGTTACTACGAACAGGCCGGCAATCATCAGGCTTTCAGCCTTACTGCCTTCGCCCTTGTTCTCGGTGGTCTGGAAACTCTCGTTAGGATCCCAGGAGAAGCAGTTCAGGTTCAGACAGTCGTTCCAGTCGGCTCTGCCGATGAGCGGCAACTTGTGTGGACCCAGGTTGTTGAAAACATGGTTCATTGAAATCTTGAGGTGCTCGAAGAGGCTTACTTCTGTGCCCGGCTGGTTGTCGAAAGGCACCTGCTCAGCGAGGATAGAGAAGTCGCCCGTTTCCTTGATGTATGCCACGGTACCGAAGATGAGCCAGCAAGGGTCGTCGTTGAAACCGCCACCGATATCGTTGTTGCCGCGTTTGGTGAGCGGCTGATACTGGTGGTAGCAGCCACCGTCAGGGAACTGGGTGCTGGCGATGTCGATGATGCGCTGGCGGGCACGGGTAGGTATCTGATGAACGAAGCCTACGAGGTCCTGGTTGGAATCGCGGAAGCCCATGCCTCGACCGATGCCGCTCTCGAAGAAACTAGCCGAACGCGACATACAGAAGGTGATCATGCACTGATACTGGTTCCAGATGTTCACCATACGGTCTAACTTGTCGTTGCCGCTCTTCACGGTGAAGATGTTCAGCAGGTTATCCCAGTACTGGTTGAGTTCTGCGAAGGCAGCATCCACCTTTTCGGTGGTATCAAACTTGGCTATAAGCTCATGAGCTTTCTCCTTGTTGATCACCTTCTTGGCGCTGAACTTCTTATCCTGCTCGTTCTCTACATATCCCAGGAGGAAGATGAGGTCGCGACTCTCGCCCGGCTGCAGGGTAACCTCTATATAATGAGATGCGATAGGGCTCCAGCCGTGGGCAAAGCTGTTGCGTGGCTTGCCTTCCAGCACAGCCTCAGGCTCGGCAAACTCGTTGTAGAGTCCGATGAAGCTCTCGCGGTCGGTATCGTAGCCCTGAATCTCGGTATTCACTGTGTAGAAAGCATAGTGGTTGCGGCGCTCACGATATTCGGTCTTGTGATAGATGGTAGAACCTTCTACCTCTACTTCGCCCGTAGAGAAGTTGCGCTGGAAGTTCTCCATGTCGGTAGCAGCATTCCAGAGGCACCATTCGGCAAAGGAGAATACCTTGAGGGTCTTCACCTCCTTAGTCTGGTTCTTCAGCGTCATCTTCTGCACCTCAGCCCATGTATGGAGCGGAACGAAGAAGAGCACACTTGCCTCCACGCCGTTCTTGCTGCCCGTGATGCGGGTATAGTTCATGCCGTGGCGGCACTCGTAGCTGTCGAGTGGTGTCTTGCAAGGTTTCCATCCCGGGTTCCATACGGTATCGCCATCTTTGATATAGAAATAGCGACCGCCGTTATCCATCGGCACACCATTGTAGCGATAACGGGTGATGCGACGGAACTTGGCATCCTTGTAGAAGGAATAACCACCTGCTGTGTTTGAGATGAGCGAGAAGAAATCCTCGTTACCCAAATAATTGATCCAAGGCCATGGAGTCTTAGGATTTGTAATCACGTACTCGCGATTGGCGTCATCAAAATGACCGTACTTTTTCTCTGCCATTGTTTTTTTAATGTTATTTTTAGATAAATTCTTTTATTTTGGTGCAAAGATAATAAAAAGTTTCAGTTTCGGGGTTAGAAAACAGTTTTTTTTTGTATTTTTGCAGTAGAAAGTTTGATGTTTAACAGATTGTAATTAACATAATATACTGTTGGCTTATGAAAAGAAACATTCTAACACTCCTCATAGCCCTGCTTGCCCTGCAGCAAACTGTGGCACAGACATACGACAACTTGTGGAAGCAAGCTGAAATCATTGCTCAGAAGGACCAGCCTAAGAGCGAAATCGCGGTGATGCAGAAAATCATCGCCAAGGCTTCGGCGGCAAATGATTATGGACAGCTGCTGGCGGCTGAGATGAGGCAGATGACTCTCTGGAAAGAGATTTCTGCTGACTCGCTGGAACCGAACGTGAAGCGGATGGAAGCCGAGGTGCTGAAGGAGAAGAACCCGGTTTTGAAGGCGGTGAGATATGCCGTGCTGGGCAAGGTCAGCGAAAAGAAAAGCCAGGAGTTCTTCAAGAAAGCCCTGGAACAGCCTGAACTCCTTGCCCGACATACATCTACAGAGTATGTTCCATTGACGCAGAAGGGCGTGGATGGCAGTTCCTTTAACAACGATCTGCTGCATCTCATCGGTTTCGAAGCAGACAGCAAGGAGGCGTATCTACTGATGTATACCTATTATAATAAGGTGGGCAATCGGGGAGCGGCATGTCTCTGTGCCTATAAGCTCATTGAAAAATACAGTCAGGACGACGTGAGAGAGGTGAAGAAGTCGAAGTATCTCCATACCATCGACTCGCTCATCCACGTTTATCAGGATATTCCGGAGGCAGGCGAACTTGCCGTGGAGCACTTCCGCTTCATGGAAGGTGCTACCGATGCCAAACCGCAGGATAAGCTCAACTATATCAACTATGCGCTGAGCCGCTGGGGCGGATGGTCGAGAATGAACGAACTGAGAAATGCGCAGAAGCGACTCACCGAACCGATGTTCCAGGTGCAGGATATGCCGCAGGTATTGCGTCCAGGAGAGAAGGCTTGGGTGCATCTGAATGTGCGCAATCTCCAGAACCTGAAGTTCAGCATTTCCCGTCTTGATATCACGGCAGATAATAATTATGATGCGCAGGATGAGGCTACCTATAAGATGCTCCTGAAGAAGACTACGAAGCTGCATCAGAAGGATTACAGCAGGAACTACTACGGTCGTCCGGATTATGAAGAGGTGAAGGATTCCATCGAAATCGGTGGCAATCTGCCACTGGGTGCCTATCTGATGGAGGTTACTTCGGACAATGACGGCATCGCTCCGCAGCGCAAACTCTTCTATGTGAGCAATCTGGCGGTGATGATCCAGCAGTTGCCGGATGACAAGCATCGCTATGTAGTGGTGAATGCTACCGATGGCCAGCCTGTCGCAGGGGCAAAGGTTGAACTCTACGAAAAGGATTATGATGTGAAGACGGGCAAGCGTAAGCGACTGGTTCATGCCCGTTTGACTACAGACAACAATGGTGAGGCTTACTTCAAGAATGTGGATGGAGAGGTGTTGATTTCCACTTCTGCAGATAAGTATGCGCCAGCCAAATACATCTATCTCAGCCGTGACCGCTATTTCGAGCAGAAAGATGACAAGATAGCATATCAGCTGTTTACCGACCGCAGCATCTATCGCCCGGGACAGAAGGTGCATGCCACTGCCGTCTCCTTTATCGTGAAGAAGGGCTTGGATGCCAGCGTGCTGGGCAAGAGCAAGGAACTGAAGTTTATCCTGAGAGACGCCAACTGGAAGCAGGTGGCTGAGCAGAAGGCTACGACCGATGAATATGGTACGGCTTCGGTGGATTTCGAATTGCCGAAGGAGGGAAAGACGGGAATGTTTTCTATCTCCGTGAATGGTACGGCAACAGAATATGTCAGAGTAGAGGAATACAAGCGTCCTACCTTCGAGATTACTTTCCCGAAGGTGAACGAGCGATATACCTGGGGCGATACTATAGTGGTGAAGGCTTCAGCCAAGACCTATGCTGGTGTGCCTGTGCAGGGAGCCAAGGTGGAATATAAGGTGACCCGCAGAAACCAGATGTGGTGGATGGGTGCCAGTTCTTCCGATAAGCTGGTAAAGACAGATTCCACCGTGACCCGCGAGGACGGAACCTTTGAGGTGGAAATCCCATTGGAGGTTGCAGAATCGGAGAAGAATGACTTCATGCGCATCGCCCGCTTCTTTAATTTCACGGTTTCTGCCGTGGTTACGGATATCAGCGGCGAGAGTCATGAAGGCGAGATGAGTCTGCCTTTGGGCACCAGGTCTACTGCTTTCTCGGTGGATATGCCGAAGCGGATAGAGACTGACAGCTTGAAGACCGTGACTTTTGCTTATAGAAATGCCAGCGGAATGCCGATTTCGAGCCAGCTGAAATATCGCATTGATAAAGGCGTATGGAAGGTGGCTGAGGCAAATGCTCCTATCGCCATTAAGGAATATAACGCTTCTTCTGCCCAGGTTTGGAAATCGGGCGTTCATCAGCTGGAGGCAATCTGCGGAACAGATACCCTGCAGCAGAAGTTCACCCTTTTCAGCATGAAGGATACCCATCCGATGGAAACAACCACCGAATGGTATTATCAGACGGCGAAGACCTTCCCTCGTGATGGAAAGCCGGTATACGTGCAGGTGGGTTCTTCTGAAAACGGAGCGCACATCGTTTATTCCATCATCGCCGGCAACAAACTGCTGGAGAAAGGTGCCTGGGAGTTGGGCGACAGTATCGTGACCCTGCCATTCACCTACAAGGAGGAATATGCGTCGGGCGTGGTCATCAACTATAGTTTTGTGAAGAACGGAGAATGCTATGCCCGAACCATCAATATCGCCCGTCCTCTGCCGGAGAAGAAGCTGAACATCGCCTGGAAGACTTTCCGCGACCGTCTCACTCCGGGACAGAAGGAGAAGTGGACCTTGCAGATTACCACTCCTGACGGCAAGCCAGCCAAGGCACAGCTGATGAGTGTGCTCTATGACAAGTCGCTCGACCAGTTGGCTGAGCATAGCTGGAGAATGTCGCTGGGATTCAGCCAGTGGTTGCCAAGCTGCTATTGGCGGAGCAATCTGAAATATTATACGATGGATTTGCTGGGTATCTATCCTACTAAGTATTATGACGAGAAGCAATTGGATGTGGATAAGTTTGATGGCAAATTCTTTAGCTATTATGCTTATATGCAGGCGGTGGAACTGAGCAAGTTGGAACGTTCTTATGGCGGAACCGTTGAGGCTGTTCGTATACAGAAAGACGAGCAGGTTCGAAATGAGGCGAAAGTCATGAGAATTCGTGGCTCTAAGATGACCCGTTTCGGAGCTGCTTCTTCGAAGCCTTTGCTTTCTGAGATGGACCTGGCTTTGAAGGAAAAAATGGTGATGCTTGAAGAATTTGGAGGTGGAGGATCTAATAAGGTTCTTTCTTCTGCCGATGAAGCGGCACTCAACCATGTTCAGATTCGTGAAAACCTGAACGAGACAGCTTTCTTCTATCCTGCCTTGGAGAGCGACAATCAGGGCAATGTGGCTATCAACTTCACCCTGCCTGAGAGCGTGACTACCTGGAAGTTCATGGGATTGGCTCATGACAAGGAGATGCGCAACGGTTTGCTGGTGGATGAGGCTGTGGCTCAGAAGACCGTGATGGTGCAGCCTAACATGCCTCGCTTCCTGCGTGAGGGCGATAAGAGCACCATCGTGGTGAAACTCTTCAATACTTCCGACAAGAAGGTGAGCGGCAACGCCCGTATGCAGATTCTCGACCCGGAGACCAACAAGGTGGTTTGGCAGAAAACGCAGAACTACAGCATTGATGCCGAGGGCTCTGCTACCATCTCCTTTGATGTCCAGGGACTGAAAGAGGGCGTATATATTAATAAGGTGGTGGCTGCCGGAAACGGGTACAGCGATGGTGAACAGCACTATCTGCCTGTTTTGAGCAACCGTGAACTCGTGGTGAACACTCTGCCTATCACCCTGCATCAGAAGGGCGAGCAGAACTTCGACCTGAGCAAACTCTTCCTGAACAAGGAGGGCAAACAGGTGAAGGGCGCTGAAGAGGCAAAGGTAACCATCGAGTACACCAACAATCCTAGTTGGCTGATGGTGAAGGCGCTGCCTGCCATCAGCAATCCGGATGAGGAGGATGCCATCTCGCTGATGTCTGCCATCTACGCCAATACCATCACCACCCATATCCAGAAGACTCTCTCTTTGGATAATCATTCTCAGAAGAATCTCTCTCAGGAGACCATTCGTCTGCAGAATCAGGTGGAGAAATTGAAGAAGTTGCAGAATGCTGACGGTTCCTTCTCCTGGTGGAAAGGTATGAAGGGCAGCCGGTATATGACTACATCGGTAGCCGAAATGATGGTTCGATTGAATGCCGTTGCCGGTGTGCAGAAATCAACCGCCCGGATGCTGACTTCCGCCATTGATTATCTCTCCTGGCAGACAGCGCAGGAAGTAAGAGAAATGAAGAAGCAGGAGGAGAAAAAGCAGAAGGTGAGTCCTAGCGAACAGACGCTGCATTATCTCTACATCCTTTCGATGGATGGCAGAAAGATGAAGCAGAATCTGGAAGCTGACAAGGCTTATCTCCTGGACAAAATGTCGAAGATGACCGGTGATTTCACCATCTATGGCAAGGCGCGTGCTGCCGTGGTACTCGCCAGAAACAGCCAGCAGAATGCTGCTTACCGCGAGAAGGCAGGCGAATATCTGCAGAGTGTGAACGAATATGCCGTTTACCGCGAGGAGATGGGCCGCTACTACGATACCCGCAAGGCACTCTACAGCTGGAGAAACTATAAGATTCCTACCCAGGTATCTGTGATAGAGGCGCTGCAGATGCTGAAGCCGAACGACAAGCAGACCATCGAGGAACTGCGGCGTTGGCTCCTGATGTCGAAACGCACCCAGGTTTGGGATACGCCGGTGAACACCGTAGATGCTGTCTATGCCTTTATGAAGGGCAATGAGAGCAACTGGAGCAGGAAGGCTGAGAATGCCGTGC
>ERZ780198.2848-NODE-2848-length-12592-cov-1.946638_pt1 | contig 12592 bp, 10 predicted proteins | sample MGYA00510979_ERZ780198 | MGnify/ENA primary metagenome ERZ780198 (study PRJEB29588, sample SAMEA2158039) | human gut metagenome | biome: human gut; feature: human-associated habitat; material: faeces | place: Denmark | collected 2008/2010 ...
TGGATTGTCCTTGCCCTCGTGCCAGCTGGTCTGCGAGGCTTCCAGCGCGTCATAATAGCTCTCTTTTGTGCGTGCGATCTTGGCTTCCAGAGAGATATACTTGCCGATCTCATACCCGCAGCGATAGAGCAGCAGCGTCGTCAACAGACGCGACATTCTGCCGTTACCGTCGATGAACGGATGAATACAGAGGAAATCGTGGATAAAGCACGGGATGATCAACAGCGGATCCACCTTGCCTTCACCGACGGCAAAGTTGTACGCATCGCACAGCTCGCGCATCGCCTCCGGCGTTTCATATGGTGCCAAGGGTGTAAACAGCGCATAGGTCCTTCCGTCCGCCGTGGTCGCACTGATATAGTTCTGCACGTTCTTGAAGGAACCGCCGAAGGCGCTGTCGGTATGGCTGAACATGATCTTGTGAAGCTGAAGGATATAGTTGGGCGTCAGCGGGATATACTCGAAATTCTCATGCACCGTGTTCAGCGCGTCGCGGTAGCCTGCGATTTCTTTTTCGTCGCGGGTGCGCGGCGTCGTCTTCTCCGCAGGCGCGTATCCGTCGTGCGGATTCCCTCGATCTCGTTGGAGGATTCCGTACTCTGGATCTTTGCAATCTCAACCAGCTTCTCAACATCGGCAGGTTTTTGCCGCAAGTATAACATCTGTTTTCCCTTCAGCTCATGGATCTGGGAAAGATATCCTACAATCTCATTGTCCCAGGCCTTTTCTTTCAGAAAGCTATAATCAAATCTCCGCATTTTACTCACCCCCGCCGTTATTCTCGTCAATTGTATCATATATGGCGAGAATAGTCAAGCCTTTGAGGTAATTATTCTTTCGACTGCCTTTGAAGTATTTCACTGATTTCTGCCTAAAAACTGCGCTTTCTACAGAATTCAAGGCGGAAAACGTTGCTTCGGTTCTTGTTCTCCCGGCTGTAAAGAAACGCAAAAAACACACCGACTTTTTCATTCTGCCTCTGGACATAAAAAAGGGCCCTGAAGGAGCCGATCGACCACTCTGAAGCCCGATTTTAAAGATGTGATGCAGAAAGACGGCGTTTGGCATCTGCCGCTTTACATGGCGATGTTTCTTTGATACAACAAGAAAGATCAGCATACCGCCTGTGGTCATCTGCACCGCAGGCGGTATTTTCATCTTTGGCTTGAAGCCGCGCTCCTGTGTTTTCCGAGGTTTGTCCTACATTTTGGGGCAAACCTCTTTTCTGTCGGTCGATAGGTTTGCTTTAATGGCGGATTGGTACGGAGTCGAACTCTTGGGACACTGCTTATTCTTCAAATTCGCCCCACTTGTCGCTGCCGTCCAGCACTTCCAGCATGATCATGGCTCCAAGGCGGAATCCGCAGACGAACACCTCGCACTCGCCCAGATCGTTCAGCTCTGACTGATTGTCCCGCAGCTTTTCCAGCACCTCCTTCGCTTTCTCCGAGAGCAGCGGCGCCAGCTCCTCTTCGTTCTGCAGGATCAGCCTGCCCAGGTTCCACAGGCGGCCGTCCTTCTCCACGCCCGCTCACCGGGCGTCACGTTCCCATACCACAGTTCTTCCAGAATCTTCATCTTATACCTCCGCATAGCAAGAGGGCGGCTCCGCGTCGGTCATGCCCGACACAAAGTCGCCCTCGGTTTTCATTTGCTCCGCCACCTTCAGCGTGTGCTTGATGATCAGCAGCTCGATATACGTCCGATCGTCGTATTCCTTCGGTACGCCGTGGATCATGATTTCCTGCATAACGGCCCCATGATCCCGCCGACGCCGTACTTCGCACCGCCGCCCTCGCCGCGGTACAGTTCCTCAATGTTTATCCGTGCCATTTCCGCACCTCCTTTGCAGCACAAACACATACCACAAAGGAGGACGAAAGTCCAGCGAAAAAACAATAACACTTTAGCTTTGATTCTGAGTATGACGATTTAGCCACTTCACCATTAGTAACGGATCCCTAAATATCTCTGGATCAATATCATCAAACTCATACTCATCCTTGTTCTCGGATTCCGCATCTTCATCAAAGAACTCGTCGTCATCGTCAAGATCGTCCTCAGGCTCTATATCTTCCCCAAAGGGATTATCATCCTCGTCATCCATCTCGAGAAGCATAAGATCTAGATCGGCGCCAATATCGGTATTCTGAATCTGAGCGGACTCATCATACTCCACGTAATCGTCGCCATATTCATACAAAGGAGCATTGAGTTGATCTTGAACATACTGATTTAACGCTTCACGGTCTATTTCATCAACGCCGGCCCTAGAAATGAAATCAATTGGGATGAGCTCATAGGTAGACGGCTGGCCAGACTGATAATAATTTCTCGCCAGCAAGTATATCATATCGCTGAAATAGTCAGTGCCTCGCACAATGGAGAAGTTTGCAATATCAAGTTTTTCAAGAAGCGTCTCATTTTCATCGGCCATCGGATACCAATCGGAAAGGATGCACCGCAACCCGAACCCTAAAAAAGAAAGCATGACTTCATCATCATGGCAGAACAGACAAATCGTGCCGTCGGCTTCGACAACAGGATGGATCATGGTGTGGATATCATGAGCTGCCTGACTACGGTTCACCTTTGAGGTTAGGAGGTTAATCGAAAAGAAAACGCACCTGTTTACTGAGAATAGACGAGACACGTTATTGAAAGCCTTAAATAGACTTCGCTGTTCACGAGTTAAGGACACATCAGTCCTGTTATCGAAATAAGCAAACTGTTCTGGAGAATGATTGATGAACTCAGGCTTCAAGGTGGCGACATGTCCAGTTTTAAAGAAAAGCTCCATTGCATATGTATAGAGTTTTTCTCCAACTATATCCTGCGTCGACACGCCGCCACCTCCTGTCTACACGAATTGACTGCTTTATTACTTGATCAGATGGGCAATCTCATCAGCATAAGATACTCCCTCGAGCTCTTTCTTGAACGTTGTCATTACCTCGTAAGTCTTGCTGAGATAATCGTCCTGAGTCTGACACCCATCGGTGAATTGCTCATACATAACCTCAATTCCACCGCGCACATAGTCATGGAAAAGCTCTAGGTTCTTGCGAACCTCTTCAGCTTTCTCGGGTAGCGTGTCGTACCGGAAAGCCCGGTCTACGCGCTCTTCGGGGGATAGTTCTATTGTCTTGTCAAGGAGCATAACCATGCGGTAGAGAAAAATGCAGTTTTCCCGCTCATTGGCAAAAGCATCGGCATATACTCGGGCGCGGTCGTCTGAGGAGTTATCACGCTTTGCAGTGCGATTATAAAGCAGCCCAAACACAGCAGCGTTCATATAAACATCAATGTAGCGTTCAAATAACCTTGCTGCTGTGGGATTGTCCGGGCTTTGATCGTCCCGAGCATTTTTCTTCGCCAAGAATTTGAGATATGTGGCATGCTTGCCATTAATCGTGTAGTCATTTTCAAACATGACGCTACCTCCTAGTTAAGACGGGTAAGGGTTTCACTAATCTTATCCAAGTGATACCTCTGTCCAACCCGATCGTTCATTACCGGCTCCGCATAGTTCCAGTCCTTCTGCATTACAAACATGATGACCTGTTCAGCAATCTCCGGCAAAACCTTGGAGATGTTCGCCGTGTGGGTTTCGTCTGCGTTAGAGAACGGAGCGTCCATTACCAACGGATACGGCTCAGAGGAAAGGTTGATGCCATTCTCGGAATTATCCGTAACGATTTTGCCTTTAGCCAATGCAACCAATCCAGCGATAAAAGCGAAGTTCTTAACACGGTTAGAGCCCTCAGACTCGCCAGCGGCAATCTCTCTATCGGAAATGGTGGTCAAGAGTTCTACATGATACTTTGCATCGATGGCGACGCGGCGATGCCCGTGATACATCCGCTCGAAGATTTTGTTGACCTTCGTTTCCAAATCTTCGCGGATAGTGAGTTCTTTCTCTTTGTATGTCTCCGCGAGCCATTCCCGGATCGCCTCGGCATAAGCAATAAGCTCCATCGCCTGACGGTTCTTTCCAGAGACAGCAGTAAGTGAGTCGTATATTTTCTTATAACGTTCGATGTCGCTCTTCTGCGCACCGTCGTCCCGATTCAGGCGATCTTTTTTTGCATGGAGATCGCGGAGACGGACTCTGATGTCGGCAAGCTCAGATTCATACTGACGCATGTTTTCTTTTCCGGAGATCTGATCGCTTATAGACTGGAGTTCGTCCTCCCAATCCTGAATGCGACCTTTTGAACGAAGAATTGCCTTGTAACGCTCGTCCAAGCTGTCATATGTACGCTCTGCTGGACGAGAGAAACTACTGAGCTTTTCCCGGTAGTGCCGCACGGTATTTCCGATAGATTCAGGCGGCACATAGGCCAACTCTGCCATCAGGTGTTGATAGGCTTCGTTGCCCTCATGGAGCTCCTGGCCACAGATGCAGCGGCCACGCTTGATGAGCTCCATAATGGTGGGCTTCGTTAGATCGCGGATACCCTTATCATCTACCTTGACCTCTTTAAGAAATGCGCTCGCCGTACTAAGGAGCGGCTGTGCAAAGAAGGAGAGCGATCCGGCGCTGAATTCACGGAAATACGCCGCAGTTGCATCGGCAAGCGCTTTGCGTTCAGTAGCAATCCTGCGTTCCAGTTCTTCCTTCTTTTTCTGGAGGGTTGTCGTAGTCTGGTTATCCCGCAAAATGGCGTCAAGTTGCTCTTTGCGGGCATCATACTGATTGATCTGAGAATCACAATCCTCTAGTTGCCCCGCGATGGCAGAGCGTTTTGCCTCTGCTGTCTGAATACGATTCAGAGCTTCCTGCGCTTTGGCGTCGCCATCTAAGTCCATGCTTCCATACAGCTTGCCAATAACTGTGGTTTTCTTGGCGCGATCACCGAGGTGCTTAATTGCACTATCCATGATTGATAAGCCCAGCAACCCCTTAACAGCTTCGGCGACATCTCTTCTACTACTAATGCTACTGACGCGCTCTGTATCGAAGAAGAAGTATGTGGACAAATCCTCGGGCAAAATGTTATTGATGACATTATCAACCTGAGTCGCCTTAACCGACTCGGTCTGACCATCTTCCTGCTTATAGGAAACCTTGATGGTTGGGACACTTTCGCCGCGAACATTCCCGTTTGTACAGTTATACCTTTGGGTGCGGGTGATGATATATTCAGTGCCATCATGCAGGACAGTAATCTCAACCTCAACAATCTGCTGCTCCCCATTACGCATCTCCTCAGAAAGCTCATAATTGAGGAGAAAATCCGGGCGCTGGTCAAAATTCACCTTGCCATAAAAGCACCAGTTGAACGCCTGAAGAAGTGTGGTTTTACCGAACGTATTATCACCGAGGATGATGGTGACATTCTTATTGGGATCACAGGAAAAATCCACTTTTGTGGTTCCTCGAAACTGACGGAAGTTCTCCATCCTTAATGTCTTAATCAGCATATCCAGTCACCTCAATAATTCTTTTTCGCTTCATCCATGATGATGCGCCGAATTGTCTCCACCATTTGATCTGTGGTCTTTTCTCGCGTTTTGAGGTTTTCCTGCTCTGTTTTGAGTATCTTGTACTTCATAGCGTTGAGGCGCTTTTCTTGAACGTCCTGCTCATTAGACATACTCCTCGACCTCCTCCGTAATAATATCGCTTTCAATGTCGTAACTTCTTTGAATGGATGCAATCAGAGAATCTGAGTCGAACGGATTCTCTGCAATCGCGGCAAAGTCTTTCATACGGATTATTTCACGTTTAGCTAAAGACTTCACGCTATCTATTACATCCGAATCGTAATCTCCCACATCCTTCAGTGGCACCGGCAATGTGATGAAATCAAAGATTACTGCATGACGTTTGCCGGGAAACTTTCTTAGCACTCTGCCTCGGCGCTGTACATATTCTTTCGGATTTGTGCTACTGGCCATGATAAAGGCAGTTCGGATGCTTGGGATATTAACGCCTTCATCCAAACAACGGATTGCGACTAACGCCTGAAGATGTGTTCCTTCGGCGAAGTCTGCCTTGATCCGTTCGCGTTCCTCTGCATTTTCTTCTGACGTGAATTTGGTGACGCGCATACCAAGATCATTTCCGAGCATCCCGGCCACAATGTCAATCTGTCGAGCTTCATCGATTGGCGGCTTACCTTCTTGGTAGTCAACATCGTGCATTGTGGTGGCACCGCAGTAAACGAGAATCTGATTGTCGTCTCTGTAGTCCTCCATCAAATGCCGAAGTGTAGCAATCTTTTCCGTGGCTCCGGCCACAATGCGAGCCCGCTTAATCAGAAGCATTTTGGCGTATTCACTGAGTTTGACTTTTCCGTCTTTATCTGCGTGAACGTTTTTTCTGATCTTATTAGTAAGGTCAAGATAATTGCCGAGTTCTTCTTCATTCAAAGATACGGAAACCGGATGGTAATAGTACGGGGTAAGCATATCGTTGTCGATTGCATCTTTTAAGGTGTATTCAATGCATTTCTCGCCGAAGTAATCATATAGCTTTTGAGTTCCCTCGGGGTCTCCGTGTCGGTCAATCGTCGCCGAAAGTGCCAAACGATATGGGATATGCGGCAACAGCGTCTGACTGAGATTCTCAGCTCCAAAGTTGTGTGCTTCGTCCACGACCAAGACAACATTACCACTCAACCTTGCTATCAGATCTTGCACATAATCAACCGAGAATGTGGCGTTAGTTGATACCATGCAGAAATGATTTTGAACGCCAAGGTTGAAGCTGTTCACTGCGGTCTTCAGTCTTTCCCTCCAATTGCGTTGCGTAGAAGCCGAGTAGCATACAATCGGTTTCATACCGAAAGCTAAGATGTCTTCTTTCCACTGCTCAACCAAATGCTGATACGGGCAGATAATAATCACGGCAAGATTCTGATGCTTGTCTGCAAAGAGCCTTGATACAGCGGCTAGTGCCGTGTATGTTTTGCCCGTACCGGTTGCCATATCGAATATCCCGACATAATTTCGGTTTGCCCATTCTTCAATCGCATCTATCTGATATGGGCGCATATGAACATACGCCGGAACCATTGGACCGATAGGAGTATTTGATTCTTCAGCAGGCAAGATGTCCTCCGCGGAGGACTCATTATCGAGGTGAGTGTCAATGCGATCATTTACTCTATATCGATGAAGAATCTCTTCCTTTACATCAGGGAAGTCCATCACCTTGATGCTCGGCTCATAATCCTCCCACATCGCGTTGAATGCAGACTGTTTGTTATATACTCGATCCGCATCCTGTGTCCATGAAGCGAAGACGTCGATTGCTTCATAATTGCTGGTGAAGGCATTGGCGCTCTCATTCATAGAACCCGAGAATGCGATGATATTGCCATTGCTGTCGTACATCAACCCCAGCTTTTCATGGAACATACCTACGGTATTGTCGTCCTCCAGAAAAGCGATTTTTATGTCCAACCGCCCTGCTGCAATCAAATTACTGAGCAAGTTTAGCCGTGCCCCTTCAAACTTGCCTTTCGGTTCTCTTAACTCACGTAATAACGCTTCTTTGATTACTTCATCCCGGCGGCGAATCCCGTCGTTGATAGCCTCAATATCTTCGGGCAATAGTCTGGGCGAGGCAATCATTTGGATCGAGCCGCCATTCTCGACCAGACCGCAGATGCCCGCTGTGAGTGAAAGAAGTGCCGAAGACGAGAAGAATCCCACTGCTCGTTTGTATGTAACCGCTTGTTTCAGAACCGGGTTATAAAAGTCACGGATAACGTTATCAAGCCGCGATCTATACTCCGGCTTTAACTCAATATCTCGAAAACTCATTCTACCCCACCTTTACATCTCTGCTTCAATATCATCAAGCGCGTCCTTCAATTCATCAAAGTCCTTATCGCCTGTTAGGGCACTCACGCTCAACCGAACTGTTCCAGCTGGATAAGTTCCAAGAAACTTGTGAGCTTTAGGCGCACATTGTAATCCTGTGCGAACAGAAATACCTCGCTCCGCGAAAATGCTGCCTGCACTATCGCTACTGAGTCCATCAATTAAACAGGAGACGATGCCAACATACTTTCGCCCATCGACATTTCCCACTACTTTGAGGAAATCATAGTCCGACAGTAATTCCAGTAAGCGTTGGCGTTTTATTGTTTCTTCTTGATATAGCCGTTCAATTGTCTGTCCCTTGATCCACTTGAGAGAGGCGTTCAGGCCGGCCACTCCAGCAATATTCAAGGTACCCATCTCATACTTTTCGGGGAGGCTATCTGGCATATTCTGATTGGCAGAGTCGAATCCCGTCCCGCCATATAGTATCGGCGGGAGATTCACCGTAGGACTCATCAAAAAACCAGATATTCCGGTTGGCCCGAGGAGCGTTTTGTGTCCGGCAAAAACAGCGTAATCAACAGTTTCAAGTCCGACATTCAAATCAACAAGCCCTGCTGTTTGTGCCATATCAACCAGCGTTACAGCGCCATACTCTTTTGACAACGCAAAGATATCCTCGACAGGAGCAACAAGCCCAATAACATTGCTAGCGTGACTCACGATTACCAAATCAGGCCGAATGGCGTCGAACTGATAGCGTATACGTACCATGTCATATTCGAGCGATTCGGACACGGTAAGTTCGGTCACCGTAATCTGGCCAAGCTGTTCAAAGTGGTGTAAGACGCGGGTCACGGCGTTGTGTTCGAACGGGCTAATGTAAACGCTTCTGGCACCGCTGACAATCGCTCCTTGGATAATCATGTTGAGAGCAATTGTTGCCGTCGGAGTGAAGATCACCTGTTTTGCGTGGCAATGCATTAGCTCTTGAATCAGTTTTCTAGTCTCATCAACAAGACCTTTTGCAGTGGTGGCCAGGGCGTAGCCTCCTCGACCCACGCTCCCCCCGTGATTGCGATAGAAGCTGTCCATGAAAGAATAAACCGCATCGGGCTTTGGATATGTAGTTGCTGCATTATCAAAGTAAGACATTGTATATCATATCCTCCCTCAGCAGAGCTTCTTTAGCACTTCCATAAGAATTTGTCTTTTTTCCTGTTCCGAGATCGAGTGGCCCATCGCTTCCAGCGAAGCAGTAATCTGATTGAACAAGAGCTTTCCACGCGCCGATACCTCAACCTTGTCGAAGCGCCGCGTTGTACTGGTGCCTTCCTCATCGGCAAAGGTCACCTGATAACTAGAGGTGTCGTTAATCGTTTCGGCGACAACGCTACTGTGAAAGTCTTTGGCCGTTTTCATAAAACGAGCAAGCGCATCGATATACTGTTTGACGGTTTTATTATCCCAATCTTCAAGACGAAGACCAGTTGCCAGTTTAGCGAGGCGCGTGATGAAAAGATCCTCGTCATTCGTCATGCTTCTCAGATGCTGAAGAAAACGATCTGTCCCATCTGAGAAAAGCTGCTCGAAGCTCTTCGGATCAAGCCTATTACACCAATCTTTCGCTGCATCTGTGAGTGTTGTTTTCTTGCTAGCTTTCTTGTCGTTTTCCGGGAGAAAAGCGACTTTTGTTTTGCTAATCAGCTCTTGCTTAAGTTCGGTCAACAGGCCGTCGAAAAAGCCTTTCGCATCAATAATGTCCGTGGCGGCATCAGCATAGTCTCCATGGTAGTCAACTGCCTCCGGTAGCTTTTTGAACAGCAAATCAGAACTGCTAGTGTTCTGGCGGAGGAGCTTCATTATCTCAAGCTGCCGCCGAACGAGTTTTTCCCCTGTGGGACGCTTCGTGCTTTCTTTGGAATACTTCGGAAGCGCCATGTACCAGCGTCTCATCGCATTTGCCACATAGTCGTACCTTTCAGCATCTACAACGTAGTCTCTAAACGCATCAGACAACCGAGCAATGTAGTTTTCTTTTTCTGGATTCCAATCTAAATACTCCAATGTAAAGCTACTCGGATCGCTATTAATCTGGATCAGTGCATCTGCGCTTGTTTGGATTGGCCCGAAACGATCATTGATCACAATCTGCTGGCGATAGTTGTGCATAACTGCAGCTACATAAATGGGAATCAGACCATAGCGGAGTCCAATATGGTATTCCGGCGAAGTTAAGCGTTCGTAAAGCTCTGCAAAGCTGGTTTTCCCGTTCTGCCGCGTTTCAAGAATGAAGTCCTCGATTGTTTCGAGCATATGGCGCATGTTCACATTTTCGGGATGGAGATTTATCTGAGGAACACCTCCGTCTTCACTCCAGATTCCGGTACGCAGAAGTGTGCTGCGCATAATAGAAACTTCCTGACCTGTACCGGAGAGGCCGAGATTCGGCTCGAGCTCGCTTCGAAGCAAGGCACTTACGATCTTGTTACGGCTGTTCTGTGCAACGCTTGTAATGTCATTTTTATTGACAGACTCATTGTTGATGACCGGAGTCATGTTATATACGGCGTCGCAGATTTGGGACATGACCTCGGTCAGTCCAGACTTCCGATATACAGGAAGCTCGTTCCCGTTATGGATATATACCGAACGATAGTTCTCCGGATGCGTGTACATTCCGATGAAACCTTTGATGATTTCTTGTAAATCCTCAAATACGACTTCATACTCATCAAACAATACCGGGTCATCAACAGCGTGATCTCTTAACTTTGCAATGGCAGCATATTCTTGAGCCACTGCTTCGACATCCTTATAATGCTTGGGAAGCACAAATATATATCTTTCGTAACCCAAGCTGGTATCTTTTATAATTTTTGTGATTTTTTTAAGCTGAGTCTCATTTTCCGGGATGATTCCATAGATAATTCCGTCAGCATCAATCGACTCGCTTTTGAGATTCCAATCGACGTCAACGGTGACCTCCGCGCTAGAAATGAACTGAAACGCAAAGAACCTCGTCATCTCATGGTCGTCATTGTAACGAGTTGGATACATGTAGTTATCAAAGTTCGAGCCATTAAGAACATCTTTTGTGGTGATCTTTCCGGATTGGGATTCTATTTGATCGTGAATCTTCTGCTGGATATCAACGCCGGATGTCTGCTTAAGACGGAGATAGTCATTGCTCCGCTTAATATAGATTACGAACTCCTTTTCAATCAGGTCAGAGATAGCCTGTTCTATCTCACTCAATTCATAAGTTCCCGAGTAGATACCAATGATTTGTTCTTTAGTCGGATTCAAACGTTCAAACTGTCCGAGGATATAGATCAAGGAGATCGTCTTAATAATCTTACTACCAAGTGTATCCTCGGGAATCTGATTAAGAATCGTACTTGTGAGAACAAAGGTGTCGTGGATATCGCCCGCATATACTTCTTTTTTTAGTAATGGCTCAAAATAGTCATAGATGAGATCTGGCGTTACGAGAGTAAAGTTGTCCTCGTATTCATCCAAAAACACCGCGAGAGTGGCCGTTCCTTCTGCTGACAGAAACGTGAAAAGCGTACGCTCATTTTGCGCAACTCGTTCGGAAAGCCGGGGCAGGATAAAGGTAGACACTGGATGGAGGGGGAAGCATCCTCTAATCGCCGTCTCAATCTCGCCCTGCGCATCCATAAACATCTGATGCTTTTGATAGCGTGAAAACAGCGCCTCAAAATCGCGAGCATGTTCATCGCAGAAAGTCCCCCAGATCGGCTCCTTATGCTGGATGACAGAGGATATGATCTCATAGGTCTGAGAGAAATTATTGTTCATATGGATGTGCTTAAAGCGTTCTGATACGCCACGCCATCCATCAGTTTTCTCTTTCGGGAGCTTATCAATATAATTTGAAATTTCCTTATGGGAAATCAGCATCAGGTGAAGCTGAAGCGACCCGCTCCGGCAACATTTCTCCGCAAAATCCTGAAGCATTTTTGTGTCACTGACCGAGGCATCGACGATATTGGCCTCAAGGAATTTGCTAAACTCGTCGTAGACAACATAGAGTTCTGTATAGCCCTTGGACTTGAGGCTTTTTGCCACGCTCTCATAGAGCTCAACCACGTCAAATCCAAGAAATGGATTGAAAGCACTTCCAGCCGTAAGTGACGGGTAAACCTGTTCAAAAGCTCCATAGGCGGCGACATCATAGTTTCCCAACCGATCTATAAATACTTCCACCGGATCGTCGATCCCGTTCAGAAATTTTTCAAAGGTTTCCGGGAAATCCTTTTGCCAACGTTTGATTACGCTGATTGCAGCTTTATAGTTGGTCTCTGGCATGGCGCTCAAAAGGTCATGCTCAGAAAGGGTCCTCTGCAAAGATAGCAGGAACGCTTGGGTAAGGCTAGTATTGCTTCCGCTGATTACCACTGGAAGAATCTTGTTTTCACTTTCATAGTAATTCTGAATAAGCTGATAAAGCCTCGGATTCTCTTCAATCTTCGGCATCAGTTTTTCGAACAAAGTCAAGTCCCTCTTCATCAAAATAGAGAGGATTGTCAGCACGATATGAGACTTGCCCTTGCCATATGCACCAATCAAAACCCTTGCGCGATCCGATGAGGTCGGATTGACGCTCAGGAGAATGTCCTCCAACAGACTAAGCGCAGATTTTGTCGGTATGAAGCTTTTGAGTTTATTGTCGCTTCCAAGATCGTACCCTATATTAACGGAGTATTGGAATCCTGATGCGACAGAAATCATGTCTCTCATCTTTCGTTCTCCTGACCCTGCTCATCGATTGATGCATAAAACCGTT
>ERZ780198.2854-NODE-2854-length-12575-cov-4.781470_pt1 | contig 12575 bp, 10 predicted proteins | sample MGYA00510979_ERZ780198 | MGnify/ENA primary metagenome ERZ780198 (study PRJEB29588, sample SAMEA2158039) | human gut metagenome | biome: human gut; feature: human-associated habitat; material: faeces | place: Denmark | collected 2008/2010 ...
GAAATTAAGAAAGAAGAAGATACTACTAAAGAAGAAAAAATAAGAGAAGTTGTAGTAGAAAGAAAGACTGGTTTTAATTATATAGAAGTTATTGTGATTATGATTATTACCTTAATATTAGGAGCAGTGATAGGGTCTTTTATTACTTATATTTTTAAAGATGAAAAACCTATTACTACTAGTGGTACTAGTATTCCAACAGAGTTAGAAGAATTTGTAAAAACTTATAATAATATCGTTACAGATTATCATGATAAATTATTAGAAGCTGGTATTAATGGAATGCTTGAATACTTAGATGATGATTATTCTATGTATATGGATACAGAAACATCAGAAAATTTTAATGAACAAGTAGAGGGTAAATATAAAGGTATTGGAGTAGAAATTATGCAAACTACTGATGGAGTTGTTTCTATTTCTAAAGTATTTAAAAATACTCCAGCATCAAAAGCAGGTTTAAAAGTTGGAGATATTTTTGTTAAAGTGTTAGGTACTGATGTTACTTCTAAAAATTCTAGTGAGATTTCAACTTTAATCAAAAATTCTAAAGAAAAAGAAATTGATATTGTGGTAAAACGTGATGGAGAAGAAAAAGAATTTAAACTTTCTTTAGATGAAGTAGAGATTGAATCTGTTACTAGTAAAGTATTTGAACAAAATAAAAAGAAAATAGGTTATATTGATATTAGTGTTTTTGCATCTAATACAGCTACTCAATTTGAAAAGAAACTATTAGAATTAGAGGGTAAAGGTATTGATAGTTTAGTAATTGATGTTCGTGATAATTCAGGTGGTTATTTATCAACAGTTACAGATATTGCTTCTTTATTTATGAATAAAAGTAAAGTAATTTATCAACTTGATACAAAGGGTGTTGTTGAACAAATTTATTCGAAAACGAATACTAGTAGAAAGTATAGTATTTCGGTTCTTATTAATCAAAATAGTGCATCAGCATCAGAAATTTTAGCAGCTGCTTTACAAGAGTCATATGGAGCTAAAGTAGTAGGAGTAAATTCTTTTGGTAAAGGTACTGTTCAAAAAGCTTATCAACTTGAGAGTGGTGCAACGGTTAAATATACGATTCAAAAGTGGTTAACTCCTAATGGAAATTGGATTAATGAAAAGGGAGTAACTCCTGATATAGAAGTAGAAATGGAAGGAGATTATTATCAAAATCCAAGTGATGAAACTGATAATCAACTTCAAAAAGCGTTAGAAGATATTAGCAAGTAGTATTCTTCTTTCTTTTTAAAAATAAATTAGCACTCTTACTTGACAAGTGCTAAAATTTGAGTATAATATTAATCGTGAGGTGATGAATATGTACCAAAATATGGAACAAGAAAATGAAAATGTTTTAGAGAAGTATGGTCGTAATATCATTGAAGATGTCAAGAAAGGTAAGATTGATCCGGTTATTGGTAGGGATGAAGAAATTCGTAGTATTACTAGAATTTTATCTCGTAAAACTAAAAACAATCCGGTTTTAATTGGTGAACCTGGTGTAGGTAAAACAGCTATTGTTGAAGGACTTGCTCTTAGAATTGTTAGGGGAGATGTACCTAGTAGCTTAAAAAACAAAACGATATGGGAACTTGATATGGCAAGCTTAGTGGCTGGTGCAAAATATCGTGGTGAGTTTGAGGAACGTTTAAAGAATGTTTTAAATGAAGTTAAAAAATCAGAGGGTGAAATCATCATGTTTATTGATGAAATTCATACGATTGTAGGAACTGGTGCTGAGGGAGCTATGGATACTTCCAATATTTTAAAACCAATGCTTGCCCGTGGTGAAATTCATGTAATTGGTGCCACTACTTTAAATGAATATCGTAAGTATATTGAAAAAGATGGAGCGCTAGAAAGACGTTTCCAAAAGATTATTGTAGCTCCACCTACTGTTGAAGATACGATTACGATTCTTCGTGGTTTAAAAGAGCGTTTTGAAATTCATCATGGTGTATCTATTCAAGATAAAGCATTAATAGCTGCAGCAACTTTATCTAATCGTTATATTACAGATAGATTTTTACCTGATAAAGCAATTGACTTAGTTGATGAAGCTTGTGCTACTATTCGTGTACAAATGGATTCTGTACCAACTAGTTTGGATACTTTAACACGTGAAATTATGAGACTTCAAATTGAACGAGAAGCTATCAAAAAAGAAAAAGATGAGATTAGTAAAAAGCGTGTAGAATCTATTGATGAAACACTTGAAAACCTACAAAAACAAGAAAAGGAATTACGAGAAGCTTGGGATAAAGAAAAATCTATTAATGATGACATTAAAGCTAAGAAAAAGGAAATAGAAAGAGCTAAATTTGATTTGGAACAAGCTGAAAATGATTATGACTTAGAGCGTGCAGCTAAACTTCGTCATGGTGATATTCCAGCTCTTGAAAAAGAGTTAGCTAGATTAAATAGCTTAGAAAAAAATAAAATTCTTAGTGATACAGTTACTAGTGAAGATATTGCTTCTATTATTTCAAAATGGACTAATATTCCTGTTAGTAAATTAGTAAGTGGTGAGAAAGAAAAACTTTTATCACTAGAAGAGAATATGAAAAAAAGAGTAATCGGTCAAGATGAAGCAATTAAATTAGTAAGTGATGCTATTATCAAGAGTCGTAGTGGTATTAAAGATCCTAATAGACCAATTGGTTCCTTTATTTTCTTAGGTCCAACTGGTGTTGGTAAGACAGAAATAGCCCGTACTTTAGCTTATGAATTATTTGATGATGAAAAACATATGATTCGTATTGATATGAGTGAGTATATGGAAAAGTTTAGTGTTTCTCGTTTAATTGGTTCTCCTCCAGGATATGTTGGATATGAAGAAGGTGGACAGCTGACAGAAGCAGTCAGAAGAAAACCTTACAGCGTTGTTCTGTTTGATGAGATCGAGAAAGCACATCCTGATGTATTCAATGTCCTTTTACAGGTATTGGATGATGGACGTATCACAGATTCACAGGGCAGAACGGTAGACTTCAAGAATACGATTCTGATTATGACATCCAATATCGGCGCTCAGTATCTGCTGGATGGTATTGAAGAGAATGGTGAGATCAAACAGGAGTCGCAGGATATGGTCATGAATGAACTGCGTGGACATTTCAGACCTGAGTTCCTGAACCGTCTGGATGAGATCATTATGTTCAAGCCACTGACCAAGGGCAATATCGGCGGCATCATCAATCTGATTATTGACGACCTGAACAGGAGACTGGCTGATAAGGAGCTTACGATTGAGCTTACCGATGAGGCAAAGCATTTCATCATTGAGAATGGTTATGATCCGGTATATGGCGCAAGACCGTTGAAGCGCTATATCCAGAAATATGTTGAGACATTGGCTGCTAAGCTGATTCTTGCAGGTGATCTGGATTCCGGTGACACGATTGTCATTGATGTAGAGAATGGACAGTTGACAGCAGTACCAAGGGCAAATGCCGAAGTAGTGGACTAAAAATATAAATTCCTGCATGACTTGAATAGAGTCATGCGGGAATTTTTTGTATATCAGAGGTTGAATTCGACATATGGATATCGTTATAATGGGGGAAGAAAATGAAGAAAGGTATGTGTATATACAATGAACTTTAAGGGAATTGAGAAAAAAGAAGCAGGAAAATTCATTACCCGTTATGACATTACTTATGAAACCGTGGATAATCAGAAGAAGGTATACGAGATCATCAGCCGTAAGAAAGATATGGAGACGTATGAGGCATTACATGGGGATAAGCCGGATGCAGTAGTCATTATTGCAACCAATGAGACAGGAGATAAGCTGCTTGTCAACAAGGAATTTCGGCTGGCTGTAGGTGACTGGGTATATAATTTCCCGGCTGGACTGATTGATCCCGGTGAAAAGCCACAGGAGAGCGCCAGGCGTGAGCTGTGGGAAGAGACAGGACTGGAATTGTATGAAATAGATGATTTTATCGGTCCAAGCTACAGCGCTGTAGGATTCAGCAATGAGATTAATGTCTGCGTGGTCGGTAAAGCAAGGGGTGAGTTCTGCCCAAGTACTTCTACAGTAGAGGAAATCACGCCCTGCTGGCTGACCAGACAGGAATTGAGAGAACTGTTGAAAACAGAGCGCTTTGCAGCAAGGACACAGGCTTATTGCTATCTGTGGAGCAGATAGAGATATTTTTCAAAGCACACGCCATGCTCGCCCGGTGTATTCTCGGCAGTGGATTGTTCGATTGCAGGCTGTAGGAATGTAACTGCTTTGTCGAGAGACTGCTGCAGGGGCATTCCATTGACAAGACAACCGGTCACGCAGGAAGTGAACAGATCGCCGGTACCGGAGAAGCCTTTTCCGGTGTAGGGAGTCTGTACGAAGCAGCATCCCTCACTTGTAACAGCAAGATTTGCAATACTGGGTTCTTCGGTATCAGTAGGAATAACACCTGTTATGATAATGGACTGTTTTCTGACTGCCTTTTCCAAAAGGGGAAGGGCAGCTTCTTCTATATAGCGGAAATATTCAGGGCTTGAGGAATGGCTTGTGAGGGTATCATAGTCTGTATCAGTGAGCAGACACAGCTCGGTAAGGTTAGGCGTGATTACATCTGCACGTCTGGTAAGCTCCTGCATGGCTGCCAGCAGTTTATCCGTGAAGATGGGAAAGCGCCTGCCGTGGTCGCCCATCACTGGGTCTGCCACATAGAGGTTGTCTTTTGTCTGGAACTGATCCAGAAAATACAGCACATTCTCCATCTGTGCATCACTGCCCAGAAAGCCGGAGTATATGCCATCAAAGGACTCGTTCATTTGAACCCATTCCTGGGTGATCTGATTCATTTTGTCTGTATAATCATCATAAAAATAGCTGTTAAAACCTGTCTGGGCTGATAAAACAGCGGTAGGCAGGGGACATGCCTGAATGCCAAGTGCGGAGACAACGGGAATGGCAGCAGTCAGTGAACACCTGCCAAAACCGGATAAATCATGTATTAAAGCAATTTTTTTCATAAGGTCAGTTATTCCTTTCCGTTTCTTCCTATAGAATAACCTAAGTTTTTACATATTTGTAGAATTGACTTATATAGTATTTGATACTATAATTAACATTAATTTATTATGATAGGAGAGATATTTTCCATGAAAAAGTTAGAAGATTATGTATTAACAATACCGGATTTCCCGGAGAAGGGTATTATGTTCCGTGACGTAACCAGCGTTTTACAGGATGCAGACGGACTTCATCTTGCAATTGATACCATGCAGGATCTGGTTAAAGATCTGGATTTTGATGTAGTAGCAGGTGCGGAATCCAGAGGATTTATTTTTGGTACTCCTATCGCTTACAATATGCATAAGCCTTTTGTATTGATCCGTAAGAAAGGCAAGCTGCCCAGAGAGACTGTATCTGTTGATTATGATCTGGAATATGGTAAAGCTACCATCGAGATGCATAAGGATTCCATTAAGCCTGGTCAGAAGGTACTTGTAGTAGACGATCTGATCGCAACAGGTGGAACAACAGAAGCTATGATCAAGTTAATCGAATCACTTGGGGGTGAAGTTGTAGGTGTTGTTGTATTAATGGAGCTTGCCGGATTAAAGGGCAGAGAACGTCTTGGCAACTACAGACTGGATGCAGCAATTACATACAGCGGCAAATAAGCAATAACAAAAATAGATAATGGCTGGTGATCGAAGTGGCAGAGGTAAATGATAAACAACCCAAGGAAGGAACTTACGAGGATTCCCTGATTATTCAGGGCAGTAAAGGAACACCACGTAAGACCGATGAGCGCAGGATTGAATATATCAAAGAATTCCAAAGTCCTGATGAACTGTATCAGGGGCTTATTTCGCATGTGCGGAAATATCACCCTTCTGATGATATCAGTATGATAGACAAAGCCTATAAGGTCGCCTGTGAAGCACATAAGAACCAGACCAGAAAGTCAGGAGAACCATATATTATTCATCCATTGTGTGTAGCAATCATTCTGGCTGATCTGGAACTGGATAAAGAGACGATTGTAGCAGGACTGTTGCATGATGTCGTGGAAGATACCGTGCTTACCAATGAGGAACTGCGTGAACAGTTCGGACCGGATGTAGAGCTTCTGGTTGATGGTGTGACCAAGCTTGAACAATTGAAATATACAGGAGATGCAACTCCTGACAGAACAGCCAGCAAGGAAGATCTTCAGGCAGAAAACCTGCGTAAGATGTTCCTTGCCATGGCAAAGGATATTCGTGTTATTCTGATCAAACTGGCAGACAGACTTCATAATATGCGTACGCTGAAATATAAGTCCCCTGAAAGCCAGAAGAGAATCGCAAGAGAAACACTGGATATCTATTCTCCTCTTGCAGAACGTCTTGGTATTTCCAAAATCAAGGTGGAACTGGATGATCTGTCTTTAAAATATCTGGAACCGGAAGCCTATTATGATCTGGTACAGAAAATCGCACTTCGTAAAAATGTACGTGAAAAATATGTACAGGATATCGTAGATGAAGTAAGTGAGCATATTACTTCCGCGGGCATAGAAGCCCAGATTGACGGTCGTGTCAAGCATTTTTTCAGCATTTATAAGAAAATGAAGAACCAGAATAAGACTCTGGATCAGATATATGATCTGTTCGCTGTCCGTATTATCGTGGATTCGGTAAAGGACTGCTATGCGGCACTTGGCGTCATACATGAGATGTACAAGCCCATGCCGGGACGATTTAAGGACTATATTGCCATGCCAAAGGCAAATATGTATCAGTCCCTGCATACTACGCTGATCGGTTCCAATGGACAACCTTTTGAAATACAGATCAGAACTTTTGAAATGCACAGAGTAGCAGAGTATGGTATTGCTGCTCACTGGAAATATAAGGAAGCCAGCAATGGTATTTCCTCTACAGGTGGAGAGGAAGAGAAGCTTGCATGGCTCAGTCAGATTCTGGAATGGCAGAAGGATACCTCAGACAGTAAGGAATTCTTAAAGCTGCTCAAGAGCGACCTGGATCTGTTCTCAGATCATGTATATTGTTTCACACCATCAGGTGACGTGAAGAATCTGCCCGCGGGTTCTACTCCGATTGACTTTGCTTACAGTATTCACAGTGCAGTAGGTAATAAGATGATTGGTGCCAGAGTCAATGGCAAGCTTGTTACCATAGATTATAAGATCAACAATGGTGATGTAATCGAGGTACTGACCTCACAGAATTCCAAGGGACCAAGCCGTGACTGGCTCAATATTGTAAAGTCTTCACAGGCAAGAAACAAGATCAATCAGTGGTTCAAGAACGAACTCAAGGAAGATAATGTCATGAAAGGCAGGGACATGTTCCTGACCTACTGTAAGACTAAGAATATCAACACAACAGACCTTCTCACACCGGAATATGAAGCCAGTGTTATGCATAAATATGGTTTCCAGGACTGGGATTCTGTGTTGGCTGCAATCGGACATGGTGCGCTTAAAGAAGGGCAGGTCATCAACCGCATGCAGGAGCTGTATGCGCGTGACCATAAGAAGCAGATTACAGATGAAGAGCTGTTAGCCAATATCCAGGAGAACAGCCAGAGTAAGCCTGTCCATATCAAGTCCAAGAGCGGTATTGTCGTAAAAGGCATCCATGATGTGGCAGTCCGTTTCTCCAGATGCTGTGCACCTGTACCGGGAGATGAGATTGTAGGATTTGTCACCAGAGGAAGAGGCGTATCTATTCACAGGACAGATTGTGTCAACATTATCAATCTGCCTGAGATGGACAGAGTCAGACTGATTGAAGCAGAATGGCAGCCGGAGGATACGAAGTCTGCAGAGAAATATCTGGCAGAGATTATTATCTATGCCCATAACCGAAGTGGACTGCTTGCAGATATCTCCAAGACCTTTACAGAGAAAAATATTGATATCCAGTCTATGAACACCAGAACCAGTAAGCAGGGAATCGCTACTATGGTAGTGACTTTTGAAATTGGTGGGCGTAATGAACTGACGGCAATGATTGATAAATTAAGAATGATAGAAAATGTGATTGATATTGAAAGGACGACTGGCTGATGGCTGATATTAAGATCAAAAGGCGCATACTCAGTGCCTGCCAGACCAATTGTTATTATGTATTCCGTGATGGGTCAGATGAAATGGTCATCATTGATCCCGGTGACAGAGGAGATATTGTATATCAGGATGTAAAAAGCCTGGGATGCAATAAGATAGCAGGCATATTGCTGACTCATGGACATGGGGATCATACAGGTGGCGCATTGCAACTGAAAGAATTGACGGGGGCAAAAATCTATGCCTATGAAGAAGAAGCAGAGCTTCTGAAAGATCCTGAGAAGAACCTGTCAGGCTGGTTTGGCCCTGCCTATGGGTGGGAAGCAGATGAGTATTTCAGGGATAACCAGGAATTTGATATGGCTGGAATACACTTCAAGGTGCTGCATACACCGGGACATACACTGGGTGGCTGCTGCTATTATGATGAAGCGGATAGCTGCTGCTTCTGTGGAGATACGATTTTCAATGGTTCTGTAGGAAGGACGGATTTCTATTCCGGTTCAGCCAGGGCATTGATAGATTCCATACAGAAGAGAATCTTTACCTTGCCGCCTGATACGAAACTCTATCCGGGGCATAATGAAGAGACAACAGTTGCATACGAAATGAAATACAATCCGTGCTGCCGATAGGTAACACGGATTTGTGTGTTTCTGAATTGCTGCTATAAAATGAAAGAGGATACTATGATTCAGGTATATACAAATAAAGAAAATTATCAATACGATCTGCATTCGCTGATTAAGGCTTTTTACCCGGAGAGGGATGTAAAGGTGCATGGGCTTGAACAGATAAGCAGGGCAGAAGAGCGCGGCAGGATTACCGTGTCTTTTGAGGAAAAGGCATTGCATGTGGTGCTGGCTGTACAGGGCGGCAAGGTCAGAGTATATGACAATCCCATTGAAACCGATGAGGAAGAAGGAACCGGCGTGCATTTATATAAAAATGCATGCAAGCTGGCATTATATCGTGACCTGTGTGACTATACAGGCAGAACATTGCCCTGGGGCAATCTGACAGGAATCCGCCCTACCAAGCTGCCTATGGGTATGTTGGCAGAAGGATTATCTGACGAAGAGATTATGCACCGGCTGGAAGAGACGCATGCAGTCAGTGAAGAAAAATCAAGCTTGAGCCTTGATATCGCCAAGCGGGAAAAGGCATTGCTGGATACCATTCATTATGAAGACGGATACAGCTTATATATTGGGATTCCATTCTGCCCCACTACCTGTCTGTACTGTTCTTTTACCTCTTATCCCATTGCAATGTGGAAGAAGAGAGTGCAGGACTATCTGGAAGCTGTATACAAGGAAATGCAGTTCGTAGCGGAAGCCTATAAGGATAAGATACTGGACACAGTCTATATCGGTGGGGGTACGCCCACAACTCTGGAAGCAGGGCAGTTAGACTGGCTTTTGACTAAGTTAAAGAATACCTTCGACTGGAGCCAGGTGAAAGAATTCACCGTGGAAGCCGGACGTGCAGACAGCATTACACCAGAGAAGCTGGCAGTACTGCATCAGCATGGAGTTACCAGAATCTCGGTAAATCCCCAGACAATGAAGGATGAGACATTAAAATTCATAGGCAGACGCCATACTGTCGCACAGGTAAAAGAAGCCTTCGCATGGGCAAGAGGGGCAGGCTTTGATAACATCAACATGGATATCATTCTGGGATTGCCTGGTGAAATGGAAGAAGACGTGGCACATACGATAGAAGAGATTAAGAAGCTTGCCCCGGATAGTCTCACAGTACATTCGTTAGCCATCAAGCGTGCATCCAGACTGAGCCAGTGGATTGAAGAAAACGGCATGGAGACACTGCATAATACCGATGCTACTATGGAGATTGCGGCAGCAGGGGCAGCAGCTCTTGGCATGAAGCCATATTATCTGTACAGACAGAAGAACATGAGTGGCAACTTCGAGAACGTAGGGTATGCCAGAGAGGGAAAGTTTGGTATATACAATATTTTGATCATGGAGGAAGTCCAAAGTATCGTGGCATTGGGCGCCGGAAGCATTACCAAGAGAGTCTTCCCCGGCGGAAGGATTGAGCGATGCGATAATGTCAAGGATGTAGGGCTTTATATCGAGAAAATAGATGAGATGATTGAGAGAAAAAGTAAGCTTTTGGGAATGGAATAAGATAACATAAATAGTTGTTGAAACATTTACTCTGATTTGTTAAGATAATAGACGTGACTGTAAGTCATATAGGTGCGTAATTATGTCAGATGCAGATATCATTTTGATATTCATTGGTATTATCAGTTTGCTGATAGCCTTTGGGCAACTGATTGTTGCGTTTCTTGCCTTTCTCACAAGAGATAAGGATCACAAGAGAAAAAAATAAGCCTATTCCGTCGGCCAACAGAATAGGCAATGTCCGAAAGGACAAATAAACCTGTTTCTCGGGAGCATCCACTTTGGAGTGGGTGCTTTTCCTTTGTATATAATATAGCACATTTACAGAAAAGTTTCAACGAATTGTTAAAAAAGAAGTAGCAAGGAACAATATATTGAAGGCCTTGCTACTTTTTTGTGAAAACAATGAGCCAAGTGCAAATACATTCTTGCATGAATATTAGCATTTGGCGAATGTACATCATCGAGCCAAAAGGTGAGAGGATATGGAAGGAGTCGAAAGAAGGTCGAAATATGAGGACAAAGAAACGCAGAGAGCGGAGAAGTATATGAGAGTTTCTGAACTGTCTGATGATATGTCAAAGTGGATAACTTGAAACGAAGAGAAATGGAAAAAATATCTGACCTGTGTAGCGGGAATATATAAGTATCCATTCCATGAACAGTAAATCTGTGTAAGGATGTAAAGATTACTAATGAAAGATAATATACAACTATTTGAAAATATGAAAGGTAAGCGCAACTTTGCACTTACGACTTAATAAGTGTAACTGAATGGAACCATAGACATGGAAGAAATTTCATTATTTTGGGATTTGCTCTTTTTATAACACTATCTGTTTTTATTTACTTTCTTGAGAAATTGGATAAGGTTGTATTACAGGTAGTTTTTTTTCAGGTTGCAATATTTGTTGAAATAGCATGGGTAATGTAAGAACATAATGCAATGAAAAAGAAGCTGTTGAAAAACAGAAATTATAAGTGAAATTAAAACTTTGGTGGAAAAAATACATATTGTATTCTTCCATTGTTTTTGTATAATTATAAATTGTGACAGTAATGTGGAACGATTAGATTCCTTTTTTTCTCAACCTTAATATTTTTGTAATGTGTGCATTGTATATAATATTTCTAAAAACAAGGAAGTATTATTATGAATCAGGAAACGATGAATTATGTTATGCAGAAAATGTCACCATTCTTAGATAATGGACAAACATTTTGGCTGGAAAAGGTATTGGAGGAGGTTCATTTACAACAAGAAAACAATGCACCTTATGAAGAAGATAATGATGTGTTGTTAGAAAGATTTTTATCTTCTTAAAAACTAGAAGGTAGATCAGATGGAACTCTAGATTACTATAAATTTACTATTGAGAAAATGTTGATAAAAATGCAAGGGCAATTACAACAGATGACCTGAGAAACTATTTGTCGACCTATCAGATTGAGAAAAACGTGAGCAAAGTGACAATTGATATTATTTAGAAGAAATATATCAAGTTTCTTCACTTGGCTTGAAGATGAAAATTATATTTATAAGAGTCCATTTCATAGAATTCACAGAATCAAAGCAACGATATCTGTAAAAGATACATATGCTGATGAAGACTTGAAAAAACTAAGAGATGACTGTAAAGAATTAAGAAATCTTGCTATAATAGATACATTAAACTCTACTGTGATGCGTGTAGGAGAATTAGTGAATCTTGATAGAGCGGATATTGATTTTGAAGAAAGAGAATGCGTTGTTCTTAGTAAAGGGGATAAAGAAAGAATTGTCTATTTTGAAGCCAGGACAAAGTTACACTTAAAAAAATATTTGAGTACAAGAAATTTATCCTATACTTTTGGAATACATGAATTCCAGTGATTATTCAAAGTGCTATATTCGATTGTGAAAAACTGAGATCAATTGGATTCTTAACACCCATGATTGCATAAAAATTTCTTCTTATGAACATGCATGTTCTATTAGAAGTGAGCAGACTTCCTCATATGACCTGAAGAGAAGATATCGTCTTTTTTACGGAATTTTAAAACGCTTTGAGGAAGATAACGTATTTCCTGAACGAAGGAGACAGGAACCGCTTATTAAACGAGGATTCTACCATCTTCTTTGAGTTTAAAGAGGTCATTGATATTTATTGTGTTACTGATAAAGCACGTGGATTAAAAGAACATGCGATATATGGAAATGCATCTGGCGGTTCCTGTTTTCTTCTAAAAATCCAGAACCTAGGACATACTTCATTATCAACTATTACAGATGAGGATACTCTGCCCTTCTTTGTAGGTGATGATGGGAAAGCTTGGACTAGTACAGCATTAAATAAATAACTAGTCAAATATCATGTATGGTGCTATACTT
>ERZ780198.2855-NODE-2855-length-12563-cov-2.756876_pt1 | contig 12563 bp, 10 predicted proteins | sample MGYA00510979_ERZ780198 | MGnify/ENA primary metagenome ERZ780198 (study PRJEB29588, sample SAMEA2158039) | human gut metagenome | biome: human gut; feature: human-associated habitat; material: faeces | place: Denmark | collected 2008/2010 ...
GCTCGGCTGGGCGACCTATAACGGCGATCATATGTCGATGTACGGCGTAAACTGCTCCGTACCCAAAACGCTCGTCCGCTACCTCGTCGCGTACGAAGCCGATCATGCTCCGACCAAAAAACTTCAAAAAGTTCTTCGCGATATACTCGCAACTCCCGTAAGCCCCGAACTTTTGCCCGCAAAGGAGGGCGAGATCGCGCAAAAAACGGAAGAAATCGTCGGTCCGTACGATCTTCACGACTTCTTTATCTATAATTTCGTACGCCTCGGCTACGGCGTTAAAAAGATTTATCGCGTCGCAAAAATCGCGTTTAGCGGCGTATACGACGACGAAACGATTAAAAAATGGCTCGGAGTTTTCGTCCGCAGATTCTTTGCTCAGCAATTCAAGCGTTCGTGCATTCCCGACGGCGTAAAAGTCGGTTCGGTCGCGCTTTCGCCGCGCGGGGATCTTCGTATGCCGTCCGATGCCTGCGCAAAACTCTGGCTGGACGAACTCGACGAAATAAAGTAAAATCCCCGCTGCTGCGGCGGGAGTTTTACCGCCGTTTCGGCTTGCGATACATCGGATAACATCGGAGGCACTTTAATGGATTACGCAACTATCGGCAACGAATTTATGGAGGTTACCGTCGACCTTAACGGCGGCGCGCTTCATTCGATAATCGACCGTCGCGACGGCGAAAACGTTATGTGGGACGGTTCGTGCGGTTGGAAACGTCGCGACCGCGTTCTTTTCCCGTTCGTTTGCCGGAGGCTGGACGGAACGTACACCGCGGGCGGCAAAGAGTACGAAATCGGAGCGCACGGATTCGCCGGAAACAGCCGGTTCGCCGCGCTCGAAAAAACGGACGAAAGCGTTACGCTCGCTCTTTACAGCAACACCGAAACGCTTAAGATTTACCCGTACGATTTCGTTCTGTACGTAAAATACACGCTTTCCGGCAATTCGCTCTCAATCCGATACGAAGTAGTAAACCCCGCAGATTCGCCGCTTTACTATTCGGTAGGCGGGCACGTCGCCGTAAAACTCGACGGCGCGGACACGAAAGGCAACTTCGTCCGCTTCGACAAATCTCTTAAACTCAAATATATTCTCGACGGATCGTTTATTTCTGGCAGCGAAAAAGCCGACGTAAGCGGATTCGAGGCAAGCAAGGATTTTTTCGTAAAAGAAGATACTTTGATGCTCGCGACAGGCGGTTCGGCGGAGATTACCGTCGAGCGCGCCTGCGGCAAAAAACTCGGTTTCTCCGTATCGTCGCCCGTAATCGCGTTCTGGACGGACCCCGAGGAGGGGAACTTCGTCTGCGTCGAACCGTGGTGGGGACTTCCGGACGTAATGCCCAAGCAAAGCGAAATTTCCGAAAAACCGTTTGTTATCCGACTCGGCGGCAAAAAACGTCACGAATGCGGCTACGACATAAAACTTATGTAAGGAGGGAATATGGAACGCGATTACGTTCTTTTCACGGATACGGACACCGACGCAACGCCCGCAGTCGCGGAAGAACTCGGATACTCCGGGCTTATCTCGATGCCGTACATAATCGACGGGAAGGAAATCTTTCCGTACGAGGATTTCGCGACCTTCGACGCGAAAGAGTTTTACGACTCGCTCCGAAAAGGCGCGTTGCCCAAAACCGGCGGAATAAGTCCGGAACGGTATTATAATTATTTCGAGCCGTTTTTCAGGAAAGGTAAGGACGTTCTTTACGTTCACTTTTCGGGCGCGATGAGCGGAACGTTCAACGCGATGCGGATTGCGGAGACAGAGCTTAAAAAAGAGTACCCCGACCGCAAACTTTATACGCTCGACACCAAAGGTATCACGATCTGCTCGCTCGGAATCGTCAAAGAAGTCGGAGATATGTACCTCGCCGGCAAAAGCGCGGAAGAAATTCTCGCGTGGAGTGAAACCGAAGTCGATAAATTCGCGACCTATTTTTACGCCGACGATCTTAAGTTTTTCGGGAGAAGCGGCAGGGTGAGCAACTTTTCGGCGACAATGGGTTCGATTCTCGGAATCCACCCCATACTCAATATGAACGCCGACGGTATGATGAAGTCGGTTGCGAAAGCGCGCGGCAAGTATAATACGCTAAAAAAAATACTCGATTACGCGGTCGATCTGGAAGAAAATATCAAAGACCACCGCGTGATAATCGGACACACCGACGCTATCGGCATTGCCGATACGATGGCGAATATGCTCCGCGAAAAGTTCGGAGACGGACTTAGGATCGAATTTACCGACGTAAACCCTACCGCCGGCAGTCATTGCGGACCGGACTGCATAGGCGTATGTTTCCACGCAAAACACAGATAAAGGAAGATTATGGTAGAAATCAGAGAAGTCAAGGGAAGAAAAGAGATCAAACGATTTATCGAGTTCCCGCTTAAAATGTACAAAAACAACCCGTATTTCGTTCCGCCGCTTTACGGCGACGAGAAAAAGTTGTTTCGTAAGGATTACGTTTACTCCGATCAATGCGATACCGTTTATTATAACGCGTACAGGGACGGCAAAATCGTCGGGCGCATTTCGGGAATACTTCAAAAAGTCGCAAACGAGAAGTGGGGACAAAAACGTGTGCGTTTTACCCGCTTCGATTCGACAGACGATTCCGAAGTCGCAAAAGCCTTATTCGACGCCGTCGAAAAATGGGCGAAAGAAAAAGGCATGGAAGAGGTTGTCGGACCTCTCGGCTTTTCCGATCTCGAACGCGAAGGTTTGCTTATCGACGGGTTCGAGTGGCTTTCCACGTTCGAGGAACAATACAATTTTCCGTACTACCGGAAACTGATCGAAGATCTCGGCTACGAAAAAGAAGTCGACTGGGTCGAGCGAAGAATGTTCCCGCCCAAAGAGGTGGACGAGCGGATAATCCGTATCGGCGATCGCATTATGGAGCGTTACGGACTTCGACTCGCGAAAACCAAAAATACAGCCGAATTCATTCGTCTTTACGCGGACAAGTTTTTTGAAATTCTCGACGCGACGTACGCCGAAATTTACGGGACGGTGCCGTTTACCGATAAAATGAAGGACCTGATGATAAGCAACTTCAAACTCATCATCGACAAGCGTTTTATTCAGGTAATCCTCGACAAAGACGATCGTATCGTGTGTTTCGGACTTTGCTTTCCCGCGATCGGCGAAGCGTTGCAAAAGTCGGGCGGAAGGCTTACGCCTGCGACCCTCGCCAGACTTCTTAAAACGATCAGACACCCCAAAGCTCTCGATCTCGGGCTGATCGGCGTTCTGCCCGAATACCGGCTTAAAGGAGTGTCCGCACCGCTGCTTGCAAGCATGACAAAGATGATGATCGACGAAAATATCGAGTACGCCGAAACCAATCTCAACCTCGAGGACAACAACGACATCATCAATCTTTGGAAAAATTTCGAAAGTATCCAACATAAACGGCGCAGATCGTACGTAAAGAAATTGTCTTAATAAGGAGACCGACATGCAAGACTACGTTATGAAGAAATACGAAGAATGGCTCGAAAAAGCGGACGATACGGAAGTTAAAGCCGCCCTTACGAAAATGAAGGGAGACGAAACCGCGATTGCCGAAGCGTTTTCAAAGGACCTCGAATTCGGGACCGCCGGTATGCGCGGAACGCTCGGCGCGGGTACGAATTGTCTTAACGTATATACGATCCGTAAAATCACGCAGGGCGTTGCGGACTGTATGAAAAGCCACGGATATAAAACGGCTTCCGTTGCGTGCGACAGCCGTATAAATTCCGATCTTTTCGCGCGTACCGTTGCCGAAGTTTTTGCCGCTAACGGCATAAAGACGTACCTTTGTCGCGAACTTATGCCCACGCCGTTTCTATCGTTTCTTACACGCGAAACGAAGTCTGACGTCGGCGTGATGATAACCGCGTCGCATAACCCCGCAAAATACAACGGGTACAAGGTTTACGGTTCGGACGGCTGTCAGCTTACCGACGCTGCCGCGCTCGAAATGACAGGATATATCGAATCCGTAGACCCGTTCGACGTAAAAACCGAAACCGCCGACGAATACTTCGGGCGCGGACTTATCGAATACGACACCGACGAAATCGTCGGGAATTTCCTTGCCGCAGTCGAAAAACAAAGCGTATGCGACGCAAACGGAATTTCGGTTACTTATACGCCGCTCAACGGTACCGGGTACAAACTCGTTCCCGAAATTCTCCGCCGGACAGGCGTAAGCAAAATCGACGTCGTTCCCGAACAGGCTGCGCCGGACGGGAACTTTCCGACGTGTCCTTACCCGAACCCCGAAAAAGCCGAGGCTCTTCGGCTCGGACTCGAACGCGCCGAAAAGAACGGTTCGGACATTTTAATCGCAACCGATCCCGACTGCGATCGCGCCGGTATAGCGGTCCGTCACGAAGGGGAATACCGGCTTCTTACCGGAAATCAGGTAGGCGTACTTTTAACCGACTTTTTGTTTTCGACAAAAGCGGCAAACGGAACTCTTCCGGCTCGTCCCGTCCTCGTAAAGACGATAGTAACCACCGCGCTCGCAGCGAAAGTCGCCGAACGGTATAACGCCGAAGTGTTCGACGTTCTTACGGGATTCAAGTACATTGGCGACGTAATCGCAAAACTCGAACGTAAGGGCGAACAGAACCGCTTTATCCTCGGTTTCGAGGAGAGTTACGGCTACCTTTCGGGTACTTACGTGCGAGACAAGGACGCCGTAAACGCGTCGATGCTTATAGCCGAAATGACCGCGCATTACAAAAAAGCGGGCAAAACTCTCGTGGATCGCCTCGAAGAAATTTACGAAGTGTTCGGCGTTTACGAGCATAAAACCGTAACTTTCGCGTTCGAGGGACTGGACGGCGCGGACAAAATGAAAGCGATTCTCGACTGTATGCGAAACAACCGTCCTGCGGAAATCGCGGGCGAAAAAGTCGTTAAATTCGTCGACTATCTCACCCAGACCGAGTTCGACCTGCCGAGGTCCAACGTTCTTTCGTTCGTAATGGCGGACGGATCGCAACTCATCGTGCGCCCCAGCGGAACCGAACCGCTTATCAAGGTTTACCTTACCGCGTGCCGCGACCGCAAAGCAAATGCCGTCAAGTTCGAGGCGATGTTATCCGAACTCAAAACCGTTTTCGGCAAATAAAACAACGATAATTTTACAAAAAGGACAAACGCGTTCGCTCGGTGCGGCGCGTTTTTTCTCACCTTCCCGAGGATTGCGGCGTAAATAACTTTATACGGGGAGGGGAAAGGTGAGGTTTTATAAGTACGAGGCTTGCGGTAACGACTACGTGTATTTCGATTGTCGCCGAAGAGCAATAACCGTCTGTAAACTATCGGAAATCACCGTTAAAGTTTCCGATCGCCATTTCGGAATCGGGAGCGACGGAGCGGTTTTTATCTGTTCGTCCGACGTTGCCGACGCCGGAATGAGAATGTTCAACGCGGACGGAAGCGAAGGGCAAACGTGCGGTAACGCGCTCCGGTGCGTGGCGAAATACCTATCCGACTACGGCGGCGTCGAAAAAAATCGTATCACCGTCGAAACGAAATCCGGAATACGCGGAATAGATATCGGAAACGGACTGTTTACCGTGGATATGGGCAGGGTAAGTTTTGATTCTTCGAAGTTTTCGCGTGTGAGCGAAGCGGTGGAAACGCCGTTCGTTTTCGACCGCGAAAGGATTGTTACGCTTGCGAACGCAGGAAATCCGCATTGCGTAACGTTCGTGCCGCGGACGGATACCGTTTCGGTCGGTCGGATAGGTCGGATTATGTGTCGCAGCGATCTTTTTTCGGACGGAGCGAACGTCGAATTCGTGGAAATTCTCGGCAGAAACGAAATTAAAATGCGCGTATACGAGCGCGGCAGCGGCGAAACGCTCGGTTGCGGCAGCGGTGCGTGCGCAGCGGTTGCGGCGGCGATAAAAACGGGTCGCATTCCGGGCGGCGAAGTTATCGTCGGTATGCGCGGCGGGAAAGTGAGGGTCAGAGCGGAAAACGAAAGAGTTTTTCTTATCGGCGGAGCCGACGAGATTTTTACGGGGGATATTAAAATTGAAGTTTAACGATAATTTCAAACGCCTTGCGCCGTCGTACTTATTTCGCGAAACGGACGATCGCGTAAAAAATGCTGCCGCCCGCAATCCCGGTATGAAATTCGCCCGTCTCGGAACGGGCGACGTAACCTTACCGATTCCCGAATTCGTAACCGAAGCGGGCGTAAAGGCGGCTTACGAACTTAGCCGCGTCGGTTCTTTCCGCGGTTATCCGCCTGCCCGCGGTTATCCGTTTCTGATATCGGCGGTCGAAGGGTATTATCGTGCTCGCGGAATAACGGTGGACGGCGACGATATTTTTATAAGCGACGGTGCGAAAACCGACGCGGCGGCGGTGTTCGATCTGTTCGGCGCGGGAAGTCGCGTTGCGTATTTCGATCCGTCTTACCCCGTTTACGCCGACGTTACCGCAATCAAGGGTATGCAGGGCGTAGCGGTTTCCGCAAATCCCGGAAACGGGTTTCTTCCGCTGCCCGACGGGATAAAAGCGGACGTTATTTTGCTATGCTCGCCTTCTAACCCTACGGGGGTTGCGTTTGATAAGCCCGCGCTCGGAACGTGGGTGAATCACGCTCGCGAAACGGGTGCGGTAATAGTTTACGACGCGGCGTACGAGAGGTACGTAAGCAGTGACAAACCGCGCTCGATTTACGAAATAGACGGAGCGGACGAAGTCGCGATAGAAATTTGTTCGTTATCAAAAACTTTCGGCTTTACCGGCGTGCGTTGCGGCTATACCGTCGTTCCGAAAAAACTTAAAGTTCTGCACGACGCGTGGTCGAGACACCGTTCGACGTGTTTCAACGGCGTGTCTTACGTAACGCAGCGCATGGCTCAAAGCGCGCTTTTACGCGCGGACGAGGCGAGCGCGAACGCCTACGTTTATGCGGCGAGGGCGAAAAAACTTTACCGAAGCCTCACGGCGGCGGGGCTTAAGGCGTGGGGAGGAGACGCTCCGTACGTCTGGCTTAAAGTCGGGTCGGACTCGTGGGGTGCGTTCGATACGTTGCTCGAAAGAGGGGTAATCACGACCGCGGGTTGCGGATTCGGCAGCGGCGGAGAAGGATATTTAAGGCTTTCGTCTTTTTGTCCGCCGGACGAAATCGACCGCGCGATCGACGTTATAACCGACGTTTTTTGCAAGTGACGGGTTTTGCCGCAATAACGAAAAACGCATAATCGAATAGACCGTACAACTCGATTTTTACTCCAAAATGGTGCAAAAACGTGAAAAACGTCGTATTATGCATAGTACTTTGCAAAGTACTATGCATAATACGCGAGCGACGGAAAATAACGGACGCAAACGAAAACCGAGGTCAAAAAAACTCAACCTCGGTTATTTTCAAAAAGTCCCGCTTCGCCGTCTCTCTTGCAAAATATAAACCCGCGCACATGCGAAGGTGGGTAAGCAGACTCCGTTTACTGTCTTCCAAACGGCCCGCAACAGTCAAGAGCGGAAATGGCGTGACATCGGCGGATGTACGAGCAAACCCTTTTATATTCTGTGGTTATAATTATAGCAAGCGACGCACGTCGCAGGTACACTTTGATTATATACCGAACCGACGTAAAAATCAATAGTTTACGGTAAAATTTTTTTTATTAAATTTTTGCCGAACCTATTGACAAAACGGTAAAAATGTGATATGTGCGGTTTTACTCTTTGACGGTTTCGCCGCCTTCGAGTTTGTTTATCGCACGGGCGAGCGCGTCGTTGTTCGTACCGGACTGTTTGTCGGACGAACGGTAATCGAATCGCCGCGTAAACCGTTCGAGTTCGTTGCAGAGTCTTTTCATGCCGTCTCTCTGACGGGCTACGAGAACGCGCAGGTATTCTTCGCCGGCTTTCCCCGCGTGCGAGGCGTAGCGGAGCAGAAGGTTAAAATGCGGCAGGCAAAACCCGTTTGTTTCCTTCAGAACTCCCGGAAATTCCTTTTCGTTCAAAAACATTTCGGCAACGGTGTACGCGTATCTTTCCATAACTTCCGCCGCCTCGTCGCAGATAACGCAACTCGAAAGTTCGCCGTCCAGTTTGTCGGCGAGTTTTTTTGCGGCTTTCGCGTTTTTAACGTCCGCGATCTTTCCGATAACGTGTTCCGACCTCGTGTGAAATTGGAGCGCGACTCCGAGTTTGTTTCCGCCGTCGTACAGCATCGCCGAGTGGCGAGGGCAGAACCCGCGCGCGTTCACTTTAATCCGTGCGGACGGCTCCATAACCGCTTCGTCCGCGTATTGTTTTACAAGCCGCGACTGAACGCGGCTGTAAAGCGCGCACATCGGACAGTCGCAGTCCGAGCGGAACGCGTCCCATATCGGCGTCGTCTGAATATGATATTGCATAATTTTCACCGTCCCGGAGTATAAGTTAAGTACAGTCACTTAAACCATTATATCCGTTCCGGGAGAAAAATGCAACGATTTTACGGTAACGATCCGCATATTATACGAAAACGTCGACGGAGCGTGCGCGCGCCGAAGGGCGGAAAAACGGGAAAATCCGGGCGTAAGTTCGCGGTTGTCGTCGTTCTTTTGTCCGTTATCCTGCTTTTCTCCGTCGCGTTCGGTGCCGGCGGGAGCAAAACGGTCGTAAGGGTAAAGCGCAAAGAATGGTATTTCGTCAGCGTGCTTACCGCAGCCGATTCCGGACAGGCAAACGTAAAGGCTCTCGACATCCGATCCCGCGGCGGAGCGGGATATATCTACAACGACGGCGATTTTTCGGTGATAGCAAGCGTTTATCCGACCGAGAGGGAGGCGAAAGCGGTCGCGGCAAAACAACCCGATCCCGCCACGATAATAAAAATCGCTTTCTCCGAAACGGAATTCCCGCCTGGCGAGTACGACGCCGCCGTAAAAGCCGCGCTGGCGTTGCCTGCCGACGTCGTCGCGATTCTTACGGGTGCGGCTTACGATTTCGAGAAGGGTAATCTTTCCGAAAGCGAAGTTTCTTTCAGACTCGATTCCGTCGGGAAAGAGGCTGCGAAACTTGCAGTCGCGCTCGAATCTAGCGAAACAACCGCTTCGGCGTACGCGAAAAAGATTCTCGGCGTCGTTTCGGCGGTCGTAGGCTCGTCGGACGACGACAAAGAGTCCGTTTTGTCGTCGAGGCTGAGGTGCGCGGCGTGCGGCATAGTGTACGAGGTTTCGGAACTGAGCGCGATATACGCGGGTTTACAGTTACCCAAAGGTAACTAAAACGGTTCCGAAAGTTTGATTTTCGCGGCGAAAACAGTTGAAAAAAACAAACGTTTATGATAAAATGTATAAGGTTATGTCTTTGCAGATATATCGTCGTCGTTTTCTCGTTTTCGTTGCGGGCGGACGAGACGAAAAACCGTTAAAATCACTTCGGGGCGGACAAACCGTTACCTGAGAAAAACATAAGGAGAGTAACATGAGTAAAGAGACAATCGGCACTCCGGAGCAGTACGCGGAATTCAAAGCCGCGCTCGAAGAGTTGAAGTCCGTTCCCGGACCCGTAATGAAAGCGATGCAGAAAGCGCAGGACATTTACGGCTATCTGCCCATCGAAGTTCAGTCCGAAATCGGAAAAACCTTCGGCGTCCCGCTCGAAGAAGTTTACGGAATCGCGACCTTTTACGCGCAGTTCAACCTTCAACCGAAAGGTAAGTACACGATCGGCGTATGCCTCGGTACGGCCTGCTACGTAAAAGGATCGGGCGACGTGCTTAACAAGTTCGAGGAACGCCTCGGAATCCAACCCGGCAACACTTCCGCCGACGGCAAATACACGCTCGACGCCACCCGTTGTATCGGATGCTGCGGACTTGCGCCCGTACTTACCGTAAACGGCGAGGTTTACGGCAACCTTACCAAAGACGACGTAGACCGCATTCTCGCAAAATACAACGACTAAGCCGGGAAACCTGAATTACTTATGGAGGAACATATAATGAAAAACTTGGAGGAACTTCAAGCGATTCGCGAGTCGATGAAGGATCGCGTTTCCAACCGCGGAATCGGCGCGTCGTCCGATCGCGCGCTCGAACGCGCTCATATTCTCGTGTGCGGCGGTACCGGCTGTACTTCGGGACACAGCAAAGATATTTATAACGAATTCGCGCGCCTTCTCAAAGAGAACGGCATAGAAAATGAAATCAAACTTATCATGACCGGTTGCTTCGGACTTTGCGCCCGCGGTCCTATCGTCGTCGTTTATCCGGACGGCGCGTTCTATCAGCACGTAAAAGTTTCGGACGTCGAAGAAATCGTCCGCGAACATATCGTAGGCGGAACGGTAGTGGAGAGACTTCTTCACGAGGAAAAGGACGTAAACGGCGAAATCAAACCGTTCAACGAAACCGCTTTCTACAAGAGCCAGCATCGTCTCGTGCTTCGTCACTGCGGACTCATCGACCCCGAAAATATCGACGAGTATCTTGCGTTCGACGGCTATCTTGCGTATAAAAAGGCCGTTACCGAAATGACGCAGCAGCAGGTTATCGATACGATCAAAGCCAGCGGACTTCGCGGCAGAGGCGGCGGCGGATTCTCCACCGGTATGAAGTGGCAGTTCGCTTACAACTCGGTTGCCGATCAGAAGTACGTCGTATGTAACGCCGACGAGGGCGACCCGGGCGCGTTCATGGACCGTTCGGTTCTCGAAGGAGATCCCCATACCGTAATCGAAGCGATGATGATCGCCGGCTACGCCATCGGCGCAACCAAAGGTTTCGTATACGTCCGCGCGGAATATCCGATCGCCGTTCATCGTCTCGAAATCGCAATCAAACAGGCTCGCGAATACGGAATCCTCGGCGACAACGCAATGGGACTGGGACATAAGTTCGACATCGAACTTCGTCTCGGAGCAGGCGCGTTCGTCTGCGGCGAGGAAACCGCGCTTCTTAACTCTACCGAAGGTAAACGCGGCGAACCCCGCCAGCGTCCGCCGTTCCCCGCGGTTAAGGGACTTTTCGGAAAACCCACCCTTATCAATAACGTCGAAACTTACGCCAACATCACCTCGATTATTCTCAACGGCGCGGAATGGTTCGCAAGTATGGGAACGGAGAAGAGCAAGGGTACCAAGGTATTCGCGCTCGGCGGTAAGATTCATAACACCGGACTTGTCGAGATTCCGATGGGAACGACCCTTCGCACGATCATCGAAGAGATCGGCGGCGGAATCCCCAACGGCAAGAAGTTCAAGGCGGCTCAGACGGGCGGTCCGTCCGGCGGTTGTATTCCCGCTTCGCTTATCGACACCCCGATCGATTACGACAACCTTATCGCAATCGGCTCGATGATGGGTTCGGGCGGACTTATCGTTATGGACGAGGACAACTGTATGGTCGATATCGCCAAGTTCTTCCTCGAATTCACCGTGGACGAGTCGTGCGGCAAATGCACCCCCTGCCGCGTGGGCAACAAGCGTCTTTACGAGATGCTCGACAAGGTTACCAAGGGTCAGGCGACTCTCGAAGACCTCGACGAGATGGAAAAACTTTGCCACTACATAAAAGAGAACTCGCTGTGCGGACTCGGACAAACCGCGCCCAACCCCGTTCTTTCCACGCTCCGTTACTTCCGCGACGAGTACGTTGCTCACGTAGTGGATCACAAATGCCCCGCCGGCGTTTGCAAAGCGCTTATCAACTTCGAGATCGAGCCCGACAAGTGTATCGGCTGCGGACTTTGCGCCCGTAACTGCCCGGTCGGCGCGATTTCCAAGACGGACTACGTTGCGCCCGGTCACAAACTGCCCTCCATGGCGATCGACACGACCAAGTGCGTTAAATGCGGCGTTTGCGTGGCAAATTGTAAGTTCAAGGCTATCAAGAAGTAAGAGGTGACAGTATGAAAGAAGTTACTTTAAAAATAAACGACGTAAGCGTTACCGTTCCCGAAGGAACGCGTATCCTCGACGCCGCCCGCAAGGCGGGATTCCGTATCCCCACGCTTTGCTACTATAAGGATCTTACCAACGAAGGAAGCTGCCGCGTCTGCGTAGTCGAAGTAAAGGGCGCGAGAAGTCTCGTGGCAAGTTGCTCGGCTGTCGTTGCCGAGGGTATGGAAGTTTATACCAAAACCCCGAAGGTTATCGAATCGCGCAAAACCACGCTCGAACTGCTCCTTTCCAATCACGAAAAGAAATGTCTTTCGTGCGTGCGCAGCGGCAATTGCGAACTTCAGAAACTTTCCAACGAGTACGGTTGCGACGAGAGTAAATTCTCGGGCGTCAAAACCCTGACCGCTCCCGAATTCGAAAACGATTATCTTATCCGCGACAACGGCAAATGTATTCTTTGCCGCCGTTGCGTAGCGGCTTGCAACAAGTATCAGACCGTAGGCGTTATCGGCGCGAACAAGCGCGGATTCAACACCACGATCGGTTGCGCGTTCGGTCGCGCGCTTGCCGACGTCGATTGCGTCGCTTGCGGACAGTGTATCAACGTTTGCCCCGTAGGCGCGCTTACCGAAAAGGACGACACCGACAAAGTCGTTGCCGCTCTCGGCGACAAGTCCCAGCACGTTATCGC
>ERZ780198.2856-NODE-2856-length-12562-cov-2.750700_pt1 | contig 12562 bp, 14 predicted proteins | sample MGYA00510979_ERZ780198 | MGnify/ENA primary metagenome ERZ780198 (study PRJEB29588, sample SAMEA2158039) | human gut metagenome | biome: human gut; feature: human-associated habitat; material: faeces | place: Denmark | collected 2008/2010 ...
AAGGCGATGAAGTCACTTTCCGCGCCATTCGGCGGCGTAAAATTCATCCCGACCGGCGGTGTGGACGCAAAGAACCTGAAAGAATATCTGGAAGCGCCGTTTGTCCACGCCGTCGGCGGCAGCTGGCTGTGCCCGAAAAAAGAGATTGCCGCAGGCAATTTTGACGCGGTGACGGCGCTGTGCCGCGAGGCAAGCGAGATCGTAAAATCGGTTCGCGGATAAGTCCGCGCCCGGTCGTACGGTCGTAAAAACGGCATAACGTATCGTCAAAAACGCGACGTAAGTGTGAAATTTCGCCGCGTTTTTCCTTTTTTCGCCGTCGATTCGTTTTCGGGTTTTGCGGCGGAGTGGTCGCCGACCGTCGATTTTCGGCGTAAAAAAGGGTCGGGATTGCAAATTTTTGCGAACAATCGGTGAAAAACGCTTGCAAAAAGCACGAATTTAGTGTAAAATATACTCAGTTGAAGCGTTATGCCGACAAATTACTTATAGAGGGAAAAGATATGAACATCAGTGAAGTGCGCGTCAGGTTGGTCAAGAAGGACGAGGGAAAACTCAAAGCCGTGGCGTCGGTAACCATCGACGATTGTTTTGTCGTTCACGACGTCAAGATTCTCGAAGGTCAGGACGATTTTTTCATCGCCATGCCGAGCAAGAAAACCCCCGACGGCGAGTATAAGGATATCGTGCACCCGCTTAACACCGAAACGAGAGAAATGCTCAAAAAAGCCGTTCTCGACGAATTCGAAAAAGCCCGTTCGCAGGCGGCGATCGACGGTCAGATTTAATAACGCTTAATTCAAAAAAACTAATGCGCTCGCAGGGGGGCTACGGGCGTTTTTGGTTTACGTTTTTATACCGCGGAGCAACGACTGCGTAACTTGGCGAAATAAAAGAATGGCAGGCGCAACGTCGTACGATTCGGGCGATCCGGATCTTTGGAATTGCCGGCGAAGCGCATCGAAAAAACGTACGACTATAACGCCACGCGCCCGTACGACAAACAGGAAAAGATACTTAAGTCGCCCGAACTCAAAAAACGCAAATACGTATAAGAAAAAACACGACCTTGCGGGGTCGTATTTTCTTATACTTTCGTAATTTCAGTCGCGGCGGCGAAGATATTTGTTTTTCGTGGCGTTGCCGCCTCGTATATGCCGTTCGGCAAGGTTAAAATCGAGAATTTTTTTCACTTCGCGCCACAGATCCGCGTTTACGTATTTAAGCCGCTCGGAAACGTCCTTATGCACGGTGCTTTTGCTTACGTCGAACGCCGTCGCCGTTTCGCGCACGGTCGCGCCCGTACAGAGGATATGTTCCGCTTCTTCCAGCGTTCTCTTTACGATACTCTCTTTCATTTTCACGCTTCCTTGATTAAGTCTGTATTTTATCTTATGTCCGCTTCGGGCGGGATATGACAAAAAACGCGCGTTCTTCGACGTTCCGATTAAACGCTTACTGTTTCTTCGGCGGCAGGTTTTGTCCGAAAACGCCTCAAAACGGTTGCTTTTTAAGCCGGAGCGATTTATAATATGACCGAGGTGCTGTTTATGGGACTCTGCGTATTGATAAACGCGGCGGCGGTTGTGATCGGAACGCTTATCGGCGTGATGCTTAAAAACGTGCTTAAAGAGCGCGTAACCAACGTTATAATGCAAGGACTCGGTATAACCGTTCTGGGCGCGGGGATTCTCGACCTTGCAGACGGAACGGCTAAACTTTCGGCAAACGGGTTTAAATGGGGCGTGCTTTTTATCGTGCTTGCGGTGGTTCTCGGCGGAGTGACGGGCTCGCTCATACATTTGCAGGACGGACTTGACCGTCTGGGCGGTTTTTTGCAACGTAAACTTTCCAAAGACGAAAATTCCACGCTCGGAAAGGCGTTCGTAAACGCGACGCTTATAACATGCGTGGGCGCGATGGTCGTTTACGGTTCGATCCGCTCGGGACTCGGCGACAACGACACGCTTTATCTTAAAAGCGTAATGGACGCGTTCGTGTGTATGGCTCTTGCGGTCAGGTACGGGTTCGGCGTCGCGCTCAGCGCGATTCCTATGCTTATTATTCAGGGTGCGTTCGCGTTATGCGGCGGGCTTCTTTCAGACTACATAATAGGAACGAATTTCGAGTATCTGCTCACGGCGGTGGGCGGAACGCTCGTTATGTGCGTCGGAATCAATATTCTCGAAATCAAGGAAATACGAACGGCGGATCTCGTTCCGGCAATTGCGTTTTGTTTGTTCGTGTATCTGTTTTAAAGCAGAGCAATTAAAAAACGAACATACGGTATTGCGTTTTTTCGACGCTGTATCGTAATAGTTCAGGTTCGGCGCGGAAAAATCAACGAGGTAACAAATTTGTATGACGATAAGAAGAGCGAAAAACAATGATATCGAAGCGATAACGAACCTTCTCGGACAGGTGCTGGAGATCCACGCGGAGCTTCGCCCCGACGTTTTTATTCACGGAACGACGAAATACACCCGCGACGAACTCGAAGAAAAGATCGGTAACGACGGCGCGCCGATTTTCGTAGCCGAGGACGACGGAAAAGTCGAGGGATACGCGTTTTGCGTTATCGAGGATCACGCGGCAACCGCGAATACCCGCGCGACGAAAACGCTTTACGTAGACGACCTTTGCGTGGACGGAAGCTGTCGCGGCAAACACGTCGGCAAAACTCTTTACGACTACGTTATTGCGTTCGCGAAGAGTATCGGGTGTTACAACGTGACCCTCAACGTGTGGGAGGGCAACGAAGCGCGGCGGTTCTACGAGAAAATGGGTATGAAAGCGCGCAAAACCATGATGGAAACGGTGCTTTAATCTTTTTTTAATGCAGAATAATTGATTTTTTAATCTGTATATTGTATAATCTATGACGTAAAACCTAACAAGGAGAAGAGAAAATGGGATTACTTAAAAATATCGAGTGGACGGACGACAGCAAAAACACCATCGTCTACAAGGTTGACATGCGCAACGACTACGTGTCGAAGGGATCGGTGCTTACCGTGCGCGACTCGCAGGCGTGCATTTTTGCGCACAAGGGCAAGATGGCGGACGTTTTCCTGCCGGGGTATTACAAACTCGACACGGATTCGATACCTATTCTTACTACGCTTATGAGCTGGAAGTACGGTTTCCAGAACCCCTTCCGTTCGGACATTTACTTCGTCAACACCAAGCAGTTCACCGGTTTTAAGTGGGGAACGGCAAACCCCATCATTATCCGCGACAAAGATTACGGCGCGGTACGCGTGCGCGGCTACGGAAGTTATTCGTTCCGCGTAACCGATCCGTTTGTGTTTATGCAAGAGCTTTCCGGCACGAATTCGTCGTTTACCACGCAGGATATCACCGAATACCTTAAATCGGTTGTCGTTTCCGGAATTTCGGACGCGATCGGCGAGTGCAAGATTCCCGTACTCGACATGGCGGGCAACCTTATCGAACTCGGCGACATGGTGCTCAAATCCATGCAGCCCACCTTCAATTCGCTCGGTCTCGAACTTACCAAATTCGTGTTCGAGAACTTCTCGATGCCCAAAGAACTCGAAGAAGCGCTCGACAAGAACGCGACTCTCGGAATCATGCGCGGCAATCTCGACGCGTACACCCAGATGGCTCAGGCGGACGCCCTTAAAGAGGCGGCGAAGAACCCCGGAATGGCGGGTTCGGCAATGGGCGCGGGCATGGGATTCGGAATGGGTCAGGCTTTTTCGAATATGTATTCGGCAAATAACGCCAACAAGCCCGCCGAAGAAAAAACCGCTTGCCCCAAATGCGGCGCGAAGGTTTCGGCAAAGGCGAAATTCTGCCCCGAATGCGGCGCGGCAATGGGTCTTACCTGCCCTAAGTGCGGCGCACCCGTAAAACAGGGCGCGAAATTCTGCCCCGAATGCGGCGAAAAACTTACGGCGGCTTGCCCCAAGTGCGGAGCGAGCGTAAAACCCGGCGCGAAATTCTGCCCCGAATGCGGCGAAAAACTTTAAGGAACGATTATGTCCGATGATCAGAACAACGTTTCCTCCGGGTACGAAACCGGACGCGAAATAGAGACTAACGTCGAGAAATGCCCGTCGTGCGGAGGCAATATGGTTTATTCGCCCGCGCGAGGCGCGCTCGAATGTCCGTATTGCGGAACGATCCGCGAGATAAAGGCGAATAACGCGACCGAGCAGGAGTTTACCAAACTACTCGAAGAGAACAATTCGTGGTCGGACGAAACTCACGTTTTCCGTTGCGAAAACTGCGGCGCGACTACGATTCTCGACGCGAACGAAATCAGTAAACGTTGCCCGTTCTGCGGCGCGAGGGAGCCACGTCGTCGAAACCAAGGAGATGTGCGGGATAAAGCCCAACGCCGTCGTGCCGTTCGTGCTTACCGCCGAAGAGGCGTGCGAAAAGTTCAAAACGTGGGTAAAGAAAAAGTTTTTCGTACCCCGTAAGTTCAAAAAAGAGGTAAAAGCGGACGAAATAGGCGGAGTTTACAATCCCGCGTTCTCGTTCGACACCTCAACGTTTTCGACTTACAGCGGACGACTTGGAAAACGCTACACCGAAACTCGCACGGTAAACGGCAAAACGGTTACCGAAACCAAGGTTAAATATTTCCCCGTGAGCGGCGATTATTCGTGTTTTTTCGACGACGTGCTTATTCAGGCGTCGGACGCGATCAGTCAGAAAAACGTGGACGCCATGCAACCGTTCGACACCAACGACAGTCGCGAATACGACAAACAGTATCTTTCGGGGTACTCGGCGAGCCGTTACACGACTTCGGGCACGGATTGCTGGGAAGTGGCAAAACAGCGCATCAAAGGGTGGGTTCGTACGGCGATACTCTCGCGGTACGACTACGACGTTATAGACTATCTTAACGTGAACACGTCCTGCGAAAACATAACTTATAAATATCTGCTTTTGCCCGTGTACGTCGGCGCGACGAGGTGGAAAAAGAAAGTTTACAACTTCTTTGTCAACGGCAGAAACGGAAAAGTCGCCGGCAAAATGCCGTTGTCGCCGCTTAAAATACTCGGCGTGGTCGTTCTCGGGCTTGCCGTTATCGGACTGTTTGCATACTTTTATCTTAAAAACGGAGGTTAAAACCTATGGAATGGTACGGTTGGTTGTGCGTGGCTTGCGCCGCGGCGTGCTTCGTAATGGCGGTGGTTTTCGCCGTCCGCGCGTCGTCGCTTAAAAAACTCAGAGCCGAACTCGAAAAGAAAGCGGGATCGGACAAGGTTGTGGTAAAAGACGGAGTCCGCTACACCGAACGCGAGGACGAAGGCGCGGTTACTCATAACGAAGGCGACGTCGTTCTTTCGGTCGGAAAGCCGATGACGGCAGGTAAGGGCAAACGCCTGATGCCCGGCAAATACAAAGTTCTTTCCGCAAGCGAAGAAAAGAAGTTTAATCTTCGCGTGGGAGGAATGGTTCGCGAGTACGCTCACGGCGATGAAATCGTACTCGGCGACGGCGACGAAATCTGCGCCGTTTCGCATACGGTAATTTTACGTTAATATATAAGGAGACAAAAAGATGAATAAAAGATTCTTATTCGGTTTTATAATCGGCGCAGCGGCTCTTGCCGCGGCTGTATTGTGGCTTCTCAGCGTGCTCGTTCCGGACACTTTCGGGTGGTTCAGCGGCGGCTGGGCGGTCGTGTTGATTTCGGGCGTCGCGGGTCTCGCGTTCGTGCTTAAAGGCGTGTGCGTCAAAGAGTCGGGCGTTCTCAAAAAACTCAGTATTCTTATCGGCGCCGGACTTCTGATAATTTGTTTTATCCAACTTGCGGTCGAACTCGCTCTTCCGAAAAACGCAATCGCGCCCATTATCACCGTTATCGTCGTCGCCGCGCTTTTGCTCGGTTACGTCGTGGTCGGCGGAAAGAAATGGGATTCGGGAGACAACCAGAAAGTAGGCTACAAGAACTACTATCAGCGTAAAGCCGAAGAGGAAAAGAAAGCAGCAGGGCTGGTAAAAGTAAAAGCACAGCGCCGTTTCCTTGACAAGGAATTAAACCAGATTAAGGATACTGGGGACGAATACGCAGTAAGCAGAGAACGTGCAGCAGTTCTGGAAGAGGCAGGCGTAGCAGCAGTAATAGAAGAGTAAGAAAGAGGGTGCAGGCTATGGCAGCAGATACCACAACATTAACCGAGAAGATGCGGGCGGCGCTGCGTATCAGTAGCACCAGTGAGAAAATCACAGAGGAAATAAACGACTGTATAGCCGCCTGCAAAGCTGATTTGAAAAACGACGGCGTAAAAGTAATAAAAGAGACAGACGAGCTGATTATAAGAGCAATTACGCTGTACTGTAAGGCAGAATTTGGCTTTAACAACAATGCGGAACAATTCAGAAAGTCATACGACGCACTTAAAATGCGCTTAGCTTTATCGGTGGAATACAACACAGCGCCGGAAGTGTCCGAAACGGACACCGACGGCGCAGAAAGCGAGGTATAAGCGGTGGAGTGGCAGGACGAATTAACGCTTATTGCAGAAACAGCAGCAGAAAACAGGGTAAATAAAAACGGCTTTGCAGTAAAGCCGGAAGAAAGCGCCCGCACTGTATTCTGTAACAAAAAAACAGTAGGATACAGCGAATATTTTAAGAGCCAGCAGACAGGAAAGCTGGTAGAGGCAAAGTACGAGGTACACAAGGCAGATTATGGCGGCGAGGACGTGGTAGAAGTAAACGGGCGGCGTTATTTCGTGCTTAAAACCTACGATACAGGAACAGACACCATAGAGCTTACGCTTACAGATTTACGCAACAGAAACGAGGTGTAAGCATGGGAGAGTTTAACACAGTCGGGCTGGAAGATATTATAGACGCTTTCAGCCGGAGAGAGGCGGCTACAGTTGAGGCAGTCCCCAAAATGCTTAAAGCTGGTGCTGATGTGCTGATAGAGGCACAGAGAGCAGAGGCACAGGCAATGGGACTGAATGAAACGGGCGGTTTTATCAATTCCATAAAAGCTACGGACGTAAAGGGCGACGATACGGAGAAATACGTAGAGATATACCCACAGGGACGGGCAAAGCATGGAAACGACAGAAAAGGAGATAAAAGCAAGGTGCGCTATGCAACAATCGGCTTTGTGGCAGAGTACGGCACAAGTAGCCACGCTGCACGCCCTTATATGACAGTGGCAAACGAAAAGGCGCACGAAAAGGTAGTAGAGGCACAGCGCAGTATATGGGAGAATGAAACAGGCGAATGAGTATACAGGAGATTTTAGAAAGCGCAGGGTTGCCAGCCCAGAGAGGCGTTTACACTGGACGGGATAAGCCAGACGCATATTATACGTTTCTGCGGCTGCTGGGTACGCCTGCGGTAAATGCAGACGACGAAGAGAAAGAGCGCAGGGAAATGTATAGAGTTACGCTTTTCCATAAGGGCGATTTTGAGGCGCAGCTTGATAAGACAAAAGAGGTATTGAAAGCAGCAGGCGTTTATATCAACAGCATAGACGCAGAAAGCTACGAAACAGAAACGGGGTACTGGTTAGTGCCTATCACAGTCGAGATTTTGAAAGAGGAGTGATTAAACAATGACACTGGGACTGAAAGATTTATATTACGCCGTATGCACAGAGGCAGACGGAGCAGAGAGCTACGGGACACCTAAGAAAATGGCAGAGGCAATGAGCGCCGATTTATCCGTAAAGACAGCAGACGGCAGCTTGTATGCAGACGACACATTAAGCGAGAGCGTCACGGAGTTTGCAAGCGGAACGCTTAAGCTGGGAATTAAAGACCTTACGCCGGAAGTGCTGGCAGAGCTGCTGGGGCAGGCAGTAGATAAGAACAGCGTAGTATGGGCGGGAAAAGAGGACGAGCCGCCGTATGTTGCTGTAGGGTTCAGAGCTAAGAAAACGGGTGGTAAATACCGTTACGTATGGCTGCTTAAAGCAAAATTTAAAGTACCGTCTGAAAAGTACGAAACAAAGGGCGAGAGTATCAAGTTTAACACGCCGGACATTGAGGCATCTTTTACAACAAGAAAGAAAGATAACTTGTGGAAAGCAGACTTTGTGGGAACAGAGGAAAGCGCAGCGGCTAAAACGTGGTTTACAGCAGTGCCGGAAAAGGCAGCAGCAATGGAAAGTGTATAAAACAGGAAAGGAGAGAGGCGTAGCATGGGCTGCGCCTTAATTTTATATCATGGGAGCATTAAAGAGCGGGGCTTTTCCCGTAGAGCTGAATGGCAAAGAATATGGTTTACTTTTTTCGCTGAACGCATTAGACGAAGTGCAGGAAAAGTTTGGGGGCTACGACAAATTAAGTGAGGTATTCAATAAAGATAACCCAAACCTTTTTAAAGATACAAGGTGGTTACTTACGCTGCTTATTAACGAGGCACTTTTAGCAGAGGACGAAAACGCCCAGCTGCTTGAAGAGAAGAGGGTAGGCAGACTGATACACGCAGGAAATTTGCAGGAAGTACAGAACGCTATTTTTAAATCGTTCTACAGAGGAACTGCGGGAGACAACAGCGACACAGAGAACGAAAACGACGGAGAAGAAACAACAGAAGAGGGAAACAGGGCAGCCGTGCAGGAAAATTAGATACTGCACGGCTTTTGTATATTGCAGTAGTGCTTTTGAGATACAGGGAACGTGAGGCATGGAGAAAAACACCATACCAGATAACGACACTGTTTAAATATCACAAGGAATATAACCCGCACATTTTCCGACAGGAACAGGCGGGAACACCAGCAGCTACAGAAAACATGGACGATATAGACATAGCGTTAGGGGGCTTTTAATTATGGCAGATAAGACGCAGAACGTCAAAACAAGGTTAAGTTTTGACGGAGAGGCAGAGTATAAAGCAGCCTGCAAGGAAATTAACAGCACCCTTAAAGTGCTTAATTCTGAAATGAAACTTGTAACGGCTGAATATAAGGACAATGCAAGCAGCGTAGATGCGCTGAAAGCAAAGCAGGCGGTACTACAGAAAACATACGACGAGCAGGCAAAAAAGGTAAAAGAAACCGAGGCGGCTTTAGAAAAATGTCGCAAAGCAACAGGAGACAATAGCGAAGAAAGTAAAAAACTTGAAACCCAGTTAAATTACCAGAAAGCAGCGCTTGTAAAGACAGAGCAGGAATTAGGCAAAACGACTGACGAAATGGAAAAAGCAGAAAAAGCCGCTGACGAAATGGGAAAGGAAATAAAAGACAGCGGGGAACAGGCAGACGACGCAAAGGGGAAATTTTCTGGATTTACAAGCGTGCTAAGCGGAATGGGTACAGCGCTTAAAGCAGCAGCAGCGGCGACGGCGGCAGCAGTTGCGGGAGCGGCAACAGCCATAGGAGCGCTTACCACAAAAGCGATAGAGGGATACGCAGCACAGGAACAGCTTGTAGGCGGTGTAGAAACTCTTTTCAAAACGTCGTCTGATACGGTTGTTGGTTATGCAAACGACGCATATAAAACAGCCGGAATGTCTGCAAATGAGTACATGGAAACAGTTACCAGCTTTTCAGCGTCGCTGCTTGCCAGTATGAATAATGACACGGCAGCGGCAGCAGAAAAGGCAAACGTGGCAATTACGGATATGTCAGACAATGCAAATAAAATGGGTACTGATATATCGCTTATACAGAACGCCTATAACGGTTTTGCAAAGCAGAATTATACCATGCTGGATAACTTAAAACTGGGATATGGCGGTACAAAAGAGGAAATGCAGCGACTGCTTGATGATGCAAGCAAGCTATCCGGCATTAAGTATGATATTTCATCATATTCAGACGTTGTAGACGCTATTCACGTCGTACAGACGGAAATGGGCATAACAGGGACAACGGCAAAAGAGGCAAGTACAACAATAGAGGGTTCGGTTAGTTCTATGAGTTCAGCGTGGGACAACTGGGTAGCTGGAATGGCAGACAGCGAGGCGAATTTCTCACAGCTTACAAGCAATCTGGTAGACAGTATTGTAACAGTGGTAGGGAATATAGCACCGAGGGTAATAGAAACAGTGCCGAGGCTGGTAAGCGGACTGGGAGAAATCGTAGAGCAGCTTGCAACGTATATACCACAGGTTATACAGGAGTTATTACCGCCTTTAATGAGCGGCGTACAGGACTTGCTTAATACGCTGGTTGGAATGCTGCCGGAAATGATAAGCATAATCGGGCAGATTATACCGACAATCATAGATACGCTGCTTACTATATTACCACAGCTTTTAGAGGCAGGCGTACAGATTATTACGGAATTGGCGCAAGGTATCGCACAAGCGTTACCTACATTGCTGCCAACAATCGTAACGGTGGTTACGAACATTGTAACCATGCTGATAGAAAATATACCGTTGCTGATTACAGCAGCATTACAGCTGCTTACGGGGCTGGCACAGGGGCTGGTAGCAGCGCTGCCCGTACTGATTGAGGCACTGCCGGAAATCATAACGGCTATCATAAATGCACTGGTTGAGGGCATACCGCTTATTATCGAAAGTGCGGGCGATATTATAGTTGCATTGATTGACGGCATCATAGATGCAATACCGCTTTTAATCGCAGCCATACCGCAGATTATAGCAGCCATTGTAACAGGACTGATTACGGGGCTGCCTAAGATTTTGACGGCGGCAGGCAAGCTGGTAACGACAATCATAAATAAAATAAAAGAGCTACCTACTCTGATACCGCAGGCAATCGCTGCGGGCGTTGAGAAAATAGCAGAGTGGGGCGCAAATATGCAGGAAAAAGGCGGCACAGTTATAACAAATTTTGTAACGAAAGTTATAGATATTGTTAAGGAGCTGCCGCAGAAAATCTGGAACAGTATAGTAAGCGCAGTAACCAGAGTGGCTACGTGGGGCGCAAATATGCAGACCAAAGCCAAAGAAGTAATGAACACAATGCTTACGAACATTGTAACGATTGTGAAAGAAACGCCTGCTAAAATCTGGAACAGTATAGTAGGGGCAGTAACCAGAGTGGCTACGTGGGGTAACAATATGCTTACGAAAGCCAAAGAGGTAATGAATGCCATGGTAACAGGCGTTATTACGATTGTTAAGGAACTGCCGCAGAAAATCTGGAACAGCATAGTAGGGGCAGTTACCAAAGTGGCTACGTGGGGCAACAATATGCTTACGAAAGCCAAAGAGGTAATGAATGCCATGGTAACGGGCATTGTTACGATTGTTAAGGAAATACCGCAAAAGATTTATAACAGCATTTCTGGTGCAATTACCAAAGTGGCTACATGGGGTACAGAAGTAAAGAACAAAGCCGTAGAGGGCATGAAAAATGTAATTACTGGAATAACAGACGTATTTAAGAATATTGGCAGTACGTTTGCTGGGTTCGGTAAAAACATGGTAGAGGGCATCTGGAACGGCATAAACGGAGCTACGCAGTGGATAAAGGACAAAATAAGCGGCTGGGTAGGCAATGTTACCGACTTCCTTAAGGATTTATTTGGAATTGCCAGCCCGTCTAAGCTGATGCGTGACGAAATCGGCGTATATCTGGCGCAGGGTATCGGCGTTGGCTTTTCTAATGAAATCGGCGGCGTTAAGAAAATGATTGAGGACAGCGTACCGCAGGAGTTTGACGTAGACGCAAAGGTAAATGTAGGCAATGAATTTAAGTATGATAACGACGACAAAAAGCCAAAGCCGAGAGGCGGCGGCAGTGCAGCAGGCGGCGTAGTTGTCAATCAGTATATTTATGCGAATACCACGGACTATGCAAAACAGCAGAAAGAGGCAGCCCGACAGTTCAGAATGATAGCAAGGACGGTGTAACACATGGAAAATGAAAAACTGACTTACATAAATTCAAGGGGCGAGCGGTTAGAGCTGGGAGTAGACAGCGTATACCATTGCAATATAAGTAAAGACGTAGAGGGCATTTCCGGCGTTACGAGCGTCATTTACAGCACAAACAGTATGGGACAGCACGGCGACACCTACGTAGGGCAGCGTATCGAGGCGAGGGACATAGACGTAGTGGGACATATCAACACACGGGACAAGGCGCAGGCATTGGAACTGCGCCGCCGTATGCTTAAGATATTTAACCCAGAGCTTAGCGCTACGCTGGTGTATGAGTACGGCGGCTTTAAGCGTGTGATTGATTGCAGGGCGTATGGAGAGCCTAAGATACTAAAGAAAGAGGTACTTTATGAGTTTGATTTACAAATAGAGTGCCTTAACCCGTTCTGGCGGGAAGAGGAAGAAACAAAAGAGGATATAGCAAGCTGGGTGGCTGCGTGGCATTTCCCTTGCGTTATCGAAAAGGACAGCACAAAGAGCATGATATACGGATACCGAGCGGAAAGCGTAATAGTGGACTGCTACAACGAGGGCGACGTATCAACAGGAATGAGGATAAGGTTTACAGCACTGGGGACAGTTTCAAACCCGATACTGCTTAATGTGGATACCGAGGAATTTATACAGATTAACGCCACTATGAAAACGGGCGACGTGATAGAGATTAACACGAAGTACGGCAGCAAGGGCGCTAAGCTGATAAGGGACGGTGTAGAAACCGACTATTTCCGCTACATTGATGTAG
>ERZ780198.2861-NODE-2861-length-12538-cov-21.857326_pt1 | contig 12538 bp, 14 predicted proteins | sample MGYA00510979_ERZ780198 | MGnify/ENA primary metagenome ERZ780198 (study PRJEB29588, sample SAMEA2158039) | human gut metagenome | biome: human gut; feature: human-associated habitat; material: faeces | place: Denmark | collected 2008/2010 ...
GTTTGATGTTCACGGACGGCAATATCGTGGTGAGAATGCTTGAAAGCGTCAGGGAGCATGTTCTTGAGGGCAAGGCGATGCACCATTGCGTAGGCAGCGGTACAAACTACTCGCTCAATCCCGACTGCATCATCTTCTCTGCAAGGATAGCCGAGCAAAGAGTTGAAACCGTGGAATTTTCACTCGAACAGATGAAAGTCGTACAATGCCACGGACTACAGAACAAGGACACCGAGCACCATGCCGACATCATCAACTTGGTGAACAGCAACGCAAGGCTCATTCAACAGAGAATGAAAGCGACCATATAGCCACACGACATAGGCGGAGCGATGAAAAATTCGCCCCGCCACTTTCTTTCATGAGCCGAGGAGCGGAAAAGAAAGTGGCAAAGAAACCGACCGTTCCATTATTGTTGCTACTTATTATGATAAAAACTGCCGAATATTTTGAAATAAATGATTTATAAGTGTGGTTTATCAATAGTGGTTAAAATGAAGCAACAATTAATATATTTTATAACATACCTATTTGTTAATCAAACAACTTTTCTGTGTAAATTGTATAAAAACGCAAAATACATGTAAACTATACTAAAACTATTGCTATAAAAGAACAACTTACAAAAACATTTAGTATCTTTGAGCGCAATAATAAACTAAAGGTTAAAGCATATGACGAAATTTAAATTACAATTAATATGTGTATCTATTTTTTCTCTGACGCTCTTTTCTTGCTCACAAGATGAGAAAGATTTTCCAGTCACACATTCTGAGAAAAATTGTAGTTACACTGCTGTGGAGCTTGGATTATCAGAGTCTGAGTTTTCAGAACTTTCTCCTAAACAAAGAGAACGAAGAGCAGCAAATCTTCAGTTGTCTGAGTTCGTTTCTTTGAAAGATAGTGTTTATAAATTAACCATATCACAAGAAGAAGCAGAAGCTATGGGAATTAGTTCTGAAATGTATGCAAAAGCATTAAATGAAATAAATTTAGCGAATGAAACAATTGCCAAATCGAATAAAGAAGGAACACCAATAATACTGACTGATGTAAAATCATCTGTACAAGAATTTAAGCAAAAAAAAAGAATATATGCACCTTTCGATACTCGCTCTGGAAACAATGGAAGAGACCAATATGGGTACATAGAAACAGATGGTAATTCTGAAGGGAATGATTTCTTTATGCCAACGAATCAGAAAAGCAATGTTCTGTTCACTTGTCAGACAAAAGTAGCGTTGATTCCTGTCTACACATGTAAAACTTACGTTTTCAATACTTGGAATTCAGGAATAGCAACGGGGGCGTTAGGAACTAGAACTGAAGTTAAGGTTTTACTTGCAGCTTCAGGATCAGGTCTCACAGCAAAACTTTGTTTTGCTACAACAGATTCTAATGGAGGTCGTTGCAATTGGAGGGCCATATAAGAATCTTATCGTTTTTAAGGCTGCAATTTCTGCCTTAAAAATGCTTTGATACTACAAGTATATTCTAAATAAAGGACAGCCCCCAAGGACTGTCCTTGTTTTTTTGTAAACCCTATGGAGTAAACAAGAGCAGATACTCCATTTTTCTTCTTCGCTCGATGGAAGGCACTATCTTTCCGTTCCACCTTTTGAAGTCCATATAGTCACGATAGATGTTTCTGTTGCCACTTCGCATCTTTGCATACATCCGGCTTTTCATCACCTTTCCACACCCCACATTGTAGGCAAGTGTAGCCAAGAGCAGCGAGTCACGACCGAAACCACGGAACATGGCGCAAAGCTTTCTGAGGTCAGAGCGCAGCAAGGCATCGGCTTGCCGTTCCGTCATTCTTGGAGAAAACTTCTCTCCAGGCAACAGCTTGTGTCCATATCCGACATAAGGATGGTGCTTCGGTCCATGCAGACCCTCGTACTTCTTGATGCAGGCGACAGCCAATTCAAAACGTGACACATGACAAACTCGCTTTATCGCCCCTTGCGTCTGGGCAGACAAGCTGCCCGACACAAGAAGCAAGGCTAACAATATCATCAACCTCATACGCTACCGAGTTTGTTGGCACTTCTCGCAAACTCTTCCTCCTCATCTGTGTCGTTGAAACTGAACTCCATTTCGTATGACTTGCCGAAGTTGTCCTCTACCACCACGGTCAGCGTCTGTGTCTCCGTACTTGCCGAAGTGTAGTAAAGACGGAACTTCTCGTTCTCCAACAGATAGCGGTCGTTAGGCTGGAACACCGTTCCGTTCTCCATTCTCAGCGAGCCTTTTCCGTCATGTTGAAAATAGCGGATGGTATAGATGGTGCCGTCAAACTTGCCCTCCGCCTTCAACTCGCAGCGGATTTCAACGGTCTGTCCACGCACAATGTCCTTTGGCACAGGCATCGTCTCCACCTTGAAAGGATACGACTGCTGAATGTCCAGCTCATCGCTGCACGATGAAAGGATTACCGACAAGGCACACACGAAAAGGAATGCCAACATGCTCACTGATTTCTTGATTTTATTGTTCTTCTTCATTGTCTTGATGTTTTTGAATGATTGTTATTTTCTTGTCTTATGGCTCATCAGGTACTCGTTCAAGTCCTTGTAACCTGTGTATAGATGCGAATGGTCAATGACCTTATCGCCATATCGCTTTTGCAGTTCGACACAGGCATTCTCACCAGCTTCGTCATTATCCAAGTGACAATACACTTGTGCATAGCCATCCAAAAGATGATGCACCTTTTGCATATTAGCCACCGAGTTGAGGACAATATGATCCTCACCACGACCAATACCGAGAATTACGGCAGAGAGGAAATCCATAAAACCCTCGTACAGATGGCAGACGTTGCTGTTCCTGCCAATGAGAGTGATGTCCTTTGGCGACATGCAACCTTTGAAGAAGCGGTTGCGTATCTCGTAGCCACCGCTGTTGTTCTTGAAACCGACAGCAAAGAACTGTTTGCCATTGTATCGGTATTCCACCTGACAGCAGAAACGGCTCGCCACGTCAGCCGATATGCCACGCTCACGCAAGTACTGCCGAAGTGCAGGATGACTCAAAGGCTTTTCCACAATATCACTAAAGGGATTGCCTTTCGCCTTCACAGCCTTTTCCGCTATTCTTTGATGATGCGGAAACGATGTCGGGAAGCTGCCACCAAGTGTTTCTGATATGAACTTGGCTTGCGCCACAAACTCATTGCTGTTGATGAACTCCCCTGCGAGGTTGAAGATGTCACCACCTCTGGCGACGCCATAATCATACCAGACATTCTTGTCCGTTGATACCCGAAGCGAAGGATTGTGGTCGTTGCGGTATGGCGCATGATACCAAAGTCCCGAAGCCTTGTGCTTGACAGGCCCAATGCCGAGAATATAGAGAAAGTCCACGATAGGCACTTGTTTGATTTCATTGATGTCCATAGGCTCACTGTTTTAGTTGATGATGAACTTTATGCCGATGCCAAACTGCGTATGGAAATGTCCAGTGCTGTTGCCCCTAACAAGCCTTTCCTTAACGGAAGCGGTCAAAGCAACCATATCCGACAGGTATATTTCCGTTTCCAATGCCACGGCACCGCCATAGATGAACGCTCCCTTGTTCTGCAAGGTCGCTCCGTCCGACATGGTTCTCTTGCCCCAGTTTACGGACTCATAGCCAGCCAGTGCCGTACCTCCGATATAGAACAGCACTGTCTTGCTGTTGTCGGAAAGGAAGTTGTAGGAATAACCGAACTCGCCCGTCATTTGTGCTATTGGAACGGAAGTTTCACGGTAAGGCAGATTTACTTGCAGATATTCCGCCCCATACGTCCACTTGTCACCACCCTTGGTATAGCTTGAAAGTCCGAGACCTGCACAATAGCCAGCCTTGCAGGACTTCTTGCCGTTATATACTCCGTCAGCCATGCCGACCTTCACCTCGATGCCTTTCATCTGAGGAAGACATCTTTGGGCGAATGCCTGCCCTGCGGTGAGGGCAAGCATTGCCATGATTGCAATGTTTCTTCTTTTCATCCGTTACTTCACGCTAAGTTCGTTGATTGTCAAAGCTCGCACCAAGTCGCTGTTCTCCACGACAAACGACTGATGGCGACCGCCTTCCTTCTCGTTCATCTCCACGACAAGCTCCTTGTCGTCTGGAATGGTAAATTTCGGCAAGCAGAACACCGTCTGCTCCGTTTTCTTGCCAGCCACACGCACCACATAGTTGTAGGCGCGGACAGGAAGAAGCACCTGCTCCTGAATGGCGGTTCGTTTCGCCACCTTCTTGTCAACAACCTTGAATGTGATATAGTCCACGTTAAACGGCACGTTGCTCTGGTTCTTGATTTCTGTGTGGAAATAGAGCAAGTCGCTGTGTACATAGATGCCCTTCAAAAGGTACTGGATTCCGAAACGCTTGCTGCCGATGTGCTTCACCTTGCGTTTGTTCTCCTTGTGGATGGACTTCATGATGAGATGTACCAGCATGGGACTTTCCTTGCCCAACTCCTTGAGGTAAATCTCCTGCGCATTGTTCGGACGGTTCACCGCCTCACCGTCATGGATGAAGTCCGCCATCTCGATATTGAGCATGAGCGGTTCCTTGGCATACTTCACATTGAAGGTGTAGAATGAGCCATCCTCCGTGATGACGCTCATATTGGTCTCTTTCTTGAAGTTCTTCACGGCTGCTTTTACACGGATAACATTCTCCGCACCGTCCGCCTTGCCAGCTATCAAATCCTCTGATCCCAAGTCAACGTACTTGACAGAGGCAGGAAAGAGAATATGAACCGTCTTGTCATAAGTCACTTCCAAACCATGAGGTGGAATCATGCGGTCGAAGGTCAGCTTCTTGGTCAAGCCGTGATAGAGGTTGCTGTTCTCTTCCTTCTGTGGATACACCTCCTTGGTCAAGGTAAGTTTCTCTTCTTGGTCGGAAGAAACATTGCTTACTTGCTCAGTCTTTACAGACTTCTGCGTTTTTTTCTTGCCTGTCTTCTGCGCTGATGCAGTGCAGGCTACGCCCAGCATAAGGGCGAACATGATTGTTGTCTTCTTCATTTTAGTTTGCTTTTAATTAAACTTTTGGATTAAGTGGTATAAATGTTGTTGCCTTTCGGCTAATCTTCCTCTTGGTAGAGCATGACCATGTAGCCAGCCTTCAGGTGTATCTTGACGGTACGCATCTTCTTGGAGATATACTGCGACACGCCTTGTATGACACCTTTTCCCAAGTCGGAGGCAAGTTGTGCCCCGGCATTGGAGGAAATGTTGATGCTGCTGTTCAGCGAGCTTCCCATGTTGGCACCGACTTCCTTGGCTGCGTCAACCTCCATCGACTTCGGGATGAAGATGCCCTCCTGACCGTCATTGTCATAGACTGCAAGCTCAATCGGGATAATCATGCCGTTGTGCTCAATGGACTTCAAGGCTATGGAAAGCCTTTCGCCTTGCAATCGTGCCACTCCGACAATGACAGAATTTCGTGGTATCTCCCTATTGCCGACACGCATAGATTCCAACAATCTCAACCTTACTGCCTGTCCGTCCGTTATGGTCTGGTTGCCGTGGATGCAGGCAGAAATCGTGTTTTTGTCGGAAACACCACCTCTCCCGATGGCGGTATTGAACCTTGCCGAAGCCTTTTCCGAGTAAGAGGCTACAAACTCCCCGTTACTCATGGGACGGTTCAAGGACGAGACTACACGCCTTTGCACTTGCCTTACAGGGGAAACCTTGGCTTTCTTGCCCTTGGTGACAGCTTCCTTGTTTTCCTCTGTTGCAGTTTCTGCTGATGAAGGACTTGCCGCATTGGCATTTCCACCTGGCATGTACTTTGCCGCAAGTTGGTAGGACTTCTCCATAAGGGCGACTTGCTCGTCCATATTGGAACGCTTGTTTTCCTGCTGCATCATGCTTGCCTCCAGCTCGTCAAGACGTTTCCTCAACTCAGCATCTTCGCTGCTTTCCCCTTGCTGTGGCTGTTCATAGAAACCGCCCAAGGTCGTGTTCAAGGTTTGGTATGCCTCGGCAGACGAGCGGATGGCATCCGCCTCCTGTCTTTCCGCTTTTGTTGGCTGCTGCCCACCAGACTGCATCAAGTCAAAGTCCTTGTCCTGCCCCGATGCCGTGGAGTCCATGCTTGGCATATACTCCCCAAGGGTGCTCATGGCTCTGCCTTTCTCCTTTTGTTTGTTGGCAAGATCCTCCTTGGAGTATGCCTTGCGCTTGTCTGCCTCCACATCTGTCTTCTCCGCATCGGGCATTTCCATGTTGAATCCCTTGCTGCCTTTCTCACCCTCTGATGCCGACGGCTTGAAGATGAGCCATAACACCAATGCGCAGACGAGGCACATGCATGGTATGGCAATCATCTTGTTACGCTTGATACGCTGTTCCTCTGTCAAAGGCTTCTTTTCCTTTGGAGCCTTATCCAGCTCCACCTTGTCATTCTTCTCCTTCTCCATGTATCAATTCATTTTGGTTGGTCACTTGCTGCCCCTTGTCAGTAGGCAACTTTACACTCTCAATATGCTCAACCTCTATATTTGAGGTCTTGCCGTTTCCGAAGTTGATGATGGCTGAACTTATCATGTAAAGGCTACAGAGGGCAAACAAGCCGAACATGACGAGCACGACTTTTAGTCTCACCCTTGGCGGAAGGGAATCCAGCCTGTCACGCAGTCTTCCCTTCATACCATTCACCTTTTCTTGGATTGTCTTAATCGGATTTTCCATTCTTGCTATTTTTATCGTTCTACTGTACTGATGTCCCTGTTCTCCACAATGGTGAAACCTTCAATGGTAAAACCATTCGGGTTATCGTCGGAGCGTGTGGCGTTTACCAACCTGCATACGGTGACAAGACTTCTCTCCGTCACATTGCTCTCTCGGAGTATCACCTGCCGTGCGTAGGTCTTGGCTTGATAAGGGTAGTTATCAAAGTTACAGACCACGCTGTCAACTTGCAGCGACTGGTTGATGTTTCCCGCAATAAGTCGGTTATAAAAACCTTTCTCCGCAAAGTCCTGGTAATAGTTGTATGCGCTCTTGTCAGCCAGCAGCAAGGCTCGTTTCACGTTGTGCTCGATAGCACTCTTCTCCGGTGATAGCGTGAAGAACAGCTCATGAAAGCGTCTCACGTGTTCCCTTGCCTCGGCGGGTCTGTTCTGTGAGAGGTCTTGCGAGAGGGCGAGCATCAACGACTTGCCTCCGTCAAGGACGTATATCTTCTCGCGCTGCTTTTCCGCAAATCTGAATGCGAACACCACCGAACATATTGCAACAACAGCGCAACCGATGACGAGGACGATGCAGAACAGGCGTATCTGTCTGAACGAGGTCTCGATATTCTTCAATGACTTGAATTCCATTTTTCTTTTCGTTGTATTGTTCATGAATGACTATATTTTCTTGAATCCGCTCTTGATGAGCCTTCCGGCACGTCCTGCCACATTTCCTGCCGTTGCTCCTGCGATGCTTCCGCCCAGTGAGCCTGCCGTGTTCACGTTCCGGTTGTAGTTGCCGATGCCGCCACCTGCCTGTATGATCCATCCCGCCACGGTCGGTATGGTGAAGTAACCGATGATTCCGATGATGAGGAAAACGATGTAAACACCGTTGCTTGCCTCAATGGAAAAGTTCGGGTCGTTCTGCAATGCCTCGATGTCGTTTTGCAGCATCAGCACCTGTATCTTGGCAAGGATGGTACTGAACAAGTCCGAAACGGGTAGCCAGAGATAAATCTGTATGTACCTGCAGAACCATTGCGTCAGCGTGGACTGGAATCCGTCCCATACCGATATGGCGAAACAAAGCGGACCGAGGATAGAGAGGACAATGAGGAAGAATGTCCTCAGCACGTCTATGACCAGTGCAGCGGCTTGGAACAGCAGCTCCAGCAGTTCACGGAAGAAATCACGGATGCTCTTTTTCATGCTGTACATGCCACGCTCCACATACATTCCTGCCATTGTCACCACGTCGCCGGGTGACCAGCCGAGTTCGTCAAGCTGCTTGTCAAACTCCTCGTTGCTCACAAGGTATGCAGTTTCCGGATTGCGTTTCATCGCCTCATACTCCAACTTGTCTTTCTGCGCCCGGTACTCGTTCATGTCGAAGGTCTGTGTCTCCAGCATGGAATGTGTACCTTGCACGATGGGACTCATCACGCTGTTGAGCGTACCGAGCACGATGGTCGGGAAGAACATGATGGCAAGTCCGATGGCAAACGGACGGAGCAGCGGAAATACGTCTATCGGCTCTGCCCTTGACAGTGACTGCCAAACCCTCAGGGCGACATAGAACAGCGCCCCAAGTCCTGCAAGTCCCTTGGCGATGTCCGTCATGTCGGAACACAACGGCATCATCTCGTCGTACAGGGAACGCAGTATCTGGTGAAGATTCTCGAAATCCATAGGCTACCAGTATTTCTCGTTCGACTTGCCGTAGAGTCCCATGATGCGGTCGAGGTCGTTTTTCTTCTTGGCACGCAGATAACTCACGGAAATGTTCTTGTTGGTGTAGTAGCTCACGAGATTGCGGTAACGCTTCATCTTCGAGTAGCAGCGTTCCACCACGTCCATTCGCTCCTTGTCCGTCATGGAAAGGGTCGTGATGTTCACCACGTTCTTCAACTCCGTCAGCACATCGTTGCTTTCCTCCAACAGTTTGGTGTAGCCGAAGCCGATGGCGGAGAGTTCCTCCACGGAAAAATTATCATCGTGCATCATCTTCTGGTAGTTGTTGATGTAGATGTCCGTGATGTCACCCACCATGAGGATGGTCTGCTGCACCTTGCGTGCGTCCTTGACGAGGTTGTTCACCGATTTCAGCGCATCGTAGTACTTCTTGCCCTGCTCGTAAATCTTCACGGTCTCTTTGAAGTTGTTGATCATGTTCTGAGCCGTCGAAGACGTGTGGACGATGTTGTTGGACGAGTTGATGATACTCTGCGCAATGTTGGTAGGATCTATGACAGACCACTGTGCGCTTGCCTTTCCCGCCATCAGCAGGAACAGGCAGATTGTCATGATTACTTTTATTCTCATTTTTACTTTTGGATTAAGTGGATAATGAATTTCATTTGTTCTCTTGTTTGTCCTCTGCAAGCTGCCGGATGGCGGCTTCCATGTCACCACCGAGTTTCTCCGCCAATGCCCTCACCTCCAGTTTTTCACTTTCCTCAGTCGTATAGGCGAGATATTCCTGCGTGGACACCTCTGTGGCATATACTGCCGACTGCGTTCCGCCAAGTCCTATCCATACTTCCTTGTAGAGACGTGACGGGTCGTTGGACTGGTTGATGGAGAGAATCTGCGACTTCTCCTTTTCCGTCAATCCGAGCAATGACTGTATCTGCTCGAACTTGTTCATGAACTTCCTCTGGTCAAGGAGTATCTTACAGTCTGAGTTGTTAATGATACTGTCCTTCACGATAGCGGAGGATATGATGTCCTCGACTTCCTGTGTCACCACGACCGCCTCACCGAAGAACTTTCTGACCGTCTTATAGAGATACTTGATATAGGAAGCCATGTTTGCCGAAGCTATCGCTTTCCATGCCTCCTCTATCACTATCATCTTGCGGATGCCTTTCAGGCGGCGCATCTTGTTGATGAACAGCTCCATGATGATAATCGTCGTGACAGGGAACAAAATTGGATGGTCCTTGATGGCGTCTATCTCGAAAACGATGAACCGCTTGTGCAGCAGGTCAAGTTCCTTGTCTGAGTTAAGCAGATAGTCGTATTCGCCACCCTTGTAGTAAGGTTCCAGCACGTTGAGGAATCCGTCTATATCAAAATCTTTCTCACGGACTTTCTTTTCTTCCAGCACCTTGCGGTATTCCGTTCCCACAAACTCATAGAAGGTATTGAAGCATGGAACGATGTCGCTTTCCTCTTTCAGTTTACTGAGGTAGAGCGACACGGCATTTGACAAGGCGACCTCTTCCGCTCGTGTGGCAGGCTCGTTGTCCTTCTTCCAAAGCGTCAGGAGTAATGTCTTGATGCTCTCTCGCTTCTCGATGTCAAAGACCTTATCCTCGGTGAAGAACGGATTGAATGAGATGGGACTCTCATCCGTATAGGTATAGTAGATACCGTCCTTTCCGCCTGTCTTTCTGTTGATCATCTCGCAGAGTCCCTGGTAGGAGTTTCCCGTATCGACCAAGACCACATGCGTGCCTTGCTCATAATACTGTCTGACGAGATGGTTCATGAAGAACGACTTTCCGCTTCCCGAGGGTCCGAGCACGAACTTGTTGCGGTTGGTTGTTACGCCTTTCCTCATCGGCAGGTCAGAGATGTCTATGTGCAGCGGCTTTCCACTGATGCGGTCTGCCATCTTGATGCCGAACGGTGAGGGAGAATCCATATAGTTGGTTTCCTCCGTGAAGAGGCAGGTTGACTGCTCAATGAAGGTATGGAAACTCTCCTCTGACGGGAAATCACCCTCGTTGCCGGGTATCGCTGCCCAGAAAAGTGTCGGACAATCCACCGTATTGTGGCGTGGCACACATTCCATGCTTGCCAACTGACTGCCCACATCATTGCGAAGATGCTTCAACTCTTCCATATCCTCGCCCCATGCCAGGACATTGAAATGGGCACGGACAGACTGCAAGCCTTGTGAGTGAGCCTCGTTCAGATACTCGTCAATCCATTCCTTGTTGATGGCGTTCTGTCGGCTGTACCTTGACAGCGAGTGCATGTTGCGGGCAGTCTTCTCAAACTTCTGCAAGGTCTCGTCACTGTTGTCTATGAATACATACTGGTTATAGATATGGTTGCAGGACAACAGCAAGCCAACTGGAGCGGCAAAGGACAGACGGCAGTCACTTCGGTCAGTTGACAATCGCTCAAAGCGGTTGTCCGTAGATACTTCCGTTGGCAGGTCTTCCGTTTGCGACAAGGTATGAAGGCATAGGTGTTTGTTTCCGATACGCATACCACTTGCAGACAATTCCATATCCTCCAAACATTGCACGTTCTCCGTGGAGAGCGAGAGGTACTTGCCTACAAGTCCAGTTGTTCGTTCCGTGCCTGTGATTTCATCATCCGTCAGTCTGCGTAAGGAGATATAGCCGGAGTCGTTGATGATTCTTGCGAACTGCTCCACGGCATCGAGGAATCTTGCGACCGTTTCCTTGTCCTTGATTTCCTTGGGGATGATATGCCCACGGCACAAGGTGGAAAAATTGCTCTGGTGTGCCATGCGCTCCTTGGAGGTCTTGGTAAGGAACAGGTAACACTGGTGATGCAGGTAAGGACGCTCATTGAAGTGTCTCTCGTAGCTTCTTGACAGAAAGCTCATGTCGCTATTCTGCAAGTCCGGCGCATAGTTCTCTTTCACGAACCAGTCCTGCTTGTGGACAATGCTGTAGTCGGGCAGCACCTTGATAGCCTTGCACCATGCGGCATGTACCGACTCATACTCCTGCGATGTAACCGTGAAGATTTCGGGGAGTGTCACCTCGTAGGCGACCGTGATGTCGCCATCCTTGGAGATGATGCAGCCTTGCTCCACGGCAAGCAGCGGAAACTTGCTCTCAAGGGTGCTTGATTTTCTGATATTTCTCATTCTTCTTTCTTTTTATGTTTGAACATTCGGTTTGTTTTCCTTCGGTTGAGGATATAGCGTGGATGGCTCTTGGCGGCAAGGAGCTTCATCAGTCCATGCTCTCCGTACTTGTTGTTCAGATGGAATGTTCCCCATACAAGCAATGATCCGAGCGTGAGACCCAAGCCGATGCAGACCAGTTGGTCCGCACCTGCCATATAGAGGACTACCACAAGGAAGAAGACGGCAAGCAGTCCACCTGCGAAGATGAAGAGGTACTGTGCCTTCAGTCCCTTGAACTCAACCGAATGACCGATGCCCTTGTTGATTGGGTAGTCAGCCATAAGTCTTATACCTTATTATATTATAGGAAGAACGAGCGGAGGATGGTTGCGCTCACGATGAGGAAGATGCAGGCTCCGAACCAGCTTGCGGCAGTCTTGCTCGTGTCGGGGTCGCCAGATGAGAACTTGCCATACACCTTGATGCCTCCGATGAGACCTACCACGGCACCGATGGCGTAGATGAGCTTCGTGCCCGGGTCGAAGTAGGAGGTTACCATGCTTGTTGCTTCATTGATACCTGCAAGTCCGTTGCCTTGCGCGAATGTCTGTGATACGGCTGCGACAAGCATCGCAGCGAGAAGAATGATTCTGTTTTTCTTGTTCATCCTCAAATCCGCAACCTATAGGGTTTCGTGGGAATTTATTTGTAAAACAACAAAAATTCTTTTATTGTACATATTCCTTGGGCATAACAGAAACGTCGTAAACACAAAATTCCCTTACCCCATAAAGCGACTTGAGGTAATACGCCGGTTTAACCAGAAAAGCATGGCCTTTAACCAAAGTCTGTCTTGAACAGGTTGGCATAAGCATAGTTGTCTGAATAAATGTTCAATACATGCCTACGTGACGTCTTAATCCATTTTGCAGGAACAGAGATGAACTTGAACACAAAGGTCTTGATTCTGCTGGTGGCACGCAATCCAAATTCATGGGTTTTCAATC
>ERZ780198.2877-NODE-2877-length-12470-cov-3.127104_pt1 | contig 12470 bp, 19 predicted proteins | sample MGYA00510979_ERZ780198 | MGnify/ENA primary metagenome ERZ780198 (study PRJEB29588, sample SAMEA2158039) | human gut metagenome | biome: human gut; feature: human-associated habitat; material: faeces | place: Denmark | collected 2008/2010 ...
TTGCGTCTCTGTAGCCGAGCTCTCTTTTTTCTTTAATTGCTGTTTCGAAACATGGGTTTAATAATTGTATGATTTTTTTTAATCCAGATAAGGCTAATGGTTTTTTCCCTGATTTTAATGGAGGATTGGCAAATTCCTTAATAAAAGCATCTATATCTTGTGATGTAATATCACAGATATATTTATTGCCGATATAAGGTTTGATTTGATGTTGATATACACTGTATAACCTAGTATAACTAGAACCTTCAATTGTTCCAAATTTATAATTACTTAGCCAATATTCCACATAATCATTTAACTTGATTTTTTTTGTTTCTTTAAACCCATTATTTATTTTTTGAAGATAGGATTTGACCTTATTTTTTACTTCTACTTTTGTATTACCGTAAAAGCTTTTTCTAATACCATTGATAGTAATTTTAGCCTCAAACCTATCATCTTTTCGTTGCATTATATTCATATTATTAATAGTTGCCGATATATTGATACTATTTATAATTATCACACCTTTCTTTTACATCAATATAAGGGCAGTACAATTATGACTTAATCATAATATGTCTGCCCTATTTTTTCAATGATTAATAATATATTTCTTCATTGATATGTTCCTTGATCCATTCTTCCAATATAGAAAATGTTGTTATATAATCATTACCAATTTTCATTAGGGGAAGTTCTCCTGATTTGATTAATTGTTTTATCTTGGTTTTTCCGAATGGAAGAATGTCATATAAATCCTTTTGGCTTAAAACCTTATTTTCCATATTTATGCCTTTCCTGAACTACCGAAGCCACCATTTCCTCTAATTGTATCACTGAGATTTTCTTTCACCTTAAATCCAAACTGTTCTACTGGCTGAATAATAATCTGTGCAATTCTATCACCTTCAGATACAATTCTTGTCTCATTGCTCTGATTATATAGTGCAACCATAATATTACCTCGATAGTCTGAATCAATCACCCCGACCTTATTAGCAGGAGCTAAACCCTGTTTACAAGCTAGTCCACTTCTGGCATAAATAAGACCGACATATCCATTGGGTATTTCCATTACAATTCCAGTGTCAATAAAAGCTGTTTCACCAGAAAGAATTTCTACTCTATTTTCTTCGTTATGTATTACTGCATATAAGTCTGCACCTGCTGCAAATTCACTACCATATGTAGGAATCTTTGCATTCTCGTCTGTTTTCTTAATATTAATTATTTTCATACGTTTTTAAAATTCCTTTCTTTATAAGTTTTATAATCTCTGTATTGATATTCTCTGTTATTACCCTATTCACTTCACTATTTGTTTCATTATAGTATGGATAATATGTAGAACCTTCTGATTGAATATCATAAGTATAAATATTCTCTTCCATATTTATATAAAAATATGCATATATGGTTGTTTTATCGTTCCATTTATATACAGGAACATATAATCTATAATCACCATTTTCCTTGTATCTAAATCCGTAATCAAGCAACTTATTTTTGGTTACAGGTTTATTCACTTTAATTCTTCTTATTTCACCCATCATTACATCTCCTTAATTTCATTTTCAAGATATTTGAGATATTCGTCCCATTTGTCAATCATGTAGATATATTCCTTACCTTTGACACATTTGAGTCTCATATCTGCTTTAATATTCTCCCACGGAGTCTTCTTTGTAACCAAAGTTTGTAAATAAGAATGTGTCATTCTACTTAGGGTTAAAAGCTTCTCAGGAGGAATTTTAGACACGATTTCTTTGTACTGTGTCAATTTATCATCTGGGATTTTAAAGTCTTTATTTCGGGGTAAATTCTTTGGTGAAAATGGGCTTATAGACGCACCACTTGTTCTTGGTTTTAGTAAAGGAATAACCTTGTCTGAATTGACATATTTGAACTTAAATAAAATTTCAGAATCCGTTTCTTCAATATCAAATATAAGAGACGGTTCAGATTGCTGAATTGTTTTAATAATATTATGTCCTCTTATTAAAGAAGGAATATATGCTTGTAAAGTATTATGTCCATAATAGAATACCTTGTTACCATATTGACAAGATATATAACAATCAATATCTTCTAATGTGCCATTGAGCTTACGATTAAAATCGTTTGTATCTTTATTTACAGGACAAAGAATTCTATACTTTCCTTTAAACTTATCGTATAAATATCCTATAGTTGTTCACCTCTCTTATTAATATTCCTCATACTCTTGTTCATCACTTACTTTAGGAGCGTTCTTTTCTGCTTCTAAAACAGTATCTAAACATTCCTGTCTTGTTTTGAATATCGTTTTATCTAACTTGTTGTAAGAAAATAGATAAGCATGTTTGTCACGCTTATCTGTTCCAACGAAATAATCATCTCTAACTGTCCTTACATATAAATCACATACTTCATATATTCCTACTGGTTTGAGCATTCGAGCATAATAGACCATTTTACCTTTTTGAACATCTGTTTTATTCATTATTCTTCCTTACCACCATTTTTTACAAATTCTAATGCATTATAAATACCTACCGCATATCCTTTAACACGATCAAACTGAAAAGGATTTTCTTTAACAGCTCTTTCCTCTACATCTTCGGCAAGCTTTAACTCTTTTTTTAATCTTTTTATAATTCTTTTATGGCTTTCAAGTGACTGTATTGCTGATTCAATAGCTTCAATATGTTCACCTGTAGTTCCTTGTATATAACATAAATCGCAGTTGTCACACTTCTTATTATTACAATCTTCATGAATACCCTTAACCTGTCTTTTCTGGCATTTAAGATATGCTTTTAATTTTTCTAACGCTTCTTTATTATTCATAATTATTCTTCCTTAATTACTCCTTGAATTAATCACAATATAAAACCATTTTGTTCTGAGCAAGAGACTGCTTTACATCAATTACTCGTTGGTTTTTACTGCCTCGCCATTTTAATGATAGGTCTTTCTGTTCATCTATATATTCTCCGTCAACAAGCACATCTATATTGAAAATTATCTCACTGCGTTTCCTATCTTCTTCTTTCTTCTTAAAAAATAATTCATCATCATATATAATATTGGTTGATGCATTAGGTCTTGTTGATAAAATTACTTTGTGTTGTCTGTGAGATTCTGGATAGTTGATAAACACATGGTATCCTGTATAAAGCCAGATAGTTTTATCAGGATATGAATTACGGATTTGTTTAACTAATTTGAGGACTTCATCAAGGTTCTGTTCAGCTAAACACTCACCCCCAAGAAATGACACTCGTTTAATATATGGTCTATTAATAAGTTCTATAAATTTATTTTTTGTTTCTTCTGTCCACTCTTTTCCACCATTAAAATCCCATGTATCAGAATTAAAACAGTTTTTACAGTGAAATGGACAACCTTGAACGAAGAGGGAGACTCCAACTCCCTCTCCATTTGAAATATCAAGGTTACGCATACTTGAATATCTCATATTATTCCTCCTCAATGTCGTCAAGATGTGGTACTCTATCATGAATATCACCAAGTCTACCTTGATTCCATCCATTACGTGCCGTGCCTTTGTATCCACAAGTTCTACGAGTAATATCCATAGTTCTTACATCTCTATTACCACAATTAGGACACTCCCAAATCAACTTACCACCTTCATCAATAAGCTTGATTTCTTTGCTCCATCCACATTTCTGACAATAATCACTCTTAGTATTTAATTCAGCATACATATTATTGTTATAAATGAATTTCATTACTTCAAGTACAGCAGGAATATTATTCTCCATATTTGGACACTCGATATATGAAATACTTCCACCTGGACTTAATCTTTGGAATTTAGCTTCAATACGAAGCTTCGCAAAGGCATCAATATGTATAAATACTGGGATATGATAAGAATTTGTGATGTATGTACGATCTGTAACTCCTTCAATAATACCAAATCTCTCTTTAAGTTTTTTTGCAAACTTTTCCGTAGTCGCCTCCAATGGAGTTCCGTATAAGCTGTAATCAATATTTTCATCTATTTTCCATTGAGAGCATTTATCATTCAATGCTTGCATTACTTCAAGACCGAATTTTTCTCCAATACCTTCATCACAATGATAATGTCCAGTCATATACTTAACACATTCAGCAAGTCCTGCATAACCAAGGGATAAAGTTGAATAGCCACCAAAAAGTAGTTTATCAATAGGTTCACCCTTTTTAAGTCTTGCAAACGCTCCGTGTTGCCAAAGAATAGGAGCAACATCTGACTTTGTTCCACGTAATCTCTGATGTCTAATCTTTAATGCTTTATGACATAACTCTGTACGTTCATCAAATATACGCCAAAATTCATTGAAATCTCCACCTGATGATAATGCAATATCTGGTAATGATACAGTTACAACACCAGAATTGAAACGTCCATAAAATTTTGGTTTACCATTTTCATCATGCCATACTGTTAAAGCACTTCTACATCCCATTACAGGATAACAGTTACCATCTTTCATCTCTTTCATAATTTTTTCTGAGATATAATCAGGAGTTAATCTTTTCATAGAACATTTAGCTGCCATCTCAGTAAGATACCAATACTTATCTTCTTCATGAATATTGTCCTCCTGAAGAACATAAATAACTTTTGGAAATGCAGGTGTGATATAGACACCTTCTTCATTCTTTACACCAAGATAACTCTGACGAAGTTCCTCTTCGATTAACATTGCCAAATCATCTTTTTCTCTCTGATTATGTGCTTCATTGAGATACATAAATAATGTAATAAATGGAGCTTGCACTCCGTCCGCATATTTCTATGCAGAGTGGACTATCTCTTCTATTTCAGTCTTGCGCTTGGAAGATGTGCCTATCTCATCTTCTACTGGGCTACACTCATCACCCATAGTCTCTACATTTTCACTTTGCTTATAAAATATCTTCATTCCAACTAGATCCTTTAGTTTATTCTTATGATAAGGATTAAAACCAATATCATTTTTACTGTTTCTAATTATTTCTTTTAACATGTTATAATCGGGTTTATAATTATAATGTTCTTTTAGAAATTTTCTTAAAGATTTAAAGTTTTCAAATTCAAAATATTGTCCATCTATTTCCAAAATACATTCTTTGTATAAATATGATTGATTCTTCTTATGATTTTTATAATATTCTTTTAATCTACTACTTTGTTCTTCTCTTAATTGCTGATTCGACCAACTTCTTTTTATTTTTTCAGATTGCTTGTTGCGCTCAGATTCGTTAGAATATCTTTTTTTCATTCTAAGAGATGCTTTATTTCTAAATTCAGACGAATTACATCTTTTTCGGTTAATATTTGTCATCGTTTTCACAAATGCTTCTTTTTCATTTTCTGTTTTATTTGAAAATGTATCTCCACCATTTCCTCCGATTGCAATGTTATATAATAGCTTACCGAATTTATTTCGATAAAAATCTATATATTCAATTTCTTTGTTATTTAATTCGTCTTCATCATTTGCAATATATAATATTTCATTTTTGAAATTATCTATACCATATTTTGCTATTGCTTGTAACAATATTTTTCCACTTCCATAATATGATTTGTCATATATATCTGATTTATGTTTCCCGATGTACATTCTATTGTTTAATAAATTTGTTGTTAAATAAATATATCCATACATAAATACCTCCAATATGAGATATTTTTATATAACAAAGTGCTTAACACGGTATTGCCTTATCCTTGTTATAGGACTTAGGTTCTCTTACCACTTACTATTATTTCAGTTGACCGTTAGCCTGTTTTTAACAGACACCCTTTGGCAAGGTTCACAAGATTTTATAACAGCCATAGCATTAACCGTTAGTTGTCATGAGCGTTGTGATTTGATACTGAATTGTCTGAATACCTTTTTCAATCTCTTTTTTCAAGCGTTCTTCCGCAATTTTATTAATTACGTTCTCTAATTCTTTTCCTTCTAAAAAAGTATTAGCAATGTCACATAACTCATGTTCTACTTCTTTTTTAATTTTCTGTCTTGAAATATCTACGAATGGAGCAAGATGTGCTAAAGAAATACTCTGCCCTCCATACTGACTTGAAGCGACCTGTGCGATAATTTGTGTTGCAACTGTACATGCTGTAGAAAAACTATGTGGTTTTTCAATCAATGTTTCGCTAATTACTGTACCGTTTTGTAACATATCCTCAAGATTAATAAGACAGCAGTTGTTCATATACTGAATAAGATAATCAAGATCGTGTACATGAATCAATCCATCATCATGAGCTTGTACTATCTCAGGTGGTAGGATATACCTTCTTGATGCATCCTTACTTACAATTCCTGCTAAATAATCTCTCTGCGTTGTATTAAGTCTTGGGTTTTTATTAGAGTTTTCGTTATTCCAATAGTCACTTTCTCCGCTCAACAATTCTGTGATTTCTGTATCAATTGTATTCTCGTTTTCTCTCTGAAACTCACGAATACTTCTATATCCCTCATATGCTTTTGCAGTAAGTCTCTGCTTCTTAGTAATCAATTTATCATAAACCATTGATTCAATATCAGAGATACTTACTTCGTCTTTATCCTTACACTCTTCTTCAATCTCGTTTGCAATATCTTCTGCAATCTTTTGTTTTACAATACCTGAACCATTTTTCATTGCTTTAAGAATTGCAGTTGAAATCTTAGACTTATCAAAATCAACTTCTGAACAATCTCTTTTAATTACCTTCAATATTTATTCCTCCTCAAATCCAATAACATTACCATCATTAATAACGACTCTTGTATTCTTACATTCAAACAATTCAATGCAATCACCAGTAGTAATATTATCCATGTTAATTTCTGTAGTCTCTCTTAACATAATTAATCCTCCAATTCTGCTTTATATATCTGATGAATCATATTCCAATCCCAACAATGCTTGCCATTCCATTCTTTATTCCAAGGATAAATTTCACCAAAGCAAATCTTTGTTTCTGCGTTAGAAGTCTCAAGATTATGTGCAGAATCATCAATAAATAAGCCACCATTCATATTTATATGAGATTTATCATTATATTCTTTGAAATTAACCCCAATAAACTGACAAAATGGAAGGTGTTCTTTACACCATCTTTCCTTTGCTCTAAGATTAGGACTATAACCAGAAGAGACAATAATAACTTCACCTTTTAAGGCGAATTTTCTTAAAGTTTCATAAGCTTGTGGCATGAACTTTAACCTATCAAAGAATCGTTGCTGATTGAAATATGTATTTATATATTCTCTACTCGCACAATTATTAAGTTCTTCAAAATCCCAAGTCTTAATCTGTTCTGGAAGAATATACTTGTAATCGCTATAGTACTTAAAATCTTCATTATACAAATCACATATTGCAGCAATTGTATCTACGATAACTCCGTCAAAATCACAATAAAGTTTTATACATCATCACTCCAATCTAATAATATATTTGGACATTTGTTATTCTTGTCCAATTTATAATTCTCTCTTAGAATTAACACATTATATGGAATATTCTTGTAATACCTTACACATTCCATATAAGGACAAGTCCTATTATTACAATAGATCTTGTCCTTCTTCTGATTTTTCTCTGTTATTCTTGTTATTCTTTTCTTTGATTTCATCTAACTCCTTGCATATTAAGGCTGTCTCAAAAGCTGTTCTATTTTCGTTATGTACAATATAATCAACTTTTTTAGATATATGTCTAAAATCCTTTTTGTCAGCCTTATACCTTCTTTTAGATTCAGTTTTATCAACATCTCTATTCAGCATTCTTCGTTTAATTTCTCTATTGGACACTTCGATATAAATAATCGTTACATTCTCATTGATTTTACTCATTACCTTATCTAAAGCATCAGGTGTAAGAATGATAACTGAATGTGACTTACTATAATCTTCAAGCAAAGAACCATAATACCAAACTCCTGAGACAGTTTCATATATTCTGTATTCTGCAAAACTACCACAATCAATTTTGGTTAAAAAATTCATCTTATCTAAGAAATGATATTCTCTTCCATTAATCTCTCCTGGTCTTGGTGGTCGTGTAGTACAGGTTACAATCTTGTTGTAACCCATTTTCACTAATTCTTTAACCACCGTATCTTTACCAGAACAAGATTTGCCTACCAATATAATCATATCTTTTCAAATCCTTTCATATCATTAACAAATCTTTTTACCACCAATGAATCATCACAATATAGACACACATTGATTGGTTCAAGTAGATTTAGGGAAAATATTGCCATAATCGACTTAGCATTGACTTCATATCGGTGTGACTTAATTGTTATTTCTTCATCATATTTCGTAACTATTTCAACAAAATTCTTAACTCGTTGAATAGTGTCTAAAGTAATAACCGCTGTTGTCTCTAACATAGTTACTCCCTTTCATAAATTCTTATATAAGCTATTTCACCTTCAAATCCAGCTATCTTAGATACATCTCCTGTATTACCCCAACGATTTGAGATATTAGGAATGAGTGTGTTTGTATGTACTACAAACTCAACAATTGAACCATTTGCAACTGTATACTGGTTAAGAGAATCTGTATGTTCATCATCTTTAACATCAGCTAAGACACATGGAATAACTTCTCCGCTCTCTAAGACAATATCAAACTCAGTTCCTATATCAGTTGAATAAAATGAACCTAAAGCACAAGCATATCTATTACCAATCATATATATTCCCGTGTTATAATCAAGAAGAAATGTTGATTTCATGGCATATTGCTTTGAGCTTTTATCCTTAATAGTTTCAGCATCCATATAAGATTTAAAGGGCTTATTATCTGGAACAGGATAATCTGTATATTTTCCCAAATATTCTTCAATTTCGCTCTCTAAACTCTCATATTCCCTAGCGATAACTTGTTCCATAGCTTCTTTTTCTTCTAACTCTTTTCGAGTCTTTTCTTTTTCAAGATTCTTCTTTAAATCAGTAAATACTCTTGAATATATGTACTGACCTTCCTGTGCTGCTTTAGCAGTTTGTATATTATTTTGTCCCCATAAGGGGACTATACAAGTTAAAGCTGAAGCAGTTAATAGCGATCCTGCTACTAATCTTCTTACCTTACTTATCTTTATCACCTGCTTTCTTAGTATGAGATTGATTAATCTCAATAGAATATTCTCTGATTACTGAATCATTTTTAAAAAATCTTCTTCTGAAATAATTGGGATATTAAGCGATTTTGCTTTCTGATTTTTAGACGATGTGGAATTTATATCATTATTAATAAGATAAGATGTTTTAGAACTTACAGAACCTACAACTGTGCCACCATGAACAACTATATCAGCTTTTAGTTCATCACGATTTTTATAATGATTAACTGAACCAGTTACAACAAATGTTTTACCTTGTAATGTTTTTGGAGTTTCATCTAAGACTATATTAGGCTTATCAAATTTAAACTCTTTTGTTAGTTCAAATATTTCTGAGCAATGTATATTGAAATACGAATTTAAAGAATTTATAAGGCTATCTCCTATACCTGATATACTTCTAAAATGTTCTGCACCATCAGTAATCATAATTTGCATAAAATTACCTATACTTGAAGTATTCTCTATTGTACAATTTTCAGCAATATCCTGACTTGCTGACTTACCGAGTAATGGAATTGATAAACTGTAAAGAAAACGATCAAGAGTTGTTTTACGAGATTTCTCAATAGAGTTAAGAAGTTTTTCAACAGATTTTTTACCAAATCCATCTATGGTTTTCATATCGTTTTCATGATTTGATAAATGATAAATATCCTTAATGGAATTTAACCAACCAAGATTAATAAATTTTTCTATCGTAGATTCTGAAAGATTTTCTATGTCCAACGCATTTCGACTTGCTGCATGAACAAGTCTACCTAAAAGTTTACCTTTACAATCTGGATTCTCACATATAAGTACCTCAGAGTCGTTCTCTTTAATAATTCTTGTAGGCTGACCGCAAATAGGACATTTGCTAGGAATATTAAAATTACCACTCTTGTCAATACTGTCATGCACTTTAGGAATGACCATATTAGAACGGTAGACTCTAATTCTATCTCCTATTCCAAGCATCATATCTTTAATATATGTAATATTGTGAAGCGTTGCTCTTGTGGTAATTGCTCCATTTAAGTCAACTGGCTCGAAGATTGCCACAGGATTAACCAAACCCGTCTTTGAAGTATTCCATTCAATATCTGTAAGAACAGTTTCAAATAATTCATCTTCATATTTATATGCCATTGAATGTCTGAAAAACTTATCCGTTCTTCCCATAGATTCTGCAATTTTATAATCATCAACTGCCATAACAGCTCCATCATAAGGGATATTATGTGAATTTGCTGATTCTCTTATTTGATTTAATAAGATTGCTAACTCTTCTTTTTGATTAATTCTAGGTGATTTCAGTATTGGGATAATCTCAAATCCAATATTTTTAGCCTTGAATAAATCTTCACTAGGAGCTTTATGTTCAAAACCTTTAATAACTCTCCAAGCAACAAATCTCATATTTCTGCTTGCAGCTTCTTTGCTATCAAGTAACTGCAATGAACCAGATACAAGATTTCTCGGATGTTTATACTTCTTATCTTTTGGTAATTTATCATTGATCTCTCTAAAAGTGTCCCATCCGATAATTGTTTCGCCATCAATAATAAGTTCATCCTTATATGGAATTTCCTTTGGTACGTTCTTTATTGCTAATACATTCTGAAGGCATTCAGTACCTCTTACTCCATTGCCTCTAGTTTCTGCACCGATTAACTTACCATTAATATAATGAAGAGATGTGGTAAGACCGTCTGCTTTTACAGATAAGAAACAATCCTTATTCCCAATAAATTCAATTAACTCATCTACCGATTTTGTTTTATCAAGTGAAAGCATTGGATGATTATGCTCTACTTCTTTTAATTCGTCTGCAACTGAATAACCAACATTATGTGTTGGACTGTTAGATAATACAATGCCAGTCTCTTCTTCAAGATTTATTAACTCATCATACATTTTATCCCACTCATAATCAGGCATGATTGGATTTTGGTTATAATAAGCATATGAAGCATTATTTAAATCTTTGATAAGTTGTTTTATTCTTTCTAACTTATCCATTTACTTCCTCCTTTCTAATTCCTAAGAAATGAACATTTCTTCTACTTTTTCGTCCTATAAAACCCTTATAAATCAATGGTTTTCAGGCTTCCCATCGTACATAATCAGCTCTTCTGCATATGGAAGTGACTCTACCCACTTGATAAACGACTCTGACCACTCTGTAAGCTTATGGTTTCTACGCTGAAAGTACATATTACGAACATTTTCATAATTCATTGTAATTGTACGCTTCTGTAACCATGACTCTGGAAGCCAACGTATAAGCTCTTTCCAATATCTCTTATCTTTTGTTTCAAGATATTTTTGACGCAGGTTCTCAAGAAAGTTAATGAACTTATGTACTTCAAAATCCACTGTACTATAATCTACTTCAATATTTGAATCATATGTTTCTAAGCACTTTAATTCTTTCTCATAGTCGTCAATTTCAAAGCAGCCTAATGTAATAGGTTGACTCGTAATCTTGTGCATTGTGCTTGTAGAATTAGCAACCGTTCCTACTTTATAAGTATCAAATTCTTTCCACCAATAAAGAGGTGGTGTAATATCAACCGATACAAAAATCTGTCGCATAAACTTTCTATGCTCATTCCCTGCTTTAATAAGAGTCTGTGCAAGCTTCATATCGTTTTTACCGATGTAGAAATTAACTCCATACTCAGTAAAATAATTTTTTAATTCTTCATGATACCAAGTACCATCCCAATATAATTTTCCGCTATCACTTCTATCCCAACTATTCTTCGGATTTCTAAGACCTCTAAAGGCATTTTCGAAGTTCATTACTGATGTGTTTGAAAATTTCATAATTATATTCCTTTCCTATTTTATTCACAAAATGTCTGATACTACGATTACATTTATTTATTTCATTCCATAATGTTTTGTAATTAGCTCATTATAAATATTTATTCTCTTCCTGACAGTGTTTCGCAAACTTCATTGCTTTTTCACACTCTTCAACAGTGCCGATGTTTTTATATTTTTCATATTCAATAACATCTGTGCATGTTTTGAATTTACAATTATATGCATACTCAACAAACTTGTCCCAATTCAGCATAACTTGTTCATATACATCAATCTTTCTATCAATATTTGTTTCATTGTCATGATTTAATACTATTTCCCATTCACATTTGCCCCAAAAATAGTATTGTAAAATATGCTTTAGCTGATCTGAAAATACTTCTTTTGTCAAATCACATTTAAGTAGCACACTGAATTCTTTTTTAAAACTACTATGTTCAAAAATATTATATGTATTAATTTTTTTACGATTTACATCATAATAATAAACGTACCACTCGATATTAATCACCTCCTGATTATTTATTCTCTTTTTCTTGTGTTAACAGAAT
>ERZ780198.2878-NODE-2878-length-12469-cov-5.868938_pt1 | contig 12469 bp, 13 predicted proteins | sample MGYA00510979_ERZ780198 | MGnify/ENA primary metagenome ERZ780198 (study PRJEB29588, sample SAMEA2158039) | human gut metagenome | biome: human gut; feature: human-associated habitat; material: faeces | place: Denmark | collected 2008/2010 ...
CCGCGCGCCGCGAAACATCGCCCGCGGCAGGATCAGCTCCACCCCGCCGGCCGGCGCCGGCAGCGGCGTTTTGCAGATAATTCTATGGTACACGCGGCCGCCGACCGTCCTCGTCTTTTCCGCCGCCGAATATTGTGCATACGCGATATCCGCTGCAGTGGGATCTTGCCTTGATGCCATGCGCTCACCTCCGCCGTTTTTGCTCCATGTTACCGCATTCCGCAGCCGGACGCAAAAACACCCCGCCGCGGCGGGGTGTTTTGCTGTCAGGCGATCAGATCTTCGTGACGATCTTGATGCCGGGGCCCATGGTGGACGCCGTGACGCAGGACTTGATGTACTGGCCCTTCGCGGCGGCCGGCTTGGCCTTGATGATCGCGCCGATGAGCGCGTTGTAGTTCTCGGTGAGCTTCTCAGCGCCAAAGCTGACCTTGCCGATCGGGCAGTGGATGATGTTGGTCTTGTCGAGACGGTACTCGATCTTACCGGCTTTGGCTTCCTTGATGGCGTTGGCAATGTTCGGCGTGACGGTGCCGGCCTTCGGGGACGGCATCAGGCCCTTGGGGCCGAGCACTTTGCCGAGACGGCCGACGACGCCCATCATGTTGGGAGAGGCGATGACGGTGTCGAACTCGAACCAGTTCTCGCCCTGGATCTTCGCAACGAGATCCTGGCCGCCGGCGTAATCGGCGCCGGCATCGAGCGCTTCCTGGACCTGCTCTTCCTTGCAGAAGACGAGCACACGGGTGACCTTGCCGGTGCCGTGGGGCAGGACGATGGCGCCGCGGACCTGCTGGTCGGCGTGACGGGAGTCAACGCCCAGCTTCACGTGCAGCTCGACGGTCTCGTCGAACTTGGCCTTGGCGGTCTTGGTGATGAGCTCGAAGGCTTCCTGCGGCTCGTACTGAGCCTGCTTATCAATGAGCTTAGCGCTCTCTTTATAATTTTTACCTCTGAACAATTCAGTTTCCTCCTAATAAAGTGGTTCGTCGGATGGATGATCCTCCCACGATCAGGGAGCGGAATCTGACGGCTTATTCGCCGACCAGAACGCCCATGCTGCGGCAGGTGCCTGCGATCATGCTCATAGCAGACTCGATGCTCGAGCAGTTGAGATCGGGCATCTTCTGCTCTGCGATCTTGCGCAGGTCTTCCTTGCTGATGGTCGCGACCTTGTCTCTCTGGGGCACGCCGGAAGCATGCTCGATGCCGCAGGCCTTCTTGATGAGCAGGGCTGCCGGGGGCGTCTTGGTAATGAACGAGAAGCTGCGGTCGGCGTACACGGTGATGACGACCGGGATCATCATGCCCATGTCGCCCTTGGTGCGCTCGTTGAAGTCCTTGGTGAACTGGCCGATGTTGATGCCATACTGGCCGAGCGCGGGGCCGACCGGGGGAGCCGGCGTTGCCTTGCCGGCGGGAACCTGGAATCTGACGTATCCAACTATTTTCTGTGCCACTTGAAAGCACCTCTTTCTTGTAAGATTTTAATCCTTGATCGCTTCGACCTGATCGAGTTCGAGGTCGACGGGCGTCTCTCTGCCGAACATGGAAACGACGACGCGGACACGGTCCTTGTCGGGCTCAAGCTCGTCCACCGTGCCGATGAAGCCCTCGAGCGGGCCGTCGGTGATCTTGACGGAGTCGCCGAGCTCATAGCCGACCACCACTTCGTGGTGCTCGACGCCGAGGTCATAGATTTCCTGTTCTGTCAGGGGGATCGCCTTCCCGTCGGAGCCGACGAAGCCCGCGGCGCCGCGCACGTTGTGCACGAGATGCCAGCTCTCATCGGTCAGCACCATCTTCACGAGCACGTAGCCCGGGAAGACCTTGCGCTCGACGGTCTTTTCACCGGAATCGGTGATCTCCTTGACCGTCTCCATCGGGATGTTGACTTCCTGGATCAGATCCTGCATTTTGCGGTTTTCCGCCGCCTTGAGGATATTCGCGGCCACGCTGTTTTCGTAGCCGGAGTAGGTATGGACAACATACCATTTTGCAAGTTCAGACATGTTATCCACCCAGCTTCAGCAGAAGCTGCACGCCCTGATCGGCCAGCGAGTCGAAGCCCCACAGAACCAGTGCGGAGACGAACATGACCACCAGGCAGACCGCGGTGTTGTTTGCCGTCTGCTTCGGCGTCGGCCACACGACTTTTTTGAGCTCGCTCTTCATGTCGCGGAACCATTTGCCGATGCGTTTGAAAAACGGGAGTTTTTTATCGACTTTCTTGACGGCTTCGGTGGAAGTTTCTTTCTTTTCCGGTTTCTTATCAGCCATGAATCATTCCGTCCTTTCGAAAGTCTTATTTGGTTTCAACGTGCTTGGTGTGCTTGCGGCAGAAGGGGCAATACTTACTCAGTTCCAGCTTTTCGGTAGTGTTCTTCTTGTTCTTCATGGTATCGTAGTTCCGCTGCTTGCACTCTGCGCATCTGAGCGTCACCTTGACACGGGATCCAGCTTTAGCCATATTTTTCGGCACCTCCTTATTGATTTCGTCCCTGTCGGGACGTGATTGCCTCCCTGTATGGGCCGAAAGGGCATAAAAAGGGAACCTCTCGACTGACAGGTAGATTCACTATACCACACTCCCTGTCAAAGGTCAAGCCTTTTTGCGCCGTGGCAAACGGGCGAAAAAACGCCGCCTCCGAAGTCCGGAGGCGGCGTTTACAATGATCGGTTACGGCATCCTTCAGGCGACGTCCTCGAAGCCGGGCACCGGCTTCTTGGCGGTGATGGCGCGGATGACGAACAGGGCCGCGACCACGAGCACCACACCGATGGCGAGGCAGATGTAGACGTTCTGGATGAAGCCCGCCAGGATGTAGTTGATAAAGCAGATGATACCGACGGTGGCGGCATACGGCAGCTGCGTGGACACGTGGTTGACGTGGTTGCACATCGCACCGGCAGAGGCCATGATGGTCGTGTCGGAGATGGGCGAGCAGTGGTCGCCGAGCACGGCGCCGGCCAGGCACGCGGACACGCCGATGATGAACAGCTCGCTCGTCGGGTCGAACACGTAGGTGACGATCGGCAGCAGGATGCCGAACGTGCCCCAGCTCGTGCCGGTGGAGAAGCTCAGCACACCGGCGACGATGAAGATGATCGCCGGCAGGAAGCTGAACAGCGACCCGGCCGCGGAGTTCATGACGGAGGCGACGAAGTACTTACCGCCGAGCAGGCCGGTCATGTTCTTGAGCGAGGTGGCGAAGGTCAGGATCGTGATGGCGGGGACCATGTTGATGAAGCCCTTCGGCAGGCAGTCCATGGCAGCCTTGAAGCTGATGAGGCGGCGGCACAGGAAGTAGATGATCGTGAACACGAGCGCGATCAGCGAGCCCCAGGGCAGCGCGGCGAAGGCGTCGGTGTTGCCGAAAGCGCCGACAAAGTCGTGGTAGTAGTCACCGGCAGCGTCCCAGAAACCGCCGACATAGACCAGACCGGCAAAGCAGGTCACGATCAGCACGGCGACGGGCAGGATCAGGTCGATGACGCGGCCGTTCTGGTTGCATTCAATGGCATCGCTGTTGGCATCGGCGCGGTCGCCGGTGGTGTAGAGGTCATTCTTGAAGCGGGCGTTCATCTCGTGCAGGCGCATCGGGCCGTAGTCGAACTTCATGAGGATGAGCGCGATGATGAACACGAACGTGAGCAGCGAGTAGAAATTGTAGGGGATGGCGCGCACGAACAGGTCAAAGCCGTTGTAGTCCTCGACGACGCCGGACACGGCGGCCGCCCAGGAGGAGATCGGCGCGATCATGCACACGGGCGCGGCCGTAGCGTCGATGAGATAGGCGAGCTTGGCGCGGGAGATCTTGTGCCGGTCGGTGACGGGCAGCATGACCGAGCCGACGGTCAGGCAGTTGAAGTAGTCATCGACGAAAATGAGGATGCCAAGCAGGAAGGTAGCGAACAAGGCGCCGGCGCGGGTCTTGATGTGGGTCTCGGCCCAGCGGCCGAAGGCGGCGGAGCCGCCGGCACGGTTGATGAGCGCGACCAGGGCGCCGAGGATGACGAGGAAGAGCATGATACCGGCGTTGTCGGCAACGGCGGGCACCATGCCGTCGTTGATGATGGCGTCAAGGCCGGTGAGCGGGTTGAAGTTGGAGTAAAACAGTGCGCCGAGCAGGATGCCGACGAACAGCGACGAGTAAACTTCCTTCGTGATGAGCGCGAGGATGATGGCGACGATCGGCGGCACGAGGGCCCAGAACGAAAACGCCATGCGGCTGGTGGATGTGATCTCTCCGGTGCCCTCGCAGACACCGCATTCTTCACCCTGTGAGACACCGGTGCCGTTGCACGTGGTGCAGGTGATGGACTTTGCCACATCGTCCCCGTCATCGGCGGCGAGCGCGCACACGCTCAGCAGCGAGACGGCCATCACGACGAGCAGCAGTACGGCCAGGATCTTGCGTCTGGAATTCATCTTGAAATTCCTCCTATAAAAAATGTCATGAACAGAGCATACTGTTCATGACACTTGAAACTCCTGGTCAATGACAGCGCTCCGCGTATGCGGCAGTCCGGCGGATATTCTCCGACGGCCCAGGCAATCCCGCGGCAGGAACCTGCGAGACCCTTCGGCGGCTGCCCCTTTCCCCTCCCGGTTACCTGCCGGTGAGCGAGGGTACTGATGACGTCCGCGCCTCTATCATGCTTTGTTCAGCAAACTCAGTATACGGTCGTCCATACGAAATGTCAACCAGTTTTATGACCAATTTGTGAATTTTGTATATTCTTGCACTTTTCACAGGAAACGCACATTTTGTTTGTGCGATTCCGACAAAAACACATGGGCAGTCAAATCGGACCGGCAAAATGGAACGCACCTGCCGGGTACCCGGCAGGTGCGGAATGGAACGGTCGTCTGACTCAGCGGCTGCCCTTGTCGTAGGGGATGCCCTCGGCCTTGGGGGCGCGGGAGCTCTTGGACGTGAAGGCGAGCACGATGATCGTGATGAGGTACGGCAGCATCTGATAGAAATGTGCGCTGATGCCGATCTGCGCGAGCAGATACACGCCGTCGCCGTTGATGTCCAGGCTGGTGTAGGCCGCGGCGATGCATTTGAACAGGCCGAACAGCAGCGACGCGCCCGCGATGTTCAGCGGCTTCCAGTTGCCGAAGATCATAACGGCGAGCGCCAGGAAGCCGAAGCCCGCCACGTCGCCGTTGGACGAGCAGTTGGCCGTGGTCAGCGCGTAGACGAAGCCGCCCATGCCGGCCAGCGCGCCGGAGATGGTCGTGCCGGCGTAGCGCATCTTGTAGACATTGATGCCGAGCGAGTCGGCCGCCTGCGGATTTTCGCCGCACGCGCGCAGGCGCAGGCCAAAGCGCGTCTTGTACAGCAGGATCGACAGGATGATGAACAGCAGGATGCACACATAGGTGGCCAGATACACTTTATTGACAAAGGTCTCGCCGAAGAAGCCGAGGTCGGCGGACTTGTCGATGCCGAGCGTGCTCTTCTTGATCATGAACCAGCTGGCCGAGTCGCCGCTGGCCATGTTGAGCGTGTTCTGGTTGGCGATGATGCGAATGAAGAACAGCACCAGCGCAGGCGCCAGCAGGTTGAGCGCCGTGCCGCCGATGGTCTGGTCGGCGCGCAGGTTGATCGACGCGAACGACAGCAGCAGCGAAAACAGCGCGCCCATGGCCGCCGACATGAGCATGGCCAGCAGCACGAGGCCCTGCAGCGTGCCCCAGTCGCCGGCGGCTTTGGCAGCGATGAAGGTGTCCACGCCCTGCATCTGGCGCACGAAGAGCACGCCGATGAACGCGCCGAAGATCATGATGCCCTCGAGTGCGAGGTTGATGATGCCGCTGCGCTCGGCAAACACGCCGGCGAGCGCCACGATCATGAGCGGGACGGCATAGATCAGTGTCTGTTGGATGAGAAAGCTCATGCCTGCTCGCCTCCTTCCGCGACGGGCGCATCCGCGTCCGGGTCTGTGATGGCCGGGTCCGGATGCAGATCCGGGTCGCCGAGCGACTGCGCGGGCTCGACGGGCTGATCGTCCGCCGGCGTGTCGCCGGACTTGCGCTTTTTCTTCCGGCCGTCGAGCAGCATGCGGATCACGAGCGAGAACGCGCTCAGATACACGATGGCTGCGATGATGACGTCCGTGATGTATTCGTTATACGCCGTGAGGTTGGTCAGCTGCAGGCCCGCGATGTCCAGCACGGACATGAAGATGGCCGTGAAGATGACGGCGATGGGGTTGTTGACCGCGAGCAGGGCGACCGGGATGCCGTTGAAGCCCTCGGCCGGGAGCGTCTGATACGTGCTCCAGAAAAACTCCGTGTTGCCGGACAGGTAGTACAGCGCGGCGCCGCCGCCGGCGAGCCCGCCCGCGATGGCCATGGACAGGACGATGTTGCGCTTGTCGCGGATGCCGGCATAGCGGGCGCTGTGGCGGTTCATGCCGCAGGCCTTGAGCTCGTAGCCGAGCGTCGTCTTGTTCATGAGGATGTACATGCCGATGGCGAAGAGGATTGCCACGAGGATACCGGCGTTGACCTGCGAGTTTGGGAAGAGCTTGTCGAGGCCGAGCTTCGCCGTGGCCACGTCGTTATAGGTCGTCTTGTAGATGTAGCCGGACTTGGTGTTCTCGACCAGGTTCTTGAAATTGCTGATGTCGAACATCCATGTCACGAGGTTTGCCGCCAGCCAGTTGGTCATAATGCTTGCGAGCACCTCGTTGATGTTCAAAAACGCCTTGAGCGCGCCGGGGATCGCGCCCCAGACCGCGCCGGCGGCGACGCCGCCGAGAAACGCGAGGATCCAGATCAGCCACGGGGCGACGCTGCTCGACGGGATGCCGAGCGCGATGCACAGCGACACGAGCGTGCCCATGAGGTACTGGCCGGGCGCGCCGATGTTGAACAGGCCGGTCTTGAACGCCACGGCGACGGACAGGCCCGTCATAATCAGCGGCGTGGCGCGGAAGAGCATGTTGCCGAAGTTCGTGGAGTTGAAGCCCCACGTGAGCACGCCGGAGGCAGTGCGGCCGGTGCTGAACAGGCCGGCGAACACGAGGCGGAAGCCGTCCCAGACGCTCGACGCGCCGAGCTCCGGATTCGAGAAGCCGACGGCGGCGATGATGACGCTGCCGACGACGAGACCGATGAGGATCGACAGCAGGGACGCGAGGATCTTCTTGGTCATGTCCTTTTCATAGAGGGTGTGGAGTTTGCTCTGCTTCATGCCGATTCACCGTCCTTCCCGCTGCGCTTGGCGCCGGACATATACAGGCCGAGCTCCTGCACGGTCGTCTGCTTCGGGTCGAGCTCGCCGACGATCTGCCCCTCGTACATGACGAGGATGCGGTCGGACAGGCTCATGACCTCGTCGAGCTCGAGCGACACGAGCAGCACGGCCTTGCCCGCGTCGCGCTGGGCGACGAGCTGCTTGTGGATGTATTCGATCGCGCCGACGTCAAGGCCGCGCGTGGGCTGCACGGCGACGATGAGGTCCTTATCGCGGTCGACCTCGCGGGCGATGATGGCCTTCTGCTGGTTGCCGCCGGACATGGAACGCGCGCGCGTAATCGCGCCCTGGCCGCTGCGCACGTCGAACTTGTCGATCAGGTAGTTGGCATAGTCGCGCACAGCCTTGTTGTTGATAAAGCCGTGGTTTTCAAAGCGCGGCTCGTTGAAGCGCTGGAGCACCATGTTCTGCTCGAGTGTGAAGTCGAGCACGAGGCCGTGCTTGTGGCGGTCTTCGGGGATGTGGCTCATGTGCTCGCCGCGGTGGCGGATGGAGGCATGAGAGATATCCTTGCCGCAGAGGGTGATCGTGCCGGAGGATGGCTTGTCAAGGCCCGTCAGGCCGTAGACAAGCTCCGTCTGACCGTTGCCATCGATACCGGCGATGCAGACGATCTCTCCCGCGCGGACGGTGAAGGAAACGTCGTTCACGGCGTTGCGCTTTTGCACGTGGGAGTGGACGCAGAGGTGGTCGACCTTCAAGACCTCGCCCGCAGGCTTGGCCTCGTCCTTCGTGACCTCGAGCTGCACGGGGCGGCCGACCATCATGTTGGAAAGCTCCTGCTTCGTGGTCTCGCTCGTGTTGACCGTGCCGATGTACTTACCCTTGCGCAGAACGCTCACGCGGTCGGAGACCTCCATGATCTCGTTGAGCTTGTGGGAGATGAAGAGGATGGACTTGCCTTCGCGGGCAAACTCCTTCATCGTGGCCATCAGCTCTTCGATCTCCTGCGGAGTGAGCACCGCGGTCGGCTCATCGAAGATGAGGATCTCGTTGTCGCGGTAGAGCATCTTCAAGATCTCGACGCGCTGCTGCATACCAACCGTGATATCCTCGACCTTGGCGTCAAGGTCGACATTCAGGCCGTAGCGCTTCGAGATCTCCTCGACCTTTTTGCGTGCCTCTTTCTTCTGCAAAAAGCCGCACTTCGTCGTCTCCGCGCCGAGGATGATGTTGTCGAGCACCGTGAAAACGTCCACCAGCTTGAAGTGCTGGTGCACCATGCCGATGCCGAGCGCGGTGGCGTCGTTCGGGTCCTTGATGGACACGACCTTGCCGTCCTTTTTGATGATGCCCTCCTCCGGCTGATAAAGGCCGAAGAGAACCGACATTAAGGTCGATTTTCCCGCGCCGTTTTCACCGAGCAGGGCGTGGATCTCACCCTTTTTGAGCTGTAAGGTGATGTTGTCGTTGGCGATAATACCGGGGAATTTTTTGGTGATGTTCAGCATCTCGATCGCGTACTGATTCTCCAAGTTTTTTCGCCCTCCTTCCGTTTTGATGGCCCGCACGCGCTGCGCTGCGAGGACGGAAACCATAATTATAAGTTACTATATCATAATTCCCAATGAAAAGCAAAAGATTTTCTCATGTCTTCCTCTGTCAGAAGTGAGAAAAAGAACGGAAGACCGAAGTCTTCCGTTCTTTTATTATGTGCTGTGGTGAGATTAGCCGCCGATGTAGTTGACGTTGACGTTGCTCAGGCCGGCGGTGGAGGGGTCAGCCATCTCAGAGTTGTTGTCGATGGTGATGTCGCCGTTGAGGACCTTCTGGAAGAGGTCTTCATAGTCGGCAACGGAGAAGTTCTCCATGGACCAGGTAGCGGTCGGCAGGCCGACAGCATTCTCAGCAACGCCCAGGGAGGTGGCAGCATTGCCGATCTCGTCCCAGGTGCCATCGTAAACCTTGGCGATCGCCCACTCGGCAGCGTCGCTCAGGCCCTTCATAGCGGAGGTGACGACGGTCTCGGACTCGCTGGACTGGTCGACGTCGACGCCGACGACCTTGCCGTCCTCAGCGGAAGCGGCAGCGGCGACGGACTGGAACATGGAACCGCCGCAGGCGAAGACGATCTCAGTGCCGTTGGAGTACCAGCCGGAGACCATGGTCTGCAGCTCGGGGGAAGCCTGGAAGGAAGCGCCGTACTCCCAGGAGTAGTTCAGGTCGACGGTCTTATCCATTTCCTTAGCAGCGTCGTTGGCGCCCTGAGCAAAGCCCCAGCCGTAACGGATGCAGGCGGGGTTCGTGCCGCCGCCGCCGCCCGTGAAGCCGAGCTTGGTGTAGCCTTCCATGACGGCAGCATAGCCGGCCAGGTAGCCGCACTGCTCTTCACGGAAGTTGATGGCAGCAAGGTTGGTCAGATCGTCGAAAGCCCAACCGTCAATGAACACGAACTTGGTGTCCTTGAACTCACTGGCGGCCTTCTTGAGGGCAGTGCCCTGCAGGAAGCCGGCGGCCACAACGACCTCTGCGCCGTTGTCGACAGCGGCCTTCATGGCGTCGTAACGATCGTCATCGGTGGCCTTGTCGCCGTTGGCGGGCTTATAATACTTGTAGGACTTGCTGTTGGCATTGGCGTACAGCTTCACGCCATCGTAAGTGCCCTGGTTGAAAGACTTGTCCTTCAGATCGCCCACGTCGGTGACGAACGCGACCTGATACTTACCATCGCTGGACGTCATTTCGTCCGGGATGTCGTCTGCCTTCATAGCCGTCTTTTTGCCGTCGTCTTTCTTGTCCGTGTCCTTGGCATCCTTGGAGCCGCAGGCGCACAGCGCAAAGACCATGACGAGCGCGAGGAGCAGAGCAACGAGCTTCTTCATGTTCATGCTATTTTTTCCTCCATTAAAATTTTACCCGACATTCGGGCGTTTTCGGTTGCATTTCCACAACCGGTTTCAGTATACCACGCGCAGGAATTGCAAGCAATCCCATTTGTTTCGAAAATATAAAAATTTTATAAACAAAGTCGGCACCTGTCCGCTGCAGGCGGACAGGTGCCCTTGTGTTAAAGATTTGCCATGTTGACGGCGGTGTCGAGCGCGATCGTGATCATCTGCACGAAGGAATTCTGCCGCTGCTCGCTCGTGAGCTCCTCGGCGCGATAGATGTGGTCCGAGATCGTGAACAGGCCGAGCGCGCGCTTGCCGGCGCGGGCGGCGTTCATGTACAGGCCGGCGGCCTCCATCTCGATGGCGAGCACGCCCATTTTCTTCCACTGGTCGGGGCCGTCGCTGCCGTCGTCGTAGAAATTATCGGCCGAGAGCACGTTGCCCACGTGCAGCGTGACACCATTGGCGGCCGCCGCGGCGACAGCCTGGCTGAGCAGCGTATAGTCCGCGATGGGCGCGAACGTGCCGTTGAGGCCAAACTGGTGCGCGAAGTTGGAGTCCGTGCACGCGCCCGCCCCGGCGACGACGTCCATGAGGTTCAGGTCGTCCGCAAGTGCACCGGCCGAGCCGACACGGATGATGTTGTCGACATCGTAGAAGTTGTACAGCTCCCAGCTGTAGATACCGATCGACGGGATGCCCATACCGGAGGCCATCACGGTCACGGGCACGCCCTTCCACGTGCCGGTGTAGCCCTGCACGCCGCGGACGTTGTTGACGAGCACGGGATTTTCCAGAAAGGTCTCGGCGATGAATTTCGAGCGCAGCGGGTCGCCGGGCATGAGCACGGTCTTGGCGATGTCTCCGGCTTTGGCTGCGATATGCGGCGTGGGAACAGGCATGATACTACCTCCGTTTTTCTATTTTTTCAGGTTTGGCCGCACGCGGCGGCCGGTTTTATTTTAACCGCAAAAAATGCAAAAGTCAAATTGCAACGGCCCTGCGCCTGTGGTAGAATGTTGGAGAAAAATCGACATACGGGAGGCGGCACCATGAGCGACGTCATCACCATCGGCATCGCCGGCGGCACCGGCAGCGGCAAGACCACCATCACGCGGCGCATCCTCGACGAATTCGGCGGCGATGTGAGCGTGCTGTACCACGACAATTATTATAAGCGCCACGACGACATTCCCTTCCCCGAGCGCAAAAAGCTCAACTACGACCACCCGAACGCGTTCGACACGCCGCTGCTCGTGCAGCATCTCGACGCGCTGCGCGCCGGTCAGGCGATCGAGTGCCCGATCTACGACTACACGGTGCACAACCGCGCGGCCGAGACGATCACGGTCACGCCGGCCAAGGTCATCGTCGTCGAGGGCATCCTCATCTTTGCCGAGCCGGAGCTGCGCGAGCGGCTGGACATCAAGCTCTTTGTCGACACGGATGCCGATGTGCGCATCCTGCGGCGCATCGTGCGCGACGTGCGCGACCGCGGCCGCGACCTGGAGTCGATCGTCACGCAGTATCTGACCACGGTCAAGCCCATGCACGAGATGTTCGTCGAGCCGTCGAAGCGCTACGCCGATATTATTATCCCCGAAGGCGGGCATAATCAGGTCGCGCTCGATTTTGTCATGGAGCGCATCCGGGCCTATGTAAAGGAGCGGGATTAAATGGCCAAACTCTATTTTAAATACGGCGCCATGGGCTCGTCGAAGTCCGCGCAGGCGCTCATCACGCAGTTCAACTATGAGGAGCTGGGCATGACGGTGTGGCTCATCAAGCCGTCGGTCGACGACCGCGACGGAGCGAACATCATCCGCTCGCGCATCGGCCTGCAGCGCGAGGCGCAGGTCATTCATCCGGACGAGGACATCATCGCGACGTTTGCCCGCGCGGGCCATGCCGACGTCATCATCGCGGACGAGGCGCAGTTTTTCTCCCCGGAGCAGATCGACCAGCTGCGCCGCATCGTTGACGAGCAGAACATCCCCGTGCTGTGCTTCGGCCTGCGGACGGATTTTCTCACGCACTTTTTCCCCGGCGCGCGGCGGCTCATGGAGCTGGCCGATTCCATCACGGAGATCAAAACCGTGTGCGCCTGCGGCCGCAAGGCGACGGTCAACGCCCGCATCGACGGCGAGGGTCACGTCGTCACCGAGGGCGCGCAGGTGTTCCTCGGCGGGAACGATTCCTATATCGCCATGTGTCACGCCTGCTGGCGCAGGCGCATCGCGCGCGAGCGCGCCGAACGGACGCAGAAAGAGAAGCAGTAAAACTTACACATAAAGATTAAAAAGGAGACGATCCGCATGTCCACACCGCATAACAGCGCCGCCCCCGGCGATTTCGCCAAAACCG
>ERZ780198.2885-NODE-2885-length-12447-cov-16.921320_pt1 | contig 12447 bp, 5 predicted proteins | sample MGYA00510979_ERZ780198 | MGnify/ENA primary metagenome ERZ780198 (study PRJEB29588, sample SAMEA2158039) | human gut metagenome | biome: human gut; feature: human-associated habitat; material: faeces | place: Denmark | collected 2008/2010 ...
TGCTGTCCTGCGCCAGCGCCGCCTCTATCTGCTGCACAGTAACCTGCATCTGAATTCCGAATTCAGGCTGATACTCCGGCTGCAGATAGACTGCTTCGATACCGCCCAAAACAAGTCCGCCGGCAACACTGCGGTGCGCATTACGCGGCAATAGCAGCTTTTCCCCCGGGTTCAGCGCTGTCAGCAGCATGGCATGAATCGCCTGACTTGTGCCGTTTACTGCCCAAAAGCAGGCATCACTGCCGTAGGTCTGCGCTGCCAGCTCTTGCGCATCTTTAATATAGGTTTCCGGCTCATGGATATCGTCCAGCTCGCTCATCAGCGACACATCCATCTGCACGCTGCCACCCAGCTCCTGACGCAGCAAGCGCTGCATGCCGCGTCCTCCCTTATGTCCGGGAGTATGCAGAGGATAGACGTCCTCACTTTTATATTGCAGCATCGCCTCTATCAAAGGCATGCTAATTTTATCTTTCATTATTTGCTCCCTCCGGCAAAGCTAAACTAATTTAGTATATCATTATATTTTATCATATTTAGCTCTGCAGATATAGCATTTCAGCTGTTAACAGCATAAATTTATTCTTTAAACGCAGGCTTTGGCACAAAAAAGAGAGGCCCGTGCATCACAGGACCTCTCTGAGTTTTTATATTAGTCCATTACTTACGCTTTAGTTGAGCTAATCTAATTTTGAAGAATAATTGTATTAAACAGCTATATTAAAAGGTTATTGCAATATAGCCTATCATCAGGCATAGCAATAATAAGTACAGAGTGTATACCAGTGTGTATACTTTATATTAGTTCCACGAGTTAACATCAATTCTCCACAACGTCTGCTCATCACTCTGTTTCACAATCTTTAATACTACGGATGTCTTTACGTTATTTTTAGTTTTCAAAAAAATTTTACCATCTTTGCTACATGAACCTCTATCTTCTATCCACCCCTTATTTTGTAAAGAACTATTGTAATAATTTATTAGCCGACAACTCTGACTGGTCGGAACTTGAACTGTATACCAATAATGTGAATCTCTATGCATATCGTAAATTACAGTCGAAAAGCCAGACTTATAAATAATATTTATGGCCTCATTTCTTAGTTCCTGTTCATCAGCACTTTTCATGAATTGATTGCCTAATATAACACATACAATTAGCAATACAACTATTACATAAGTCTTTCTTTTAGCTATAGTCTTTAATATTTTTAATATACTTTTCTCCATTAAACGACAAACCAAGTCCTCATACATTTTCAATAGATACTCCATACCCATGTTCTTGATATCCTGCTTGGAGTACAGCTCTACCTCACCGCCTACGACGAGCGCACCATCAGGACGCAAATCTTCGCTGCGCACCTGTGCCAGGAACACCTCCGGTACAAGAACCTTTTCGCCGTTGACTACTTCTTCCACCAGCCAGACAATATCTGTGGTCAGGCTTGCCATTTGCTCTGCTGTCAGTGCTACGCCAACCTTCAAATCCATTGCTTCCGCAACTACTGCGCCTGCGTTCATCATGGCAGCAAACTGCTCCATATCGCTGCCGTAATCACCAAGATATTTCTTGCCAGTCAGCGTACCAATCTGCTGCAAAACAAATTGCTGTTCAAAATAACCATCGCCAAGTCGTTTGCCAACCTTTTCCGGATCTGCCTTTACACGCTCCAAGAGGTAGTCACTGGAAAGGAACTCGTGATAATCAGCAAATTTTTTGTTCGTCTCAATGAGATATTTCGCCGTTGCATCATCCGTCAGCTTAAAGATTTTGCTGTTGATATGCAGACTGGAAATATCCATCATTTTATCGCCTGTTTGGTTATCCTTGCCTGCTGCAGCCTTATCATCAGCCTTTCCTTCTACGCTGGTAGATACATCCTGCTTTTCCTTATAAAGCTTTTCATCCGTAAGATGATTTTCTGCATCCGTCTTGAAATAATCATCGCTTTCAGGCCAATCGCCTACTTTTCCCTTTGCCTGATGTGTTCTGTTTACAATATCAGCAGCATAAATTTTTACACCACTAACACCGCTCAAAAGGCTTAAACGCTCGCTGTCAGTGCCCTCCTCATCACGCATAGTATGGTCATAGTAAGGAATCACCGTAGTACCATAAACCCAACGACATCTGATATGCATTCTTCTATGCTTTTTATACTTCCAATAATGGTAATCATTACCACGGTCATAGTAATGTATCGTTCCCTGATAGCCTACATTCTCCACCGTACCGCCAGCATTGACAGTTAAATTTTTGCCTGCCTTTATTTTGCTGTAATGGTTGGTCAGGTCTTTGTCCAAATCAATATTGATGTTACCGCTGGCAATGATATTCGCATCTGCAGTCTCTTTATCGATCTGCGCAGTCAAAATCTGCCTGTCAAACTTGCGCACTGCATCATAATAATACTAAGAAGCAATACTACAACAATATATTGTTTGTTATACCCAAAACATATAATAACAATAACAGTAAAGTTGCGATATATATGTATATAATTTTTTCTTTAATTATATTATACACTTTATAGTCTTCTTCCTCAGCTTTTCCCATAAACATTTTCATCATCGCTCTTCTTTTTATTCCATATAGCATTAATGATAACCCAAGCCCCCACAAAGGAAAAAAATATCTTATAAAGTCGCTAATATCAAAAATATCTAAAATACATCCTATCATAAAGATAACTATCATCAAAGCTCCAAAATTAAGCGAAACAAAATATTTTTTATCATTCATTAATTTAAAATCCAAATTTTTAGAATAGACATTTATAATTCCTATCGTAAAAAAAGCTACCATTGTTGCTAAAACATAACGTCCCATTATTTTAACCCTTTCTCTTTATCAGTAGTTGCTAAAATATCTTTTATTCTAGTGCTAACTACATCACCAACTACTCCACCAGCAGCACTCATAGACATCTTGGTGCCATATATTATTAATATTGGATTATTTTTATCAATTTGATAAGCATTTACGGCTCCTACTACTCCAGCACTAACATAACCTAGTGTATAACCTGAAAAATCACTTGCTACAGCAATCCCAAAATCAGTACCACTATATATTTTACTATCGTTATAAATTGCAACTAAAACATTAAACTTGCCTGTCGGACTCTTTATTCCTAATCCAGATTCCAAAACACTATCAGAAATTGTAACAGCTGTATTTATAACTATAGATTGATCTAATATCTCGTTCAATGGTGTATACTGAATATCTTTTTTAGGAGTTAAGATACCAGTACTATAATTAAAATCAGCTGCATAATATACTGTTTCATCACTTACATGAAGGGTTTGCATTTCTTTTAAAAGAGCATGATAGTTTCTTGCGGTCTCTTCGTCTAATCCTTGAGCATTATTTTTCGTTCCGCTCGCAGCAGTACTTGCGCCAGCTTGTACATTTCCTGCAACTATTTGCGATACAATGCCACCAATAATCGCACTTGCCCATTGATGCTTATCCGGTTCTCCTTCAAACTGCTCAGACAACTTCTTCTGCACCATTTCATTAACAGCGGACGCACTTGCCCCTGCCAAGAAGCCATTACCGGTAAGTTCACTCATAATACCGCCAACAAGCGCATGAAGAGCATCTTTTTCAGGATTACCATCTTTCCAGCCATTTTTAGCAGCAAGCTTATGAATCTCATTATATGCCAATTCACCAAACAAATTAGCTAATTCCTGGCGTTCTTCAATTTTTGTCTTGTCAAAAATCTCGCCAAGCTTATTAAGGCTGTTTGCATTATCACGATTCAGCTTATTGATATCCTGCTTTTGGTTTTCCTTATCACGAATTTCAATTGTACCTTTGCTAATTGTAGCTTTCGTCGTACTCTCAGCTTCTCCGCTTGCAGGCATACCAATATCAGGTGTTATACCTTTTTCATTGTATTCTGAATCATTGTTTTTGTTTACTTTGACGCCAGCTCCGCCTGCTTTATAATCCGCTTTATTTTGGATGTCTTCAAAAGTCAACGTACCTGTCGAAAGCTTATTCTTATCAGCATCAGCAGTACTTGAAATAATAGCACCCTTAAGGTCAGTGTTATCTTCTACACGGATATCAAAACCTTCTTTGCCTGCATAAATGCCGCTTTGGTCAGTAACGCTTTCGTATTTGCTATCAATTTTACCAACACTTGCACTGCCACTGACAGCTTTATTGCTGCCAAGGCCAACGCTTGCGCCAACTGATTTATTGTTTTCCTTATAGCTGTTGCTGTCCTGCTTGCTTTCGATGTTCAAATCGTTACCAACGTTACCGGTAACCTTTTCACCGCTCAGCTTGCCGCCTTTAATGTTGGTGTCATTACCACTTGCAAAACTCAAATCTTTATTGGCGGTTACAGTGCTTTCATTGTAAGTTGTGCCATTTGCAGACACTTCTCCCTTGGACATACTGCCAGAAATACTGTAGCTTGGGCCTTTACCAAGTTCTAGGCTTGCGCCAACACTTGCACTGCTGGATTTGCTGTTTTGCTCCGTTTTATTCGTATTTTTAGACGCAGTTATATTAAGGTTTTCTTTAGCGTTTAAGGTAACGTCCTTGCCTTCAACATTGCTGCCAGTGATATTAATGTCTTTCTTCGTAGAAGTAACATTAACATCTCCACTAGCCTTTACTTCGCTGGCGTTAGCTACTGTTGTTGTACTATTGCTTTCGCTCCTGCTCTTCGTTGTGCCAAGGCTGACATTAATAGACAAGTTTTCGTTTACCTTGCCACCGCCATTGTCTTTAATATTTTTGATAGCTTTATCAGCATCCTTGTATCCTTTTACAGCAACTAAAGCACCAAGGCGTTTATCTTCAACATCTGCTGCATGTTTTACGCTATTCGCTGCGTTATTTACAACATCTACATAAGCGCCGCCAACCGAAACACTCAGTCCTGTTCTTTTAAACTCATGCTTCTCCTGCGCATTATAGACACTGTTGCTGTTTTCAATGCTGACATTTTCACCCTTAATGCTGATATCTTTACCCGCGACAACAGTACTGCCTTTAACGTTCGCAGCCTTATCTGCATCCAGTTTCACATTGCCTTTAACGCTGCCAACTGTGCTTCCCACCTGCTCAGTATTCTGGTTGGCGTACTGGTCCTTCTGCTTTTCCTTGCCAATGGTAAAGCCTAAGCCACCGCCAGCGAAAACACCGCTCTTCTTTACAGATTTAATGTATTCGCTTTCACTTGTCTGCTCCGCACTGCCGATATTCAGATTGCCGCCGGTTTTTACGTTTACGTCATTATCTGCAACTACGTTGCTGCCTGTAATATTCGTATCTTTTTTACTGCTCATCGCAAGCTCTCCGGCAGAAACATTGCTGCCGACAACAGTATTCTGCTTACTGTAATCATAAATATCCGTTGTTTTGGAAGACAAGACACCGCTAACCTTAGAATGATATTCATGCAGGCGCTCGTGGTATTCTGTTTCATTAGCGATATTTATATTATTTTCGGCAGCCAGGTCGGCTTTTCCTGCTTCACTGGCTACGTTGCTGCCTTTAATATTGATATCGTTGCCACTTGCAATGCTAATATCGTTCTTCGCTGCTATAGTAGTGCCTTTTACAGCTTCATCCACCTGCTTGTTATGGTTGTAATAGCTGCCGCCACGGTTGCCCACTTCGCTTTCCTCGCTGTACAAATCTTTGCCAGCAGTCAGGTTCACATCGCCTTTAGCATTCAACTCCACGTCATTTTTTGCACTCAAAATACCACCAGCAATGCTAATGTCCTTTTTAGCATTCAGGCGGATGTTCTCGCCGCTCAGCGCACTCTGCTGGTGCTGCACATCATGGATTTCTGCTGAAGAACTGCCATATGCTACCGCAACGTGCTTTTCTTTTGCAACAGTAACAATATCAATATTCTCAGCGTTTAAGCTTAAATCCTTGCCTGCAGTCAGATTTGCTCCTCTGTTAGTGATGCTGTTACCTGCTTCCAGCGTCAGATTCTGCCCAGCACTAATAGAACCAGTTGCTTCAAGCTTTTTCTGGTTCAGCTCCTTATATTGTTTTTTGCTAACAGTTGCTTCGTTAGTGATATTCTCCGCTTGTAGCAATGCATTCGCTTTTGCACGCATTGTACCGCTGTTAGTAATATTCTTTTCTGCTTTTATCTTCAGGTTTTTACCTGCGATATCGCCTTTGTTGCTCACATTTTCTGCGCGCAAAGCTACAGTACCATCGCTTTTGATGTTACCCATGTTCTTGATATCCTGCTTGGAGTACAGCTCTACCTCACCGCCTACGATGAGCGCACCATCAGGACGCAAGTCTTCGCTGCGCACATGCGCCAGGAACACCTCAGGTACAAGAACCTTTTCGCCGTTGACGACCTCTTCCACCAGCCAGACAATATCTGTGGTCAGGCTTGCCATTTGCTCTGCTGTCAGTGCTACGCCAACCTTCAAATCCATTGCTTCCGCAACTACTGCGCCTGCGTTCATCATGGCAGCAAACTGCTCCATATCGCTGCCGTAATCACCAAGATATTTCTTGCCAGTCAGCGTACCAATCTGCTGCAAAACAAATTGCTGTTCAAAATAACCATCGCCAAGTCGTTTGCCAACCTTTTCCGGATCTGCCTTTACACGCTCCAAGAGGTAGTCACTGGAAAGGAACTCGTGATAATCAGCAAATTTTTTGTTCGTCTCAATGAGATATTTCGCCGTTGCATCATCCGTCAGCTTAAAGATTTTGCTGTTGATATGCAGACTGGAAATATCCATCATTTTATCGCCTGTTTGGTTATCCTTGCCTGCTGCAGCCTTATCATCAGCCTTTCCTTCTACGCTGGTAGATACATCCTGCTTTTCCTTATAAAGCTTTTCATCCGTAAGATGATTTTCTGCATCCGTCTTGAAATAATCATCGCTTTCAGGCCAATCGCCTACTTTTCCCTTTGCCTGATGTGTTCTGTTTACAATATCAGCAGCATAAATTTTTACACCACTAACACCGCTCAAAAGGCTTAAACGCTCGCTGTCAGTGCCCTCCTCATCACGCATAGTATGGTCATAGTAAGGAATCACCGTAGTACCATAAACCCAACGACATCTGATATGCATTCTTCTATGCTTTTTATACTTCCAATAATGGTAATCATTACCACGGTCATAGTAATGTATCGTTCCCTGATAGCCTACATTCTCCACCGTACCGCCAGCATTGACAGTTAAATTTTTGCCTGCCTTTATTTTGCTGTAATGGTTGGTCAGGTCTTTGTCCAAATCAATATTGATGTTACCGCTGGCAATGATATTCGCATCTGCAGTCTCTTTATCAATCTGCGCAGTCAGAATCTGCCTGTCAAACTTGCGCACTGCATCATAATAATTAGGTGCGTTCAAATGCGGTATCTTGTAGGAAATATCCTCATGGCTTTCTTTAAAGCTTGTTGCAAAAATCTCCTTCTTGTTGACAAGATTCTTCGCCTTGATACTGATGTTCCCTTCACTTTCTATATCAGAGGAACGGTTCATAACTGTATCCTGTGCATTTAAAGACAAATCACCTGCAGCATTGATTAAAGAGCCTTGCTTTACGCCTGCTTTGTTCTGATTTGTAATATTGGTGGCAGAAATTGTGCCACGGCCACCGACAGCAACCAAACCATCTTCGTTCAGGAAATCGCCAATGCTGTTGATTGTCAGATCCTTGGTGACAAAAATATTACCAAGGTCTTTATTTGTGAAATCGTTTGAGGTGTTTATAACAGCATTTTTACCGACACCAAAATATGCACTGTCCTGATTCGTAATGCTGCCTAAATCTGCTTCCAGATTGCCTTGCACGTCAACACTTGCTTTACTGCTGCGCATTGTGTCAGCAGTTATTTTCGCATCCCCGCCGGTATGTAAATTAGCCAGATTACTGTTCAGCAGCATGCCTGCTTTTATTTCCCCATCGCCGGAAACATAAATATTGGCATAATTATTATTCAACGTATTGCTTGCTTCTAACTGCAGGCTGCCCTTACTGATAAACACGCCTTTATTAGTATTGCTGAAATCTGTTGCAGTTATTTTTGTCAGTGCGCTGCTGCCATCCGCACTGATTGTTGCACCGTCATTAGCAAATCTATTAGCAACAGCAAGCGTACCATTTCGCCCATAGTTAACCAGGGCAGTATCCTGATTTATAAAATCAGCTGCCCTCACGTCTAAATCATTGCCAGCTAAGATGATAGATTTATTATTACTAATAGACGCAGCAATATTGATATCCGCATCATTTCCGGCAGAAATCAAGCTGTTATTAGTATTAGATAATTTTGCAGCAGAAACCTTAAGAGCTTCGCCTGCTTTCAAGGTAGCCTTATCCTGCTCCACATCACCACTTACTGCAGCTGTTAAATTTTTCTGTGCTTCAATGTAACCCAAGCTGCTATTTTTAAGTGCACCAGCATTTATCTGCATATTTTCTGTTGCAGCAATCTTACCGGTGTTCTGTAGCAATCCATCTGCACTGATATGCAGTTCATTGGTATATACTTCACTTTTGTCTACCTGCAGGTTGTTCGTGAAGATCTCCAACTGTTTAGGAGTGCGCGCATTCAGGCCATCACCGGCTATAATCATATCACCCTTATTGTTTCCAAACTTTAAATTACCATCTGCCCAATTCGTCACTGCGCCTGTAGAGAGAACCACATTATCTGTGTTGATAAACCCAAGTCCGTTAACACTTATACCATTGGCATTAGCAATAACAACACTTGCTTTGTTGCCTGCAACCTCCAGGTATCCGTTAAGCGTGCTGGCATTGCTGCTGGTAACTTCGTTTAAGATTACACGTGCCCCTTTACCTGCAAGGAACATATTGCGGTCAATGTAACCGCCAAGCTCAGTTTTAGTGTACTTGGTTGCGTTATTCAAAATTAGGCCTGTGGATTTAATGTTGAAGTCACTGTACAAATTACGGGAAACACCGTTGCCGTTCACTTCCGCAATCTGCACCAGGTCAACACCATTAGCAGCCTTGTCAATAATTGGTTTATATTTACCATTGGCGTTAGCATCTGCCACTAAATCTATATCATTGTCACTTATCTTATCCTTTTTCACCGTAGCCGCAACACCAGAAGCTTGCGCTATATCAGGCAAGGCAGGCGCTTTAAAATCTTCTGCCTCACGCGGGGCTTCAGGATTTGGCGTCGCAGGTATTACCGGTTTATCAGGATTGATTTCTGTAATGCTTACACCAGTAGTATTATTAATTTTACCATCTGCACCGATAGTATAAATATTATTCTTGTTTAAAGTAAGCTTATCTGCTTGAACATTTACGCTGCTTTTTGCACCTATAGAGCCACTGCCACTAAGAATACCACCAGCAGAAATACTTGCTTCGCCACTGCTATGCATATATCCGTCATTGTTTATAGCTTTAGCACTGGCTACATGCAATATACTTGATGCATTGATATTGCCACTGTTTGCAATTTCGTCAGCAGTAATCCTTAATGCTGCAGCGTCCTGCAAAAATTTAGGATTTTCCTCTTCCTCTTCTGCAGTGTAAGCTGCGCCTGCTTCCAATGTACCACTGTTGGTCAGCTTGCCGCCAACAGTCAGCGTCATATCCTTTTGTGCTGTTATAACGCTGCTGTTTTCAATGTCTTCTGTACTGCTGACCATCACGTTGCCATCGGAGGTAAGAGATGTGTAATCCTTATTCGATAATCCGTCCGCAGTATTATTGCTACCAGCGTTTTTAGTAAAGACAATCCTTCCGTCATTGGTAATGCTTAAATTCTCCTGCGCTTTCAGGTTGCCGCCAATATTCATGCCCAGTCCTTTTTCCGTACCTACAAGCATAATCCTGCCGGCATACATACCACCCAATGCAGCCACATCAAGTGCCACCTGTGGCTTTTCCGCAGTCGCAGTTGTTTTATGGACTTCTAACGAGCCATCTGTATTGTATTTTACCTCATTGCTGCCTGCTACAACATTTATCGCCTCATTTGCCCAAAGCTCATCATTAATTTTTATCGCACGGGCCATAATATCTAATTTATCAGGTCTGTAATTTGTGCGTTGGTCTTCTGTTAAGCCAGCATTCTGGATATCTATAGTACCTTTTGCAACAGAAAAGCCATTTAACTTACCGTCAGCACCCCAATCAGGCATACCTGTAGTAAGCGTAGCTCTGCCTACATTGATAAAGCCAAAACCCTTGCCGACAATACCGTTTGGATTGGCAATTACTAAATCAGCTTTTGTACCGGCAATCTCCAGCATACCATTCAGGTTCGTTTTGCCTGTACCGGTTACTTCAGTAAGAATCAGCTTTGCTGCATTTCCCTGCAAATTGGCGTTAGCGTTCAATGCTCCTGCTAATTGGGAATTGTACTGCGCACTTCCTGTATGGTTGTTGAAGACAATACCATTGCCAGCCACATTGAAATCAGTAAATTTATTATGTGATAGGCCATTACTGTCCGGTTTCACTATATTGATTATATTACCTTTTACATTCGCTCCACCTGCTTCTGCAGTAACTGCTGCATAACAAGGCATAACTGCCTGCATCTGCAATGATAAAGCAATAGCCAAAGCCAAAAATTTCTTTCTGTTCTTACCCAAATTCCCCATAATAGCCCTCCATTCTAAGGCTTATACCGATATCTTTAAATCTGCGCTGTAAGCATCAGGCCATACGTTCTGCTAGCAGTCTTAAAGCCTTCCGGCTTCTTGACCGGATAACCAACAAATACATCATAGCTGAAAGCCCCTACTCTTCCTCGCATACCGATTGCACTGCCTACTAATTCCGTCCCTAATAAATATTCGGCAGATGGTCCTGATACCTTGCCATAATCCAATGCCAGATATAGCTGATGCGGTAAATCATCTATCGGAAAACGCAGCTCATTGCGTACTACAAGGCCATCTTCTGCTGAAAGCGTCTGCTCTCCATCAAAGCCACGTACACTGTACCAGCCCCCTATAGAAAAGAATTCACTGCCATATATTCTCTGGTCTGCTTTTTGCCCACGCACGGAAACATTATACTGCGCATCATACCCGTTTCCAAAAGGCACCGGAGCAGTATAATTAGCGCTGAACAGATACATATTGTACTGCGTTGTTGCTTCATCCGTCATACCGTCAGTAGGTCCTGCATCTGCATACCATGGCAAGCCCTTCTGCCATTTCAGCGAGGCATCTAATACGCTTGCGCCAAGATATTGCCTGTGATTTACACCGACCTGCATTGCTGTTGTCTTTTGGCGTTGCACCTCTATTTCTGTGCCGTCTATATAGCTGTGTCTAGTTTTATGTACAAGACCAAGCTCAAAATCAGTCTTACTCTTTTGGTCACGTTGCAGCAAATGATTCCAGCTGATGCTGTCACTTGTAAATTTACCGCTGGAAACAAAAGGGTTTACTGCATATTCGACAGTCTGGTGGTAATCATTCTTGCTGTGGCTGAAAGTAAACCGCTCCTTACCGAACGGGACACTGTAGTACAAGCTGTTCGCCCTTGTTCCCTTGCGTTCTCCTGATTGCGTAGCATCTTCATTCCAGCTTGCGTAAAACACATCGTTCGCTGAAAAAGGCTGCAGCAACTGCAATGTTGCGCTCATCTGTGCCCTGCCTGTTGTCTTGGTGCCGCTGTTGTCTACTGAAGTCATTAAAGTCCAGGGCTTTGTGCGCTTAATATCTATAACGAGATTACTTTCACCTTCATTACTGCCCGGCTCAATCTTGATATCTGCACTCTGCGAAGGCACATTGTTGAAATTATCTATGGTCTGTTCTATATCACGTATATTAAGTATCGAACCTCGCTTCATGCAAACTGCGTTATGCCATGTCCCCCAGGTATTTTCATTTCTGAATTTAATATCCCCCACAATACCAGGAACTAATGAAAAGACAAATTTACCTTTTGATAAATCCTGTTCCCCAACATAAGCTCGCGTTGTTACATATCCGCGGTTAATGATTTCCTGGTTGATTCGTTTCAGCAATTCATTGATGCCGTTCACGCCGATTCTCTGACCATTAAACTGTGCCAGATATTCATCTATCCAAGTAAATTTATAGCCATATTTCGGTGCATAAAGCACGAAACGTTTAATTCTAAAACTATTCTCTTCCACTGGTAAAACAAAAGCCTCCAAACGGCTGCTTTGCTGTTGCTATTTAGCCATAGACTGACTAACGCGATACTGCAAATCCTGTTCAGCGCGTTTGGAAGCTTGCTCCTGCTCTTTCTGAGCAATTATCTGTTGTTGTGTATCTAATTGAGCTGCATTAGCATATACAGGCAATAAAAAACCTGCTGCCAAAGCTATTGACGAAACCAGCAATCCTTTTCCCACAAAATCACCTGCTTAAAATATTTTATAATTTCGGTAGATTGCAAGTGCAAATTGAACAAGATTTATCAAGCAACTATATCAGTGG
>ERZ780198.2889-NODE-2889-length-12438-cov-44.459178_pt1 | contig 12438 bp, 10 predicted proteins | sample MGYA00510979_ERZ780198 | MGnify/ENA primary metagenome ERZ780198 (study PRJEB29588, sample SAMEA2158039) | human gut metagenome | biome: human gut; feature: human-associated habitat; material: faeces | place: Denmark | collected 2008/2010 ...
AGGAGGAGATCATCGCCGCCCTTCGCAAGGGTACGATCTCTATGCAGATCGTTCCAGCATGCTGCGGTTCCTCTTTCAAGAACAAGGGTGTGCAGTTCCTCCTTGACGCTGTGATGCGTTACCTTCCTTCTCCGCTTGACAAGGGTGTTGTGAAAGGTACCGATCCTAAGACCGGTGAGGAAGAGGATCTTCTCCCTGACGCAGCCCAGCCGTTCTGCGCTCTCGTGTTCAAGATCGCCACGGATCCGTTCGTCGGCCGTCTCGCCTTCATGAGGGTATATTCAGGACGCGTTGACGCCGGTACTTATGTCTATAACGTCCGCACCGGAAAGAAGGAGAGAATCGCGCGTCTGTACCAGATGCACTCCAACCATCAGAACCCTATCGAGTTCGTCGAGGCCGGAGACATCTGCGCCGCTGTCGGATTCAAGGATCTCCGTACAGGAGACACCATCTGCAACGAGGATCATCAGATTGTGCTCGAATCGATGGAATTCCCTGATCCTGTTATCGGTATCGCTGTCGAGCCTAAGACCCAGGGCGACCTGGACAAGCTTGGCATCGCCCTTGGCAAGCTCGCTGAGGAAGACCCAACCTTTACGGTGAGGTCAGACCACGAGACCGGCCAGACAGTCATCAGCGGAATGGGTGAGCTTCACCTTGACATCATCGTGGACCGTCTCCGTCGTGAGTTCGGTGTCGAGATCAATCAGGGCGCTCCGCAGGTTAACTACAAAGAGGCCATCACCGCTACAGTACAGCACCGTGAGGTCTTCAAGAAGCAGACCGGTGGTCGTGGTAAGTTCGCCGACATCATCGTCGAGATCGGACCTGCCGATGAAGGCGTTACCGGACTTCAGTTCGACAATCAGGTCAAGGGTGGTAATATTCCTAAGGAATTCATCCCTTGCATCGAGAAGGGCTTCAAGGCCGCTATGGCCAACGGTGTTCTCGCTGGTTACGAGGTTCAGTCTCTGAAGGTTACCGTGCTTGATGGTTCTTACCACCCAGTCGATTCAGACCAGCTTTCATTCGAAATGGCCGGCCGTCTGGCATTCCGCCACGCCTGCCCGAAGGCTAAGCCTGTTCTCCTCGAGCCTATCATGTCCCTTGAGGTTGTTACTCCAGAGGACTACATGGGTGACATCGTGGGTGACCTCAACCGTCGTCGCGGCCAGATCCAGGCTATGGACTCCACCGCCAACGGTGCGAGAATCGTAAGGGCCTTCGTTCCGCTCGCCGAGCAGTTCGGTTATGTGACAGTTCTCAGAACCCTCTCATCCGGCCGCGCGACCAGCACGATGACTTTCGACCACTACGCTGAGGTTCCTGCCAACCTGGCCAAGGACGTTATCGAGAAGAGCGGCTACAAGCTCTCTGATGATGACGAGTAAGTGTTAAATCGTAATTAAGTATTTTTGATATGAGTCAAAAAATCAGAATAAAACTCAAATCATTCGATCACATGCTGGTTGACAAGTCAGCCGCTAAGATCGTGGACACCGTGAAGGCTACTGGTGCTAAGGTGAACGGTCCTATTCCGCTTCCTACCAACAAGAAGATCTTCACTGTCAATCGCTCGACTTTCGTCAACAAGAAGTCCCGCGAGCAGTTTGAGCTTAGCGCCTACAGCAGGCTTCTGGACATCGACGACAGCAATGCAAAGACCGTTGATGCTCTCATGAAGCTCGAGCTTCCTTCCGGCGTTGAGGTTGAGATCAAAGTCTGATAATTCAGATTGAGGACGGAGCGGTCTCAGAGGCCGCATCCGTTCAAGCAATATGCCCGGCCATCAAGGTCGGGAATCGGTCCCATAGCTCAGTTGGTTAGAGCATCTGACTCATAATCAGGGGGTCGTAGGATCATGCCCTACTGGGACCACAAAGGGGAGACGCAAGGAATTGCGTCTCTTCTCTTTTGTCGTCTTTATATCCCCCCCCAGTCACGTGACAGCCACTGGAGGCATGGGGAAACGTCTGGGTAAGACTCTGCCGCTCAAAGTGGGTCAAGTTCAAGACCATGTGTTGAAGAAAAGAAACTATCTACTTGTTGACTGACTTTTGTTGTTTCTTGCCAACATCAGAGTCAACGCTGACGGCCAATGAGGTTGTTTGTTGATGACTTACCGCCAGTTGATTCAATGGACGACATTCTTTGACCAAATTGTCGTGCATAGCCGATATGAGGAGGGTTTAAACGACTCTTTATGGCGAAAACGTCGTTCAATCTCTCAAATATCAGCCTGTCCCAGACTGCTATTGAGTGCGGGCCACCGTTGAGGCTCGGTGTCCCGCCACAAGCAGGAAGGGAATCTTGGCGTAATTTATAAGCGGTTAATAATGAATGTTTTAGTCGCTCGTCTTTAGTGGGTTCGCGCTCAAGGTAAGATGTTAACCATATGAAAATGAACGTATTATCCGCCACTCGCTGGCACAGAATGAGTGGCGGATAACATCCGGTTTATGAGGCTGAAAGGGCTTCCCGTCCAGCGTCCTTCACAAACAGCCCCACCCCAAAGATGCTTGCCGTCCACTTGGTTAACGACATGTTGCATCCCTGCAAAGTCAGCAGCCATCATTATCCAACAAAGATGATTGTTCATCCACTTTGTTAAAACGACTCGATGCTTTTCAGTATGCCAAGTAGACACGGGCCTATATTCGTAAGCCTGACAGACAATCCCAACGGCAACAGAAACAAGTGATTTTGCTCTCGTTGAACGAAAAAACAATCATGACGGCGTAATTTTGTGATGAAATCCCTGCCATGGCCCCCGGACAACGGCACCCCCAGGCAGGAGAGCACAAGCGGAGGCGTCCAATACGCTATGCGGCGAAGGAAGACTCTCAGAGCGCGGCTCAAAGGTGTTTCAGATATTAAGCATTTCCTTTTCAGGCTTTCAACGATATACACTAAACACATACTTTCCATTCTTATCGTGACGAACTTTTCATATCCACTAAAGCCGGCTACGATATGTGGGAAGGTCCTTATGGCAACTGGGGATCACGCAAGTATCTTATGGCAAGCATAGACCAAAGTCTGAAACGCATGGGGTTGGACTATGTGGATTTATTCTACAGCCACCGTTACGACCCTGATACTCCGCTCGAAGAGACCCTTCAGGCTATGGTGGACATCGTGCGACAGGGCAAGGCTCTCTATTTGGGCATCAGCCGTTGGCCGTTGGAGGCATTGAAATTTGCCGACCGGTACCTGCGTGAACGTGATGTCCCGCTGCTTATCTACCAAGGTCGCCTGAATATGCTCGATCGCGCTCCGCAGGAGGAAGGCATCCTTGACTATTGCCATGAAAACGGCATCGGATTCATTTCCTTCTCTCCGTTGGCTCAGGGACTGCTCACCGACCGCTATCTCAATGGCATACCTGCCGACAGCCGTATGGCAAAGGAGCATTCCCTTAAGCAGAGTGTCTTGACTCCGGAACTGTTAAACCAACTCAAGAAATGGAATACACAAGCCTGTGAACGCAACGAGACCTTGGCGGAGATGGCTTTGGCTTGGAGCCTGTCTCAAAAAGGAGTAACAAGTGTGTTGGTAGGCGCCAGCTCTGCAGAGCAACTGGAGAAAAATATGAAATGTGTTCATGCCGAGCCATTCGTGCTTGCTTGAACTGCCGATAATCAACAAGCATGATACTTTCCCGCCACTCCTGTAGGCTGAAGTGAAGGTATCATGCTTTTCTTGTTGCGCGCGTATCATTCTGTCGCCTTGTCGTAATAAGACACAGATGATAGCTTATTATAACTTAACGGTTTTACTCCTGATTTTACCTAATGGTAATGAATTTTTTTGGGGGGATATCCATTTTATTTTGAATTTTACATTATGGTACTTGGTCAAAAAGTCTTGTTCATGTAGGTCTTTATAATTGGGCTTATTCATGAATTTCCAGTCAAGTGTATCCATTTCGTAAAATTTGAGGCATATGGCTTTAATCACTTGCTTAAAGGTAACGATGAGTTCATCACGGCTATAGCTCTTGTCGAGCAAGTCGTTAGCCCATGCTGGTACAAGTACAATATTCCAAAGATTTGTGAACTTGAGAGGATTGTAGGCTTCTCCCCAAATATGCGAAATCTTGTAATATTGGAATATGCTCTTTTGACCTTGACTTACAGTATAGCCAAACTTATCCTTGATAAGATTTCTTACTGCGAAATTACCATCCTTGTCGATTAATATAGGGTGACCAGAGTAACGGATCTGATCTGTTTCTTTGCTTAGTTTCTTGATCTCTTCTTTGGTATTTGTTGAATTTTTATATGTTTCTGTCCAGCGAGCCGGGAGTTTCACATCGTTGTCATACTTTTTATTGATATCGTCGTGTCGCTGTCTAACAATGTTGGGGGCGAAAAAATAAGAGTTTTCCAATACCAAATGAATAAAACCTAATATATCATGACCTAGGGCGAGCATCAAAGAATCTGTACCATCAATCCTATGGGCAAGATCTTCTATACGATCAGCTACGTCAGTGTACTCTTTCCATCTTTCCTTATTTTGAGGAAGACATTTCTTATTCTTAATGTGATCTTTTATAATTTCGATATAAGCGGAAAACCCAGACTGATAATTGCTCCATGACTTTGATTTTAACTTACATGCATCGATTCTAATATTGCTGTCTTTCTTAGCTTTCTTGACCAAAGACAGTAAGTTCTCCAGCAGAGCGACAGTCCTATCCTTATCACATTCAATCATGTCTTGGAGATTAACAAGAACGGAACCAGCGTCATTCTTGCTAAACAATTGGTTTTGAAGATTGATGACGTACTGGGGATACTGGTCTTGTTTTTTATGTAATTCTTCGTGAAGGAACAGGTTCTCTTCTTTAATTTCCATATCACTATCCATATTTCAGTTGTTCATTGATAATCAGATTAAAAACTATCTACAAATCTAAGCGAAAAGCAACGCGAAGAGCCAGGCAGCCTCGTCGTCAGACAAGGTGTTGGCATCAAGGTTAGTGATAAGGTCGCGGACGTTTTTCTCCATCACTTTCTCCTTTGTCGTGACGATGAGTTCATATAGGTTCTCACGAATCTCACTCGGTCTCAATCCCGTTATTTTAGGAAGTTCCTTACGTAGTTCTTTGAGAATATCATTAAGCATCGACTTGATCGAATTAGCCTTCTTGTCAATGTCTTTCTCGTCAATTTCACCACTTTTCGCAAGTTCTTGGGCCAGCTTCGTGGCATAACCATATGTTGACTCAATCTCTCCTGGTACAGACAACTCTGGCCGAATAGCAAAACCCCATCGGGCCATAAATACCCTTTTTTTAAAGTCAGGTAGTTTTTCCGCCCACTTGCGAATGTATGGAATCATCTCTTTCGAAAACACATAGGAAGACCTTGGCTCTGGTTCGCAAATATCTGGTTGTTCAGACAGGAGATCGACAATGCCATGATAACCATATCTACTTAATACATTCTGCAGTGACCAGCCAATTTCTGTATAGAAGTACGAACTAAAAGCCTCTTTTTCAGGATCGTACTTTTCCAGTTTCTCGTGCAAGTAGAGAATGGCGTCATCACTGGCTTCTTCTATAATATTTTCACGATTCGAAATATTCCTAAATGTTTGTGATTGCAGTAGTTTACCACAAACACTCTTTGCATAATCCATGTATTCACTTAGATTATTGTTGATATATGCATCCTCGAAATGTGATGGACACATTCGTTCCAGAACTATTTTACTCACTGCCATGATGTTAATAGTATTAGTGTCTCCACAAAAGTACGAAAAAATCAACTATTATTTCTTTATTGACAAAATAATATACACGATCAACAAAGCCGGAACGACCACAATGAAAATCTCCCAAAGGAATTCCAAAATAAAACCGAAAACGGTTCCTGTCACTCGCCTTACCATGTCCCACATTCTGTCAAGCAGATAGTCCGGCTCTTTGTAATAAAGATACGGAGCCAACCATCCTGCGAAGGTTCCCACACCTTTGAGAAATGGGCGGACAATCGGTGAATGAGAGAGATAGATGTTATCTTCGCAGAAAGCCGCATAATTTATCACGACAAAATCAGGATCGTCATCTGATGCGTTGTCAATGAAGCGGGCTCTTTCATACCACCATATAGCCTTTATTGTGGATTTAGACACGCCATCACCCTTACGGTATCGCGTCGCAAGAGAAGCCTGGCTTATCGCGTCACCTTTTCTGGCATCTTGAATAAGTTGTTTTACTTCTTCTGTCATGGTCTTAAAAATGTTGTTTTACTAATAATAAGAGCCACGAGACAAAAGGTCAGAAAAATTTTTCAAAAATTTTTCTGACCTTTTCAAATCCGCGGCTTATTATAATCAGAATTAACATTTACATGTCCGGGAATAAAGGAATAGGACAGAGTGCGTGATGAAGATTTATAAATATGTGTAAAATGGATAATAACAAGGTCTTAACCATGATTGAGGATGAAATGCCTTCCGTCATGAAGAAATGTGAAAAGAGGTACAGATTGTCGGAATTCTGGTTTTACGAAGATATACATGACTGGGTTTTTTACGGCACCATTGACATCCTGTGGCATAATCTTATGACTGAATATGGTGCGTTCACTCCAGGCAAAGAGTTCAAATGTGCAGAAGAGGCTCTGGCCGGATTGCTCCGTCGAGGCTGCAATAAAGACAACTTCTATTTTCCGAATATTCAAAAAATTCTGGTCCGGATGGAAAACCTTAGCTATGTCATCAATAAAGGGCCGCGGTGCTTCAATGCAAGGCCGAATATGCCCGGGAGGTACCATGCAGACTACCAATTGCAGTGGATTGCTTTCAGTACAGAAGAATTTGCGGATTTCATCTTTGACTTCGAGACTATCGTTCCTATGGTTTTTCAAAAGACAGAAGAGGTATTGGAGCCGATAAAGCTCAAATGGATGCAGTCTGCCAAGATCTTTCAGGTCTTGGAACCTTTCCGGAAGACTCATCTTGAACCAGTAGGCATCACCATTGGAATAAGAGATTTTGATGAAAGCTCGGCACGGGTTCGGTTTTGGTGGTTAGATAAAGTGCCTCTTGATCTTGATGTCCCGTTAGATAGTATTCAAGAAATATTTGCTTCCGTACCGGAAATGATGAGCAGACAAGAAGACAGTACGTTCCGTAACTTTTTCTTTTGCGATTATCCTGCTGACGATGTATAACAATAGTATGATGTAAAATGAACTACTCTGATCCGAAAAAGACCCGTATGCGCCAGATGAGAGCCGCGCATAAAGAATCAAGACAGGAGCCGGTAAACACGGTAGCCTGCCTGAACGCAATCCTGAAGCAATTGCTTGTGAATGGATATTCACAGGACTTTCTGGACAAAACATCGAAGGAGATAGAATATGTCTGCCGGAAGTTTTCCATCACTCCGATCCAAAGTGTTCTCCTTGCGGTGATCGCTGAAGAAGCCAGCGGTGGAAGGACGGCTGAATACGAAGACATAGCCCAATCTTTTGATGTCACGAACCTTGAACTCATGAGTTACATTAAGGAAGTTCAGGAGATGTCACGCAAGCATATCATCCGGATTTTGGTCAACCCGCATCGCAACGATTGCAATTATGATGTCTATGGCGATGCGATGGAGGCCATTCTGAATGACTCGGAATATTCGGCTCCGAGCAACGCCAACCTTGACACGGAAGAGATATTCTCCCGTATGAGGAAACTCTTCTCTGAATATTATGAATATGCCCTGCCTGTGAATCGACTGTACGAGGAATTGACTGATCTTGTGCAGAATAGCCCGGATTCATTATTCTGCCAAAAGATTAAGGAAATCGAGTTTGACGATGCGCACTATATGGTGATATTCCTTTACCTCTGTCATAGGTACGCCAGCCACGGCGTTGGTTCTATGGAAGTTGGCCGTCTGCTCAAGTTATTGGATCCCAAAAAGGACAGCAAAAGAATAGAGAGGGAAATAATGAATGAATACACATCTCTCCACTATTTCGGGCTTGTTGAGTTCAGTTCCGAAGACGGGTTGGCGGACACATCCAAGCTCAGTCTTACGGAGAATGTCCGCAAGGAATTCTTTACTGAGCTTGACATTCGGAATGAGGATGCAGGCGTGCGTAATCCTGACATAAAGAGCCACGAGAGTATTGTGGGAAAGCGTTTGTTTTTCAATGCTGCGGAAAGGGAACAGATGGAACGCCTGTCCAGTTTGCTCCGAGACGAAAACTTCAAGGAAGTTCAGGGCAGGCTTGCGGAACAGGGCTTGCGAAAAGGTGTGAATATCCTCCTTTACGGCCCTCCGGGGACAGGGAAGACAGAGAGCTGCCTTCAATTGGCGCGTGAGACAGGAAGGGACATATTCATTGTGGATGTCTCAAAGCTTCGCTCCAAATGGCACGGGGACTCTGAGAAGAATGTCAGCAACGTGTTCCGAACCTATCATGATCTTGTCCGCCGCGGCGAGAAGGCTCCCATCCTTCTGTTAAACGAAGCTGATGCCATTCTTGGCATCAGAATGGCAAATCCAGAGAATAGTTGCGACAAGAGCAACAACTCGATTCAGAACATCATCCTGCAGAACATGGAGACACTTGACGGCATACTCATCGCCACAACCAATCTGGAGACCAGTCTTGATCCGGCGTTTGAGCGCAGGTTCCTGTTCAAGATACGCCTGTCTGTTCCTGATGAGGACACAAGATCGGAAATCTGGAAAGAGATGCTCCCGGAACTCCCGGCAGACGACGCTCGGATTCTCGCCCGTGAATATCCACTGTCAGGTGGCCAGACTGAGAATGTGTGCCGCAAAGCCGCTATCTCCTACATCATCGAAGGAAAAAAGGTAGGCATGACCGAGTTGACAAAATATTGCGAAGAAGAGACCATTGGCGAAAAGCCGGTTGGAAAGCGCCGCATAGGATTTGAATATCCAGGGCGGTGATTGATGAAATAGCCGGGAGAAACCGATTCGGTCCACTCCCGGCATATTAGAATATATTATCTCACGTTCTAAGATAATCGCTACCTGTGCCCATTCACGTTGCCCTACCCTGAATTCCTCAGCTCGGTGGAGGGCCTTGCTTTCGCCTGCGAGGATAACTTATCGTTCTTGTTGGTTGGATTCAATGGCATCTTTTATGTCTTCCGGACCATAGAGGACAAGTGTCTTTCCTGATTTCAAAATAGAAAAGCACTTGTCAGACACTGCGTTCAGGGCATCAAGCAGCAGACAGAGGCTTGGAGATTCTGCAGTCAGGGTTTCAGGACCAAGTTGCCATCCTTTCTGGATGTATATTTGATTGCCGCCTATAGAGAGTGGACGATGCATATAAATTACATTGCCGTTTCTCTTTAGGCAGGAAGTAGAGTATACATGAAATTTGTCTTTGCAGTGATAGTCATAGTAATATATCATCTGCACCATTGCCCTTTCGCCTCCGATAAGGTCGGCGACCTTAAAGATCCCATAGGCCATTTCTGTCGGATCCTCAGATGCGAAGATCTGAACTTGCCGATAGGATGATCCAAGCTTTTCCTTGGTTCCTAAATATATGATTGAACTGCTTGTCGCTATTGAAGTTGATTTACCTGAATGTTTCCATGTGGCTGGTGCGTCCTCACGGACTATCACACCGCTTCCCCTCATATAAGGTTCGAGGAGTGGGTTCACATCGGCGATGACATTTGGCTTTTGGTACTCCTTGTTGAGGATTATCTCAACCAGTTCAAAGCATTCTTGAGCCTTATCCTTGTATTCATCGTTATCTAACGGTGTTTTTGACAGCTCTGAGATTTTTGCCTTATAGTTATAGGCATCGTTATCCGTTATCCAATTGGAGATTTCACGGTACCGGCTCATCATGTCTGCGGTTTTTTCTCCAATCTTGTGTGATAGTTCATTGAGAGACAAACCGAAGCCGTATTCATAAGGACCGTTCTTCCTTTTCTCATTGACATCATCGTATGCGTCAATTGCCGGTTCGCATAGATCTTTGTCGTGAAAACATGCGTTTGTCAAGAATTCCAACATTCCGCATTCCGCGAACGCCTCTTCGAGCTCATGGATAACATGGCCTCCTTCTGAATTTTTGGAATCATAGTAGGCATGCATAGCTTCATGGACATAGACATAGGCGAATATGTTGTCAGCGGAGCGTCCACGCTGCTTGGCATAATTGTCAATGTTCTCCTTAAACAGATAGACCACTGGAGAGTTGTAAGAGAAATCCCAGTTGCGGTACAGGCCTAAAAGAGGGTGAACCGCTCCGGGCTCAATTCGTTCAAGATAATCGTTCAGTTCTTTTTTAATTCTAAATAGAATTTCAGAGTTGTAAATCGCCCGCTCTTCCTCCGTAATCGTTCCTTTTATACTTTTTTCTTTTAGATCATTCCTTAGATTATCAATCGCGTGATCTTCAGTCTTCATTTTCTCAATAAAAGACATCCTGTCAGAGACGACCACTTTATAGCCCTTCGTTTTTCTGAGTTCAGCAAGGTCGGCGAAATCCGCGAGGACCTTGTCACAAGGTATGTTCTCAATTTTTGTCAGAAGACTCTTCTGGGAGTCTGTCAAGTCCATATTGTTTTCTGCGAGATATTCAAAACTTGTTGTCATGTTGATTTGTTTTTTGAGATTTGTCATCGTTGTGTCATAGACGCATCGTAAAACTGTTGGTCCATTACTTCTTCGGCAGCAAAGCAGGAATCATAAACTTCACTTTCGACATATAGTCCAGCACCGCCTTGTGATCATTCACATCAATTTGCTCTTCGACCATGTCATACAGCCGGTCTAGATGATCATCAGCGTCTTTGTCCTGTTTCAATTCGAACAAATGATCACACCCGATGTACGCCGCCATCATCGGAACAATCACACCTCTTACAAAATAGTCGTCGGTGTCTAAAAGAAGAGTAAACAGTTTATTACTCTCGTCAATGCATTGTTTCTCCTGATCCATGTCGGCGAACGTGTCGGTGTAGTCGACGTCTGACATATCGGACAAGTCGAAGCCGTGATGCATTACCTTATGGCGACAGCCTTTGCTGTCTATGTACCATTCACAACCATGGGTGTCTGTTGTTATGTCATGCGGCTTTTTATCAGTCAGATCATGACACCAATGTGGATATTTATCCGCTTTGACTATTTCACGATTAGGTTTTTGTAAAGTGCTTAGAACTATATTGGGGTCACTCTCTGGTAATTTAAAGTCAGATTTCACGGCATAACCACTTGCTGTCATTAAGTTAAGAAGATGTTCAGCAATGGTTTGAATGGAATATCCACAGATGCTATATTTACCAAGAGATGATAATTCGTGAGATTTGACACAGAGAATGAAATCAACGACCTTATCAAAGTTACCATCGAATTCACCGACATTCCTGATTTCAGGCAGTTCTGCCACAAATTTCCCTAAACTAATGGCTGCTGAATATTCCTTAAATATCGTCTCCTCTGAGTTCTGACCCGAATAATTCACCATACCTTTAAGGAACATGCAAGGCAAAATTTCTTTGGCAATCCCTTTTTTGTCATCGTCATTATAACCCTCACTCATGATCCCTATGGCATTATTGAGGATGGAAGACACTGATGGTTCACAACCTTCGTCTTTCGCTTTTCCATCACCGTAGATGTACTTTAGATTTCTATTGTTCAGCTTTTCATATGGATCACAAGTGGCCATAAAAACATGGCGCACAAAGGTTCTGACGAGGTTATACTCCCAAATCAACTGAAACTCATTATTGGTATTCATAATATTATATGGTTAAACATGTCAATATTAATCAAAAAAATCCACTCGAACAAATGTTCATGTTCGTGTATTAATAATAAGAGGAACAACCGCAATCGTCAGATAAAAATTTCACTTTTTGTGTGGCTATTATATACAAGTTGGTCAACGTCGGCTTTATGATGTTGATGTTCAGCCGATTGACGATAACCGTCGCTTCTTGGCAATGGTTTGTTTGTTGATGATTTAATATCCCTTGTAATCACCCTCTATGTTATGCACAAAATACAAGATAGATGCGGAAAAAGTTCGGGGTGCGCAAGTCGGCTTTCCTCACCCCGGAACCAATCAGAAAGTCACTTTGGGTGCAAAACAGCCTCTTCCGCACCCGAAATAAGATGAACGGTGTCCGGCCAACAGGGCGTTCACCGGACAAAAAGAGTGGCTGCACAGAGGCGGTCACTCTTTGAGATGTGTTGTGTCGGCCAATGAATTAGTTGGCGTTCTTCTTCTCGTTTCGGGAAGACTTTGGGCCGAACTTCTTGCGGGGACGGCCTTTGTCCTTGGATGACTTGTGCTGAGGCTGGTTGTCGTTGTGGGCTACGGCGGCATAGAAAGGCTTTTTCTTGGCCTTGCCGTCAGCGGAACCGTCATTGGATGAACCATTGTCTGTGGTGGTGTCAACCAGTTCGTAGTC
>ERZ780198.2891-NODE-2891-length-12428-cov-19.986988_pt1 | contig 12428 bp, 10 predicted proteins | sample MGYA00510979_ERZ780198 | MGnify/ENA primary metagenome ERZ780198 (study PRJEB29588, sample SAMEA2158039) | human gut metagenome | biome: human gut; feature: human-associated habitat; material: faeces | place: Denmark | collected 2008/2010 ...
TGTAGAGTCCCACCAGGAATCCTCCCAGGAAGATGGTGATGAGATATTCTGCCAGGAACAGTATGTAGTATAATATCGCTTTCAGCATAATGAATGTCTTTTCTGTTTTTGCTTTCTTCTAATTAATTCTCGCATGATGTTATGAGGGGGTGGGGGATGTTTATTCTGCGATGAGCTTGAATCCCACTCCTCTGATGGTTTTCAGTTCTACGGCAGGCTCGTCTTCCAGTGCCGTGCGGATTTTTTTGATGAATACATCCAGGCTTCTGGAAGCGAAGTAATCCTTGTCTTCCACGCCCCAGAAACGGCTCAGTACGGCTTCCCGGCGCACCACCTCGTTCTTGTTTACCGCCAGCAGTTCGAGGATTTTAGCCTCTCGTGCGGTAAGCATCTTCTCGCTGCCTTCCTGTGTATCTTTCAGGGTGGCGTGGTTGGCATCCAGTGTATATCTTCCCAGCTTGATCTGGCAGCTGGCATTCTCGCTGCGCTTTCCGGCTTTCAGCTGGATGAGGCTATGTATGTGGGCATCAAGCTCTTCGGGAATGAAAGGCTTCTTGATATAGTTGTTGGCTCCGGCGGCATAACCTGCCTTCAAATCCTTGGGTGCGGTGAGGCCGGTGGTAAAAAGGATGATAGTATCTCCATCCACCTCTCGGATGTTCTTCACCATTTCGATGCCGTCCATGATAGGCATGTCGATATCCGATACGATGACATCGGGCTGAAAGTCTCTCCACGCCTTCAGTCCTTCCTTGCCGTTAACGGCGGTTTTCACTTCATATCCTCCGATGATATCCTCGAAGCAGCTTTTCTCCATATAGGCGAGGTTTTCATCATCCTCAACCAGGAGTAACTTAGTATCAGCCATAATCGTATTTCGTTTTCAATGTTTCGATTGCAAAGATACATTTTTTATTTGAAACGGCAAAGCAATGAAGGGATGATTAACTTAAAGATAACATAGTGAACTCTGGCAGCAAAGTATGCTAGCCTTCCTTTGTCATTCTGGGAGTATGTGGAAGGCATCGGAGGTATGTCCAACTTACGGCAGCTACAGTTAGGGACGAGGCTACTGCTGAAGCGAGAGCTAGCCTCGCTTCAGCAGATTAATGGTCAATATCCCAAATATATCCTTACCCTAGATGAAGATCCTGATGCTCTTTATTAACTTGAAAATTTTATATTTCGTATAATTAAAATAGCAACGATAGTAACCATCGCTATAACAAATGGAAGAGCGAAAAGTAAGGCTGGAATGAAATCCCATGCTACGAAGTACCAATACGAATACATTGGAATCATGATAGACATGCCGCCCAAACAAAAACATGTATATGTCTTGACTGGCTCTTTTGCAGGATGAATTTGCAGACCACAATGAGGGCAGGTCGTATAGTAAGACGTGCCGTGCAGAAAGTATTTTTTTACGGTACTGAATGGCACTTGCTCTCCACACTCTGGACATTTTGCATGGCAAAGGTGTTGAAAGAGAGACTTTTTCTTATTCTTTTCCATTTTAAAAATCTTGAAATACAGACAATATACGAACAGAGAAAGTAGCAATAGCAATGCGGCTATTGCGATAATGCTAGCAACTGAAGTGCATGTAGTCGCAGAAATCTGCGCTACCCATCCGTCTATAACTAAAATAGCAACAATTAACCACTACTTGGGGCTTCTGCTACTTAATGGTTTTAAAAAATCACTCATAAGAATCTCTTTTATGTTGGTTATTAAATCTTGTGCAAAGATACAACTTTTTCTGTGATAATAGCGATATTCTTCTCTTATTAACTTAAAGATAACATTTTTTCTTTGCAACAGTTCTTTCTTTTAGTGAAAACAAATTGGTGATTAAACTAAAGAAATCTGTTGTTGCTTTTGTTGCAAAATAAAACAAAAAGGTCAAACTCGTGCCTTACCTCACAGGTTTGACCTTTCTGTTTTTTATGATTTTCTCTTTATTATCCTTCCTTATCCGAGTCGATGAGGGCGAGCAGATGCTCTACTGCCACCTCCTGTGGAATGTTCTTTTCTACGCAAACCTGCTTGCGGTAGAGGCTTACACGGTTAGGACCGGCACCTACGTAGCCGTAATCGGCATCCGCCATTTCGCCTGGACCATTCACGATGCAGCCCATGATACCAATCTTCAAGCCCTTGAGATGCTTGGTTGCCTCTTTGATCTTAGCGATGGTCTCACGAAGGTCGTAGAGGGTTCTGCCGCAACCTGGACAACTGATATACTCGGTCTTGCTGGTGCGCAGACGGGCTGCCTGGAGAATGCCGAAAGCGGTTTCATCTACTGTCAGGGCAGGGATGTCACCATCGTTCATCAGCCAGATACCATCGGTAAGACCATCAATCATCAGGGCTCCCATATCGGCTGCTGCCTCCAGCTGGAAGTCGCTCTTCTCCTCCTTGCTGTGCTGGTACATCTCGGCGAAAACCACAGGGTTCTTCAAGCCGGCATTCATCATCTCGTGAACCAATGCACGCTGGTCGCCCAGGCGATTCTGATGATTGCTGACGCAGATAACCACCACCTCTGGATGAGCCTTCAGGCAGGCGATGTATTCCTCGGCTGGAGTACCAAACTGCAGGGTGAGGAACTTGACGTCGGCCTTGATGCTGGCGATGAGCGGCATTGCCATGGCTGGGAAGATAGGGTAGAGCTTGGCACCGGTGGTCTCAGGCTTGCTGTTCAGCGTCTCGTAAACATTGTAATCTACGATGTAGCTCTGACCTGGCACAAACTGCTTAGGCATCTTGCCGCCTATATAGATATAATCAGGCGTAGCATCCTTGTTCTCACAAACGGTGCTCTCGCCGTTGATTCGGTTGCTGATAACCACCGGAACGTTGTTGCCGCCGATATTGCCTACTGCCACGGTTTCGCGGCGGGTAGGGCGCAGCCAGTCGAAGCCAGGACAAGCTGCGGCAGGAATCAGAAGATGTCCCTTCTTCTTGCCGATGTAATCCACCAGGTGGCGAGCCACCGGAATCTCTGCAGCAGGCTCCTCGCTGAGGCTTACACGAACGGTATCGCCGATACCGTCAGCCAGCAGGGCACCGATACCCACGGCACTCTTGATTCTTCCATCCTCGCCTTCGCCAGCTTCGGTTACGCCGAGGTGGAGTGGGTAGTTCATGCCTTCCTTCTCCATTTCTTCTACCAGGAGGCGCATGGAGCGGACCATCACAACGGTATTGGATGACTTGATGCTGATAACCACATCGTGGAAATTTTCCTTCTTGCAGATGCGCAGGAATTCGAGGCAGCTCTCTACGATGCCCTCTGGCGTATCGCCATAGCGGTTGCGGATGCGGTCGGAGAGGGAACCGTGGTTCACGCCGATGCGGATGGCTGTATGGTTCTCCTTGCAGATGTTGAGGAAAGGCACGAAGCGTTCCTCAATCTTCTTGAGTTCGTGAGCATACTCTTCATCAGTATATTCCTGCTTGATGAACTTGCGGGCAGGATCCACGTAGTTGCCTGGATTTATGCGTACTTTCTCACAATAGAGAGCAGCCACGTCGGCAACGTTAGGATTGAAGTGAACATCGGCTACGAGCGGAGTCTGATGGCCGTCGGCACGGATGCCGGCATTGATGTTTTTCATATTCTCTGCCTCGCGGGAACCCTGAGTGGTGAAACGCACCAGCTCGCCACCAGCCTTGATAATCTCCTCAGCCTGTTGAACGCAAGCCTCGGTATCATTGGTGTTGGTGGTGGTCATCGACTGGATGCGGATAGGATTATCGCCACCCAGGCCGAGGGCTCCGATATGTGCCACAGAAGAGGCACGGCGGGTATAATTGAATAAATCTACCATAATGTATAAGAATAGAATATGCCCCAAAGAATGGGGCATATTAGATTAATTACACTTGAAGTCGTATTTCACCTCAGCCAAATCCTTGTTAGCCTTCTCAATCTTGGCACCGAGACCCGCCTTCCAAGCCTCTACCTTCTGAGCCACTTCCTCATCGGCAAGGGCAATCATTTCAGCAGCGAGGATGGCAGCGTTCTGAGCCGCATTCACACCAACAGTAGCTACAGGAATGCCAGGAGGCATCTGGATGATGCTGAGCATGGCATCAAGACCATCGAGCATACCCTTGATAGGCACACCGATAACTGGCAGTGGGGTAGATGCTGCGATGACACCAGGAAGGGCGGCAGCCATACCGGCAGCAGCGATGATTACCTTTACGCCACGCTCCTTAGCTCCCTTGGCGAATGATTCTACTGCATCTGGAGTGCGATGAGCAGAGAGGGCATTCACCTCGAAAGGAATCTGGTTGTCGTTCAACCACTTACATGCTTTTTCCATAACAGGCAGATCGCTTGTACTGCCCATGATAATGCTTACTAATGGTTTCATTTCTTCTTATTTATTTATAATTATAAACTTTTTTCTTTGCAGAATGTGCTTTCTGATACTGATGCTAGATAATCATAATAGCACAGACGATTCCTATCAGAAATCCCATAACCACCTGAGATAGCGTATGTTGTCGCAGAATCATTCTGGCTGTTCCTACTGCTCCTGCCAGAATCAAGACTAAGCAGAGCCACCACAGCGGGTTGAAGGAAAACGCCATGGAATAGGATACCAATGTGCCTGCCACGCCACCGATGGCTGCAGTATGCGTACTGATTTTCCACCAGACATTGATGATGGCACAAATCATCTGTATTGCCATCGCTACAACCACGATGATGCTGATGACACGTGGCGTATTGCGGTATTCCATCCAGAAGAAACAGCAGAAATAGCACACGATGGAGATGATGTATGGCACGATACGACGCTCCTTCTTGCCTAATTCCTTGGCTGTCCATCCCTGTACTCTGCGATATAGATGTATCAGGAGGGATGGAGTAACAACCGTAAACAGATACACAAAGGCAAGCATCGTCAATTTATAAGCCATGGGCAATAATGCCATGTAGCTGAATATGAACAGCACGGTGAGTCCTACCAGCGGAAGATAGAACGGGGTGAAGATCATACTCATAATCTGAGCTGCCAATATGATATTTTTCTCTTTCATAACTCTAATATTTCATAACTCTAACGTATCTTTCCTTATTTCCTGAGTCGTGCAACCGGGATGCCGAACTGCTCTCTGTATTTGGCAACCGTGCGTCGTGCAATAGGAAAACCTTTCTCTTTGAGCGCCTTGGCAAGGGCTTCATCGCTTAGTGGTTTTTTCTTATCCTCCTTATTGATCAGCTCCTGCAGGGCCAGCTTGATTTTGCGGGTAGCCATCTCCTCTCCGTTTTCCGTTACATAGCTGTCGCCAAAGAAGAATTTGAGTGGGAATATTCCCCATTTGGTCTGTGCATATTTTACGTTGCTGACACGTGATATGGTACTGATGTCCAAACCTGTACGGTCTGCTATGTCTTTGAGAATCATCGGTTTCAGGTCGGCTTCGTCTCCATCCATGAAAAACTGGCGCTGAATGTCAATGATGGCTTTCATCGTGACGATGAGCGTGTGCCGACGTTGCTTGATAGCTTCGATAAATCCCTGAGCCTTGTCTACTTTTTCCTTGGCATAGAGCAGCGCCTCCTTGTCTTGGCGGCTCATTTTTTCCTTGTGCTTTTTGTAGGTGTCTATCATATCAGTAAATGATGGAGACACGGTGAGCTCGGGAACGTTTCCGCGGTTGAGGGTGAACGTGATAGAACCGTCATCATTGGTGTCGATGATAAAGTCGGGAGTGATTTGCTGCATGTTTCTGCCTTCCGTTTCGCCCATTGAAGCACCAGGTTTAGGATTCAGCTTTCTGATTTCCTCCTTCAGGGTTTCTACCTGGGTATCGTTTAATTCGAGTCCCGCCTTGATCTTATCCCAATGTTTCTTGGTGAATTCTTCGAAATAGTCGGTGAAAACTTCTTCCATCGTCTTGCGGAGAACGCCTCTTGGCAATCTCTTGACTTGCAGCAGGAGACATTCCTGAAGGCTTCTGCCACCAACACCTGCAGGGTCGAAGGTCTGGAGGATGTGGAGCACATGCTCAATCTCCTTCTCCGTTACGTCTATATTGTGATAGATGGCAAGCTCATCGCAGATGCTGTCTAGGTCTTTGCGTAGCAGACCGTCATCATCGAGCGAACCGATGAGGTATTCCATAATCTCCTTTTCCTTATCAGAGAGTATGTGCATATCCATCTGCTCCTTCAGCTTATCGTAGAAGGAGGTAGTATCGCCATACACCATTTCTTCATAGTCAGCATTGTCCTGATTGCTGTATCTATCTGTATTATAATCAGGCATCTGGTCGTCTCTTCCTATGCTTTCCAAAGCCTGGTCCAGTTCATCTTTTCTTTCTTCTTTTTCCGATTGAGCCTCGTAGGCAGCCTCTTCGTTGCTGTCGTCATTATAGTTTTCTGTATCAGTATCCATCGGAGTCTCTCCATCGTAGCTTTCGTTCAGCATATCGTCTGGATTCTCACTCTCCAATGCAGGATTATCGTCCAGTTCGGCATTTACGCTTTCCTCCAGTTCGGTGAGAGGCATTTCCAAGAGCTTCACCTGCAGTATCTGCTGTGCGGTGAGCTTTTGAAGCTGTTGCAGCTTTTGTGCCTGTGTCTGAATGAGTTTCTGAGCCATTTTTTTTCTTTTTTGAGTTAAGCTATAATTTGATAGTATATTACTTGTTCTTAAAATATTCTTTCAGTTCATTGGCAAACTGATACAGTTTATCCGGATTTCCATTACCGTATTTTTGCCAAATATCGCTGCATGGTTCCAGGAGTGGGCTTGCGGGTTCTTTCTCTCTGTTGAGATAAGGGTCGCAGAACCGGAATACGCTCATCACCTCTGCAATTATCTCCGGCGTTGTTTTGATAAACTTGGCGAGGTCTATAATCTCAGGGGTTTCTGGTACCATGGTGATGGGGGTAAGCTGGAAATAGAGATCAAGAATAATGATCAGCTTCACCGGAGTGAGTGAAGGTTCTGCTTCTAGCGGTTCCCAATCTTTCTCGAATGATTCTTTCAAAGCCACTCCTTCGAAGAAAGCTTGCGCATTGCCACATCCCCTCATCTTTCTGACGAGAGCTATATCGTGAGCCAGTTTGCGTGGATTATCGGCGTATTTATCCCATAATCGCTTGATGTGCGGAGCAACCATTCTCAGTTTGAACATCTGCTCATGCAGATATTCTGGTTGAATGTGGAGCTCCAGGCTCAAGTCAACCATTCCTTTCGAATAGAGAGGTTTTACGCCCATTGGCTTTTTCTGGTACAACTGTAACAGTAACAGCCAGTAATCTTCGTTCCACAAAGGATGTCTTGCCATATTCTCAATGCCTTTATTAATCTTTTGCAAAATTACGACTTTTCATTGGTAATACAAAATAAAATCGAAGATATTTTCAATAAAAATAAAGTGCGCAACCTCGAGAGTCCTCGAAATTGCGCACCATTAATGCTATATTCCCAATTTTTTCATAACTCAAGGAGGTTTGCTTTCACAAGTCCCCTCCGTTGTGTTGCCCGAAGCAGTCATTTTACTGCTCACAGGCTTCATCTTTTGTTATCCGATACGTTTTTCTTTTTTACCTTAAGTTACGCCTAACCTACTGAAAAACTATCCTGTCGTCCTTGAATAAACAATCTTTTTTCTTTACCTTAAAACTAATAACCTAAAAAAACTAAACAACTAACAATCTTAAACCTAAAAACCTAATAACCTAAACAAATTTTCTTTTGTCGTCCTTGAATAAACAATCTTTTTTTTACCTTTTAACTAATAACCTATAAACAACTAACAATCTTAACCTAAAAACCTAATAACCTTTTTGTCTTATTGACGATGCAAAGGTACGACGATTTTGCCAACCAGCCAAATCTTTTATGCGGAAAATGCTAAAAAAGCCCCCTTTTTTGATGTAAATCAACTATGTGTGTGCGTACACAAGTGTTATGAAACAGATATTTGACTTATATCAAGTATTATCGTACCTATCTTAAACTTTATCATAAAGGAAGGCATCTTCACTCATGTAGACGGCTATGGTCTTTAGCTTGATATAGTCTTCCGAGAGATAGATGAGTCCCTTGTTTCCCCATTTCTTACCCCATGAATTGCGGCAGACGTAATAGCGCTGCTTGCCTTCAACGAAAGAACCTATGATTTCCATCACGTGATCATCGGTAGTGCGGAGTTGTTCAAACTCCTTCTGACGTGACAATTGTGTTACAGGTCGCTCCGCTGGTCGAACATCTACATAGTTCTTCTTTGGTGTTTGGAAACCTGGTTCGCTGATGTCGCCTTCCCAGCAGACAGGGTGACCCTTTTCTACTGCTTTTTGGATGTGGAGCATCATCTCGTCAAGAGGGAGGTTGAGAAAGGCATCGTGCATTCTGTTGTCTGGAACCTCAAGTGCGAAGTATTCCCTGAAAGGATGATGGGAGAAACTGGTGAGCGATACGTATTCTTCCGGATAGCATACGCTGTGGGCAAACTCCTGTGGGGTGTATTCGGCACCTAGCATGTGGACAGCCTTGGCGGGCATGTATCCTATTTCTGCATCAAAGAGATTGTTTAAATCTTCCTTGAGTTTGTCGATACCCGTCTTTTGGGAGATGGCACTGTCGCATAGCTTCTGTACCTTTCGGCAGAGCACCTTATAGTTTACATGCTTGGGATCTTCGTAACTGTCGTATGGTTGGGCTCCATACTTATCTATATAATGTATAAGCATGGAAGCGGTGCCACGAAGGCTGATATCTTTCTTTCCCTGAGCAAAGTAATATTCCAGTGCCTGTTCCTGAAGCATCATGCGTGCCACGTAGGCAACGGACAGATTAACAGAGTCGCCCTTCATGATGTGCTCGCTTTCGATGGTTGCAAGCATGCCATACGCCCAGCAGAGTTCGCTTTCACCCTGATCTTTGATAGGGGTTGTATGGATCAGCTTGACTGATGCGGGCAGGTTGTCTATTTGATACTCTGACTGTTGATGACCAGAATCTCTCTTGTAGTTACAACTTGCAATCAGTACTATTGCTAAAAATGCTATAATAATTTTCTTCATACCTCTTTATATATAATATAGGTGTATAATCTTCTATGTTGATCTACTTATTTGGTATAAGTAATCTGGGCAGCAAAGATACAATTATTATTTGATTTAGAGTAAGCTAGAGCTTGATTTCTTGCGTTAAGATTTCATAATGCCACCTATAACATAAAATAAATCTTGAATAATTTTGTATTGTCTTTATTTTGGCGTAACTTTGCACCCACAAATAGAAAAATTGCATTCATGAATACAAAGATAAACGAATTTGAAGTAATGGCGCCAGTAGGATCTCGCGAATCCCTTGCTGCTGCCATTCAAGCTGGAGCCGACTCTGTTTATTTCGGAATCGGTAAGTTGAATATGCGTTCTCACTCTGCCAATCAGTTTACTATTGACGATTTGCGTGAGATTGCTGCTACCTGCAATGAGCATGGCATCAAGACTTATCTTACCGTTAATACGGTAATCTATGATGACGACATTGAGACGATGAAAGAAATCATTGATGCTGCCAAGGAGGCTGGTATTTCTGCAGTAATCGCCAGTGACGTGGCTGTGATGAGCTATTGTAATGAGGTAGGTGAGGAAGTTCATTTATCCACACAGTTAAACATCTCTAATACAGAGGCTTTGAAGTTTTATGCACGTTTCGCAGATGTATCTGTATTGGCACGTGAATTAAACATGGATCAGGTGAAGCACATCCATGAGCAGATTGAGAAGCAGAATATCTGCGGTCCGATGGGCAAGCAGATTCGTATCGAAATGTTCTGTCATGGTGCTTTGTGCATGGCGGTTTCCGGTAAGTGCTACATGAGTCTTGCCAATGCCAATCGTTCTGCCAACCGTGGTGAGTGTGTGCAAATCTGCCGTCGCAGTTATACCGTTACTGATAATGAGACCGGCAACCAGTTGGAAATCGACAACAAGTATGTGATGAGTCCTAAGGACCTGAAGACCATCCGCTTCATCGACCGCATGATGGATGCTGGTGTTCGCGTCTTCAAGATTGAGGGTCGTGCCCGTGGTCCAGAATATGTATATACTGTAGTGAAATGCTATAAGGAAGCGATAGCTGCAGTTCTTGACGGCACCTTTACAGAAGAGAAGAAGGATGCCTGGGACGAAAAACTTGCCACCGTATTCAACCGTGGTTTCTGGGATGGTTATTATCAGGGTCAGACTCTCGGTGAGTGGAATAAGCATTATGGTTCTGTGGCTACAGAGAAGAAGGTGCTTGTGGGTAAGGTGATGAAATATTTCTCTAAGTTGGGCGTGGCAGAGGTTGCCGTAGAGGCTTCAACCTTTGATAAGGGTGAGAAGCTTCTCATTACGGGTAACACTACCGGCGTGATGTATCTCAATGCCGATGAAATCCGTTACGACCTGAAGCCAGTGGAAACAGCGCAGCAGGGTTGGAGAGTTTCCGTTCCTGTGCCAGGCAAGGTACGCCCTAACGATAAGCTCTATAAGTTGATTACAGTAAACGAAATTAAAGAAATAAAATAATGGCAACAATTAATGATTTGCAGGATGAAGTAGTTGAGGAGTTCCAGGACTTTACCGACTGGATGGACAAGTATCAGATGCTCATTGATTTGGGCAATGAACTGGCTCCTCTCGAAGAGAAATATAAGAACGAGCAGAACCTTATCGACGGTTGTCAGAGTCGTGTTTGGTTGCAGTGTGACTATGTAGATGGTAAGCTCGTCTTTACTGCCGATAGTGATGCGCTTATCGTGAAGGGCATCATCGCTCTCCTGATTCGCGTGTTGAGCGGTCATACTCCAACAGAGATTATGGATGCTGATCTCTATTTCGTAGAGAAGATTGGTTTGAAGGATCATTTGAGTCCTACTCGCAGTAATGGTCTTCTGGCGATGATTAAGCAGATACGTATGTACGCCTTGGCTTACAAAACAAAAGAAGCAGAAGGCAATGCGTAAATTAAGAACGATAGAGATGAATCGCCTCACCCTGGAGGAATTCAAGGAAGCTGAAAAACTTCCTTTGGTTGTTGTTCTCGATGATGTGCGATCCTTATATAATGTAGGAAGTGTCTTTCGCTCTTGCGATGCCTTCAGAGTTGAGGCGGTGTATCTTTGTGGTATTACCGCTACTCCTCCTAATGCCGAAATCCATAAGACGGCTCTGGGAGGCGAAGACAGTGTGGATTGGGAATACTTCAAGACTACAGAAGAAGCTGTAGAGAAGTTGAAGCAAAAAGGCTACTTTGTATATAGTATTGAGCAGGTAGAAGGTTCTACCAAGCTTCAGAACTTGCCGGAAGCCCACACTGAAGAAGAGAAGGGTTATGCTGTTATTTTTGGAAATGAAGTAAAAGGCGTAAAGCAGAACATCGTAGATATGAGTGATGGCTGCCTGGAAATTCCTCAGTTTGGTACAAAGCATTCCCTGAATGTCAGCGTTACTGCTGGCATTGTTGTCTGGGAGTTTGCCAAACTCATTATTATCCATTAAAAAAGAGTACACGTTTTTTAAAAAGGTTCTTCCGTTAAAGCTATACGTCTTACATGGTAAGCGTCTTCGCATTTAACGGAAGAACCTAGTAAAAGACTTCTATATATACGATAGAAGTTGTTGGAAAAGACAGTAGAAATTGTTGGGAAATATAGTATCTAAGACCGCACATCAGCTGTTGTGCGCTTGCACATCACCTGATGTGCGCTTGCATAACAGCTGTTGTGCGGGCGTCTTTCGGCTGATGTGCGGTTTGTGATAGTTATTTTATAGAGACATTATTTTGTAGTTTCTTTATTTTTTCGTACTTTTGCAAAAAAAGAGAGGAATGAAAGAAAAGGTCATATATTTGTTGTTAATCCTCCTGATTCTTGCATCTTGTGCAGGAAAAAGGAAGTATGATGATTTGATGCAACGGGCAGATAGCATCATGAATGTTAATGACGACTCAGCAACGGTTGCCTTCCGGATGCTTGATGGAATAAAGCCCCAGCTACCAGAGTTTTCCCAATCGCAAAAAATGCGCTATGAGTTGTTGCGTCATAAGGCGATGAACAAGGCTTGCATCACGTTCACATCTGATAGCGTGATGAAGGAAGTGGTGGATTATTATGACCATCATGGTTCGGCTAACGAGCGTATGCTTGCCAACTATGTCTTGGGCTGCGTGTACAGGGATATGCATGAGGCACCAATGGCATTGGAGTATTATAATAAAGCGACGGAGCAAGCCGATACCACTGCCGCAGATTGTGACTATGGCACGCTTTATAGAGTATACAGCCAGATGGGTTTTCTTTTTAGTAAGCAATATTTACCTTATGAGCCCACTTTAAAAAGGGGCATATTTTGAATCCAGCATGACCAGTGTGGTCATTCTGAGTGAAACATAGCAATC
>ERZ780198.2893-NODE-2893-length-12417-cov-6.618104_pt1 | contig 12417 bp, 10 predicted proteins | sample MGYA00510979_ERZ780198 | MGnify/ENA primary metagenome ERZ780198 (study PRJEB29588, sample SAMEA2158039) | human gut metagenome | biome: human gut; feature: human-associated habitat; material: faeces | place: Denmark | collected 2008/2010 ...
CAGAAAGTGGAAATATTGGTAGGCGCAGGCGTATCTGCTGCCAACATCCCCGCCCTTGCCGCCCAGACTGGTGCCCGGGCGTTCCACCTTTCCGGCAAGCAGGTGCTGGACAGCCGCATGACCTTCCGGCGGGAAGGCGTGCCCATGGGGCTGCCGGGCTTTTCGGAGTTCGAGATCTGGCAGACCAGCGAGGAGAATATCCGCGCCGCCCGCACCGCACTGGATGCGCTGTAACGGGCAAATAGAATTTTTATACCCTTCCCGGTGTAATTGAGAAAGTATCGGTCTGCCCGCAGTGCTTCTGTTTTCCATCACGACTCTCTTCCGTGAAAATACAAAATCGGGCAGCCCGCAGGCTGCCCGATTTTGCTCTATTCAAATGAGTTTTCCGCTGAATATGTCCAAAGCAAAGCGAAGGGCATTCCAAATCGTCCCACCTTAGTGCAGGGTGGCAAACCGGGCTGCGCCGCGGGTGCACAGCCAGCGGTGCAGCAGTAAATCCAGCCCCAGCAGCACAGCCAGACAAACAGTCTGTGCGGCCAACGGCGGCACAGCGTAGTCCAGTAAGATCAGGGGCAAAAACAGCACCCCGCCCGCCAAAAGCCACCCGCCGAACATGGCAAGCATACTGGCCGCGCTCCGCTTGACCACGGCGGCTTCACTGACCCAATGGAGGTTGGGCAGGCACAGTCCCAAGGCAAGGCCCATTTGCGCCGTCAGCCACACAAAGGCTGCCAGCACAGCCAGCACCGGCAGCCCCTGTCCTGCCGGAATGCGCAGCGCCGCCATGGCACACCCGGCGCACAGCCACACAGCAGGCAGCGTGAGCAGCAATTGCAGCTCCACCTTTGCCCGCAGCACCTGCTGCGGAGTCACCGGCAGGCTTTGCAGCAGCCAGAGGGTGCCACCCTCCAGCGACACCGAGGGCGCTGTGATAAAGTTCATGGCGGCTATGGCGCACACCATCCCGCACACCAGCATGGGCAGGCTCTCCGGCAGGTAAGCAGCAGTAAAGGCGCGCAGGTCTGCGGCCTTCCACAGCGCTGCTGCGCCCAGCACCGGCAGCAGCAGACTGCTCAGTGCACAGTTGAGCAGCCACATGGGGCAAGCGCCCAGATGCAGCAGTTCCCGCCGCAGCAATGCCCGGCGCGGGGGCTGCTTTTTTTGTGTCTTTGCGCGGTATACCGCTTTAGCTCTGCCGGGTTCAAGGGTCAGCAGCCGCAGATACGGCTTTGCCAGCGCCTTGCCGCAAAGCGCCATACAGGCCGCAGCCAGCGCCAGCACCAGCAGTAACGCCGGAGCACTGCCCACTGCTGCTAGACCCAGCAGACGCAGCGGTGCAGCGGCACGGCTTGCCGATGCGCCCGCCTGCACGGCATCCAGCGCAAGGGCATCTACCGCGTTGCCCACCCATTGGAACACTGCATAGTAGACCGCCAGAAACAGCAGCGTACCGACCACGGTGACAAGGCTTTTGTGCCGGGCGCGGCGGTTGAGCAGCGCCACCGCCCAGCCCAGCAGAACGGCCAGCACCATGGAAACTCCCGCCAGCGCCAGTGCCACCGGCAGCGCTGCCAGCAGGGCTCCGCCGGGACAGGGTGCTGCCAGTGCATAGCAGACCACCGAGGGCACCCATGCCAGCAGCAGATAAATCAGCCCGGTCAGGTACACCCCGCCGCAGCGCACCGCAAAAATAGCGCCCGGCGGGATGGGCAGTGCCAGCAGCTGCTGGTTATCCCGGCAGCGGAACAAATGCCCGTAGCTGGTAAACGCACTTGCCAGCACACTGACCGTCAGCGCCGAAAGCTCCATCAGCACAAAATAGAGCCATGCGAGGCCCTGCGGCACCAGCATTACTGCCAGCGGCAGCGCCATTGAGCCAAAGCTGAGCATCACCAGCAGCATCAGCACCGCAAACAGCAATGCGTAGCCAAGCGTCCCTGCCCGGGAGCGCCGCTTGCCCGTTTTGCTGCTGCGTACAAAGGCCGCACCCAGTTCCAGAAGCTGTTTTTTGAACAATGCACGGATCATAGCGCTTCCCCCGTATCCTCCAGCTCCAGAAACACCTCTTCCAGCGTGTCGTCGCCGCGCACCTGCTCCATGGCACCCTCGCGCACCAGCTGGCCTTTGCGCAGAATGGCCACCCGGTCGCAGAGCTTTTCGGCCACTTCCAGCACATGGGTGGAGAAAAAGATCGCCCCGCCCTGCGCGCAGAATGCCTTCATCTGGGTCTTGAGTTGATGGGAGGCCAGCGGGTCCAGCCCGACAAAAGGCTCGTCCATTAAAATCAGCTTTGGCTCGTGCAGCAGCGCCGCAATGATGGCAAGCTTTTGCTTCATGCCGTGGGAGTACGCCCCGATGGACTGCGCAAGTTCCTGCGTCAGGCCAAAGGCATCGCCGTACTGCCGGATACGCTGCACCCGCTGTGCGGCGCTTACGCCAAAGATATCCGCAATAAAATCAAGGTATTGGATGCCGGTCATATACTCGTACAGCTGCGGGTCATCCGGCAGGTAGGCTAAGCGCCGCTTGCATTCCAGCGGGTCATCCCGCACTGAAATGCCGTCCACGTAAATTTCTCCGGCATCGAATTGCTGGATGCCGCAACAGCATTTTAAGGTAGTGGTCTTGCCCGCGCCGTTGTGGCCAATAAAGGCGCACAGCTCCCCCGGGCGGATATGCAGGCAAAGGTCCTGCACGGCGGGTTTGTCGCCGTAGGTTTTGGTCAGATGTTCTATCTTTAACATGAGCTGCCTCCTTGCTTTCAGTTTTGAGCCAAGTATACACCTTCCGGCGGGGGGAAGGTCAAGCATTTCTCCGGTTTTTCTTGCGTTTTGTAAGGGGCTGTGCTATACTTTTTGTCGAACTGAACAGAAAACAACAGGTGCGTTCCGTCACTTTGCCCCATCGGGCGGCGGCAGGAACGTTAAAAGGGAAGCGGGTGCAAATCCCGCACGATCTCGTCACTGTGATAAGGGAGTCCACTGTCAGGGTGCTTTTGCACCGGTCACTGAGCCATCCGGCTTGGGAAGGCGGCGGCGGGCGTTGAGCTTTGAGTCAGGAAACCTGCCTGCTGTTGGTACCGGGGCTTTGCCGCCCCAGATCACGAGGAATTGGTTGTACCAAAAAGCCTGTAAGATACGGGGTCTTTTTGCTTTGCCATTTCGCAAGCGGAAGGCCCCGTTTTTTGCCGATTCTCTTTCCTGTACCCTTCTGTTCAGCGCCGTATTTTATCCACATCAGGAAAGGAAAACACAATGAGAAAACGCAACATCCGCAAAACGGCGGCCGTTCTGACCGCTCTGGCTCTGTGCGCCGGTGTACTGACCGGCTGCGGCGGGGCTGCCTCCAGCACGGCTTCCTCTGTTGCTGCCAGTTCTGCTGCCAGCAGCGAGGCTTCCGGCGCAGACGCTGACGCACTGGCCGCGCAGAATGTGGCAGACCTGATCGATGCCATCTATGTGCAGCAGCGCACCGACGACACCGATGCCCAGTGCGAAGCCGCAAAGGCTGCATGGGACGCTTTGACCGATGCCCAGAAGGAGCTGGTGGAGGGCGAGAACGCCGACCCCGACTACTTTGGCCGCGACACCGGCGATGCTTCCAAGGACGATGCCCGCAACGCCGATGAGATCGGTGAGAACGAGCTGCTGGTGGTGTCCTTCGGCACCTCCTTCAACGACAGCCGCGCTGCCGACATCAAGGGCATTGAGGATGCCCTGCAGGCTGCCTACCCCGACTGGAGCGTGCGCCGCGCCTTTACCGCACAGATCATCATCAACCATGTGCAGGCACGCGATGGTGAGAAGATCGACAACATGCAGCAGGCGCTGGACCGCGCTGTGGCAAACGGCGTGAAGAACCTGATCGTGCAGCCCACTCATTTGATGCACGGTGCCGAGTATGACGAGATGACCGAGATGCTGGACCAGTACCGCGACAAGTTTGAGAGCATCTCTGTGGCCGAGCCCCTGCTGGGCGAGGTGGGCGCAGATGCTTCCGTCATCAATGCGGATAAGGAAGCTGTTGCCAAGGCCGTTACCGCTGCCGCTGTGAAGGAAGCCGGTTACGACAGCGCCGCCGCTGCCGCTGCCGATAAAACCGCTTTCGTCTTTATGGGTCACGGCACCTCCCACACCGCTAAGGTGAGTTACAGTCAGATGCAGACCACCATGCAGACCTTGGGCTACGACAATGTGTTCATCGGCACGGTGGAGGGCGAGCCTGAGGAGACCTCCTGCGAGGCCATCATCGAGGCTGTGAAGGCTGCCGGTTACACCAAGGTCATCCTGCGCCCGCTGATGGTGGTGGCAGGCGACCACGCCAACAACGATATGGCCGGTGAGGACGCCGACAGCTGGCTGAGCCAGTTTACCGCCGCAGGCTGCTTTGAGAATGTGGACTGCCAGATCTCCGGTCTGGGCCGCATTGCGGATATCCAGCAGCTGTACATTGCACATACCAAGGCCGCTATGGATCTTCTGAACGGCTAATGGATTCAGAAGCCCTCTCCGGCGCTGTCCTGCACACGGAGAGGGCTTCTTTTATGGGCGCGTTCCCCGCGCGAGGAGAACATGCCCCTACCCCGGAAAGCCAAATTCCGGGTCAAAATTTATGATACTGAGGTATTTATTTTATGCGCTGCAAACAGTTTATTACCGTTTCTCTGGCCGGCGTGGTGCTGGCTGCTTCTCTGGCAGGCTGCAGCGGGACTGCTGCTCCCGCTTCTTCCGCTGCCGCAAGCTCTGAGGTCGTTTCCTCCGTGGCAGTTTCCTCTGCTGTGGCCGAAACCGCCCTGCCGGACGGCGTGTATACCGCTGATTTCGAGACCGACAGCAGTATGTTCCACACCAGCGAAGCCTGCAACGGCAAGGGTACCCTGACTGTGGAAAACGGCGTGATGACCTTCCATGTCAGTCTGGCCTCCAAAAAGATCGTGAACCTCTACCCCGGTCTTGCCGCCGACGCCGAAGCCAACAAGACCGCATGGCTCATCCCCACCGTGGACACCGTTACCTATGCAGATGGCACCACCGAAGAAGTGTACGGCTACGACATCCCGGTAGAAGCACTGGACACCGACTTCCAGCTGGCTTTGCTTGGCACCAAAGGCAAGTGGTACGACCACACCGTCAGCGTGCGCAACGCCGAGCCTAAGACCGAACAGGCCGCCGAGACCCCCGCAGACGGCGCATACACCGCTGCCGTGGTGCTGGAGGGCGGCTCCGGCCGCGCCACCGTGGAAAGCCCCGCTGCCCTGACCGTGGCAGATGGCAAGATGACCGCTACCATCGTGTGGAGCAGCCCCAACTATGACTACATGATCGTGGATGGTGAGAAGTATCTACCCACCAACACCGAGGGCAACTCTACCTTTGAGATTCCCGTAGCTGCTCTGGGCACCCCGCTGACTGTTACCGCCGACACTGTTGCCATGAGCAAGCCCCACGAGATCGAATACACCCTGACCTTTACCTTGGAGTAACCTTCCATGAAGCTGACCCGCGCACAATTTTTAAAGGCTCTGCCCGCCGCCGCGCTGGCACTTGCCGGCTGCACTGCCGCGCCCACCGCACCTGCCGATACGGACGAGCTGGTTTTTGACCACGCCTACCCGCTGGACTATGCTACCCAGTTTACTGCCGACTGCTACGCGGACGGCTCTACCCTGCTGACCATCCCGGACGCACAGGCAAAGTTCCTTATCCGGCCGGAGGGCGCTGCCACCCTGCGCACCGTACCCGAAGGAGTGACCGTTTTACAGCAGCCAGTGCAGAATATCTATCTGGTGTCCACCTCTGCCATGGACTTGTTCCTTCATCTGGACGCGCTGGACAGCATTGCCCTTTCCGGCACCCGCGCCGAGGGCTGGTATCTGGACGAGGCAAAGCAGGCCATGCAGGCCGGGCGCATCGCCTACGCGGGCAAGTACAGCGCCCCGGACTACGAACGCATCCTGACCGCAGAATGCGGCCTTGCGGTGGAAAACACCATGATCTACCACACCCCGGAGGTGAAGGAGCAGCTGGAACGGTTCGGCATTCCGGTGCTGGTAGAGCGTTCCAGCTACGAGAGCAGCCCGCTGGCACGGATGGAATGGATCAAGCTGTATGGCATCTTGCTGGGCAAAGAAACCCTTGCCGAGGAGGTTTTCGCCCGGCAGGCGCAGCGCATTGCACCGCTGCTGGAGCAGCCCTCCACCGGCAAACGCTGCGCGTTTTTCTCCATTACATCCAGCGGCCTTGCCACTGTGCGCAAAAGCGGAGACTATGTGGCACAGATGATCGGCATGGCCGGTGGCGAATACGTTTTTACAGCCCTTACCGACAGCGGCAACAGCCTTTCTACCATGAATATCCCATTGGAGGATCTTTACGCCGGGGTCAAGGATGCCGATGTGCTTATTTATAACGGCACCATCGAGGGTACCATCTCCACCAAGGAGGAGTTGCTTGCCCGCTGTGCGCTGCTGGCAGAGTGCAAGGCGGTGCAAAGCGGTGATATCTGGTGCACCACGCCCAGCTTTTTCCAGCAGAGCATGGCGCTGGCAGATTTTATGCTGGATCTCCATGCCGTTTTTACCGGGGAAACTGCCGACCCCGACACCCTGCATTTTTTGACTAAGATCACCTGAGGAGCCGCTTATGACCAGCCGCAAACGCCTTGTTTTTTCCTATTGCTGCCTTGCCCTGCTGCTGGCGGTGCTGTTTGCTGTGAGCCTGTTCTGGGGCAGCGTTGCGCTTACCCCGCAGGTCGTGCTTGCAGCCTTGACCGGACGCGGACAGGACGCGCTGAGCGTAGGCATTATTACCCAACTGCGCCTGCCCCGCGCGGTGATGGCCGCGTTACTGGGCGCTGCGCTCTCGGCGGCGGGTTATCTGTTGCAGACCTTTTTTGCAAACCCCATTGCCGGCCCCTTTGTGATGGGTATTTCCAGCGGGGCTAAGCTGGCGGTGGCGCTGGTGATGGTGCTGTTTTTGAACTACGGCCTGCTGACAAGCTCTGCCGTGCTCATCCTTGCAGCCTTTGCGGGTGCTATGGCGGCTATGGCCTTTGTGCTGGCTGCTGCCCGCCGGGTGCAGCGCATGAGCATCCTTGTAATATGCGGCGTGATGATCGGTTACATCTGCTCTGCCATCACCGAGTTTGTGGTGGCTTTTGCGCAGGACAGCAGCATCGTCAATCTGCACAACTGGTCGCAGGGCAGCTTTTCCGGCATGACGTGGAGCAATGTGCGCACGGCGGCGCTGGTGGTGCTGCCCGCTCTGGTAGCGGCTTTCTGCCTTGCAAAGCCCATGGCCGCTTACCAGATGGGTGAAGCCTACGCCCGGAGCGTGGGCGTGGATGTGCGGCGGTTCTCCCGGCTTTTGGTGCTGCTTTCCAGCCTGCTGGCCGCCTGCGTTACCGCCTTTGCGGGGCCGATCTCCTTTGTGGGTATCGCCGTGCCGCACCTTGTCAAGCAGCTGCTGGGCAGCGCCCGCCCGCTGTATGTGCTGCCGGGTTGCTGTCTGGGCGGGGCGGCGTTCTGCCTGCTGTGTGATTTAATTGCCCGCAGCCTGTTTGCGCCCATGGAGCTTTCCATCAGCGCGGTCACCGCTGTATTCGGTGCACCGGTGGTCATTGGGCTGCTGCTGCGCCGCAACCGGGAGGATGTGCGATGAAAAACTCCGTTGAAACCAAAGCCCTTGCCATCGGCTACGGCAAAGCTGCCCTTGCACGGGATATCGCGCTGGGCGCTGCCAAGGGGCAGGTGCTGGCGCTCATCGGCCCGAATGGCGCGGGCAAATCCACCCTGCTCAAAACCTTGGCCGGGCAGCTAGCCCCTTTAGGCGGCGCAGTGCTGCTGGACGGACAGGAGCTTGCCCGCATTCCCGGCAACACCCGGGCGCAAAAGCTGGCGCTGATGCTGCCCCACACTCGCCGCACGGAATTGACCACCTGTTTTGAGTTTGCGGCGGCTGGGCGCATCCCTTACACCGGGCGGTTGGGCATCCTTTCTGCCGAGGACAAAAAACAGGTGCAGAATGCGCTGGAACTGGTGGGCGCGGCACATCTGGCCGACCGGGACTTCAACTGCGTCAGCGATGGGCAGCGGCAGCGCATTTTACTGGCGCGGGCAGTCTGTCAGCAGCCGCAGGTGCTTCTGCTGGACGAGCCCACGTCATTTTTAGATGTAAAAGGCAAGATAGAGCTGCTGACCATTCTACAAAAACTGGCGCATACGCAACAGCTTGCGGTCATTGTCACCCTGCACGAGCTGGACATGGCGCAGAAGATCGCGGACGCGGTGGTCTGCGTTTCGCCGCATGGCGTCTCTGCCCCCATGCCACCGGCACAGGCCTTTGCCCGGGAAAATATCAAAGCGCTCTACGGCCTGACGGAAGCACAGTACAGCGCTGTTTTTGACCCATCAAAGCCGAAAAAGCCTCAATTTGAGCACTATGTGCGCAGCGGGCAGAAGCTGCTGCGCTGCGGCTACACCACCGGCACCTGTGCGGCGCTGGCCGCTGCCGGGGCTGCCCGGCTGCTGCTGACTGACATAGCACCGGAAACTGTCGCTCTGCGTACGCCGAAGGGCATCGTGGTGGAGGTTGCCCCCCTGTTCTGCCGCACCGTTGCCGAGGGCGCGGAATGCGCCATTGAAAAGGACGGCGGCGACGACGTGGATGTGACCACCGGCCTGCCGGTGATCGCCACAGTGGAGCTGCTGCCGGGCTGCACGGACATCCGCATCGACGGCGGCAGAGGTGTGGGCCGGGTGACAAAACCCGGCCTCGACCAACCCGTTGGTGCCGCCGCCATCAACCATGTGCCCCGGCAGATGATCACCGAGGCGCTGTGCCGGGAGGCGGAAACAGCCTGTTACCCCGGCGGTTTTGCCGTGACTATCTCCATCCCCGGCGGCGAGGAGGTGGCCCGGCGCACCTTCAACCCGCATATCGGGGTGGAGGGCGGGCTGTCGGTGCTGGGCACCAGCGGCATTGTAGAACCCATGAGCCAGCAAGCCATTCTGGACACCATCCAGCTGGAGATGAATCAGGCGGCACTGCGGGCAAAAAGCCACCGGCGGCTCATCCTTGCCCCGGGCAACTACGGGCTGGACTATCTGCACGAAACGTATCCGCAGTTTGCCGCTATCCCGGTGGTCAAAACGTCCAACTTTATCGGAGATACGCTGGATATGGCAGCAGCGGCACGCTTTGAACAGGTGCTGCTGGTGGGGCATATCGGCAAGCTGTGCAAGCTGGCGGGCGGCATTATGAACACCCACTCCCACACGGCAGATTGCCGCACGGAGTTGTTCTGCACCCACGCCGCCCTGTGCGGTGCTGATCGGGAAGTGTGCACCGCGCTGTACAATGCCGCCACCACGGATGCCTGTCTGGAGATTCTGGATACAGCCGGACTGCGGAAACCGGTGCTGCAAAGCCTGCTTGCCGCCATCCAGCTGCATCTTGACCGCCGCGCGGGCGGGGCGTTCCGGGTGGGTGCGGTGTTGTTTTCAAATCAGCACGGCCCGTTGGGACAGACCGAAACTGCCGCCCGCCTGCTGAACGAATGGAAGGAGTAACGCACATGGTACATTTTGTGGGCGCCGGGCCCGGCGCACCGGATCTGATCACCCAGCGCGGTGCAGCATTTTTACAGGCTGCTGACTGCATTATTTATGCAGGTAGTCTTGTCAACCCTGCGTTGCTGGGGCTGGCAAAGCCGGGATGTGCTATCTATAACAGCGCCGAGATGACGCTGGAGCAGGTACTGGACGTGATGCATCGGATGGAAAACGCAGGCAAAACCACCGTGCGTCTGCACACCGGCGACCCCTGCCTGTACGGTGCCATCCGGGAGCAGATGGATGCACTTGACGCAGACGGCATTTGTTACGATGATACCCCCGGCGTTTCCAGCTTTTGCGGTGCTGCCGCTGCGCTGAACGCCGAGTATACCTTACCCACGGTCAGCCAGACGGTCATTATCACCCGCATGGAAGGGCGTACCCCTGTGCCGGAGCGGGAAAGGCTGGCAAGCCTTGCCGCACATGGCGCGACCATGGTGATTTTTCTGTCCATCGGGCTGATCGATAAGGTGCAGACGGCGCTTTTGCAGGGTGCGTACACACCGGATACCCCCGCTGCCGTAGTGTACAAGGCCAGCTGGCCGGAAGAAAAAATCGTGCGGTGCACAGTTGGTTCTTTGGCTGAGTGCACCCGTGCAGCGGGCATTACCAAAACAGCGCTTATCGTGGTAGGAGATTTTCTCGGCACGCAGTACGAGCGCAGCAAACTGTACGACCCCGCCTTTACCACCGAGTTCCGCAAGGGAGACCCGGTATGACCCGCGCCTACCTTGCCTTTACGGAGACCGGCCTTGCGCTGGCAAAACGCCTTGCCGTCAGCCTGCCCGGCAGCGTTGCCCGGTGCGGACAGAACGGTATATCGCTGGCAGAATGGACAGGCGCACAGTTTGTGCAGTCGGATGCGCTGATATTTGTAGGGGCTGCGGGCATTGCGGTGCGCGCTATCGCGCCCCACTGCAGGAGTAAGACCGCCGACCCGGCTGTGGTAGTGGTGGACGAATGCGGGCGCTTTGCCGTGCCCATTTTGTCCGGGCATCTGGGCGGTGCAAACGATCTTGCGCGGGCCATTGCCGCTGTATGCGGAGCCGTGCCGGTGATCACCACCGCCACCGATGCCCACGGCATTTTTGCGGTGGACGAGTGGGCAAAGCACCAAAACTGCATGGTACTGGAGCCGGAACGCATCAAGCTGGTCAGCGGCAAATTACTGGCCGGGCAGCCGGTATATTACCAGACTGATTTCCCGGTAGCAGGCACTGTGCCCGCAGGGTTATTCCCCACTGATACCCCGGAAAAAGCCGACTTTGCACTCACCCTTTGCCCCACCGGGGAAGCACTGCATCTTGTGCCGCGTATCGGGGTGCTGGGTATCGGCTGCAAGCGGGGCACAAGCGCTGACACGCTGGAAGCTGCTTTTGCCGCTTTCTGCGCCCGGCACGGCTTTGCTGCGCAGGCAGTTACCGCCGCTGCAAGCATCGACCTGAAACAAAATGAGCCGGGCTTGCTGGCCTTTTGTCTGGCGCACAGCTGGCCGGCGCGGTTTTACTCTGCCGCGCAGCTGCGCAGCACACCCGGGCAGTTCACCCCCTCCTCTTTTGTACAGAGCGTGACCGGGGTGGATAACGTCTGCGAGCGGGCGGCAGTGCTGGACGCAGACGGCAACTTATTTTACCCGAAATTTGCCTGCAACGGCGTGACCTTTGCACTGGCTTGCAGGCCCTTTGCCCCGGACTGGAGGTGGCAGAATGCTTGACGTGATGGATATTGACCGTCCCGAGAAGATAGTCTATGTCGTGGGGCTTGGCCCCGGCGATCCTTTTTATATGACCCAGCAGGCTGCAAACACGCTGGAAAGCGTTGACGCGATTTGTGGATACAAGGTCTATCTTGACCTCATCCGCAATGAATTTCCCTGCGAGGAATACTATGCCACCGGCATGACGCAGGAGCTTGACCGCTGCCGCTGGGCACTGGAAAAGGCACGCACCGGCAAGCGGGTGGCGCTGGTCTGCTCCGGCGATGCCGGGGTGTACGGCATGGCAAGCCCCCTGCTGGAACTTGCCCCGGACTACCCGGATGTTGCCGTGGAAGTTGTGCCCGGGCTGACCGCTGCCCTCAGCGGCGGGGCAGTGCTGGGCGCACCGCTGGCGCACGATTTCTGCGTCATTTCCCTTTCCGATCGGCTGACCCCGTGGGAAATCATTGAGAAGCGGCTGGCCTGCGCCGCTATGGGGGATTTCTGCGTTGCGCTGTATAATCCCTCCTCCAAGGGCAGACCGGACTATCTGGCAAAGGCGGTGCGCATTCTGCTGAAAAACGGCAAAAGCGCCGATCCCGTCTGCGGCATCTCCGGCTGTACATCTCATTCAACAGCATCACCGTCACGAAATCCTCCAGCCAGTTCCGCCCGTTGACCTCCTGCATCATCAAATCATCCTGATACGCGCTCTTATCCAACCGCTCGTAAATGCTGCGGCTTACGCGCCGGATCATCAGCTGATCCGGATATTCGTCAAACATGAAGCTGCCCTCGTACTCCTGCATATCGCAGGCCTTCTCTACCAACGGCTGAATACGTCTTGCAAGCATTGGATACAGCTCCCGAAAGCGTCTCTGATCGCGCGTTTTCTCATCTTCCCATGGCAGAAAAGGGTAAAACGGATATGCCTGATACATTCCGAAACCGGATTGCAGTTCGTCGTCATATTTCATGGGGATATCCTTTTTGTAGTAGTATATGAAAAAAACCGGGTCTTCGTGCGTCCGCTCCAGGCGGACACCGAAGACCCGGTTTTCTTGTATCTAATCTATCCGATTATCCCTTTACATCCAGACGGAGC
>ERZ780198.2894-NODE-2894-length-12415-cov-15.350243_pt1 | contig 12415 bp, 8 predicted proteins | sample MGYA00510979_ERZ780198 | MGnify/ENA primary metagenome ERZ780198 (study PRJEB29588, sample SAMEA2158039) | human gut metagenome | biome: human gut; feature: human-associated habitat; material: faeces | place: Denmark | collected 2008/2010 ...
TAGCATTTTGTCCTTGGAGAGGGACTTTAATAACTACTACTTTATAATACGAGGAGGTTTATACATTATGAACGGTAAAAAAATCTTGTTTGGTCTAGCCTATGACGGGCTGCTTTTGTTTTTGATGAGGGGCGCCTATTAAGCACATTTGCAGGTTCGGCAAACATCCCCATCGGGAGTTGTGCCCTTGATCAAGTTCGTAGATATGTTCTCCGGCATCGGTGGTTTCCGCGAAGGTCTGACCCGTGCCGGAGGCTTTACATGCGTAGGGCACTGCGAAATCGACAAATACGCCAACCGCAGTTACAATGCCCTGTTTGACACGAAGGGAGAGTGGTTCGTAGAAGATGCAAGAAAAGCAGACCCAGAAACAATGCCCGACTTCCAGCTTCTTTGCGGAGGTTTTCCGTGTCAGGCGTTCAGCACAGCCGGATCTCGCAAAGGATTCGGAGATCCGAGAGGAACTCTCTTCTTTGAACTGGCCCGTTTGGCTGAAGCCCGGAAGCCTGAATATCTGCTGTTTGAGAATGTACCCGGACTGCTTAACCATGACGGTGGCCGGACGTTTGCAACGATCCTCAATACGCTGGACAGACTGGGGTATGCTGTCGAATGGCAATGTCTTAACAGCAAAGATTTCGGCGTTCCCCAGTCAAGAAACCGCGTGTACATTATCGGATATCTTGATGAGCGATGTAGAGGAAAAGTATTTCCTTTCACCGAAACAGCAGGAAGTTCTCTTATTCAAACCCACGGAGGGCATCAAGGAGAGCGCGTCTACTCCCCCGAAGGACTAAGCTGCACATTGGCGGCCAATCCGGGCGGCTTCGGTGGCAAAACCGGGCTGTATGAGGTGGGAGTGCCGATCAAGTGCGCCACCAAGACCGGCTACCAGATGGCACAGGTCGGTGACAGCATCGATCTGAGCTACGCCACAGTCAACAGTCGGCGCGGACGGGTTGGTAAAGAGATTGCGCATACACTTACAACGGGCTGCCGACAAGGTACTGTTGAAGTTCGCTCGGTCAAAAATCCCATCAAGTCCGACCTCGCCCGCAACACCGAACGCACCGTTAAGCCTTGCGCACCCATGCATACACTTACCACAAAAGACCGTCACGGTGTTCTGTACGAGGGTCGCATCCGCCGCCTGACACCGCGCGAATGTCTGCGGCTGCAGGGTTGGGCAGATGACCGCATCGACACGGTGCTTGCCATTCAAAGCGATAACCAAGCCTACAAGCAGGCAGGCAACGGCGTGACAGTCCATGTGGTGGAAGCCATCGGGCGGAGAATTGCAGCCATGGACGCAGAACTGCGGGGTGAGGCGCTTGCCCCTTGATTTCAAAGACCAGTATTTTGGCTGTGAAATCGAACTGACCGGGATAAACCGCGCCACGGCAGCCCAAACGCTGGCCGACTTATTTGGCACCCGCGCCGAGCATTCCGGCGGTGGCTACGATGCCTACAGGGTCAAAGATTTGGACGGTAAAGAGTGGAAAGTCGTTCGGGACAGCAGTATCCATCCCGAATGCCGCAGGCGGTCTGTTCTTATTGGGGAGACCTACAAGGTCGAACTGAACTCTCCGAAACTCGAATACGGCGAGATGGAAAAGCTGCAGGAGGTTGTCCGTTCCTTACGCCGCGCAGGGGGCATCGTAAACGACAGCTGCGGAATGCACGTCCATGTGGATGCAAGCAAACATACCCCGCAGAGCCTCAAAAATGTGCTGTCCATCATGTATTCCAAAGAGGATATTTTGTTTGCAGCACTCAAAGTCAACCCTGCCCGCATCGACAGCTACTGTCAGGCGGTGGATGAGCCGATTCTGGAAGAAATCCGCAAGCTGCCCAGCGGTGCGAGTATGGATCAACTGAAGGACCGCTGGTATCAAGGGAGGGATGGGAGTGATTATCACTACCATTCGTCACGGTACAGGGCTTGTTATGGCAAGAAAGCGATTATGTATCCCCCGTCCCAAACTTTAATTGTACAGCGACAAAAATTATAAAAACAGTCTGTTTTTCTCTACATAATAACTATATAATTTGAGTATTCCAGATATGATGGAGGTTGTTATTGTGGATGATGGAAATCGACTGACCGTGTATGAACTTGTGGAAAGAGTTATCCCTTGCATCATTGCAAAGCACTATAGCGAAAACTATATTCAAGGCTTTCGTTCGACGTTTAGGAACCTGTTAGCGTACTGCAGTAAAAATGAAAAGAAATATTTTACAGCGGAATTGGCTCAGCAGTTCATGCTGGATTGCTACGGTGTGCAGCCGGGAACAGTAGAACGGCGATGCTCACGAGTTCACCGTGCAATGGATTTGTTGTCAGACTACCAACATTTCAACGCGGTTATGCTTCGGCGGAGGTTGAATCGAGAGTTCCCTGCAGGATTGCAAGAAGGTGCGGTCAACTACTTGCAAAAGCTATCTCTCCACGGACGCAGGGAGAATACGCTGCGCAGCCACAGAAATGTTCTTCTTCGCTTTACAGATTATTTGTTCAGCGTTGGAGTCACGGATTACAAATCACTTTCAGCAGATATTGTAAATCGATACGTCAAAGTTGTTTCGTGCAATTACAGCAATTCGGTTGTAAGGCTCCATTACAGTATCCTTTTACGCTTTTTTCAGTACCTTGCGCATAGCGGCTACAAGGAAACAGATTTGTCTTTGAAAATGATGCCAATTGTAAAAGTATCCGCTTCCGCGCGAATTCCTACAACATTAGATCTTAGCCAAATCGAAAGTATCCTTGCATCTGTTGACCGTGAAAGTCCACAAGGGAAACGCGATTATGCAGTTTTAATGATTGCAGTAAAACTCGGCATTAGAACCAGCGATATACGTAATCTTCGCCCTGCCAATTTTAATTGGGAACAGCATTTGGTGTCTTTCACACAAGTCAAAACAGGAGAGCCGATAACTTTACCACTTCCCACAGATGTTGGATGGGCTGTAATAGACTATCTGAAAAATGGAAGGCCTGTAAGCGATGCCCCGGAAATTTTTCTCCGCGCAGTCGCTCCATACGTCTCTCTGCAAAATTTTGACAACATTCTTATTAAGCATATGCGAAAAGCGGGCATTCCTTTGGATTCAATAAAGCACCACGGGCTTCACTCGCTTCGACACAGCCTCGCAACACATATGTTAGATGAAGGAATCCCCATTACCTCGATTCAGGGTGTATTAGGACACATAAATGCCGATTCTACTCAAAAATATATTGGTGTAAATGTACGTCAGCTTCGCAGCTGCGCATTGGAGGAGACTGATTAGTGTTTGAGGAAAAACTTCTTGAACCCCATTTTACCAGTGTGCTTGCACCATATATGCTGGATGTTGTGGAGCAAAAACGTGCCCTTGGCAATAAATACAACGCCGGTGTTGAGGCACTCAGTGCATTCGATGACTTTTGCAATGAGCAACAATTGCGTATACCTGCCATTTCGAAAGAACTGCTGCAAAAGTGGGAGAAAAAGAGACCTCACGAAAACGAAACCACGCAATGTTTTCGGATTTCGTATGTGCGAATTCTTTGTAAGTATTTGCACAGCAATGGCTATGATGCTCCATGTGCATTCCACCCTGCGCCTCATGTAAATAAATGTTTCGTTCCCTACATTTTTACGAAAGACGAAATCGAGAGATTGTTTTCTGCGGTAGATTGTACCAAAGAATCTTCAGAATCTCCACTACGACATTTAGTTATGCCGGTTCTGTTTCGCCTGCTTTATACATGTGGGCTGCGCGTGTCAGAGGCTCTGCACCTTAAGGTTGCAGATGTTGATTTGGATGCTGGAGTTTTAGCCATATACGGTGCAAAAGGAGACAAAGAACGGCTGGTAGGAATTTCGGACTCAATGCTTACATACATGAAATCCTACCGCAGTAATCCATTAGTGGCAAATGCAAAAAGTATTTACTTTTTCCCTGCTCCTGATGGCGGATTCTATGATACAAGTACAATTTACGATATTTTTCGAAAATGCTTATTTGATGCCGGGATTCCACACCGAGGTCGAGGAAAAGGGCCTCGTCTCCATGATCTCAGGCATTCCTTTGCGGTCCACATTCTAAACAAATGGAGTTCCGAAGGAAAAGACATATATACCTGTTTGCCGATTCTCCGCACTGCTCTTGGGCATGACCGAATTACAACAACCGAAAAATACTTGAGGCTTGTCCCGGAAGCCTACATGGAAGTCACCGAACCATTCAATGAGCGATTCCATACCATTACAGAGGTACTTTGCAATGAGGAATAGATGCAGCTACGCCGGTTTAGTCTCCGCATACTTTAGCGTGTATCTGGCAGGAACTAAAAATGTCAGTACAAATACAATTTACTCTTACCGGGACACCTTTGTTATTTTTCATGGCTACCTTGAAAAGTATTGTGGCTTTAAATTAGAGAAAATGCTTTTTAACGACCTTTCCCGCGAACTGATTCTTGAATTTCTACAATATCTTGAAACTGAACGCAAATACAGTATATCTTCTCGAAACCAACGACTTGCTGCGCTGAAGTCATTTGCAAAATATGTACAAATTGAATGCCCGGATGAAATGATTCTGTGTCAGCGCATTCTTTCAATTGACAGCAAAAAAGCAGCAAAGCCGACGGTTCAATATTTGAGTAACCAGCAAACCGATATTCTAATGGAACAGCCTGATATTTCCACGCCAAAAGGTCGCAGAGACCTGGCGATGATTCTTCTCCTTTACGATTCAGCTGCACGAGTGCAGGAACTTTGCGATTTAAGAATCTGCGATATCCGAATAGATTCACTACCGGTTGTACATTTATTAGGGAAGGGGCGAAAAAGTCGAGATGTTCCGCTTACCAAACCGTGTGCACAGGTATTGCGCCAATACATTTGTGAGAACCATCTTGATATACCAGAACGCTGCAATGACCAGCTGTTTACAAATCCGCAAGGGAAAAAGTTGACTCGCAGCGGTGTTTCTTACGTGCTAGCAAAATATATCCACAAAGCAAATACTGCGGTGGATTCATTTTTTCCGCAGATTACACCGCATTGTCTCCGGCATTCTAAAGCAATGCATCTTGTTGAGGCAGGCAAAAATCTCATTTATATTCGTGACTTTTTAGGGCACGAATCTATTGAGACAACACAGGTTTACGCAAAAGCTAATCCCGAAGCCCGGCGCAAGGCATTAGAAACAATGGACACGAGGATGAATACGCCTGCCATGCCGGATTGGAACGACGACCCTGACTTAAAGTCGTTTTTAAAGACCTTGTAGAAAATTATGCTGAGATTTCTGGTGAACAGTCTCGAAGTAACGTCTGTTCTAAAAGATTCTCAGCATAACTTTTTTCTGCGCATAAAAGGCATTATGTTGAGCTCAACATAATGCCTTCAATATGCATTCTGTATTCTATCACGGTACAATCGAATGGCGGTTGTTCAACTCCACGCTCCATGCGGGTGAAGCAAAAGCCAACATTATTCTGGCTATGGCAATCTCCGCGCAGGGCATTAACCAGAAGTACACGCAGTTCCGGAAAACGCCCATCGGGGATAATCCGGCGTTCACCTTCCGCACCTTTCTGCTGCGGCTGGGGCTGATCGGCCCGGAGTATAAGAATGTGCGAATGCACCTGCTGAAGAACCTGCCCGGTGACAAGGCGTGGCGGCACGACAAGTCGCTGTATCCCAGCAACCAAACAAGGCACCGCACTGACGAGGTCAGATAGGAGAAGAAATGTCGAAAAAAGAATACTTTGCCTATGGTTCCAATCTGAATTTTGAGCAGATGGCTTACCGCTGCCCGGAGGCAACCGCCGTGGGTATCGCCAAGCTGGACGGCTATGAGCTGGCGTTCCGGCGCGGCTATCTGACGATTTTGCCCAAAGAGGGCGCAAGCGTCGAAGGGCTGATCTGGTCTGTCACTGACCACGACGAATCACAGCTTGACTGTTATGAAGGCTACCCGACATTCTATGACAAGGAAACCATGACGGTTACGGATGCAGACGGCACGCCGCACAAAATCATGGTCTACGCCATGAACGCACCGTACCGCGACCAGTTGCTCCCGGTCAGCAGCCGTTACAATGCGGTTGTTTTGCAGGGGTGTCTGGATGCCGGTATTTCTCCGCAGCAGTTCTATGATGCTGACGAAAAATACCGCAAAGCCTACAAGGCCAGAGCCGCGCCGGTCCCTAAGAAACACGCTCCCGAACGCTAACCAAGCCCGCTGCACCGTGCAGCGGGCTTTTTCTTTTGCAACAAAAGGAGAACCAGTATGAAAAACAAACACAGAATAAAGCAGTGCTTGTCGCTGCTGCTGGCGGGCGTACTGACGTTTACCAATGTTGGCGCAGCGCTGCCCGCTTTTGCAGAGGATGCCCCCGCCACGCCGGAGACATCCGAAGCCAATGTCCCGACACCGAACCTTTCGCAGATCACTGAAAATCTGTACGACGATCTGCCGGACGCGCCTACCGGCAGTTACCTTGGCAGCATGGGTCTGCCCGTGGCAACCGGCGAGACAAAAATCGGTATCTCCGCGTGGGTTTCTGACCTGTATGACGGCGTAGATGCCCATATGGATGCCGATGCGCTGAACGCAGATGAGAACACGGTCACAATCGGCAAAACTCCCGGTACAGATTATGCCATTGTTCCACTGCTGGCGCAGGTCGAATACCCGGCAGACAGTGCGGTATCTGAAATCATACTGCCGGACGGTGTGGAGCTTTTAAGTTACCGATCCACCGATTATGAGCCGATCCCGGCAGACGAGCAGGAGCAGGCTGAAATCCTGCACCATACATACTCGGAGCAGTCGGCGGCAGCCACCGGCCTGTATGTGAAAGCCTCTGCCGATTTTACGGCGCAGCTTGCCTATAAGGATTCGGACGGCAGTTCGCAGTTAAAAGCTATCCATGTACAGATCAGCGAGGATGCTGCACCCACACAGATGTATGCCGACACCGGCGATGACGGCATTGCCGCCTATGCTGCAGGGCCGACTCCGCCGTATACCACCGGCAAAATCACAAGCATCGCCAAAGAGGGCGGCACATGGCTCATTTGGTTCAACGGTCAGGAAGCCTACTGCTGCAGCCACGGCCTGAACGGCCAGCCCAAGGGCTGCCCCACCTACAGCTTCTCTCATGTGTCCCGCCTTGAACCCGGCCAGTATACGCCGGGCAACCACTATGCAAATCAGGTCAATATCTGGGGCGGTCTTGGTCAGCTGAGTCTGGATATGCTGGATGATCGTCCTGTTGTGGCAAGCCTTGAAGATGATCCTGAAGGCTGTGAAGAACAGCCGGACATCCGTGGCAGCCTTTACGATGAAACCCAGCAGTGGATCATGGAAAACTATCCCGACAGCTACGCGGCGCAGACCTATATTGCTGCTGCAGAAGAACTCATAAACGGTACAGATGCACAGTCCGGGGAAAACGGCTACTACACCTACATCTATAACCCGCCTGCAGGGTATGCGTGGCAGGTTGTGGCACTGGTCGGTGAAGAAATTGCGGGCGGCACTGAGATCCCGGATGTGCCGAGTGTTCCAGAACCGAAGTATTATTCCGCTGCGTGGACAGCTCCTGCGCAAAGCGCCAGCGGAAGCTTTGATCTGACATTCACAGTCAACACCGACAAGTACCAGCTGAACACGCTGGAAAAGGTGGACGGCGCGGTCATTACCGTCACGCCCAGCCGGACCGGCGGCAGCGTGGACGGCGGCAGCTGGCAGATGAGTCCTGCCGGAGCGCAGACCATTACCACAAGCGGTCACACGCCGGATGACAGCTTTCACCTCAACGGCGGCGACGGCTCTGCCACATGGACGGTGCATTACGAGGTATCCAAGACCAGCACCAGCACGCTCAGCGGGCAGGAAGGACCGTTCGCCAGCCAAGCTGAAGCGGATGCCGCTGCCGAAGCCGCCAAGAATGCAGCCATCGGGCAGCTGCAGAACGAAGCGCAGGGCATGGTAGATGCCGCTATTGCCGCGGCGCGGGCGCAGCTTGCGAATATTACATTCAGCCACGATGAAATCACCATCCCTCATGGCTTTGATTCAACGCCCGGTGCGTTGGGCAGCCACCAGACCATTACCGTTCCTGCCAACAGTTCGAACGATTACCCGATGAAAAACGATGAATGGTCGGTAAAGGTCAGCATCGACAAAATCGACAGCGAAACCAAGCAGCGCATCAAGGGCGATGCCGAGTTTAAGATTTTCGAGTGGGATACCGTTCGGCAGTGCTATATCCCGTTTGGCGGGTACAACCGGTACAAAGTCGAGCGCCAGTCGAATGGCACCTATAAAGTCGTCAACCACAGCGATTATGCGGGCGGTTCGGACAGTATCTATTACACCCAGCGCAACGAGGGCAAGTTTGTCATTGTGGAGAGCCGTGCTCCTAACGGCTACTACGGCGATTGGACGGATGCAACCAAACCCGGCACGGCAGGCTCTGTGCTGGGCAAGCGGGCGTATGCCTTTGAAATTACCAAAGCGCAGGACGGTCAGACGATTTGGCTGGGCAACGCCGATTATAACGCCGACATCACCACGACCAACAGCGGCGGTACGCTCATCGACACCAGCGAGGGTGTGGTCACCATCACCTTTGGCAGCCGCAATGCAGATAAGACCTACGCCACTGACCCCACGGGCATTGCCAACAACGAAGATTCCTACACCATGCACGCAGACTCCGACAAGATGCAGAATGACCGTGTTCTCGGCAATATTCTGCTGACAAAAGTAGACTTGGACCCCGCGCGGTATCTGGCTGCGGGCAGCAACGGAGATACCACGCTGGAAGGTGCTGTGTACGATCTGTACGCCGCTGACACGATTGAACACCCGGACGGTGTTTCGGGCATCGTAGATTATTCAAAAATCACCGATGCCAACGGTACGCCCATTTGGCACACCACTGTCCTTACCAACGGCGGCTGGGATACCGATTACCTGCCCATTTTGCAGAAAGACCGGCTGGTAGCGTCTGCCAAAATCACAGACGGAAAGCTGGCTTTTGCCAACCTGTATATGGCCAGATATTACCTTGTGGAACGCGCCACAGGGCTGGTGCTGCCCATTGACGGAAACGGCAAGCTGTATGTTACCGGGAAGTATCCGCAGCTGAACAAGAAGCTGGAACGCACCGGAAAGTACAGCGATTTAGCGCGGAAAAACAACGAATACGCCGACTACATCTATAAAAATCAGTATTCCGCCGTAGCCGAAAGCCGCAAGTTGGACGGCAGCAAGGCGTGGGATGGATACTATCTGTCCTACGCGAAAGGTTACCTCTGCGATGAGGTCAACCATTACAAAACCCTGACCTATGCAGATGAATCGACCTACCACATCCACGCCGAGCAGGAAAGTCAAGACGAAGTGCTGAAATCTGGTTTTAGTTTGCAAAAGTTGGTTTCGACCACCGGTCAGCCAAGCCCGGCACTGAAATTAGAGGGGGCGGGCTTTACTGTCTATCGTATTTCCAAATTGAGCAAGGTAAACGAGTTCAAACAAAATTCCGACGGCAGCTACGATGCCGCCAGCATCCTGTCCGCCTACCGCAAAGATAATTACGATAACGCCACACTTAAATATGATTTCACCGCCGAAGGGCAAGCCATCGCCAATATGTACGAGAGCAGTACCGAAACAGTCAACGCCTATAACGCGACCTTGACCGCAGACGGCGACTACGCCAACGGCAAGGGTAACGGCTGGATGCCCACGGATCAGCCCGCTGAATATAGGCTGGGAGAGATATTCACGAACGATGAGGGCATTTTCCGCGTGGAGGGCCTGCCGTATGGGCAATATCTGGTAGTAGAAACCACCATCCCCAAGGATGTGTTCCAGTGTGATCCGTTCATCGTGACAGTGGACGCCAACAGCCCGCAGAGTCGATTTACGGTTCCGGCTGCCAGTGTTACCACCGCCAGCAACGATTATATGACTTTTAATGTGCTGGATGAGGAATTGGAGGGCTATTTACAGCTCATCAAGACCGATACAGAAACCGGCAAGGCGGTCAAAATCGCCAACACAGCATTTGCGCTGTATCGGCTGGACGAAAAAGACCGCAAGACCCGCATTTCCATGATCGACCCAGCCAGCGGCAGCGCCACCAAGAAAACGGATGTGTTCTACACCGATGCAGACGGCCTTATGAAAACGCCCGAAAAACTTCCGCTGGGCAGATATTTGATTGAAGAATTACAAGGCCCGGAAGGATACTATAACGATCCTGCCTACTCGGTGGAGTTTGAAATCAAGTCCGACCGCGTCTGGCAGGTCGTGGGCAATGCCACCAACGACATGGATGAGTACATCATCACGGAGAAATACTGCAACCACGAAACGCTCGGTCAGCTTACCATTCGTAAGCTGGGCAATGTGCTGACCGACTACCAAGATGGACAGTTCATCTACACGCAGGACAACCTCGCAGGCGCGGTGTACGAAATTCACGCTGCTGCCGACATTGCCACACCCGACCGCCAAGGCACCTTCTGGTACAAATCCGGCGATTTGGTGGCAACTGTTACCACCGGCGCAGAGGGGCAGGTGGATGAAGTAACATTCAGCCCCACCCGCACACAGGCAACCTATGATTTCTTGAAAATTACCCATGATGGCACCAAGGGCGAAGTCACCGTGACCCTGCCGCTGGGTAAGTACACCATTACCGAGGTTCAAGCTCCGTATGGTTTTGTGCTGACCCAGCAGAGTTACACGTTGGAATTCGGCTGGAACAACCAGAAAAACGACATTGTGCTGGCAAAAACCATTGTCAGCCACGAGCAGGACGGCGACAAGAAATGTTCGTACAGCATTGTGAATGTCAAGGACGCCTCGGATGCACACAAGAATGGGCAGACACTTGTGTTTGAAAATGCGCGGGTGCTGCCCACGCCCGAAAAGCCCGGCAATAAAGTCAGCAAAATCGGTGTAGGCATTTACAAGCAAGATCGCGAGGCGCTGACCTATCTGCCCGGCGCGGTGTATGAACTCTACACCGTGGATGACATTTATTCCGCAGACGGTACAAAACTGTTGGACGCCGGTGCAAAGCTGGCAGAAAGCAGCCCCACCAACGAAAGCGGCTTTACTTGGTTTGATGTGGACATTCCCATCCGCGCAAAAACTTATCCGGATTCTGGCAACAGCGGCAGATACCGCATTGTGGAAATCACCGCCCCTGCGGGTTACCTGCTGGACAGCATCCCTATGGAAGTTTCCTTCACCTATGAAGGTCAGCAGATTGCATGGCAAATCGTAGATGGTACAAACACCAACCTGCGCACCGGTGTGGACATATCCAAGCAGGATATCACTAACGGCAAGGAACTGCCCGATGCGAAGCTGGAAATCCGCGATGCAGACGGCAATCTGGTGGAGGGCTGGACTTCCACAAAAACGCCGCACACCGTGCGAGGTCTGGAGCTGGAAAAAGCGTACACTCTGACCGAAACTCGTGTCCCGGACGGCTACGCCGAAGCTGAAAGCATCGTGTTCAAGCTTGTGCAGAACGGTACAGAGCAGGTCAATGAGGTATATGTGAAATCCGACGATGATTGGGTAAAACTCGACGATGCCACCGTCATTATGCAGGACGCACCTGTACTTGACATAGACAAAACGGACATTGCAGGCAATCTGCTGCCGGGCGCTACGCTGACGATCCGCGATGCAGACAGCGAAGTTATTGACACTTGGGTGACAGATTACAAAACGCATCGTGTTCCCATCTCGGATGAATTTATCAAGCTGTCGGATGGCAACAAGGAGTACATCTACACCCTGACCGAAGATGCCGCCCCGGCCGGCTTTGAAATTGCCGAATCGGTGCAGTTCAAGGTACAGCAGGCAGACAAAAATGTTTGCCTGTTCGTCCGCGAAAATGCCGATGCCGAATGGATACGCGCTGACAAGCGCCTGATTCAGATGATAGACGAAGCCACGCCCCGCGAGGACACGCCCACACCGCAGCCGACGCCCGCTGTAACCCCGGCGCCTACACCTGCGCCCACGCCGGTTATTACGCCGCACAAGGTGCAGACCCTCCCGCAGACAGGAGATGGTTTCCCGCTGCTGGCTATTGTGGTCGTTTCCCTTGCGTCTGCGACAGGAATCGTGCTGCTGACCGTTAAGCAGAAAAATGCGCCGAAAGAAACTTCTGATGAGGAGGACGCCGATGAAAGTTCTGATCGTTGAACCCGGAAAATACCCCCGCGAAGCCGACATTGAACACACCCTTGAAGCCGAGCAGGCAGTTGTCGGCGGCACCATCGAGGCCGTGTACCCTTGGCGGGATAGCGCCTGTATCGTCTGTAATGAGTAGTTCCTACAAATGAGTAGTAATTGAGCAAAATGCCCAGAA
>ERZ780198.2903-NODE-2903-length-12390-cov-2.934333_pt1 | contig 12390 bp, 11 predicted proteins | sample MGYA00510979_ERZ780198 | MGnify/ENA primary metagenome ERZ780198 (study PRJEB29588, sample SAMEA2158039) | human gut metagenome | biome: human gut; feature: human-associated habitat; material: faeces | place: Denmark | collected 2008/2010 ...
TTGTAAAAACGCTTAACTGCGACGTTCTCGGCGACTCGGTGATTATGAAAACCGAAGTCGAAGGAGACGCCTCGCTCGAAATCAAAGAGGCTCTCGGAGCGGGCACCGAATTTGCCCGCGCGTTCCGCAAGAACCTCGAAATTCTGTAATGAAAGTAATTCTCGCAAGCGCGTCGCCGCGCCGCAGAGACCTTATTGCCGCAATCGACGGACTCGAAGCGGAAATCGTACCGAGCAGAGCCGACGAAAGCGTCGAAAAATCGTCCGATCCCGCGGTCCGCGCCGAAAATCTCGCGCTTATGAAAGCGAAAGACGTTTACGCAAAAACGGGCGGAACGGTTATCGGAGCGGACACCGTCGTGGCTCTCGACGGAAAAATTTACGGTAAGCCGCGCTCGGAGGACGAAGCCCGCGAATACTTAAAAGAACTTTGCGGAAAGACGCACGACGTCGTTACCGGAATCGCGGTGGTGTGGAAAGGCGGCGAAATCAAAACTCACGAAACTACGCGCGTAACGCTCGCGCCATACGACGAAAAAGCGGTCGGCGCATACGTCGCAACCGGCTCGCCCATGGATAAGGCGGGCGCGTACGGAATACAGGACGAAGCGTTTGCGCCGCTTAAAGAATCGGTAGACGGAGACCTTAACAACGTAATCGGTTTACCGGTGGATCTGCTCGCGAAAATCTTAAAGGAGAAAATCGGCTGATATGGCTACGATGGATATCGCAATCGAAATCGGAACGACCTTCACCTCGATCTACGTATCGGGCGAAGGGGTCGTATTGCGCGAACCGAGCGTCGTCGCGTATTACGGAGACGACAAAAAATTGCTTGCCGTTGGTCGCGACGCGTGGGAAAAGAAAGGAAAAACGCCGGACGGAACTACCGTCGTTTGTCCCGTCGCGGACGGTTACGTGTCGGATTTCGACGTTACCAAAGATATGGTCGCGCAGTTTATCAAGCGCATTTTACCTCCGTCTTACGTTATCTTCCCCAAAATCCGCGCGATTCTGGTAGTTCCCACCGGACTCAGCGTGGACGAACGCCGTATCTACGAAGACGCGGTGCTCGGCGCGGGCGTAAGCGAATGTACGCTCGTCGAAAACGCAACCGCCGTTGCGCTCGGCACCGACCTCGACCTCGAAAAAGGCGGACTCGTCGCGACTATCGGCGGCGGAGTAAGCGAAGTCGCGCTTATAAGTTCGTTCGGCGTTATCGCCGGCTGTTCGATAAGCGTAGGCGGCAATATGATGGACAAGGCTTTGTCCGATTATCTTATGGGCAAGTACGGCGTACGGATCGGTTCGTCTACCGCGCGCAAACTCAAAGAGGAAATAGGCAGCCTTTATCCGGGCGACGTCGCAAGTATGGACGCAACCGGCATAGGCGTGGATAGTTTTGCGCCCGCTTGCGTTACCGTATACGCCGCGGACGTGTACGAGGCGGTCGCGCCCTATTACGCGCGCGTTTCCGAGGCGGTAAGTTCGGTTATGAGCCAGTGTCCGCCCGAACTCGCGCTCGAAGTCGCGGGCGAAGGCTTGCACCTTGCGGGCGGCGGCGCGAAAATCGCGGGAGTCGAACGCGTTATCGGCGCGGGTATCGCTATTCCCGTCAAAGTCGGATTCGATTGCGAACTCGCTTCGATGATCGGCGCGGGCAAACTTCTCGGAAATTCCCGCCTTCTTAAAGAAATCCTCGAAAGAGCGTAAATCCGGAAGGGCAAAAACGAGCAGAATCGTCTTGATTCGCGAAAAAACGGCATATTTTTCTCGTTTCGGCGAGGTATAATTAACGGGTAGCGTAAAAGCCGCCCGTTTTTTTCGTCGCGGCAAAGGAGGCATAATGGCGCGAGTTATCGTCGTAACTTCGGGCAAGGGCGGAGTGGGCAAAAGTACTCTCACGGCAAGTATCGGACGGGTTTTGGCTGCCCGCGGCTATAAAGTCGCGCTCGTTGACGCCGATTTCGGACTCAACAACCTCGACGTGCTGCTTGGCGTGGAAAGCAAGGTCGTTTACGACGTCGTGGACGTCGCCGAAAACCGCTGCAGGGCGTTGCAGGCGCTTGTAAACGCGGACGAAAACGGACTCAGACTACTCGCCGCCGCGCATACGTACGACGAAAGCCGCGTGGACGGACAGTCTCTTAAAGTCATCGTAAATTCGTTGTCGCCGCGATTCGATTTTATATTTATAGATTCGCCCGCGGGAATAGAAAAAGGCTTCCGTCGCGCCGTTTGCGCCGCAACCGAGGCGATTGTCGTTACCACGCCGCACCTTTCCGCGCTTCGCGACGCCGACAAAACGCTCGGACTCGTTGCCGCTTACGGGATAAAAAAGCGCGGAATCGTCGTCAACCGCGTCCGCGGCGATATGAGCATTTCGGGCGAGAGCGTGAGCGTGGACGAAATCGGTCGCGCGCTCGGAGCGGAAATCGCGGGCGTGATCCCCGACGACGACGGGATAAATTTATTAAGCGTTCTGTCCTCACCGCCTAAAAGGCGGTCGGAAGGGGAGAAAGCGTTATTGCTTACCGCCGCGCGTATCGCCACCGGTAAAGGCGAAATATACGATCCCGAAAGCCGTTATCGCGGACTTTTGGGCGTTATCAAAAGTAAAATCAAACGGTTCGTATAAGGAGGTTCTCTTATGCCGCGAAAACAGTCGCCCGCCGGCGAAAGACTCAGAAAGGTCGTCGTAAACGACAAAATCGGAGCGATCGAAAGTATGCTTCGCGCAATGAAAAGCGAACAGTACAAACTGCTTACGAACTATATGTACCTCAATCCCGACCGGCTCAAAGTGTATATCGACATTCTCGAAAACGGCGAGTACGCGCTCACCGTCCGCGCCGTCACCGACAGACTTATAGATATAGGCAGGGTGCTGTAGGATCGCTACGGGAGGCGAGCCGATATCGTAAATCGGGTAAAAACTGATAAAAATCGGTGGTTTTTCGTCACTCGTAACTATGCGATTCGGGCGATTTATTACCGTTTTGTAACGAAAACGCAGTAGAAACGGTAAATAATCGTATAGAAAAAGTCAGCCGTCGCGCTTGACCGACCGACGAAAAATATGTTATCATTATTTTGTCGAAGCGGACTCGTCCGCAAAAAACGAAAAATCGCGGAAAGATCCGCAAAAAGAGGCTGAAAATGAAAATTTATCGTACCGAGTACCCGCGTCCCGAACTCGTCCGCGAAAACTGGACGTGCCTTAACGGAGAGTGGGATTTTGCGCTATGCCCCAACCTTCCGCAAGTTCTCGAGCGTCACCCCCTTACCTCGAGCCGGCGGTGGGGAAGAGAATATAAACTCGGCAAGGATTTCCCGCTTAAAATCAACGTTCCGTTCTGCCCGGAAAGCGAACTGTCCGGGATCGGCGAGAAAAACTTTATCGTGGCTTGCAGGTACCGCAAAGTCCTTAAAATCGACCCGAAGCCGAACAAGCGTTATCTCGTCAACTTCGAGGCGGTTTTTCATACGACCAACGTATTTCTGAACGGCGAACACGTCCTCGAACACAAGGGCGGATACACGCCGTTTTCGGTGGACGTAACCGATCATATTCAAAACGGCGAAGTCGAATTGCAGCTGCACGTCTACGGCGACCCGCGCGACGTTCGTCAACCCTCCGGCAAACAGTCCCCGAAAAGCGAGTCGTACGGGTGTTTTTATACGCGTTCTACCGGAATATGGCAGTCGGTATGGCTTGAAGAAGTAAACGAAAACCGGCTCGTTTCCGTCCGTCTTACCCCCGACCTCGATAACGGTTGCGTTCACGCCGAAGTCGTAACTGCGGGAAACGCGGATAAAACCGTAACGCTTATCGCGCTTTCGGGCGGCAAAAAAGTCGGCGAAAAGACTATAAAACTTGTCGGCGTAAACGACGGCGAAGCGACGATCGAACTTAGCGAGATCAAACCGTGGAGCATCGAAACCCCCTATCTTTACGACCTTGCGATTACCGTGACGGCAAACGGCGAAAAGGACGAAGTAAAGTCGTATTTCGGACTTCGCAAACTCTCGCTCGACGATAAGGGACTTAAAATCAACGACAAGCGCGTTTTTCAGCGTCTCGTCCTCGATCAGGGATACTGGGGTAAAGGAGTTTACCTTCCCGAATCCGCCTACGATCTCGAAAAGGATATTCTTCGCTCCAAAGCGTTCGGGTTCAACGGCGCGCGACTCCACGAACGCGTGTTCGAGCGCAGATTTTTGTACCTAGCCGACAAACTCGGTTATATCGTCTGGGGAGAGTATCCCAACTGGGGATTCGATCACTCCGACCCCGCAAATTTCCTTAATTTCCTCCCCGAATGGCTCGAATCGGTCGAGCGCGACTATAACCACCCCGCGCTTATCGGCTGGTGTCCGTTCAACGAGAACTTCGTTTTTCTCGGCAAAGGGCAGTGCGACGACCTCGTTCGTCAGGTTTACCTCGAAACCAAGCGCGCCGACCGCACCCGTCCCGTTATCGACGTAAGCTGGAATTACCACGTCCAAACCGATATTTACGACGTCCACGACTACGAGGGTGACGTCGCTAAATTCCGCGAAAAATTCGCCTCGTTCGAGAGCGGTAAAGTTCCGGACGCGATGGATCAGGACTACCACGGCGAACCGTACTTCCTCAGCGAGTTCGGCGGATTCAAATGGCCGCCCGAAGCAGCCGGCTGGGGGTACGGCGAAATTCCGGAAACGGAAGACGCGCTTGCCGACAAATTCGTCGAATACCTCGGAATTCTGCTCGGGAATCCGAAAATCTGCGCGTTCTGCTACACGCAACTTACCGACGTCGAACAGGAAATGAACGGACTTTATTATTACGACCGCCGCGACAAATTCAAACCCGAAACCGTCGAAAAAATCCGTAAGGCAATGATAAAACGTGCCGCGTACGAAGAGCTCGACTAAAAAACAAAGCGATTCCGCACAAAACGGAGTCGCTTTTCGCGTTGCGATTAAAGCAAAAAGTGTTATAAATTCGTCGGAAAATGCACCTTTTTTTCGTTGCGTTTTCTGCGCCGATATGATATAATCGTCTAAACGTCACAAAAAAGGAAAACGGAGAAATTATGAAACTCAATCTTAACGGCGTCCCTGCCGGGCTTAAAGCGAGCGCGGACGAGGTTTTAAAGACTCTTTGCCTCGAAGAGGGCGCAGACGGAATCGCGGTCGAGGCGGTAAAGGGAGACAAACTCAAAGTCGAGTCCGACGGCAAAAAATACGTCGTAACCTACGATACGATTACGGCTTTCAATCGCGCGCTCACGCTCATAAAGGCAAACGCGGATAAAGGCGAATTTACGGTCGAGGAGTGCAAGACCCCCGCCGAACTCGGCGTAATGCTCGACTGTTCGCGCAACGCCGTACGAACTGTCGCGTTCGTCAAAGGTTTTATGCGCACGCTCGCGGCTATGGGGTATAACCAGCTTATGCTTTACACCGAAGACACGTACGAAATCGAGGGCGAGCCTCGTTTCGGGTATATGCGCGGCAGATACACCACCGAAGAACTTACCGAACTCGACGCGTTCGGCGCGAAAATCGGCATCGAACTCGTGCCGTGTATTCAGACTCTCGCGCATCTCAATCAGATTTTCAGATGGGAAGAGTACGCTGCGATCAACGACTACAACGACATACTTTTAATCGACGACGAGCGCACCTACGCGCTTATCGAAAAGATGATCGCGACTATGCGCAAGGCGTTCCGTTCGCACAAAATCCATATCGGTATGGACGAGGCGCATATGGTGGGACGAGGTCAGTACGAGGATCTTCACGGCGCGACGGCTACTCGCCAGCAACTTATCATAAAGCACCTCAAACGCGTTATCGGAATCTGCGAAAAGTACGACTTCAAGCCGATGATGTGGAGCGATATGTTCTTCAGTCTTTGCTTCGGCGGCCAATATTACCCGAACGACGACGCAAAACTCGACGTTGACGCGCTCGAAGGAATTCCGAAAAACGTGCGTCTCGTTTACTGGGATTACTACCACGCCGACCCGAAATTCTACGACCGCATGATCAAAATGCACCGACAGATCGGCAACGAAATCTCGTTTGCCGGCGGCGCGTGGACGTGGAACGGTTTTACCGGACTTAACCACGTCAGCGAATACGTTACCAAAGCGGCAATGAGCGCGTGCAAAAAGAACGGACTCGACAAAACCCTCATAACGATGTGGGGCGACAACGGCGCGGAATGTTCGCCGCTTGCGGTTCTTCCCACGCTTTGCATGGCAAGCGAAACCGTTCGCGGCAACTCGAATTATTCCAAAATTTTCAAAGCGGTTACCGGTATCGCCGTCAAAGACTTCCTCTCGCTCGATATGGCGAATTACGATTCGGGCGATCAGGGCAAAGATTGTTTCGAAAATCCTTGTAAGTATATGCTTTATAACGACCCCGTCGGCGGCTTGTTCGACGATCTCGCGACCGAAAACGCCGAAGAAATTTATCGCCGTCACGCGCGTAAAATCGCGTCGGCGGGCAAACGCGCCGGTAAGTATGCGTACATGTTCAACACACAGCGCGCGCTTTGCGAGGTTCTTTCGGTAAAACACAATCTCGGCGCGAAAACCCGCCTTCTTTACGAGAGCGGCGACCGCGAAGGAATTGCCTCGCTCGTAAAGAACGATTACAAAACCCTTTCAAAAAAACTCAAAGCGTTCTACCTTGCGTTCCGCAAGCAATGGGATACCGAAAGCAAGCCTTTCGGATTCGAAGTTCAGGACGCGCGCCTCGGCGGACTTATGCTCCGTATCGAGCACTGCGCGGATATTCTTACCGACTACGCGTCCGGAAAGATCGATTCGATTCCGCAGTTTGACGAAACGTTCGTAAGCATGTTCAAAGAAGAAAACGTAAAGGCGAAAAACGTTAGTTTCAACCATTACGCCCGCAACGTTTCTACGTCCGTGTTCTGATCGTTTTGTCGCAAAAACGCACATACGTATTATAGTTTTTATGCTTAACGTAGTTTTGGTAGAACCCGAAATACCGCAAAACACGGGCAATATCGCGCGCACATGCGCCTGTACTCACACGCGGCTTCACCTTGTCCGTCCGTTCGGGTTCGAGATAAGCGACCGCACCGTAAAACGTGCCGGACTCGACTACTGGGACAAGGTAGATATAACCTATTACGACTCTTTGGACGAGTTTATGGAGCGTAACGCCGGCGCGCCTATGTTTTACGCCACGACCAAGGCGAAAAAGGCGTACGTGGACGTTTCTTTTCCCGACGGCGCGTTTATACTGTTCGGAAAAGAAACGAAAGGACTTCCCGAACCGCTTATCTACGGCGACTACGATCGCGCGATCCGTATCCCGATGTTCGGCGCGCTCAGATCGCTCAATCTTGCTAATTCCGTCGCGATCGTGCTTTACGAGGCTCTCCGCCAGCACGACTTTTTCGGACAAAAATAACGTAATTCGAGCGGCTCTTAACAATCTGGTAAGAGCCGTTTTTGCGCGACTAAAAAAATATTCAAAAAATTTTTCGTTTTTACCGACAAAACGCCTTTCTCGATTGTTGTATATGGCGAAGGGACAAAAAATCCTTTCGTAATATCGACGCCAAGGAGGCAAGTAAAATGAAAAAAAGAATATTATCTGTAGTAGCGTGCGCGTTATCGGCGGCAATCGTCGCGTTTGCGTTCGCGGGGTGCAAGGCAAAGCCCGATCGGGCGTTATCCGCGCAGGACGCGTACGGAATAGGCGCGGTGTCCTCGGTAAAACTGCTCGGTACGGGCGTATCGGCTGCGGCGATGAGCGCGTTTGCCGAACTCGGAAACGAAGCGGTTGCCGTTACTGCCGAAGAAGTCGGCGACACGGACGAGAGGAAAGCCGCGACCGAGAAATTCAACGAATATTTCCGCGCGCTTGACGGATTCGGCGGCGACGACGTCGTAAAAACCACCGTCGGGGATAACGACGACGAAAGTTATCCGTACGCTAAAAAGATGACGATCGAAGGGGTCGGAATGGACGGACGAAAGGTCGTTTACGTAATGTATTACGACGAAACGGAAGTAAAGACGGAAGAGGACGACGGAGAGATCGAGAAAGAGTACTCGCTTAACGGAGTAATAACGATCGACGGAAAAGAATACGCGGTCGAGGGAATGCGGAGCGAAGAGACCGAAGACGACGAGCGCGAGAGCGAACTCAGAATCCGCGCGTACGCCGACGCAGCCGACAAAACCACGTACGTCGAGATGGAACGCGAAAACAGCGTTGAAGAAGGCGAGACGGAAACGGAGTACGTATATTCGATTTATCGCGGCGGCGAACTTATCGAGCAAACTGCGGTCGAATTCGAGCGCGAGAACGAAAACGGAAAAGAAGAGATCGCGTACGAGATCGAATTCCGTAGCGGCGAGACGATCGGAAAGTACGAAGTCGAGCGCGAGGCGGGCAACGAAGTAAAGGTAAAATACGCAACCGGCGGCAAAACGGGCAGTTTCGTTATCCGCGAAGTGTCGGGAGCCGACGGCAAAAAATTCGAGTACGAGTTTGAAAACGGCGAAAAGTTTTACTTTGACGCGGAGTGAATTCTGCGGCAAACGAGTCGCCCGAAAATAAAGCAAAACGCGAAGTCGGTTTTAACGGACAAAACGAGCGGCGGTGATTCGCCGTTCGTTTTTGCTTGTCCGGTTATTCTTTTTTTGCGCCGCTTATCGTGCGGATGATTGCGGAAACGATCGCAAATCCCGCGAAATAAAACAGAAAAACGTACGGGGTAAAGATTCCGTCGCGGAAGATAAGCACGGCGGCGGGAAGCGGCGCAAGACCGATCGCGCCCGCAATAAAGTCTGCTAAAACGCCCGCCGTAATCCCCGCCTTTTTACCGACAAAAGCGGACAGGGCGGTAAACAGCCGGCACGCGCCGCCGGACAGCGCGAGAAGCGGATAAAGAAAAGCGTCGCTCATTTGAAAATGCGCTTGAAAAACGGTTCTTTTTTCTTGTCGTAAACTACCGAATCGACCGTCCCCGAGAAGGAAATCGTGCCGTCGGACGTGTTGAATTTCGCGATTTTAAGGTCTTTGCCGCGAACGGTAATCGTTCCGAGCGAGGACAAAAGGCAAAGTTCGTCCGTGCCGTAACTTAAAACTTCTTCTATTCCCGTAGCCTGAGCGCGCGAGCGCGAGTCGAGCGTTAAAGCGTGGTTTTTCGGGGAGCCGGATTGATTTTCCATAGTCGTCACCTCTTTATAACGGTATGCCCGCGCCGCCCGCAATATTACGAAAGTGATTAAAAACGTTTGCTTTATTTTTCAAAATAAGGTACAATATACTCACCGCGTCACGGCGCGGAAAATTTACCCCAAGGAAACCATAAATGGACATCAAAGCACAACTTTCGCAAGAGTTTTCGCTTCGCCCGCAGTACGCGTCGGCGATAGTCGATCTGATCGAAGAGGGAAACACCATTCCGTTCATCGCGCGTTACCGCAAGGAAATGCACGGCGGTTGCTCGGACGAACTTCTTCGCGATTTTTCCGATCGCCTTACATATCTTAAGAACCTCACCACCCGCAAGGAGGAGGTTAAAGCGGCCATCGAAGGTCAGGGCAAGTGGACGGACGAACTCGCCGTCGCTCTTGACAAAGCGCAAACGCTTACCGAGGTCGAGGACGTTTACCGCCCGTATAAACAAAAGAAAAAGACGCGTGCGTCCGTCGCGATCGAGCGCGGACTCGAACCGCTCGCCGACCTTATTTTCGCGCAGGACAAAGAGACTTTCGACCTTACGGCTGAGGCGGAAAAATACGTTTCGGACGACGTTCCCACGGCTCGCGACGCAATCGCCGGCGCGTCCGACATCATCGCCGAGCGTATATCGGACGACAGCGAAACCCGCAAAACCCTCCGCGAACTCCTTTTCGCCGAAGGCAAAATCGAAAGCAAGATGAACGAAAAGCAGGAGGACGCCGAGAAAAAACTCGTGTACGACACCTACAAGGACTTTTCGGAAAAACTTTCCACGCTCCCCTCGCACCGTATTCTCGCGCTTAACCGCGGCGAAAAAGAAGAGTGCCTTAAAGTTTCGGTTATTATCGAGCCCGAACTCGCCATAAGCAAAATCAAGGAAAAATTCCTCCGCGACAGCGCGTTCAACGCCGTTATGACGGCGGCGATCGAGGATAGTTACGATCGTCTTATTTTCCCGTCCATCGAGCGTGAGGTAAGAAACGAGCTCACCGACCGCGCTTCCGAGCAGGCTATCAAGATGTTCGAGGTCAACCTCAAACCGCTTCTTATGCAGCCGCCGCTCAAAGGCAAAGTCATTATGGGTCTTGATCCCGCGTACCGTACCGGTTGCAAAATCGCGATCATCGACGCAAACGGCAACGTTCTCGACCATACCGTGGTTTACCCCACGCCGCCGCAGAACAAAACCGAAGAGGCGAAAGAGAAACTTCTCAAACTTATCGCAAAGTACAAAGTCGACGTTATTTCTATCGGCAACGGAACCGCTTCCAAAGAGTCCGAAATTTTCGTGGCCGACCTCATCAAGTCCTGCCCGACGCCCCTTCAGTATATGGTCGTAAACGAGGCGGGCGCGTCCGTTTATTCGGCGTCCAAACTCGGCACGGAAGAGTTCCCCGACTACGACGTTACCGTCCGTAGCGCGGTTTCGATTGCGCGCAGACTTATGGATCCGCTTGCCGAACTTATAAAAATCGACGTCAAGTCCATCGGAGTCGGTCAGTATCAGCACGATATGCCGCAAAAACGCCTTACCGAAGTACTCGAAGGCGTCGTCGAGGACTGCGTAAACAGCGTCGGCGTCGATCTTAATACCGCGTCGTACAGTCTGCTTTCGTACGTGTCCGGTCTTAACGGCACGATCGCCAAAAACGTGGTTAAGTATCGCGAGGACAAACCGTTCGGAAGCCGCGAGGAACTTCTTAAAGTAAGCAAACTCGGACCCAAAGCGTACGAGCAGTGCGCCGGATTCCTCCGTATTCAGGACGGCGCGAACGTTCTCGACAATACCGGCGTTCACCCCGAAAGTTACGCCGCCGCCGAAAAACTCCTCGCGCGTTACGGCTTTACGGACGAGGACGTAAAAGCGAGTAGAATCGGCGAGCTCGACGCCAAAATCAAAGCGGACGGATACGCCGCGGTCGCCGGCGAACTCGGAATCGGCGAACCCACGCTCCGCGATATCGTAACCGAAATTTCCAAGCCGGGCAGGGATATCCGCGACACGCTTCCCGCCCCCGTGCTCCGCGCCGATCTTATGGACCTTAAAGACCTCAAAGAGGGTATGGAACTTACCGGAACCGTTCGTAACGTAATCGACTTCGGCGCGTTTGTGGACATCGGCGTTCATCACGACGGACTCGTGCATATTTCCGAAATTTCCGACCGCTTCATCAAGCATCCCGGCGAGGCGCTCAGCGTCGGCGAAACGGTAAAAGTCAAGGTTATCGGCGTCGATCTCGACAAAAAGCGCATCAACCTTTCGATCAAGCAGGCAAGCGGATTCAAGTCCCAACTCCCCGAAAAGAGCGAGAGAAAAGACGACCGCAAAAATGCAGGCGGTAAGAAGTTCGACAAGAACGCCCGCGGCAATGACCGTAACGGCGGACGTAACAACGACCGCAAAGGCGGCAAAGACTTCGCCCCGCGCAAAGAACGTAGCCTCGACGATATGCTCGCCGCCCTTCAGAACAAATTCAACAAACATTGATCGTAGCGGTAAATCGCGTGATTTAAAAGTAAAAACCGACGGGTTGCGTATACCGATGCTATCCGGCGTCGTTAGTCAAAAAATCTTTCTAAGCAAAAAAAGACGGGAGTCCGTACGACTTCCGTCTTTTTTTCCGTAGGGGAACGGCTTATTTGCAGTTCTTCACGGCTTTGGTTGCTTTAGTCGAGTTCTTCTTGGAAGTCGACTTGCAGTTCTTGGTAGTAGTTGCCATTTTCCGCACCCCCTTATAGACTTTGCAAGCCGATCGCAAAGTCTCCGTGGAGGCGCGCTTTCGCCTTGCAAGAATAGTATCGTCCGTTCCGGAAAAAGTATGCGCGCGCCGCGTTTCCTGTTTTTTCCGTAAAATATTACCGCATTGTCGGACGGAGAAATCGCGAAAGATTAAATTTTTCTCGAGTCGTCGCGGCAATCTCAAAACCGTTGACAAACTCGGAAAATAGTTATATAATGTGTAGCCGTGCGGGCTTTTTTTTCCGCGCGGGCAAAAACGGCACAAACGGACAGAGAAACGCCCGGTTCGGATCGGGTCGGAGGAAAGTATGGCTATAGATATACCCAAGGTATTGATTGATCTCGCGATCATACTGTTTTCAACGAAAATATTAGGACTGGTCATGCGGCGGCTCGGGCTTCCGCAAGTCGTCGGCATGG
>ERZ780198.2905-NODE-2905-length-12386-cov-2.464034_pt1 | contig 12386 bp, 14 predicted proteins | sample MGYA00510979_ERZ780198 | MGnify/ENA primary metagenome ERZ780198 (study PRJEB29588, sample SAMEA2158039) | human gut metagenome | biome: human gut; feature: human-associated habitat; material: faeces | place: Denmark | collected 2008/2010 ...
GAAAAATAGATATTAGCAAATTAGTATTAATGATTGCTTATTATGAATCTTTAATAAACTATATCAATGCATTTATTGAATCTACTTCTGCTATTAGGGAAACAAATACAGCTGTTAATAGAATAAATACTATTCTTAATTATAATTCTAAAGAAATCTTATTTGGAACAGTAGATACAGATGATGTTTTTGGTATGATAGAATTTAAAAATGTATCTCTAAAAATAAAAGATACTGAAATACTACACAATATTAATCTAAAAATTAATCATAACGAAGTGGTAGCAATCGTAGGAGAAGCAGGTAGTGGTAAAACCATGATGTTTAACTTGTTATTAAGATTATTCGAGCCTACAAAAGGAAAAATACTACTAGATAATATTAATATTTATGATTTTTCTAAAGAGGTTTATACTAGTAATGTTTCTGTTGTCAATCAAAAACCTTTTGTATTTAATATGAGTATTCGAAGAAATTTGGATTTTGTAGATAAAAACATTAAGCATCAAATAGAAGCGTGCAAAAAAGCTGGTATTCATGATTTTATTGAAACGCTTCCTGATGGCTATAATACGATTTTAAGAGAAAATGGCAGTAATGTATCAGGTGGACAAAAGCAAATGATTTCTATTGCTAGAACTATTTTATCTGATGCAGAAGTATTACTATTTGACGATATTACTACTTCCTTAGATCCAGATACCGCTAAATTAGTTCCTAAACTAATTGATAATTTAAAAAAAGACCATACTATTATCATGATTACTAAAAAGCCTGAGCTTATGAAAACTGCTGATAAAACGGTTTCCAATAAAACCCACAAACACTTTCAGCATCAGAAAAAACACAAGCAGAGTCGCAGCCGTCACCACCTCTGTGCTTCGCATAACCTGTCCCTTTTTCCGGGCATCTTCCAGCTTTTTGGCAGTAGGCTCTTCGGTTTTTTCACCATCCTGTCCTTCTTTTGCAAACAATTGCAGATTATAGGACAGATAATAAGGTTTTAATCTCCCTTCCTGCATATCCAACTCCATTCAAAACGGTATATACATCACACCATACCTAACATATACTATAACTCATTTCATATCAAATAGCAATGATATGACCCTGTCTTTTCTCAAGATCATGCCATCTGTTCAATAAACAATTTCGTGAGCTTCTGCATTTCCACAAACATAAAATCCACGATATTTGGAAGGTATCCCATCAGCAGAAACAACAGAAACAGACCAATAAACACCTTTAACTGCATACCGATCACAAACATATTCATCTGCGGTGCCACCTTTGCCAAAATGCCCAGTACAACATTAACGATGAGCGTCACACAGAAAATCGGCAGACAGATCTGAAAACCGATATTGATATACTGGCTCATAAAGCCGATCACAGCCTTCATCAGCGGTTCCGACCGGAAAACCGCGCCATTTACAGGGATCAGCTCATAAGTCTGTGCCAGCGCCTGCAGAATATAGCGGTGCATACCGGATACGATCAGAAGAAGCATTACCGTATACTGATAGTAGAAGCCTGAGATCGTAGCATTTTCCTTCGTCGTCGGATCGATCGCATTGACCATGGCAAAACCGATCTCCATATCGACAAGACGTCCCGCAAATAAAACAATGGAGCTGCAGATATTTGCGCCCCATCCGATGATCAGACCGACAAGTGCTTCCCGCATCACAATGACCGCATATTCCAGTACAGTCCCATAAACCAGTTCCTGATGCGGCAATGACACTGCATAAAGCAGATAAGACACAAACAATCCCAAACCGATCTTAAACTGATTCGGTGTATTATTCATACTGTAAAACGGTGCTGCATAAATAAAACATGTCACTCTGACAAAATATAATAATAATATTTCAAGTTCCTGGATTGAAAAACTATACTCTATCATGATCCATTACCTGATATAAACAGAAAAGTCCGACCACATATCCACCATGAGATTCGTCATCTGGTTCAGCATCCAGTGTCCTAAGATCATCAGCGTTACAAAAACTGCAACGATCTTCGGTACAAACGTAAGTGTCTGCTCCTGGATTGACGTAACGGTCTGAAAAATGCTGACGATCAGACCGATCACAAGCGAAACAATAAGTACCGGAGCTGACGTTAATATGACGGTATAAAGGGCTTTATTTGCAAGTTCCACAACAAGATCAACTGTCATACCTCATCCTCCTAGTAATAAAATGTTTTCACAAGATTTACAATGACCAGATTCCAGCCATCCGCCAGTACAAATAACAAAATCTTAAACGGCATGGAAATCGTTGTCGGTGGAAGCATCATCATACCCATACTCATCAGGGCTGATGCCACAACCATATCGATCACAAGGAACGGAATATAGATCACAAAACCGATAATGAATGCTGTCCGCAGCTCACTTACCATAAACGCAGGGATCAGGGCACTCGTCGGGATATCGGCAAGTTCTCCCGTCCATTCGATATTGCCAATCTCGCAGAACATCTGTGCATCCTTGGTCTGTGTCTGCTTATACATAAACTCACGCAGTGGCTTCACTCCGGTCTCCAGAGCCTCCTCCTGCGTGATCTCACCGGCCTCAAACGGTTTGATCGCATCCTCATTGATCGTATTGATCGTCGGACTCATAATAAAAAACGTCAGAAAAAGTGCCAGACCGATCAGCACCTGATTGGGTGGCGCGGACTGCGTATTCAATGCCATTCTGGTAAAATGGAGCACGATCAGGATACGTGTAAAACTTGTCAGACAGATCAAAAGAGTCGGTGCGACTGCAATTGCCGTCAGGATCAGCAATATTCTGAGAGACCCTGCCAGTGTACCGTTCCCATCACTGTACGTAACTGTCATTGTATTTGCTATATTCAGATTTTTCAGATCCTCTGCGGAATCCGATGTGCCCGGCTCTGTAATGTTGGTTCTTGTTTCCGTATCTCCTGCCAGATGTCTGTTCATGGTAGAAGCTTCTGCCTTGATGCTCCCTGCAGAAAAAAACAGAACTACCGCACAAAAAACCATTACAAGCCGTATGTACCATTTATTCATTTTTATCCGCCCGTTTCTTATCGTTTTTACTGTCCGCCGCATACTTCCTTGCTTTCTCCAGGATCTGTTTGAAATCCATCTGCGATGTCTCCTGCTTTGGTTTCAGCGTACCTGGATCCAGCTCCGACAGCATAGTCACTGTATCCTTACAGACTGCAAGAAGAATATATTTCTCTCCCGCCCGCACGATCTGCAGATACTTATTAGGCGCAATCCTGGAAGTCTCCACGATCTCTATATTGGTCGTGTCGATCTGTTGTTTCTGAAAGCGGGCAATATAGCGTGTTGTCCCGTAGGTCAGCAGTAAAACAAACAGGAAGATCAGTATCACCGTAAACAGACGGGCTGCTGATTCTAACATACCTGCCGCAAGGATCATATCAGCCCACTACCTTTTTCACGGCTTCAATTACACGGTCTGCCTGGAACGGCTTTACGATAAAATCTTTGGCACCGGCCTGAATAGATTCAATAACCATTGCCTGCTGTCCCATTGCGGAACACATGATAACTGTTGCACCGGGATCCTGTTCTTTGATCTTTTTCAGTGCCTGGATACCGTCCATCTCAGGCATTGTGATATCCATCAGTACCAGATCCGGTTTTGTCTCGGAATACTTTTCGACAGCCTTTAAACCGTTCTCGGCTTCTCCGACCACATTATAACCGTTTTTGGTTAAGATATCCTTGATCATCATTCTCATAAACGCTGCGTCATCACAAATCAAAATATTCTTTGCCATAATTCTCTCTCCTAAATGAATTTTATTTTATAATCTCTGTCACTCTGATACCAAAGCTTTCTTCAATTACAACTACCTCACCTTTGGCAACAAACTTTCCGTTTACCAGTACATCAATCGGCTCTCCTGCGATCTTATCCAGTTCGATGATCGTACCCGGCGTAAAATCCAGAATCTCCGCAATAGACTTTTTGGTTCTGCCAAGCTCTACAGTAACCTCCAGCGGTACATCCATGATCAGACCGATATTTTCCTGACTTGCCATCTGCTGTGGCATCTGCGTATTGAATGCCTGGAACTGTGCAGGCTGTATATTTGCCTGCTGCATCTGTGGCATCTGCTGCATCTGCATTTGTGGCATTGCCTGCTGCATCTGCGGCATTTCTGCCTGCGGTGGAACATAAGGCTGCGGTTGCGGCGCAGGATCCGGCTGTGCAGGAGCTGCGCTCGTTCCCATCTGCTGATCCATAAAAATCTTATACAGGGATTTTGCGAAATCGATCGGATACAGCTGCATGATCGTACTGTCTACCAGATCTTCAATCTGCATTCTGAATTCTATTTTCACGAAATCACCGGCCAAAAACGGTGCAATGTCTGCTCCGTTTTTATTTTCAAGTATATTTACAAGACTTGCTTCCGGCGGACTGATATCGATCATCCTGCCAAGCATGGAGGAAAGGGATGTCGCAGAGGAACCCATCATCTGATTCATCGCCTCTGAAATAGCACTCAGATGCAGTTCTCCAAGCTCACCGTCTATATTGCTGCCATCACCGCCCATCATAAGATCGGTGATAACTTTTACGTCTCTTTCCCGCATGATCAGGATATTAGCACCATCCAGACCCTCCGTATATTTAATCTGAATAAAAACGCACGGTTTTTCCTGTTCATCTATAAAATTTTTCCAATTTGCAATGGATACCGTCGGTGTTGTGATATTGACCTTACGGTTCACCAGGGAATAAAGTGTGGTAGCGGATGTTCCCATGCTGATATTGGCGATCTCGCCAATGGCATCCTTTTCAATATCCGTAAGGATCTCTTCCGTCGCTGCCGGCTGCGGATCCGGCTGTGGATCTGAACTGCCTGCGTTCACGCCTGATAACAGTGCATTTATTTCGTCCTGTGACAGCATACCGTCCATTTATTTATTCCTCCTCTCTGACAACTGACGTGATCCGGACAGCATAATTATCCTTGCTTGTACCGGGTAACGCAGTAAATTTTTTAATATTACCAACATAAACTTCCATTTCATCGTCTATCTTGGAATCAAGCCGGATGACATCTCCGACCTGTAATCCGGCAAAATCCATGACGGAAACAACACTCTTTCCAAGCACTGCTTTGACCGGAATATCAGTTCTCTTGATCATCGAACTGATATATTCTGCATAATTCTCTCCGCTTGCATTCTGCATCGTAGAGAACCAGAACTTCGTATTTAATTTATCCATGATATCTTCCAGCGTAATATATGGAAGACATGCGTTCATATACCCTTCCACATCACCGATCTTGATATTCAGTGTCACGATCGCGATCATCTCATTCGGGGCTATGATCTGTGCAAACTGTGCATTTGTCTCGATCCGCTCCATGAACGGATCCAGATCCACTACATTTTTCCATGGTTCCCGCAATAGCTGCATACAGGTGACCATAATCTTGTCAAGTATTGACAATTCAATCTCTGAGAACTCCCTGTTCTTCTCCAGGGGCTTTCCGGCGCCTCCCAGCATACGATCCAGAATTGCAAAGCCGATATTCGTGGAAAGCTCCAGAATGATATCTCCCGCCATTGGTGCGAAATTGATAATGCCCAGTACGACCGGATTGCTCAGTGCATTCGTAAATTCCGAAAAAGTAACCGTTTCGGAACTCGCCACACTGACTTGTACCGTTTTTCGCAGATAAACCGGAAGATTCGTGGAAAGAAGCCGTCCGTAATGTTCAAATATGATTTCCAGCGTACGAAGATGCTCTTTTGAAAACTTTGCCGGTCTTTTAAAGTCGTAGTTCTTTACCGACTTCTCCGGCGCCGATTTCATTTCATCTACATCCAGCTCGCCGGTGCTCAGTGCCTGCAGCAGGCTGTCTATCTCATTTTGAGATAAAACCTCTCCCACCTGACTCACCTCCTGTCATGACATACGTCATTCATTTCACCAGACTACTGGATGATAATATCGCGGAATGTCACTTTATAAATAAACTTTGAATCGTAAAGTCCCTGGATTCTTGCCAGAATATCATCTCTGACAACGTCCGAATCCGCCTGGATCTGTTCCATCGTATAGCTGCCAAATGCTTCTACGATCTCACCTTTGATCAGGCTTTCATTATCTGCGATCTTTGTTCCGTATGTCTCATAATCTTTGTCTTTTGTATTCATGGCAAGAGACACCGAAACGAGTGCATAATGCTCCTTACCGTCTTCACCCTTGCGAAGCGGGATCGTCATGGAATCTTCGATATTATATACAGCCGTATCATCAATGGATACCTCTTTTTCCGCCGTATCATCTCCGCTTGTATTCAGCTCCAGATTCAGAACCGTTGCAATACTGTTTACCACCGATGCGGTCTTTTTGTTTGTCGATGTCACGCTGACCATTGTGATTACTGTCAGCACGATATTAACGATTAGAAGCGCCAGAATCAGAACTGACATTAAATTCTTTTTCATTTTAAAACTCCCTTTTATTCATAATCAGATAATTCTGTATAGATTTTGATCTCCACACGCCGGTTTTTTGCTCTTCCCTCCGGTGTCGCATTATCCGCAACCGGAACATACTCACCACGTCCGGAATGTTTGATCTTTGCCGGATCAAGTGTGGTCGTAGACATAAAATAATCAAATACCGAAAGGGCTCTGAAGCTTGACAATTCATCATTGTTGGCAAATCTGGCGTTATGGATCGGCACATTGTCCGTATGACCTTCAATCTCGATCGTACTGTCCGCATAACGTTCCAATATCTGTCCCACCTTGTCCAGAAGCGGCTTTGCCTCTTCCCGGATCTGATCACTGCCCGAATCAAACAAAAAAGCACCGTTCAGATTCAACGAAACATACTGGGATGTAAAATCCACTGAAATATCGCTGTTATATTCCCCGTGATCTTCCTGCAGGCTTTCTTCTATATTCTCAGCCATCTGCTCTGCCTGCTCCATGGAAGCTGCCTGATATGCTTCAAGCGCATCTGATTGCGTGTCGGTATCTGCTGATTTACCGGTACTGTTTATGTACTTATCAAGCTCATTGAGCTGACTAACGCCATTACTGATCAGAATGCCGTCTCCGATCGCAGTTGCACCGGCCTCAAAAATACTGAACGTCTGTGAAAAGGATGCAGCCACTGCTTCAAACTTCTGTGCGTCTACAGTAGACATGGAAAACAGAAGCACGAAGAAACAAAGAAGCAGGTTCATCAGATCACTGAACGTCGACATCCATGCGGGGGAACCCTTCGGTGGTTCTTCCTGCCGCTTCTTAGCCATTTACTTCCGCCTCCTCTTCTCCGACTGTCGTTCTGTCCTTCGGTGCCAGGAAGGATTTCAGCTTCTCTTCAATAACACGCGGGTTTTCACCTGCCTGTATGGATAACAGACCTTCCACCATGATCTCCTTTGCCTCGATCTCCGCATCATTATCAGCCTTCAGCTTTGCGGAAACAGGCGTGCAGAGCCAGTTGGCAAGTATGGAACCGTAAAACGTTGTAACAAGAGCAACGGACATATTTGGTCCGACTGATGTTACATCTGACATATTCTTTAACATGTTGATCAGACCGATCAGCGTACCGATCATACCCCAGGCAGGACCCATGGCACCAAGTGCCTCCCAGAACCCAATTCGTTTTTTGTGTCTTGCATCGATACTGCCCAGCTCCGTATCCATGATACCACGGACAAGCTCCGGATCTGTTCCGTCAACAATCAACAGGATTCCCTTCTTCAAAAAAGCATCGTCCAAATCTGCCGCTGCCTCTTCCAAAGAAAGCAATCCTTCTTTTCTTGCTACATTTGATAGCTCTATAATTTTGGAAATGATCTGCGGTGTATCAAGTGCCGGCGTTTTAAAGATCAGAAGAAAGCTCTTTAAACCTGCCAAAAAGTCTGACAACGTATGACTTGCCAGTGTCGCACAGATTGCACCACCGAATGTGATCAATATAGACGAGAAATCATAGAAATTGCCAAGTGCCGCTGCCCCGTCATCACCGCTGCAAATACCGTATATCAGGAAAAAGCCACACATGACCATTCCGATAATGGAAGCTATATCCAATTTTTTCACCTACCTATTATTTTATATGTATACACATACCTATAATCTTACTAATCAATTCTACTAAATTTTTTGTATCTTGTCTATGCCTTTTTGCATTTCTAAACCACCCGAAATACTTAAATCCCATTTCTTTATTACAGGTATCCCCTATATTTATATAGAATAAAGGATATTCCACAACACATTCCGCACCGGATGCGGTCTCCCGCAATATATTATTTTCTTTTACAAAAGCCCCTGTATACAAGATACAGAGGCTTTTCCTTTATTTCATCAAATTTATCTCTTCAGATTGACAAGTTCTTCCAACAATGTGTCAGAAACTGTAATAATTCTGGAGTTTGCCTGGAAACCTCTCTGCGTTGTGATCATTTCTGTAAATTCAGAAGAAAGATCTACGTTACTCATTTCCAGAACGCCTGTCGTCATATAACCACCGTCACTTGTAACATCCATACCGATGCCATCAAACTGTCCGGAGTTTAAGGTTGCGGAATACAGGTTATCACCTTCCTTCTGCAGACCGGATGGGTTTGCGAAGCTGGCAACTGCGATCTGACCAAGCAGCTTTGTCATACCATTATCGTATGCTGCGTAGATCATACCGTCTGGCTGGATGGAAATGCCCGTCATTTCACCAAGCTTCCTACCGGTTCCTTTTCCATACACATCACCGTAATCACCGCTGATCGTACTCGTTCCGTTGTTATTGTAGTTAGATGATGGTGAAAAGTCAATCGTAATATTCTCAAACGCACTGCCCGGCTGGTCTCCAAAATCAAGCACCAGATTCAGGTTATTGGTCAGTCCGTTGACACTCTGGATCTCACCTGTCGCCGTATTATACTGGATAACACCGCCTGTGATCTGCTTTCCGTCTGTTGCAATGCTGCCATCCGCTGCATTGATCACCTGTGCAAAGGTTCCACCGTCCAGATGGGCTCCCAGTGTCGTAACAGTACCATCAGCTCCCGCCACATACAGCTTTGCCATTTCATCGTAGGAGGTAAAGCCGTAAGACTCAGCCAGTATCTTCTTCTGGGCATCTGTCAGATTTCCGCTCAGATCCATTGTCTGGTTCTGACCTGCCTCATCCAGATACGTCAGTGTAGTACCATTGATACTGCAGCCGTTTGCCAGAGAAAGCTTCTTGCTCTCTGCCACATTTCTGACAGAACCGAGTTTAATATTTGTTTTATCGATCGCATTTCCCTTGGAATCAAGAATATCTGTCAATTCTACCGTATACTGTCCTTCTGCTGCTGTCGCCTTCATGGAAAGCTTTGCCGTATAGGAGTAACCTCGGTTATCAAAGAAGCTGATGCTGATAATCTTACCTGCTTCCGAGCTGACGGAAGTATCATTCTTATCCACAATACCGGAAACGTGTGCCTGTGTGGTAGCCTCCGGTGGATATTTCATATTATCGGAGCTCATGATACGAAGCGGGCTCACCGTATCTCTGACGATCTTTCCGTTATCCACACCCCAGCCCTGTACGGTATAACCGTTAGAGCTCATAGCCAGATTGCCCTGACCGTCTACATAGAAAGATCCGTCCCTTGTAAAGAAATTGGATGATCCGTCGCTGACGATAAAGAAAGAATTACCGGTCAGTTTGATATCAAACGGATTTCCCGTAGACTGAGAAGAGCCCGATGTTTCCACAGATGCAGTGATCGCACCTGATTTTACGCCAAGACCGATCTGACGGGCATTGGTACCTGCCTTGCCGGTCTGTGTATTGGCACCCGAAGCTGCCTGTGTTGTCTGATACATCAGTTCTGAAAATGTAATGGACTGTGATTTGAATGCAGTTGTGTTTACATTTGCGATGTTATTACCAATAACATCCATTTTTGTCTGGTGCGTCTTCAGACCCGATACACCAGAGTAAAGTGCTCTCATCATAGTAAATGACCTCCTTGTGGTACGTTTTCGTTCCCTCTGTCATTCAGGAACTGATAGCCTCCTGTAAGGTCCGGCTAGTTGATTACGGTACCATCAATATTTGTAAAAATGTTTTCCTGTGTCTGATCCTGGCTTGTCGCCGTGATCACTGTTCTGGATCCGGTGCTGACGATAAATGCCAGATTATCGATCAGCACAAGCGGTTCCTTGATTCCTTTTCCGCTTGCCTTATCCATCCCCTCGCTCAAACGCTTCAGCTGACCTTCCGAAAGACTGATATTTCTTTCCGACAGCCTGTTTGCCGCATGCTTGGAAAATCTGACAGTCTGTGTATCAAGCTGTTTCTGCTTTTCTTCCAGTAATGCTCCAAATCTGCCTGCTTCGCTTTTTTCCTGTGTTTTTGAAACCGGGGCTTTCTGTGTTTCCTGCAAAGCGGATATGTATGGGTTTATCTGTATACTCATATTCCGCCTCCGTTTCTATACATCCTGTGCTGTATCATTGCCGCCGTCTGCTTTATCACCGTCTGCATTCTCCGTGTCATCTGCTTTATTGCCGGAAAGCTCAGCCAGCTTCTTGCGATATTCTTCCAGTGAACCGACAACCGACTTGGATAAGAATGTCTTCTGATAATCATTCATATCATCATATTGTTTCAGAACCTTTTCAATTGTTTCTTTATCAGATGCTGTTACCTGTTCAATCTTCGGAAGCTTTGCCATATCCGATACAAGCGTCTGTGCCAGTCCGAAAGCTGTCAGGTAGTCCTGATCACATACATAAGTCACATCATCCAGAGAGTACAGTTCCTCATCAACGGAAACCATTGCTTTTCCGTTCTCATATTTTACATAATCCACTTTACCCATCTTCGTCGTTTCTTTGCCGTTATCATCCGTGGAAGTGATCTGTACGGTCTGTCCGACAAGGCTTGAGGCTCTGCTCAGATCCATGCTCTTGCTCATATTCTGGATCTGTTCCACTTCCGAGAACGTCGCATACTGTGCTATGTATTCCGTATTGGAAGTCGGCTCAAGCGGATCCTGAAATTTCATCTGCGCTACTAAAAGCTGCAGGAAATCATCTTTGCCGAGTGTTGAGGATTTTTCCTTTGTACTTGTTGTCGATGTTGCATTTTTGATCTTGCCATCTTCTACAATTGCTGCTACGCCCATGCTTCTCTCCTTTCTTTTATACTTGGAAGTTCAGTTTGTTACCGCCCATCCGCATCATTTCAATCTGCAGTTTTTCTGCCTGTGTCATTTCCTCTTCATAGGCTTCCTCTTCCGGAAGTTCATCCAGATTTAAAAGTCTTCTGCCTGACTTTTTCTGTGCTTCTGCACTTTCCTGCTGCCCGCCGTTCTGATCCAGATTCTGTTCCAGCTGATGGCTGTGCTCCGTAATTTCGATCGCATCTACCTTCATGCCCTGTGCTTCCAACGATTCCTTCAATGCTGCCACCTGGCTCTCCAGAGCTGCCCTGACTGCCTCATCCTGTGCATACAGCTGTGCGCTGATCACACCACCCTTTGAGGATACGTGCAGGTTCACACTGCCAAGACTTGCCGGATTTAGCGCGATCTCCATTGAAGTGAGCTTTTCGCTCGAATGTATCTTCACATAATCCGCAATCTGATCTATGATCTTTTGTGTCCTTTGCAGGCCAAACCGCTCTGTCGTCTGTTCTGCCGCTATTGCACTGCCCTGCGTCTGCTGCAGATTTTCTGCGGGCTTTTGCATATCCTGCATCTGCTGCTGCATATTACCGTTTTCGTCTCTCTTTGTCTCACGCGGCTGCTCTGCCTCGATATCTGTGGTCGTTGCCGTCTGTACTTCCTGATCGCCTGTGCTTTCCTGCTGCATATCGGTAACAGGTGCTGCAGATTCCTGTTCCACTACAATAACCGGCTCTTCCGGTTCCTTTACGCTGTCTTGCAGAAGTGTTGTCAGCTGCTCTTTATCCATCCCCAAAGTATCTGCCAGCTCTTCAATCGTCTGCTCTACCGCATTTGCCAGATCACTTACCTGTGTATAAAGCGATTCATCCGTCAGAACCGCCATCTGATCCGTACCTGTCAGCTCTGACAATAGTGCTGCCATATTCTGCGAAAGATCTTCCGCGGAAATACCAAGTGCATCCATCGCCTGCAGAACTTCTTCCGGCGAAACACCGAGCTGCTCCGTGATCTGCTGCAGAATCTGCTGCATCACATCCGAAAGCAATACCGCATCCGGTTCTCCGGTTTCTTCTTCCTGCTTCGGTTCTTCTGCAGCGGTTTCTTCCGTCTGCTGCACCTGTTCCTTTTCTGCAGATTTTTGCGCATCCTGTGTCTTTGGCTCTTTGGCTTCATCTGTCTGCTGATTGTCAGTCGGCT
>ERZ780198.2908-NODE-2908-length-12366-cov-3.155714_pt1 | contig 12366 bp, 8 predicted proteins | sample MGYA00510979_ERZ780198 | MGnify/ENA primary metagenome ERZ780198 (study PRJEB29588, sample SAMEA2158039) | human gut metagenome | biome: human gut; feature: human-associated habitat; material: faeces | place: Denmark | collected 2008/2010 ...
CGGGAAAAGGGTGCGACGATTTTCGGCTATTTTGTCCGCGATCCCAGAGAATACGGCGTGGTGGAATTCGATGAAAACGGCAAAGCGCTTTCCATCGAGGAAAAGCCGGAGCATCCCAAGAGCAACTACGCAGTTCCCGGACTGTATTTTTATGATAACGACGTTGTGGAAATTGCCCGCAACGTAAAGCCGTCTGCAAGAGGCGAGATCGAAATCACTTCGATCAACAACGAATATCTGCGCAGAGGGACGCTGATGGTGGAGACGCTGGGCAGAGGCTTTGCATGGCTCGATACCGGCAACCACGATGCACTGCTGGATGCGGCAGATTTCGTTGCAGCGGTACAGAAGCGTCAGGGCATGTACATTTCCTGCATTGAGGAAATCGCGTTCCGCAGAGGTTTTATCGATAAACAGCAGCTCTTAAAGCTTGCGGAGCCGCTGATGAAGACCAACTATGGAAAATATCTCGTAGAGGTCGCAAACGGACTTTAAAAACGGAACAGGAGAATAGAAAAATGGGAAAAATTTCAGTAGAAACATGTCATATCGAAGGTCTTAAGGTGATCACTCCCCAGGTGTTCGGCGACGCCCGCGGTTACTTCATGGAGACTTATAACTACAACGATTACAAGGAAGCCGGCATCGATCAGGTTTTCGTACAGGACAACCAGTCCGCATCCAAAAAAGGCGTTCTGCGGGGGCTTCATTTCCAGATCAATTACCCCCAGGACAAGCTGGTGAGAGCGATTCGCGGCGAAGTGTTTGACGTTGCGGTTGACTTACGTCCCGGCTCCAAAACCTATGGTCAGTGGTACGGTGTGCTGCTTTCCGAAGAGAACAAAAAGCAGTTCTTTATCCCCAAGAATTTCGCACACGGCTTTGTAGTGCTGTCGGATTATGCGGAATTTGCCTATAAGTGCACCGACTTCTATCATCCCAACGACGAAGGCGGTCTGGCATGGAACGATCCCCAGATCGGCGTAGAATGGCCGATTCCGGAAGGAATGGAACTGACCTTGTCTGACAAAGATAAAAAGTGGGGCTCTTTTGCCGAATTTACAGAAAGCAGAAATAAATGAAGAGACTGAATAAAAAAACAGGAATCGCCATATTCACTGCGGTGATGGCGATTCTTGCCGTTATTATCCTTGTTTATCATAATCCCCTTGCCAATCCGCAGGATGAGCTTCTGAAAAAAGTGATTGCCTGCGTGCTGATCGTGGCGGCGGTCATTGCCTTTATCCGGTTATACGATAAGATCACGGTGCTGCCGGTGGAATTATACCAGAACCGCAGGTTGATCTGGAAACTGGCAAAGAGCGATTTCAAAAAGCGCTACGCAGGCTCTTATATGGGAGCGTTCTGGGCGATGGTGCAGCCGGTCATCACAGTTGCGATGTACTGGGTTGTTTTCGTGATTATTTTCCCGAACCGGACTGGTTATGCCTCCGGAGGCGTAGAAGGTGTTCCATATATCCTGTTTCTGACAGCGGGACTGGTGCCCTGGTTTTATTTTTCCGAAGCCCTGACCAGCGCAATGGTATCGCTGCTGGAATATAATTACCTGGTAAAAAAAGTCGTATTCAAAATCAGTATCCTGCCGATTATCAAGATTATTGCAGCGACATTTATTCATGCGTTTTTCGTGCTGGTTTTACTGATCGTGGCAGCATTGAACGGCTATTATCCGAGCCTGTATACACTGCAGGTATTTTATTACAGCTTCTGCATGTTCGTTTTTGTACTGGCACTCAGTTATACGACCTGCTCGGTTGTCATCTTTTTCAGGGATCTGCAGTCCATTGTCAATATCTTTCTGCAGGTCGGTATGTGGGCAACTCCGGTGCTGTGGAATATCAATGATTTTCCGATGAAGCTTCAGATGATCGTGAAAATCAATCCGCTTGTATACATTGTGGAGGGCTACAGAAGCGCTGTATACGGAAAACAGTGGTTCTGGGAAGACTTTTACTCCACGGTTTATTTCTGGATTATCACGGTGGTGCTGTTTGGCATTGGCGCGCTGATTTTCAAGAAACTCAAGATTCATTTTGCGGATATCATGTAAAGGAAAACTGGTTATGGAACAAAAAGAACTGGCAATTCATGTGGACAGGGTGAGCAAAGTATACAAGCTGTACCGCAGAAACCGGGACCGTCTGATCGAATCCCTGGGACTGACAAAAAAGAAACTTTCCACGCCGCATTACGCATTAAAGGATGTCAGTCTGGACATTTATAAAGGAGAGACTGTCGGCATTATTGGCACGAACGGCTCCGGCAAATCGACGATTTTAAAGATTATCACCGGCGTATTACATGAGACGAGCGGCACTGTGCAGGTAAACGGCAGAATTTCCGCCTTGCTGGAGCTGGGCGCAGGCTTTAACATGGAATACAACGGCATCGAAAATATTTATCTGAATGGAACGATGATCGGTTTTTCTGAAAAAGAAATTGATGAAAAGCTGCAGGATATCCTGGATTTTGCGGATATCGGGGACTATGTGTACCAGCCGGTAAAGACCTATTCCAGCGGTATGTTTGTCCGACTGGCATTTGCAGTTGCCATCAATATCGACCCGGAAATCCTGATCGTCGATGAGGCGCTTTCGGTTGGCGACGTATTTTTCCAGGCAAAATGCTATCGAAAATTCGAGGAATTCAAGAAAAAAGGCAAGACGATCCTGTTCGTCAGCCATGATCTGAGCGCGATCAGCAAATATTGCGACCGTGCGATCCTGTTAAATCAGGGGGTAAAGCTTGGAGAAGGCTCGCCCAAAGACATGATCGACGCCTACAAGCAGGTGCTGGTGGGACAGTACGAAACGCCTAAGGCTGGCGTGGATGTACCTGACCTGACGGCGGACGGGGATGTTCGGGCGGCGCTTGACAAACAGAAAAAGAAGCAGGAAGCGGCGCGCATGGGCGTCAACCCGGAGACACTGGAATACGGCACGAAGCAGGCGGAAATTGTTTCGTATTACATTACGGACAAAAACGACGTGCAGACGACCGCAATTTTAAAGGGCGACGAATTCACGATGCATATGAAGGTGAAAATCGGTCAGGATCTTCCGGCGCCGATCTTTGCTTTTTCCATCAAAAACATCAAGGGCGTGGAGATCACGGGAACGAACACGATGTTTGAAAAGACGTTTCTGGAGAGCGTAAAGGCGGGTCAGGTGCTGGAAATTACATTCCGCCAGAAGATGCGCCTGCAGGGCGGTGACTATCTCATATCCCTGGGTGTGACAGGGTATGAAAAAGATACGTTTAAAGTGTATCATCGTCTTTATGACGTGCTGAATATTACGGTCGTGTCCGACAAGGATACGGTGGGCTATTTTGATATGGAATCTCAGGTTGAGGTGAAGGAGATTTAACGTATGCAGACAGGCAGGACAGAGAAGATCGGGAATGTTGTGCTGGATTATTCCCATTATCCGGAACAGGATTTTTACTGCGACGGAGCGTCGGAGGATGCGCTTTTGGAGCTGGTAAAAACAATCCCGCCCCGGGAATATCCCCAGGAAATCTATAAAGCGGCGAGCTGGGAGGTGCTTTACCACCTTTCCGACCTGCGGGAAAATATCGTCGGATGGCTGCCTGTTGACAAAAGCATGAAGGTGCTGGAAATCGGTTCCGGCTGCGGCGCGATTACGGGAAGCCTCGCACAGAAGGCAGGCAGCGTAACCTGCGTCGACCTTTCGAAAAAACGCAGCTTGATCAACGCTTACCGCCATCAGGACTGTGACAACGTGACGATCCATGTGGGCAACTTTTCGGACATCGAGCCGGATCTGCCGACGGATTATGATTTTGTCTGTCTGATCGGCGTGTTCGAATACGGGCAGAGCTATATCGGCGGAAAAACCCCCTTTCACGATTTCTACCGGATTATCAAAAAACATGTGAAATCCGATGGACATATCGTGATTGCGATAGAGAATAAACTTGGTTTAAAATATTGGGCGGGGTGCCGGGAAGACCACGTCGGCACGTTTTTTTCAGGCCTGGAGGATTACCCCCAGGGCGGTGCGGCTCGCACCTTTTCCCGGAGCGGTCTGGAAAAAATCCTGAAAGAATGCGGTGAGACGGAATATCATTTCTACTACCCTTATCCGGATTATAAATTTATGACGACGCTGTACTCCGACCGGTATCTGCCGAAAGTCGGAGAACTATCTAATAACCTACGAAATTTCGACCGCGACCGGATGCTGCTGTTCGATGAAAAAAAGGTGTTCGATATGCTCATCCGCGAGGGACTGTTTGGACAGTACAGCAATTCGTTCCTCGTGATGACAGGGCCCATGACGGATATTGTATACAGCCGTTTTTCCAACGACAGGGCGGAGCATCTGAGCATCCGCACGGATATTCTGGAAAAGGACGGAAAACACACTGTCCGGAAATATCCGGCGACCTCAGCTGCTGCGGCACATATTGAAGCCCTGGCAGAAAATGAATGCGTCTTCACAGAACGGTTTAAAGGCAGCACCCTCTCAGTCAACCGTCTGGAGCTGAAACGGAATCCGGATGGATTGCCCTTTGCGGAAATCGAATATCTCGAAAATAGCCGGACATTGGAAGAGCTGCTGGATGAGTGCTTACAGAACAATGACGAAGCCGGTTTTGATAAGCTGTTTGACCGTTACTGCAAAATCGCAGCGTGGAAAGCGGAGGGGACGAAGCAGGATTATGACCTGACCTTCCCGAATATCTGCGTACAGGGTGATATCTGGACGATGATCGATTACGAGTGGACGACAGACAAGCTGACGCCGCAGCAGATCATCAGCCGGGCATTGAACTGCTATGGTCAGGAGGATCCGGTTCGGATGGAGCATCCGATTGTGAAAAAGCATTTGGAAGCCCTCGGCATCGGCAAAGAGCAGGTGCGGGAGCTTTCGGAAAAAGAGCTGGCGTTCCAGCACTTTGTCCTGCAGGAAAAGGACGGGCGGAGCCGGACGGCTCTTGGGCAGCTTCGGCATCTGATCGGCAACCGTGCTGTGCCGTATCAGGAATTTTTCGCCCGGGCGGACCGCAAAAAGGTGGAGGTATTTGAAGACTTCGGCGCAGGATATACACCGGAGCATTCTTATTATCAATATGATGCATATGAGGCGGACGATCTGATCAACGCCAGGATCATCTGCAAAGCAGGTACAAAAGCGATTCGCTTAGATCCTGCGGAGCTGCCGTGTCTGGTACAGATTCATGGAATCGAATGGCGCGGAAAAGCGCTGACGCGGGCACAGCTGGATCAGTGCCTGTCGACGAACGGACAGGTGCTTGCAGATACCCCGTCCCATGTTCCGACGGTACTGTTTGAAACAGGAGATCCGAACATCAGCGTTCGGCTGGATTGTCTGGACAACGAGGCGACGGATGGCGAAGCACTGATCATCCGGGCACAGATCGCATGGCTGTCGGCGGAAATGCTGCAGGATATTCAGGCGCGCCTGGCGGCAGCGGCAAGGAGGAAAGGTTTTTGGTTTCAAAGATAAAAGAAGCAATTCAGAATAATCTGGTAAAGAAAAGATACCGCTGGTATCAGGAGCAGATTCAGAAACAGACCCTCACCTATGACGAGTGGATTCGGGAAAAGGAAGCACAGGAGGACGAGGCACTGCGCGCAGAGCACAGGGCAGAGCACGCGGAGGTGATCTCCTACGATGAGTGCCGCGCGGATTTTGATGTGCGGCGGTATGGAAATGGCGCAACGCCCGCGGACGTCCTGATTTTCCACGCGCCGGACGCAAGCCCGGACACGAGAGGCATTTCACATGTGCTCAGCTGGTTTGAAGCCCATCCTGAAACGGTGATCGCCTACGCGGACGAGGATGAAATCGACGAAGCCGGTAAGCGTAAAAATCCCTGGCTGAAGCCGGACTGGTCGCCGGATACGCTGATGTCCTGCTTTTATTTCGGCGGATTCTTTGCGGTGCGCAGACAGGCGATGGAGAACTGTCCGTGGCTGGCAGATGAGAACCCACTGCGCAACCTTTATGATCTGGTGCTGCGCCTGACGGAAATCGAGAATGGAACTGCACATATCGACAGCGTGCTGTTTCATCATGAAAAAATCGAAGTCTGGGGTATGGAAGAGACGTATGATGATCTGAAAAAGGCGGCATATGTAAGAAGAGGCTGGCCTCTTACGCCCTCCGGGAAGGTTTCAATCATCATCCCGACCAAGGATCATCCCCATATTTTATCGAATTGCATTCATTCTGTCCTGGAAAGTGGAAACTACCGGGATTTTGAGATCATCGTTGTGGATAACGGAAGCAATGAACAAAACCGTGCAAGAATTGAACGGATGCGCGATATGTTGAACGAGGATTTCCGGTTCGTTTATCACTATGAACCGATGGAGTTTAATTTTTCCAAAATGTGTAACCTTGGCGTGTCCCTGGCGACCGGCGATTACATCCTGTTATTGAATGACGATATCGAAATTACGCAGGATAACTGGCTGGAAAAGCTGATGGAACAGGCGGTTCTGCCTCGCGTCGGCGCGGTGGGCGCAAAGCTGATCTATCCGGGCACGGAGATCATTCAGCACGCGGGCATCACCAACATTCATCTGGGGCCTGCACACAAGCTGCAGTTCCGCTCCGATGCGCTGGAATTTTATTTCGGGCGCAATCGCATGGCGATGGATGTCCTGGGTGTAACCGGAGCCTGCCTGCTGGTGAAAAAAAGCATTTACGATCAGGCGCAAGGACTGTCTGAGAACCTGCGTGTCGCGTTCAACGACGTGGAATTCTGCTATCATGTATATGAAATGGGCTATTACAACGTGGTACGCAACGACGTGACGCTGACGCATCATGAATCCTTAAGCCGCGGTGCGGACGACAGCACGGAAAAGCTGCGCCGCCTGCATCAGGAACTGAATTTGCTCTATGAACTGCACCCGTCCCTATACGGAACCGACCCGTTCTATCACAGATATCTGGTAAAGGATGTGCTGGATGCGGAATTTTATACGGGCTGCCGTTATGATTTTGACAAAAGAGTGGAAAAAGTTTCCCCTGAGAAGATCGAGGGTGTTCTGGAACCGCAGTGGCATAACGAGGTGCTGCGCATCGGTGTGGAGTTCGCCGGAGACATGGGGCGCTGGCAAAGGGGCGCTGCAGGAGCAGGAACTGGCGACTGGATGATCCAGGGCTGGACGTGGGCACTGCAGGTTGACAACTGTCGGTACGATTTTTCCCTGTTGTTAAAGAAGGTGGAGACCGGCTATATTGCGCCCGGCTCCAGTACGGAAGCGATTCCTGAGGATCGGGGCGAGGTCTGGAAGATTCCCTGTACGAGGCAGTTCCGCCCGGATATTGACGAAAATCTGCACGGAATTGTCCATACCGAGCTGCCGGGCGTGTGCGTGACCTTCGATCGGGACAGCTTGCCGGAGGGAGATTACCTGATCGGCTTTTTGTGGGAAGATACCTGCTCGCGGCAGAAGCTTTACCGCTTCAGTCCGGAAATGCTTACAGTGAGGAAATAATAAAATCATGGAAGAAAAAAAGGACTATCAGGACGCTTACGAGAAAGAACATTATAAAGCCGTTTATCTGGCAAACCGGGTCGCTGAGCTGGAGGATCAGGTGGACGATCTGCAGTTCAAATTGAACCGCATCAAAAACAATCCGATCTGGAAAGCGTCCGGCCCTGCCAGAAAGTGCATGCATTTTGTGATCCGCCAGAAGGACCGTTTGAAAAATTGCGGCAGCCTGTCGGGCGTGATTGCAAAGGTACGCTATAAATCCTGGGAAAAGAAGGCGATGACCCATTACGGCACCCAGAGCTTCCCGTCCGCAGAGGAAAGACAGAAGCAGGAGGCGGCTGTCTTTGAACGGATGCCCAAGATCAGTATTCTTGTTCCGCTGTGGAACACGCCGGAAAGCTTTTTAACCGAGATGATCGGCTCCGTCCAGTGGCAGACCTACAAAAACTGGGAGCTGTGTCTGGCGGACGGTTCGGACGATGCGCACGCCTATGTCGGTGAATACTGCAAAAGGCTGGCGGCGCAGGATTCGAGAATCGTTTATCAGAAGCTTGCCAAAAACGAGGGCATTTCGGGCAACACGAACGAATGCTATAAGCTTGCATCCGGCGAGTTTATCGGGCTGTTTGACCACGACGATATTCTGCATCCCTGCGCACTTTACGAGTATGTAAAGGCGATCAACGAAAAGGATGCGGACTTTATTTACTGTGATGAGGCGACGTTTAAGAGCCCGGACATCAACAAGATGATCACGATGCACTTCAAGCCGGATTATGCGATCGACAACCTGCGCGCGAACAACTATATTTGTCATTTCAGCGTATTTTCCAGAGAGCTGTTGGATGGCACGGAGCTGTTTCGGACAAAATTTGACGGCAGCCAGGATCATGACATGATTCTGCGCCTGACGGACAATGCGAAGCATATCGTCCATGTGCCGAAGCTTCTGTATTATTGGCGCTCCCATGCAGGCAGTGTTGCGGACAATATCGAGGCAAAGCCTTACGTGGTCGAAGCGGCGAGAGGCGCGGTTGCGGATCATTTGCGCAGACACGGCTTCAAAAACTTTACAATTACGAGCACTCGTGCGTTTGAGACGATTTTTAAAATCAGTTATGAAATTATCGGGGAACCGAAGATTTCTATCATTATTCCGAATAAGGATCATGTGGAAGACCTGCGCCGCTGTATCAGCTCCATTGTGGAAAAATCGACCTGGGAAAATTACGAGATCATTGTAGTGGAGAACAACAGCGAGACGAAGGAGATTTTTTCCTACTATGACGAGCTGCAGAATAATCCGCAGATCCGCGTGGTGACCTTCGAGGGTAAATTTAATTATTCGAAAATCAACAATTTCGGCGTCTCTCTTGCGACCGGAGACTATGTGCTGTTGTTAAACAATGATACGCAGGTAATTACGATCAACTGGATGGAAGAGCTTCTGATGTATGCGCAGCGTCCGGACGTCGGCGCAGTCGGTGGAAAGCTTTACTATGGGGATAAAACGATCCAGCATGCGGGCGTCGTGATCGGGCTTGGCGCGCATCGGACGGCAGGACATGTGCATTACCGCCAGAAGCGGGAAAATTTAGGATACATGGGACGTCTGTGCTATGCGCAGGACATGACGGCAGTAACCGGAGCATGTCTTTTGGTGAAAAAATCGCTCTATGAGCAGGTCGGCGGTCTGGATGAGAGCTTTGAAATTTCATTAAACGATGTGGACTTCTGTTTGAAGCTGCGCAAGGCTGGTTATCTGAACGTCTTTACGCCCTTTGCCGAGCTGTATCATTTCGAATCGATTTCGAGAGGATTAGACGATCAGGGAGAAAAAGCAAAACGGTATAACGAAGAGTCCGAACGCTTCCGCAACAAATGGAAAGCTGAGCTGGAAGCCGGAGATCCTTATTTCAACCCGAATTTTTCGTTAGATAAATCTGACTTTTCTTTACGGGTCTGAAAAAATAGTGTATACTGACTTAAAGAAGATGCACTGCAGCCAAGGGAAGACTGACAGGCAGGGACGTAAGAGACGGCAGGCATCAGAAAAGATGGAGGTAGCAAAAGCGATGAATTACATGGATCAGTACAAATTCTGGCTGGAGGATTCCTACTTTGATGAAGGAACCAAGGAAGAGCTCCGTAAAATTGCAGATAATCAGGCGGAGATTGAAGATCGTTTTTACAAGGATCTGGCGTTTGGTACCGGCGGTCTGCGCGGTGTGATCGGAGCCGGAACCAACCGGATGAATATTTATACTGTCAGAAAAGCAACACAGGGTCTGGCAAACTACATTTTAAAGCAGGGCGGCGCTGAAAAGGGCGTTGCAATTGCATACGACAGCCGTTATTATTCTCCTGAATTTGCAGATGAGGCTGCACTGTGCATGGCTGCAAACGGCATTAAGGCGTATGTATTCGATGAACTCCGTCCGACACCTGAGCTGTCCTTTGCACTGCGTACCTTAGGCTGTATTTCCGGTATCGTTGTAACGGCGAGCCACAATCCTCCGGAATACAACGGCTACAAGGTTTACTGGGAGGACGGTGCACAGGTAACTGCCCCCAAGGATCATGAGATCATCGACGAGGTAGAGCATGTAACCGATTTCCATACGGTAAAAACCATGTCCAAGGACGATGCCATTGAAGCCGGTCTGTATCAGTACATCGGCGAAGAAATCGACGTTGCCTACATGGAAGAGTTAAAGAAACAGATCATTCATCCCGAAATCATCAAGGAAGTAGCGGATGAACTGAAAATCGTGTACACACCGTTCCATGGTACCGGCAACAAGCCCGTCAGAAGAATTCTGGCTGAGCTGGGCTTCAAGCACGTTTATGTTGTTCCTGAACAGGAACGTCCCGATCCTGCATTTACGACGCTGGATTACCCGAACCCTGAAGATCCCAAGGCATTTACCCTGGCATTAAAGCTTGCAAAGAAGGTGGACGCAGACATCGTTCTGGCTACTGACCCGGATGCAGACCGTCTCGGCATTTATGCAAAGGATTCCAAGACCGGCGAGTACATGCCCTTCACCGGCAACATGTCCGGCATGCTGATTGCAGAGTACATTCTGCGCGAGCGCACCGCTACCAACCGGATGCCGGTTGATCCTGTTATGGTATCCACCATCGTTACGACCAACATGGCAGCAGCGATTGCAGCAGATTATAACGTAGAATTAAGAGAAGTTCTGACCGGCTTTAAGTATATCGGCGAGCAGATCAAATGGATGGAGCAGGCTGGGAAAGGCCACTATGTATTCGGTCTGGAAGAGTCCTACGGCTGTCTGGCAGGCACCCATGCAAGAGATAAGGACGCGATCGTTGCAGTAATGTGTCTGTGCGAGACCGCTGCATGGTGCAAGAAGCACGGCATGACCTGCTGGGATCAGATGCTTGCACTGTATGAGAAATATGGCTACTACAAAGAAACCCAGTATGCCATCACCCTGAAGGGAATCGACGGCGCAGCCCAGATCTCCGCAATGATGGATAAGCTTCGCAGCAATCCTCCGAAGAATTTCGGCGACCTGCAGGTTGTAGAGATGCGCGACTACGATAAGGATCAGGTTAAAGATATGGCAACCGGCGCGGTTCGCCCGACCGGACTTCCCAAGTCCAACGTTCTGTACTTTGAACTGACCAACAATTCCTGGTGCTGTGCACGTCCGTCCGGAACCGAGCCCAAGATCAAATTCTATATGGGCGTAAAGGGAACCAGTCTGGAAGATGCACAGGCAAAGGTTGACAAGCTGACCGCTGACCTGAAGGCAATTCTGTAAAAGAAAAAGCCGGAGCACCAGCAGCGTATTTTGCAGCAAAAATGCAGCATGCGCTCTGGCATAGGGTTTATATCACGAATCAAAAGGACACGGCGCGTGCCCGGTGTCGGAGTTTTCCGGCACTTGGGCACGCGCAGGCGTCTGTAGCAGGAAAAGGAGTTCGACGGATGTCTGTTTTTTCCCTATCCAATCTGAAAAAAACCTGGAATTATCTGCAGAAAAACGGAATCAGAAATGCCGTGTGGGCGGTGTTGGAGCGGATTGGGCAGGAACAGGAGGTCTATACTTGGCAGGAGCCGGACGAAAAGACACTTTCGTTCCAACGGGAGCATTCTGCTTCCTTGCGCATCAGTATCATCGTTCCGGCATACCGGACGAAAAAAGAGCATCTGGAGGCGATGCTTAATAGCGTGTCGAGGCAGTCGTATCCGCACTGGGAGCTGATTGTAGCGGATGCGGGAGGCACGGCAGAGTCTGTACAGGCCTGGGCAAAAAAGAACGGAATCTGCCTGCGGAAAGCGGCAGATGCATCAAATCTTGCAGAATGGATGGATCAGAGCATCATGCTCTGCACCCTTTCCGAAAACAAAGGAATTTCCGCCAATACGAACGCAGGAATTGAACTTGCGGCGGGAGACGCGGTCGGTCTGCTGGATCACGACGATCTGCTGACTGCGAATGCGCTCTGGGAGATGGCGGATTGATCCGTATCAACTCCCATAAAATATGTTATGAGTTTGCTTGTAGTTACGTGTGTTTGGTTCGCATAAAGAATCATGAGTGATCCATACAGCAATCTGATTGTCGGCAAACTGAAGCTGAAGGGAATGCCCATCAAGAAGAAGTGGGTAAATAGACGGAAATCAATCGGTAGATCGAAGAAGGTTCACAAGAAGAAGGAAACTGCGGAAGCGCCTCAGGTACTGGAGGAAGTGCCCGTAGAAGAGATGGGATCGGTTCCAACCAATGCTGTCGCGGGAAGTGGTCGTATTTATTGTACCGGTATGTTTTGCATGGATCCCATTAACCCATAGGCCCCATTGTGTA
>ERZ780198.2909-NODE-2909-length-12361-cov-3.333902_pt1 | contig 12361 bp, 8 predicted proteins | sample MGYA00510979_ERZ780198 | MGnify/ENA primary metagenome ERZ780198 (study PRJEB29588, sample SAMEA2158039) | human gut metagenome | biome: human gut; feature: human-associated habitat; material: faeces | place: Denmark | collected 2008/2010 ...
TGTTCATGACAATAGAATGCTCGCAGAGCGTGCATTCTATTGTTTGTACTTAAATCATCATATTTCTGAAATACCGGATTGTGTAATCAACGCCTCTGTCGGAAAGCTCACCATGCCAGTATGCAGATTCCGGCTCGATGCTCAGGCCGCCGTCATACCCCAAGCCGTACAGAATACCCATAAAGGAGGTCCAATCGGTCTGATCCATGCCTGCGGGCGGGTTGTCATATACCTTGCCTTCGATTTTTACAGCGCCCTTTAAGTGCACATGTATAAATCTCTTGCCCCAGTCTCTTGTCTCCTGCAGATAATCGCCGCCTGCATTGATGCAATGGGAGGTATCATACTTGATATACAGGTCTTTTAAATAACCATGAATGATCTTATATGCTTCCGCATTGCACACAAAGTTATTCCAGCGGCAGTTGTAGGTTGCAATTTTTATATTCTTTTCTTTGCCGTATGCGATGAGCTTTTCAAAATATGCAATGGCAAAGGAGCAGTTTTCATAATAAGAAAGGCTGTCTACATAGTTGCAGCCGGTGATATAAATGCCAGTGCCAAGCTCTGCTGCCGCATCGATCAGGCTGTATTCTATTGCAAGCTCTTCCTCACGGATGCCGTTTTCATCGATTCTGGCACTTCCCCAACGTCCGATGGCCGCTACCGGAAGATCGTACTTTTTGCTATATTCCTTTGTCTGCTCCAATGCATCCAAAAATTCCTTCACTCTGTCATTAACATCCAGCTCTACGAAGGACAGTCCTTTTGCTTTTACCCGCTGAAAATCCTCTTCACGGATCCAGCTAATCATCCCCAATGTCATATCCAGTTCTCCTTTTTATTCAGGAATCCACCAGTCAGACCTTCTAATACAGCCTGGTAATTCCTTTTCCCCAAAAATCCTGCCCGACCGTCTTGCAACCGGGCAGGATCTACATTTTTATTCATGACAATAGAATGCTTGCAGAGCGTGCATTCTATTATTCATGACAATAGAATGTTCGCGGAGCGTGCATTCTATTGTTTACTTCCAGAATCAGTCAAAGTAAATGGTCTTGCCAGTCTTTGCAGATTCATAAATTGCTTCCAGCAGCTGTGTAACAACCAGAGCCTGCTCCGGTTCTACAGTCAGAGGAGTGCCCTTGGTTACTGCATTGTAGAAAACTTCTGCTTCGATATCTGCGGGTTTTTCTTCTGTGCCATCGTAGAAAGCAACACCGCCTGCACCTAAGTCGGGTTTTTCTACACACTGACGTCCGTGATGTACGCGGTTGATGCGAAGGCCATCCTTCATATCAGCGCCTGCTTTGGTACCGCACAGGCTGGTCTTTGCTTCATCTACATCCAACGAATTTAATGCCCAGGAAGCTTCCAGAACGATGGTCGCGCCATTCTTCATCTTGATGAAGCCGAATGCAGAATCTTCTACAGTGAACTTCTTAGGATCCCAGTCTCCCCAAGCATTGCCGGTCTGAGTCTGGTCTGCCAGCTTACGGTAGGTAGAACCGGTTACGCTTGCGGGCTCGTAGTTGTTCATCATCCACAGTGTCAGGTCAAGTGCATGAGTACCGATATCGATCAGGGGACCGCCGCCCTGCTTTTCTTCATCAATAAATACGCCCCAGGTCGGAACGGCTCTTCTGCGAATCGCATGAGCCTTTGCATAGTAAATCTCACCCAGCTCGTCTGCTTCGCAGGCACTCTTTAAATACTGGGAATCTGCACGATAACGGTTCTGGTAGCCGATGGTCAGGATCTTACCTGTCTCTTTTGCGGTTTTTACCATTTCCTTTGCCTCTGCATAGGTCTTTGCCATAGGCTTTTCACACATAACGTGCTTGCCGGCTTTCATTGCTGCAATGCTGACCGGTGCATGTGCGTTATTGGGAGTCAGAACGTAGACAACGTCCACATCCTCTTTCACCAGCTCTGTATAATCGGTATAAACTCTTGCGTCGGGTGTGCCGTATTCTTCTTTTGCTTTCTCCGCCCGCTCTTTGATCAGGTCACAAAATGCAACCAGCTCGATCTTTCCGTTTTTCTTGATTGCGGGAAAATGCTTTCCGTTTGCAATTCCGCCGCAGCCTACTACGCCTGCTTTAATAATTTTTGTCATGTCAGACTCCTTTCCAAGTTCTTTTAAATAATTAAGGCTTTTTTTCATATCTCCCATGGGTGTCCCGTAGGGATGATCATCCTGTTCAATAACCAGCCACTGTGCACCGCACTCTTTTGCGGTCTTTACCAGAGTCGGAAAATCCTGTTCTCCTTCGCCCAGTGCCAGCAGATCTACGCCATCTGCTTTGCGCCGAAAATCCTTTACATGTACCAGCGGGCAGCGTCCGCTGTATTTTTTCAACCATTCGCTGGGATCCGGTCCGCCAACCTTGATCCAGCAGGTGTCCGGCTCTGCACCCAGCACATCCGCAGGAACCTCTGCATACAGCTGATCCAGCGCATAGGTACCGTCCGGTGTCTTTGCAAATTCAAAATCGTGATTGTGATACAGAAGCGTCATGCCGTGTTTTTTACAGCCCTCTGAAATCACCGGGATTCCCTTTATTGTTTCCTCATATAAAGCTGCTCCAAATCTGCGGTCTTCCCCCAGCCAGGGAATTACGATATAGCGGCAGCCGATGGTTTCATAGTCCTGCAGAGTCTTTTCCAAATCTCCAGCCAGCTCGTCATAGGAAACATGTGCACTGATCGCAGTCAGTCCTGCCGCTTTTATGCTGTCACGGATCTCTTCTGCACTTTTTCCATATAATCCTGCCAGTTCTACACCGTCGTAGCCCATCTCACCCAGCTTTTTCATTGTGCCGGCAAAATCACGCTCCGCCTCTTCCCTTACCGAATAAACCTGTACTGCAATCGGTAATGTTTTGCTCATGGATCCCTCTCCTTCTATCTATGCTGTCGGAACGCCCATTTTGCAGGCACTCCGACTGTTCCCCTGTTTTCAGGCTTCGAATTTGATAACCTGTTTCTTTTCTGCAGATTCGAAAATTGCTTCCATCAGGCGCATAACTCTTGCAACCTCATCCAGCTTGATCCTGCTCTCTGCTTTTCCTTCGATCACTGCCATTACATTGCGGTAGAAATCGCGGATGTCACTATCTGCCCAAGGCAGATCCTCTGTGCGGATGGTATCCTCTCTTCTCGGAGCCATGGTCTTTGTCAGGCCTGCTGCCGTGATGACCGGAACAACATCACCTTCATTGACGCCGGTTGCACATACCATCTTGCCGTCTCTGCCGAAATCCTGGATGACAGCCGTTCCGTCAGCGCCTAATACATACCAGCGAGGCAGGGATACAAAGTTGCTCGTGCCAACCTCAACCAGCACATGCACTCCGTTTTCAAACCCGAGGTCTGCAGAAAAGCCGTCGTCAACCAGCTGGTTGGTTACGTTGGTCAGAGTTGCATAAACAGTGTTTAACTTCACACCGGGATATAATAACAGCGCCTGATCCAGAAGATGTACGCCCCAGTCAAGCACCATGCCGCCGCCATGCTCTTTTTCCTGTCTCCAGTCACCGGGGATACCTCTGGAACCGTGTACTCTGGATTCAATTCTGAAAATCTCGCCCAGCTTGCCTTCTGCCATGATATTCTTTACCGTCAGGAAATCTTCATCCCAACGACGATTCTGATGTACGGTAAAGAATTTGCCGGTCTTTTCCGCAGCCGCGCGCATTTCTGCAAGATCCGCAGAGCAAAGAGTTACAGGCTTCTCGGAAACGGCGTTCTTGCCAGCTTCCATGGCACGAATGACAACACCTTTATGAACATCATTCGGAGTTGCTACCAGTACGATATCAACAGTCGGATCTGCCATCAGATCTTCTTCGCTTTTATATACATGGATGCCCTTGCCTTCTGCATAGGTTCTGCGTTCTTCCTTAATATCCCAGATACCTGCAACTTCCAGGTCGTCAATTCTCTGAATCAAATCATAATGCCAGCCTGCCATTCCGCCAAAGCCGACCATCGCAAGTCTATGTTTCATGTCTTTTCCTCTTTTCTGTTCTGTCGCAGCAGGACGCTTCTGCGTCCCTGCCTATATGCCGAGTTGCAAAAGCAACTCGGTAAAACCATCCGGAACTGTTTTCGCAAACACGCCGGGTTACGCAGTAACTCGCTGGAACTTCCGACGGAAGTTCCATGTTATGCCCAATACATATTTCCTCTGTCCTCAAAGATCAGGGAATTCTTCAGGCATCCGATTGCCTTTAACAGTCCTTCCTTACCAGACATCAGGCTGTCTTCATGCTCGATGCTGATCGCATAGTCATAACCTGCAAGACGAAGTTCGGAAGCGATCGCTTTCCAGTAATCTTCGCCATGACCGTAACCAACAGAGCGGAAGATCCAGGAACGGGTCAGTTCTTCGCTGTAATGCTGAGTATCCAGTACGCCGTTTACTGCAGTGTTGATTGCATCCACTTTGGTGTCTTTTGCATGGAAATGGAAAATCGCATTTGCCTTGCCAAGCTCTCTGATTACTGCGATCAAATCCATTCCCTGCCAGATCAGGTGGCTGGGATCCAGGTTCGCGCCGATTTCCGGACCAACTGCCTCACGCAGCTTTAACAGACTTCTTGTATTGTATACGCAGAAGCCGGGATGCAGCTCCAGTGCGATTTTATGTACGTTATGCGCTTTTGCAAAAGCAACCTTTTCTTTCCAGTAAGGAATCAGAACATCGTTCCACTGATATTCCAGAATCTCGGAAAAATCATCCGGCCAAGGACAGGTAACCCAGTTGGGAGTCTTGTCCTCCGGAGATCCGCCAGGGCAACCGGAAAACGTATTTACAACCGGAACACCAAGCTTTTCTGCCAACAGGATCGCATTGGTCAGATCCTCATCGAATTTCTTTGCAATCGCTTTATCAGGATGGACTGCATTCCCGTGTGCACTCAGTGCACTGATCTCCAAGCCATATTTGTGAATTGTGTCTAAAAACTCTTTCTGCTTATTTTCATCCGCCAGAAGCTCTGCCGCGTTGCAGTGCGCCGTTCCAGGGAAGCCGCCGCAACCGATCTCCACCATCTGTACGCCCTGTTCAGACAAAAATTTACATGCCGCATCCAGGGACATATCGCCCAAGGCAACCGTCAATACTCCTAATTTCATGTGCATTTTCCTCCTTTAGCATTGATCAGATTCGTCATTTTGTATTCATTTCCAACAATCACTGTTTTTATTTTGTTTCTATGCTACACATTTTAATGAATAAAACGAAAGAAAGATAGACCTCCTTTGCTACTCTCTCATACGATTCTGCTATTTCTTCTTTTCTTTTTCCGATTTTACATCCACTGGATCTTCTTTTTTTATGGATCCGATTTCGAAGGTTTTGATTCCTTCACTTCTACCCGGACGCTTTGCACTCTTGCCCTCGGATTCCCGCACCGCTTCCATCGGTGTACATTGATAATACCGCCGGAACAATCTTCCGAAATGATTGTAATCCGAAAATCCGACCGCATCCGCAACCTCTGCCGCAGAATAATTTCCGCTTTTTAACAGATGCATGGCTTTCTTTAAACGCACCTCATTCATATACTGCAGCGGCGCCATCCCCATACTCTCCCGAAACAGATGGTTAAACCTGTCTTCGCTGACATGGATCAGTTCAGCCAGCTGTGCATTTGATATGCTGTCCGTATAATTTTCCTCAATATAATGGACAACCGTGTTCAGGCGCTCCAGATTTTTCCGACGCTTTAAGCTCTCTTTATCCGTCAGCATCTGTTCTGCGTAGCGGCGCACCAGATAAGCGATCAGCTGCAGCAATGCTCCCTTACAGGCAAGCTTCCAGCCAAGGCTTCTTTCATTCTGTTCCTGATAGATCAGGCTCATGAGCTCCTGTATCTTTGTATCTGCACAGATCATTGGCTGAAACAAAATATTTTTTTCCGCTACCTGCGCAGACAGCTCGTCCAGCTCAAAAATAACAACCAGCACCTCTACCGGGGTTCCGTTGCAAAAACCGGCATGCAGGACATTGCTGTTAATGACAGCAAGATCGCCTTGTCGAAAGGTATACCTGGTCTGATTGAGCAAAATATCCGTCTCCCCATGTACAACGTAATGCAGCTCAATGTGCTCATGCCAGTGTGTGTGGAAATACTGGCATTTGTCCTGAATCCGGTTCATAAATACTTCGATTGGAAACTCTTTATCGCTGATAATTTTCTGTTCATAAAACTGCAGTTGCTGCGATGACATTGAAATTCTCCTTTTTGTACTTTCTCCCACTCTGTACTCATGCTACAATATATCGATGATACTGATATCCGTCGGTCAAACTACACACTCGTTTAAAAATCTTTACAGAAATGGAGAACCTATGAATCCACTTTGTAAACCCTCTGGCAAAACAGCTTGCCAACCGCTCCTGATCGGCTCCCATGTGGGCATGAGCGGAACATCTATGATGGACGGTTCCGTCCAGGAAGCGCTTTCCTACGGAGCCAATACCTTTATGCTTTATACCGGCGCGCCGCAGAACACCCGACGTAAACCGGTGGATGAGCTCTGCATCCCACAGGCACAGGAACGGATGCGCCAGAACAATATTACCCGCTTCGTCGTCCACGCCCCTTATATCATCAATCTCGCCAATACCGTAAAACCGGAGGTCTTTTCCCTCGCGGTTGAATTTCTCGCAAAGGAAATCGAGCGGACAGAAGCGATGGGCAGCGACGTGCTCATCCTGCATCCCGGTTCCCACGTCGGCGCTGGAACGGACGCTGGAATCCATCAGATCATCGAAGGCTTAAACGAAGTGCTTTCCCAGCCTTCTCCGGTCCGCATCGCACTGGAAACAATGGCAGGCAAAGGCTCCGAAATCGGCAAACGCTTTGAAGAACTGGCTGCAATCTATGACGGTGTCCGTTTTCCTGACCGGCTGCGCGTCTTCGACACCTGCCACGTCCACGACGCAGGATATGATCTCACAGCCAATCCTGATCTCGTCCTGGATGAGTTTGACAAAACCCTCGGCAAGGATCAGATCGCAGTTTTCCATATCAACGACAGCAAGAACGAAAAGGGAGCCGCCAAAGACCGACATGCCAATCTCGGTGTCGGTCAGATCGGGTTTGCACCGCTGTACCATATCGTCCATCATCCTGATTTTTTGACTATCCCCAAAATCCTCGAAACGCCCTGGTATCCTGACCCGCAGAATCCAAAAAAGCTGCTGCCGCCCTACCGCCGAGAAATCGCGTGGCTGCGTGCCGGACGGATAGACGCATAGTCCTATAACCAGTCGTTCCAGAACTTCTCCACCCGGCTGCCGATGCTCTCTCCCCGGACGACCTCAAACTGCTCCCACTCCCGTGGAAACAGCCTGCGGTAGCCCGGCGTCAGGAACCGGTCGTCCAAAAGCGCCACGATTCCGACATCATCCGCAGTCCGGATAACCCTGCCTGCCGCCTGAAGCACTTTGTTCATGCCAGGGTACCGGTAGGCATAGTCAAAACCATTTTCTCCGTTTTCCTCGAAATATCCCCGAATAATCTCCCGTTCCGTGCAGACCTGCGGCAGTCCGGTTCCTACAATCAGCGCGCCGATCAGGCTGTCCTCCTTTAAATCGATCCCCTCGGAAAAAATCCCACCCAGCACGCAAAAGCCAACCAGACTGCTTTCTTCCTCCACTTCGATTTCCATATGGATAATATCGGACAGGTTCATTCCGGGATTTCCCTCAAAGCGCTGCAAAAACGCCTCCCGCTCAGCCTCATCCATATGCTCGGTCTGTACCAGACACTCTGTATCGTCTTTTACCGCATAACACCTCAGATAACGCTCATACACCTGCTGCAAAAAGACGTGTGATGGGAAAAAAACCATATAATTTCCATGCCGCTGCGACACGGTTTGATGAATGTAATTCGCGATTTTATCGTATTCCCGGTCGGAACGCCTCGTATAACGGCTGGTCACATCCTCCGCCAGAAACAGCCCCTTTTTCTCCGGCGAAAAAACGGACTTCGCGTAGACCTCATAATCCTCTGCCTCTCCGCCCAGAAGCTTTTTATAATACTGGATCGGAAGCAGAGTCGCGGAAAACAACACACTGCTGACGGAACGCTGCAGACACTCCTTGAGGTTCGTCGACGGGTCAACATTGAACAGTCGCAACAAAAAGCGTCCATCTTCATCCAGCTTTGTATACACAACATATTTCTGATCCAGCAGCTCATAAATCTGCAGAAAATGACTGATTTCAAAATAGAAGTCCAGAATCTCCCGCCGAACCGGGCTGTCATCGTGATTTTCGAGATAGTCTTCCATACAGGGCGACAACCGCAAAAGTGCCTGTACGAACGCATCTATCTCCTCCACAATACACCAGTCCCCGCATTCGCGTTTCAGGAAAAGCAGCTCACGATTGCACTTATCCAAAAGCTTCTCCATGCGAGGAGAAAATGCCTTCACAGTCTTTTTCAAGGTCAAGAAATCTTCTTTATATAACTGAGCGCTGTACATTTCCCGACCACGCTCCAAAAGATTATGCGCCTCATCAATCAGAAACAGATACTGCTCTCTGCCTGCACCTTCTCCGAAAAAGCGCCGCAGATAGACATGCGGATCAAAGACATAATTGTAATCGCACAAAATACCATCGGAAAACAGGCTCATATCCAGCCCCAGCTCAAATGGGCAAACCTTATATTTCTGAGCACAGGCCTCGATTTCTTCCCGGCTATAATGCTCCTTTGTCGTCATCAATTCAAAAATCGCATCGTTGATCCGGTCAAAATGTCCCTTTGCATAAGGACAGGAGTCCGGATTGCATTCCGATTCTTCCATAAAGCAGATTTTATCCCGTGCCGTCAGCACCACCGTCTTAAAATGCAATCCGCGCTCCCGCAAAAGGTCGAACGTACGATCCGCGACTGTCCGGGCAATCGTCTTCGCTGTCAAATAAAAAATCCGATCCGCCTTTCCTTCCCCGACTGCCTTGACTGCCGGAAACACCGTCGAAATCGTCTTACCCGCCCCGGTCGGTGCTTCGATAAACAGTTTTCTGCTGTGGCAGATCGTATGATAAACATGTGTGACCAGCTCTTTTTGTCCCTCCCGGTACGGGAACGGAAAGGACAGGCTGTGAATGGAATCCTGACGAAGTTTCTTCCAGGCAATGTCTGCATCTGACCACTTCCGATATTCCTGCAGCAAACTGTCAAACCATTCTTCCAGGTCTGACATCTCATACACAAACTTGAAATAGCGGATTTCTTCTGTCTCTATATTGCAGTAGGTCATACTGACCTCCATCCGTTCTTTTCCATGCTCCTGCCCATACATCCAGGCATAGCATTTTGCCTGGGCCAAATGCACCGGATTCGGCTCCTTCATCCGGGACAAATCCCGATACGTCCCCTTGATCTCGTCAACTGCAACGGGATCGGAATCGATAATCCCATCTGCCCTGCCCTCTACGACAAGATCATATTCCCCGCAGTCTCTGCGATAACGCAGCATAACCTCTGCATGGTAACTGGAACCCATCTTTTTCTGGATCATGCGGTGAATTCGGCTTCCCTCCGCCATAGCGTCGTCCGGGGCAGATTTTTTGCGATTGTCAATATCCCCTGTGCGAAGCAAAAACTCCACCAGTCCTCTTACTGAAACCTTGATCTCCACGACACTGTATCCTCCACATGCTTTTGCCTTATTTTTTCTGAAATTCCGTCATGTGCATCCGATACTTTAACGGCACCAGCTGTTGCTGCAGGGGTTGATTTTGCCGCTCAAGGATTGAAAGAGACCGACAAAAGCTCTGAAACAGCACTTCGATCTCCTGTTCGTTCTCATCCTTCTGCTGTCCGGCCTGCTGCAGTGTATCCAACTCCTGCTTTGAAAGCTTTGTCAAAAACCACGCCTTTCCAGCCGGATGGATTCCTGCTGCTGCCCTGCGTTCATCCAGAATCACAAAATTCTCCAACGGGAAACGGTCTGCAAAATGCGGCATAACAAACGCAAGAACGTCTGCATCCGGCGCAATCTCCCCATATAAAATTCCGCCGGTGATTTCCTGAAACCGAAGAAACTGAAGCACTCTTTCCCGCACCCTGTGTACACTCCGGCTCAGTGCAAACACCCGATGGATACATGGCTCTGCAAGTGCCTGCAAAAGCGGTCCTCGGATCCGACCGGACAGACCAGCTGCAATCGTCTCATAAACTGCCTGACTCTTGTCGGCTTCCTCTGACGCCAGCGCATAGCTGATCGCTTCCCACGCCTGCTCTCCGAAACGTCTCCGCAGGGTTCGTGCTACCTTCGCCGCGCACTCTGCATCCGGCATTACCTCCCGGTACTGGGCAAACAGACATAAATCCGATGCACCTGTTTGAATTTTAACACGTTTGTCGCAAAGCTTCCATTCATAAATCCGATAAATTGCAGTAAGTATCCCTTCGACCGAGTCCTCGCATATCAGAATCAGCTCTTCCATTTCGTTTTCTCCCACATCAGATTCGGTCAGACCATCGTTTCCTTTCCCATACAGGACTTTTCGGCTCGCCGCGCTTCTCTCCCCGGTTCTCGGTTTCACCCCGCTGCGCCCTTCCAGGCGCTTTCCGGCTGTACCAGCTGCTTTCCATCGTAGCCGAAGTTCCGATCATCAAATAAAGACAGCTGCTGATACGTTACGCCATCCTTTTCAAACGGGAGATTTTCCCGGATGCCGAGAAGCTGCCGCGTAATAAAGTTTTCCTCAATTCGAAGTGGATACATCTGTCTGCCGTTGCAGGTGATAAAATAAATCGCACGCTTCAAAACGACACCAATCTTTTTCAGATGCTGATACTCCAGGCGGCTGCTTCTGCGCGCCTGAACAATCCTGCGGGCGCTTTTGACACCGATTCCGGGCACGCGCAAAAGCTCTTCATAGGAAGCGCGATTGACCTCCACAGGGAACTGTTCCAGATGCCGCAGCGCCCAGTCTGCCTTCGGGTCTAAAAACAGATTAAAGTCCGGATTCTTCTCGCTTAAAAGCTCCCCTGCCTCAAAGCCGTAAAAACGAAGCAGCCAATCTGCCTGATACAGCCGGTGTTCCCGCAGAAGCGGCGGACCTCCCTGCAGCGCCGGAAGGTCTTTATCCTCATTGACTTTTACAAATGCGGAATAGAATACTCGTTTTAAATCAAATTTGCGATACAAGCTCTCTGCCACAGACAAAATTTCATAATCATGCTCCGGTGTCGCGCCGATAATCATCTGCGTAGACTGTCCAGCCGGAACAAATTCCGGGGCATGCCGGTAAAGCGCCACCTCCTGTTTGCTCACAGAAATCCCGTTCTGAATCTGCCGCATCGGTGTCAGGATCGTCTTGCGGTGCTTGTTCGGTGCAAGGCGCGATAAGCCCTCCGCCGTCGGGAGCTCCAGATTGATACTCATGCGGTCCGCCAAAAATCCCGTCAGCCGGATCAGCTCCGGATCCGCCCCCGGAATCGCTTTGACATGGATATAGCCCTGGAAATGATACTGCGTGCGCAGCTTATAAATCGTCTGATACAAAAGCCCCATCGTCACATTCGGATTCTGTATAATCCCGGAGCTTAGGAAAAGTCCTTCGATATAATTACGGCGATAAAACTCGATCGTCAGGCGACAGACTTCATCCGGCGTAAACGACGCCCGCGGCACGTCGTTGGAACGCCGGTTCTGACAGTATTTGCAATCATAAATACATTCGTTGGTAAACAGAATCTTCAGCAGGCTGATGCATCTGCCATCCGCTGAAAAGCTGTGACAGATTCCCGCGTTTACCGTGTTGCCGATCCCTTTTCCATCACCCCGGCGATTACTCCCACTGCTCGTACAGGCGACGTCATATTTCGCCGCATCGCTCAGAATATTCAGCTTCTCCATCAGGGACATTTCCTGCATGATCCTCATCCTGTACTCCATTCCGCAGACAGAGGTTCCTGAATTTCGTTCGATTTATTCGAACATTTGTTCTGCCTGTAGTTTTATGATAGTACGTATGTTCGGTTTATGCAAGTTCTTTTTGTGCTTTTTTCAATCGTTCTGAGAACTGATCGTAAAAATTCTGTTCTGCATCCCAGCCCTGGAAATAAAATTCCTGCAAAATGTAGCGATTGATCCTCTGCGCTGCCTCCATATCGGACTGCTGCATCAGGCGATCCTGCAGCCTGCGCACAAAAAAATGCCAGTCCACCACAAACGTCTCATAACGACCAAATTCCGGCATATCGATCCATTTGCGGATTTTCTGCTTTGTGCGGTTTTCCCTGCTGCACTCTTTTGTCTGCAAAAAATATCGGAAGCTCCCGTTTTCATAAAAACGTCCCAGCGGAAACAGCCGGCAAAT
>ERZ780198.2910-NODE-2910-length-12356-cov-2.582473_pt1 | contig 12356 bp, 8 predicted proteins | sample MGYA00510979_ERZ780198 | MGnify/ENA primary metagenome ERZ780198 (study PRJEB29588, sample SAMEA2158039) | human gut metagenome | biome: human gut; feature: human-associated habitat; material: faeces | place: Denmark | collected 2008/2010 ...
AGATAATATTTATTGAATTAACCCCTCAAGTTTTTACGTTGATCCATAAAAACGAATTAACGTAACAACTGGTTCACGCCTTACCCGATTATTCGCCTTATTCTCTGGAGAAATATGAGTGTCTTAAAGATATCATGTGATAACTTGCATGGTCTGAGTGGAAGAATAGCCTATCCCTTAGGCTGGGAAGGTAGGGAGAAGATATCTTGATTGGTGGTAATGAATAGTTCGTAAGAGTGTGTAAAGCTTCAGTTTACTGAATATAAAAAAAGAGGACAAAAGATTTTATCTGAAAATCTTTCGTCCTCTGGTTATGGATGATGTATTGATGTTTTTCTAAAATCAGTACAGTGTATATTATCTTGTATACTGACCGTACATTGCCATTGCACTTGCATTCAAGTTTTTCTTAATAGCTTTGAATAAATCTTTTACCTGTTTCATAATTGTTACCCTTTCTTTTGTTTTTGCGTTTACTAAGTTAATTTAGTATTGCTTTTCCCCTCTTTTTATGGGGTTAGTCTAGTTAATGTTATCCTTGTTTTATGTTTTACAACACAAAATTACAGGGTTTTGTTTATTCTTTATTCATCTAATAAGAAAAAAATGACTTCCGATGCCCTTTTCTTGATTTATATCAAAGAGTGCTTAAGGAATAAGCAGCGAAGAGTCTCCGTAGCTCAGGAAACGGAAATCGTGTGCCAGTGCGTAATCATAGATTTTATGCCAGTCACCTTTTACGAAAGCCGAAACCAGCAAAAGCAGTGTACTTTGAGGCTGGTGGAAGTTTGTGACCATGCGCTTCACTATTTTGTATTCGTATCCGGGAGCGATAATAATCTGCGTACTTGTATGGAGTGCGTCAAGATTATGGCGGTTCATATAATCCAATATACATTGCAGTGACTCTATGGTACTGAGTGTAACATCCGATTCATAGGGTTGCCACTGCTTTACGTGCAATTCTTCCTGACTGGCATCAGGATTCTGGCTGATAGTTACTCCTATATAATATAAGCTTTCGAGTGTACGTACGGAAGTTGTACCAACAGCTACAGCTTCTCCTCGATGTGCAATCAGCTTTTCTATAGTGCTTTTGTTGACCGAAATGTATTCTGTATGCATTTCGTGACCTTCTATTTCTTCGCTTTTTACCGGTTTGAATGTTCCGGCTCCTACGTGCAGCGTGACTTCTTCCAAGTCTACACCTTTTTCTTTGAGCGATGCCAGTACGTGTTCTGTAAAATGCAGGCCGGCAGTAGGAGCAGCAACCGATCCTTTTATTTTAGAGTAAACAGTCTGATAAGTTTCCTTGTCGCTTTCCTGAGTTTCACGATTCAGATAAGGTGGAATAGGCAGTTCGCCGAATACTTCCAGTATATCGGCAAAGGTAACTTCCGGATTATCCCAGGTGAAATCTACCCAATGACTTGTACCGTGACATTCTCCGCGTGTAGCAGTCAGCGTGATTGTTTTTCCCTTTACCGTCATCTCTTTATGCAGCGGCCCTTCTTTCCATTTCTTCAGGTTACCGATCATACATAACCATGCGGCATGATGAGTCTGCTGGAAATTGAGTACATAATCGTTTGGCTGAATAGGTTCCAGACAAAATATTTCGATCAGTGCACCTGTTTCCTTTCTGAAGTGCAGGCGTGCCTGAATAACTTTTGTATTATTGAAGACCATCAGCATACCCGGTTCCATATAGTCGGGTAAAGAAGTAAATACAGTTTCGCTTACTTCCCCGTGGCGATATACAAGTAATTTCGACTGGTCGCGTACAGGAAGAGGGAATTTAGCAATACGTTCATCGGGTAGCGGATAGTTATAATCGCTGATTTTTATATGCTTAGTTTCTGTCATAGTGTTGAGTAGTATTTTTTAATGTCTGCAAAATTACTGAATTTCTTTCGGGTTTTTGTTCTCAGTCCTACTAAGAATAACTTTTTTTATTCTTGTTTCTTTCGGAATACACTTTCGGATACATGAGCTGGCAGTTTTTTATCGGAAAAACTGCCTGAAGTCTGCTTTTGGGGAAGCAGGTTTCAAATATTTCCTATATAGATAAAAGAAAAACATTGCTTTAAAAAGTAGGTAAAAATATCATTACTCACTAGTAAAATCCTTACTTTTGCGTAATGAACCAAATAAGAAGAAAATATGAAAATAGGAGATAAAGTCCGCTTCCTTAGCGAAGTAGGAGGAGGAATAGTAAGAGGATTTCAGGGAAAAGATGTTGCGCTGGTAGAAGGTGAAGACGGTTTTGAGATACCTATGCTGATAAAGGAGTGCGTTGTCATTCAGACGGATGACTATAATATTCCGCTTAAGTCAGCAAAGAAACCCGAAGCACCGCAAGCAGCCGAAGAAGAAATAGAAGAAGAAAAACCTGTAACTTACCGTGCTCCGGAGATACGGGGAAATGATGTATTGAACGTATATCTGGCTTATGTGCCTCAGGATGTAAAGGCCATTTCATCGACTGCTTTTGATGCTTATCTGGTGAACGACAGCAACTATTTTGTCGATTATCTGTATTTGTCGGCAGAAGGAAAAAGCTGGACATTGCGCAGCAGAGGAACCATCAAGCCGAATATGAAGATGCATCTGGAGGAGTTCGAAAAGAGTGCATTGAACGGTATGGAACATGTAGCCGTGCAGCTGCTTGCTTATAAAGACGACCGTACTTTCCTTCTGAAGAATGCCATCAATACGGAAGTGCGTATTGATACCGTAAAATTCTACAAGTTGCATACGTTCCAGCAGAGTGATTTCTTTGCCGAACCGGCCTTGATATACGATATTGTGCGCGATGATGAAGAAGTAAAACAAGTATATGTTTCTGCCAACGATATCAAGGAAGCCCTGTTGCAGAAGAATGTGTCGGATGTTCCAGCCAAGCTGCAAAAGAAACAGCACAAGGTAAAAAATGATATTGTAGAAGTAGACTTGCACATTCATGAACTGCTGGACGATACTACAGGTATGGGAAATGCAGAAATGCTGAACTATCAGCTTGATGTATTCCGCAAGACACTGGAAGAAAATAAGAAAGGACAGAAAATCGTGTTTATCCACGGAAAAGGTGATGGAGTCTTGCGTCGTGCCATACTTGATGAACTCAAGCGCAAATATAAAAACTATCCCAGTCAGGACGCTTCGTTCCGCGAATACGGTTTCGGAGCTACCATGGTGACTATCCGATAACCGGGGTAACAGCAGGAAATCAGAATACCATTCCGGACATAAATCACACAGATTTATTCCTGCTCTGAAAATATCAGCATCTTTTCAGAAAAAGATGCTGATATTTTAATCAAAAGAAGAGCATATTTTCCGGAAAAGAAGAGCATGTTTTTTTAGGTCTGTGTACAGTAAGTGTAATTCATTGAAATGCACGGATATACATCTAAGTGTACAAATTTCTATTTCCCTGCTCTTTTCGAATCCTTATCTTTGCCTGAAAGAATCCAATTCAGGCATTTTTTTATATGAAAACACACATTATCCGTCGTGCTTTGCTTGCACTAGGCATCTGTTCTGCACTGAATATGCAGGCACAGGCTCCACATCCCGAACGTATCTACCTGTCGGGGACAGGTACAGACTATATCCGTACATGGGAATTTTATTGTTCCAAAGGACAAAATTCCGGAAAATGGAAATCCATAGAGGTTCCTTCCTGCTGGGAATTGCAAGGATTTGGAGAATACACTTATGGACGTTATTATACCATCAAGGGAGCAAAACCCAGTGATGAAACAGGTATATACCGCTATCGTTTTCTTACTCCCGATTGTGGAAAAACCGACCGTGTCAAACTGTTTTTCGACGGAGTGATGACCGATGCCGAAGTTTGGGTAAATGACAAGCCGGCAGGACAGATTCATCAGGGAGCTTTTTATCGTTTTTCTTATGACATAACTTCACTGCTGAAAACCGAGGGGGAAAACCTGCTCGAAGTGAAAGTAGCCAAACAGTCTGCAAACAAGTCGGTGAATGCTGCCGAACGACGTGCCGACTGGTGGCTGTATGGGGGCATCTATCGTCCGGTATGGTTGGAGGTTGTTCCTGCTGTTTCCGTAGAGCATTTTATACTCGATGCACGTGCCGACGGTTCGTTGCGTGCTTCGGTACGCATGGCTGGTAATGCCGAAGGACATGTGCTGGCTGTATCAATAAGAGGATTGAAAGACGGAAAGCCCTTACGGACACTGCAAGGCAAAGAGCAGGTCAGTTGTCCGCTTGCCACCTCCGGCAGAGAAATCGAGTTTACATGCAAATGGTCGGATGTAAAAGTATGGAATACCGAAGCTCCGGAACTTTATGTGGCGCGTCTGGAACTGAAAGACCGCAGCGGAAACGTTATTCAGGTTCGTGAAGAGTGGATCGGATTCCGTACCATTGAGTTTTTTCCGCAAGACGGTATTTATCTGAACGGAACCCGCCTGATTGTGAAAGGTATCAACCGACATTCGTTTTCGGTAGACGGCGGACGGACTACAAGTGCAGCCATGAGTCGTCAGGATGCTCTGCTCATTAAAGAAATGAATATGAATGCTGTACGTTCTCATTATCCGCCCGATGAACATTTTCTTGATATGTGCGACTCTCTCGGACTGGTATATATCGATGAGCTTTCGGGCTGGCATGGACGTTATGATACGGAAACCGGTGCACGGCTGATCAGAGAAATGGTAGAACGGGATGTGAATCATCCGTCGGTTATCTTATGGAGTAACGGAAACGAAGGCGGATGGAATACCGATAATGACAGCCTTTTCTGTAAATACGATAAGTTTCAGCGTAGGCATGTCATCCATCCTTGGGCTGATTTCGACGGACTTGATACGCATCATTATCCGGCCTACCTTACAGGTGTGGCACGCTTTACCAACGGATATAAGGTGTTTATGCCTACAGAGTTTATGCATGCCATGTACGATCAGGGTGGAGGAGCCGGACTTCGTGACTTTTGGGACAGGTGGATGACGAATCCCATGTTTGCAGGAGGCTTTATCTGGGTATTCTGTGACGAGGCTCCCAAACGTTCCGACAGAGGAGGCGTGCTCGATTCGGACGGATCGAATGCTCCCGATGGTGTTGTGGGACCACGCAGGGAAAAGGAAGGAAGTTTCTATGCCATACGTTCCCAGTGGTCGCCGGTACAGATAAAACCGTTGCTTATAACAGAACATTTCGATGGAAGCTTTTTCGTCTCGAATGAATATATCTATACCAATTTAAAGGATTGCCGGATGACTTATGAAGTTTTGTCGTGTGACATTCCTATGCAGGGAGCTGTTTCCCGTATATTGGCGCGTGGCGAGGTTACTCTTCCTGCCTTGTCTCCGGGTGAGACAGGCAAAGCTCGTTTTTCGCTGCCGGCTTCTTTTGCTGAAGGAGATGTATTGAAACTGGAAGCCTTCGACAGGGACGGACATCGCATTTGTGATTGGTCTTTTCCTATCCGGCTGGCAAATCCGTATTTTCAGCGTCATTTGGCACAGCTTTCCACAGGCTTGTCCGGCAATACTGTTTCGGCATGTAACAACGGAAAAGAAATTGTACTGAAAAGTGAGAAGGTAAGCGTAACTTTCGATGCGACTACGGGGATGATTCTCCGTGTGCTTTCGGGGAATACTGAGATACCTTTAACCAATGGTCCGGTAGCAGTCGGCATGAAGATGGTCTACCAGCCTGCCAGCAGTTATGTGCGTCAGGATTCGGAAGAAGCCGTTTTTTGTGCCCGCTACAAGGGAGGAGCCGATTCGATTGTCTGGCGGCTTACCTCTCAGGGATTGCTTTACATGGATGCGGTACTGCTGAACCGTGCGTCGGGAGGCGGAGGTTTCGATGATGCTTTCATGGATACGGAGGTATATAATCTGGGATTGACTTTTTCTTATCCGGAACGCATTTGTAAAGGGATGAAATGGCTGGGCAGAGGACCTTACCGGGTGTGGAAAAATCGTATTCCGGGTACGAATTATGGTATCTGGCATAAAGATTACAACAATACCGTTACGGGCGAGAGTTACGACAATCTCGTTTACCCTGAATTTAAGGGCTATCATGCCAATATGTATTGGGCTACGTTGGAAAGCGATACAGCACCTTTTACTGTTTATTCGCGTACGGACGGTATTTTCTATCGTGTCTTTACACCCGAAGAACCGAAAGGCAGTGCAAAACGGACCATGCCCGAATTTCCTGAAGGGGATATATCGTTCTTGCTTGATATCCCTGCCATCTGTTCGTTCAAGCCGATCGAACAACAAGGTCCGAACAGTCAGCCGGGAAATATACGTATCAAGAAGGGAGATGAAGGGTTACGTCTGAACCTGATGTTCGATTTTAGAAAAGAGAATTAAAAATATTCTCGTTGGGTTGTACTGCTAAAACTGTTTTATTTTGGCGGGATAAATTAATAATAATGTGTACCTTTGCAGGCTGAAATCAGAACAAGTGTATGCAACAAGACAATAAACCTATTATTGAAGTAAAGAATGTGTCGAAGTTTTTTGGTGAAAAAACGGCACTCGATAATATCAACTTATCTATCCGTAAAGGTGAGTTTGTGACAATTCTTGGTCCTTCCGGATGTGGAAAGACTACTTTGCTGCGGCTTATCGCAGGTTTTCAGACTGCCTCGGAGGGCGAGTTGTACATCGGTGGGAAGGAGATTACACAAATTCCTCCGCATCGTCGTCCGGTGAATACGGTATTCCAGAAATATGCTTTGTTTCCTCACCTGAATGTATATGATAATATCGCTTTCGGACTGAAGCTGAAAAAAATGCCTAAGGCAGAAATGGAGAAAAAGGTGAAGGCTGCGTTGAAAATGGTGGGTATGACCGACTATGAGTACCGTGACGTAAACTCTTTGTCGGGCGGACAGCAACAGCGTGTGGCTATTGCCCGTGCCATTGTAAACGAGCCGGAAGTGTTGTTGCTTGATGAGCCTCTTGCTGCACTCGACCTGAAAATGCGTAAGGACATGCAGATGGAGTTGAAGGAAATGCACCGTCGTCTGGGCATTACCTTTGTTTATGTTACTCACGATCAGGAAGAAGCATTGACACTGAGTGATACTATCGTGGTAATGAGCGAAGGAAAAATCCAGCAGATAGGTACACCGACAGATATCTATAATGAGCCGATCAATTCGTTTGTTGCCGATTTTATTGGTGAAAGTAATATCTTGAACGGTACGATGGTGCGTGATTGTCTGGTTCGTTTCTGCGGTCAGGAGTTTGAGTGTGTGGATAAGGGATTTGGAGAAAATGCTCCTGTCGATGTGGTGATACGTCCGGAAGACTTGTATATATTTCCTGTTTCCGATGCTGCACAGCTTCGCGGCATCGTTCAGTCGTGCATCTTTAAGGGAGTGCATTACGAAATGGCAGTTGCCGTGGGCGATTATGAGTTTCTGGTACAAGATTATCATGCTTTCGAAGCAGGTTCGGAAGTCGGTCTGCTGATTAAGCCGATGGATATACATATCATGCAGAAGGAACGTGTATGTAATACGTTTGAGGCATCCATGGTGGATGAAACGCATGTGGAATTTCTCGGTTGCGAGTTCGAATGTTCTCGGGTGGACATGAGTGACTCGTCACGCGACTGGAAAAATGTGAAGGTAGAGGTCGATTTCGACAAAGTGATATTGCAGGATAATGAAGAAGACGGTATGCTTACCGGTGAAGTGAAATTCATACTTTATAAAGGAAACCATTATCATCTTACTGTCTTTTCCGATTGGGACGAGAATGTATTCGTCGATACTAATGATGTGTGGGACGATGGTGACCGTGTAGGTATCACTATTCCTGCTGAGGCTATTCGTGTAATATGTTAATATAAGGATAATGAAGAAATTGCAACATTTTTTCTCTTCACGCAAGAGTTGGGTTTTGCCGTATCTCATTTTTTCGGTCATATTCGTAATTATTCCGCTGTTGCTGATTGTAGTATATGCATTTACCGACGATATGGGACATCTTACACTGGCTAATTTCAGTAAGTTTTTTGCTCATTCGGAGTCTGTCAATACATTTGTGTACTCCATAGGTATTGCCATTCTTACTACTCTTGGCTGTATATTACTGGGTTATCCGGTAGCCTGGATTCTGAACAACAGCAAGAATCTGAGTTATTCGCGTACGCTGATCATGCTGTTTATCCTTCCGATGTGGGTAAACATTCTGGTACGTACACTTGCCACGGTAGCGTTGTTCGATTTTTGCAGACTGCCGTTGGGAGAGGGAGCTTTGATTTTCGGTATGATATACAATTTTATTCCTTTTATGATTTATCCCATTTACAATACCTTGCAGAAGATGGACAGAAGTTACATTGAAGCAGCACAGGATTTGGGAGCAAACTCTTTCCAGGTATTCTGGAAGGTTATATTTCCTTTGTCCATGCCGGGTGTGGTAAGCGGTATCATGATGGTATTCATGCCTACTATTTCGACTTTTGCCATTGCCGAGCTGTTGACCATGAACAATATCAAGCTTTTCGGAACTACCATACAGGAAAATATAAACAACAGCTTGTGGAACTACGGAGCAGCTCTTTCGCTCATCATGTTGTTCCTTATTGCCGCAACTTCCTTGTTTACTCCGGAAAATAAGGACGAGTCGGAGAGAGGAGGTGGTGTATGGTAAGAAGAATCATCGAGCAGACATATTTGTGGATATTGCTGATTTTGCTTTATGCACCTATTCTGATTATTGTGGTTTATTCGTTTACCGAAGCAAAAGTGCTGGGCAACTGGACAGGTTTTTCATTTAAGCTTTATGAGTCACTGATGAATACCGGTGCACACCATTCGCTGATGAATGCCTGTATCAATACGATTGCCATTGCTTTCATTGCTGCTACGGTTTCTACTTTGTTGGGAAGTATTGCAGCCATTGGAATATTCAACTTGCGGGCTCGCAGCCGGAAAACTGTAGGATTTATCAATACGATTCCTATCTTAAACGGGGATATCATTACGGGTATATCGCTGTTCCTGCTGTTTGTTTCTTTGGGAGTGACACAGGGATTTACGACTGTTGTGCTGGCTCATATTACTTTTTGTACGCCTTATGTGGTGCTGAGTGTACTTCCCCGTTTGAAACAAATGAATCCGAACCTGTATGAAGCAGCACTCGATCTGGGAGCTACACCGATGCAGGCACTCTGGAAAGTGATTATTCCTGAAATACGTCCGGGTATGATCAGCGGTTTCCTGCTGGCACTGACTATCTCGTTCGATGATTTTGCCGTAACAGTGTTTACCATCGGTAATCAGGGACTGGAAACCCTCTCTACTTATATTTATGCCGATGCCCGAAAGGGAGGACTGACTCCTGAGCTTCGTCCGTTGTCCGCCCTTACGTTTGTTGTTATATTGGTATTGTTGATTATTATTAACCGCAGAGCCGGAAAAGCTCAGAAGAAATAAGGCTTTGCCGGAGTAGAAACCGTGTGCTGAAACATAGAATGAAAAGATTATATCAATTTATCGTATGTTTGTGGGCTTGCCTTACGATGGCAAGCTGCTATAATGCTGATGAGTCACGCCAGAATATATTGAAAGTATATAACTGGGCAGACTATATTGGTGAAGGCGTGCTGGAAGATTTTCAGCAATACTATAAAGAACAGACAGGAGAAGATATACGTATCGTTTATCAGACTTTCGATATAAACGAAATCATGCTCACCAAAATCGAAAAAGGGCATGAGGATTTTGATGTGGTATGTCCTTCGGAATATATCATCGAACGAATGCTGCATAAAGGTTTGTTGCTGCCTATCGATACTACCTTTGCACATTCTCCTAATTACATGAAAGGTATTTCTCCGTATATTCTTCGACAAATAAATAAACTGGGAACTGCTGAAAATCCGGCAAGCCGATATGCTGTATGTTATATGTGGGGAACTGCCGGACTGTTGTACAACACTCAGTATGTTACTGCCGAGGATATGAAAACATGGGGCTGTCTGTGGGACAAACGTTTTGCAGGACGTATTCTGATGAAAGATGCCTATCGTGATGCTTATGGTACAGCTATGCTGTATGCTTACCGCAAGCAGCTTGCCGACAGTACCGTTACTGTTCCTGAATTGATGAACGATTATTCTCCGGCAGCTATGGATACGGTAGAAAAGTATCTGAAACTGTTGAAACCCAATGTCGCTGGCTGGGAAGCCGATTTCGGAAAGGAGATGATGACAAAGGGAAAAGCATGGATAAATATGACTTGGAGCGGTGATGCACAATGGGCTATCGAAGAAGCTGAACAGGTGGGTGTCGATTTGTCTTATTCTATCCCTGAAGAAGGTAGTAATATCTGGTACGACGGATGGGTGATTCCGAAGTATGCCAAGAACGTAAAAGCTGCAAGTTATTTTATCAACTTTCTGTGCCGTCCCGATATTGCTTTGCGCAATATGGAAGAAAATGGCTATGTCAGCGCAATAGCTGCTCCCGAAATCATGGAAGCATGCATTGATACAACACTGACTGAAACGGTAGATGCAAGCTACTTTTTCGGACCGGAAGGACGTGATGTAAAATTACGCAATACGCAATATCCTGATATTTCTGTCGTAAACCGTTGTTCCATGATACGCGATTTTGGTGACAAGACGGTCAATGTGCTTGAAATATGGTCACGTATCAAAGGGGATAATTTGAATAGCGGGATTGTTATTCTTATTCTGGTTGTTGTAGCAGGACTGAGCGGATGGCAGATACACCGCCGTATTCAGGCGTACAAGCGTAAACGCAAGCAACACCGCAAGCGCCGGCGCAGATGATTATCCCTAAAAGAAATAGGAAACTCCCTATCGGCAAATGGAGAGTTTCCGTTGCAGGAGGATTTTTATCCTCCTATTTTTGTATCAGGAAATTAAAAAGATATTGAATATGAAGATTAAGAAGTTCGCATTATTACTTTGCCTTGCGCTTTGTGCATGTTGTTTGCCGGCAAATGCTTCGTCATTAGGCGATATACGCGTCAATGCTCGTTTTCTGACAGACCGTATGGCTTTCGAACTGAATCTGAACCAGAGTCAGTACAATGATTTGTTTGAAATAAACTTTGACTTTCTGAGTGGAGTGGATCCTTATCTGACGGGTATGGCATGTGCCGATGCTGCTGCACTTGATGCTTATTATCGGTATTTGGATGAAAGAAACGATGACCTTCGCTGGATTCTTTCCAGTTCGGCATACACTCGTTTTCTTGCAATCGAATACTTTTTCCGTCCGATTTATGCGATGAATAATGTTTGTTATCTGCGGGTGTATAAGGTATACCCTAACAGAAGTTTCTTCTATTTCGGACGTCCGGTACATTATCTTACTTACCATGGAGCACACAGTCGCCGTTTTTACCGGAATACAGGCTATTACTGTGCGCATTATACCGGTCGTTATCATCATCCGGTGTATAAAGGTCATTTCCACTCTCGTCCGGAGTTCAGAAAACATGACTTTAACGCTCCTCGGCCGGTTAAGAATCCCGGATATCATTTTACTCCGGCACGACCTTCAGCTCCGGCAGCACCCTCTCATCGTCCTGAGGCACGTCCGCCATATCGTCCGGGTATAAGTGCAAAACCTGCTCCCAAACCGGTACCAAAGCCAGACAAACGTCCGCCTCATGCAAGTGGTATCCGTCCGCCTCAAAACGGAAATCATCATTCGGTCAGACCCGGTACTTCCAGACCGTCGGATAAAGCTCCCAATAGGGTGACAAGACCTTCAAGGACAGAACGTAAGGATAACCGTCCGTCTGTTCGTCCGGAAAGAAAAGAAAACAGGAAACCAGTTAAACAAATAAAAGAAAAATCTTTCTTGCACAACATGTAAGTAAAACGTATTTTTGCGGCAGATATCAATAAAGATATTATGAAAAGTCGAGTACTTAAATGGATTGCCGCAGGATTGATTGCAGTTGTGCTTGTGGCAGGGACAGGACTCTTTCTTTTTCGGGGAGCCCTGTTGCGCTGTGTTGCCGATGAAAAGTTGGCTGCTTTAGAGCAGCGTTATAACTTGCGTATTGCCTATCGTGAATTGGGAATGCCTTCTTTGTCTGTCATCCGCTTGGAAGGATTGACGGTAGTTCCTGAAGATCACGATACCTTACTGACTCTCGAAAAAGCCGAGATCGATATCGATTTGCTTCCTTTGCTTAGAAAAAGAGTTTCCGTACATCAGGTTGATGTAGAGGGTATGAAACTTTCTTTTGTAAAGCAAGGTAATGTTTCGAACTATGATTTTCTTTTCCGTCAACAGACTGTATCGGAGGCTGATCCGGGTAAAGTAGAAAGTGTATTGGCTGGAT
>ERZ780198.2914-NODE-2914-length-12339-cov-2.751954_pt1 | contig 12339 bp, 8 predicted proteins | sample MGYA00510979_ERZ780198 | MGnify/ENA primary metagenome ERZ780198 (study PRJEB29588, sample SAMEA2158039) | human gut metagenome | biome: human gut; feature: human-associated habitat; material: faeces | place: Denmark | collected 2008/2010 ...
GCGGCTTTGCCGTTCACAAATAAAACTAAGAAGTTATGAGTACAATTCTCTCTCTTGCTCCGCAGAACGTGTGGAAGCATTTCTATTCATTGACTCAGGTTCCCCGTCCTTCGGGTCATCTGAAGAAGATTCAAGAGTTCTTGCTGAACTTTGGAAAGAGCATCGGTGTAGAAACATTTCAAGATGAAGCAGGTAACATCATTTATCGTAAACCTGCTACTCCCGGTATGGAAAACCGTAAGAAAGTAATTCTTCAGTCACATATGGACATGGTGCCCCAGAAGAATAACGATACAGTACATGATTTTGAAAACGATCCCATCCAGACTTATATCGACGGCGATTGGGTGAAAGCCAAAGGCACCACATTGGGAGCTGACAACGGTATGGGTGTAGCTGCTATTATGGCTGTTTTAGAGGACAACACACTGAAACACGGACCGTTGGAAGCATTGATTACCGCTGATGAGGAAACCGGAATGTTTGGTGCATTCGGCTTGAAACCGGGTACGGTGGACGGTGATATCTTGTTGAATCTTGATTCGGAAGAAGAAGGTGAACTATATATCGGTTGTGCAGGCGGTGAAGATCTGACTGCTACTTTGGAATACAAAGAAGTGGAAACCGACCCTGATGATATCGCTTTGAAAGTGACTTTGAAAGGACTTCGCGGCGGTCACTCCGGTCTTGAAATCAATGAAGGCCGTGCCAATGCCAATAAGTTGATGGCACGCTTTATGAATCAGGTGATTGCTTACGATGAGGCATGCTTGGTTTCATGGCAGGGTGGAAATATGCGTAATGCCATTCCCCGTGAGTGCGAAGTGGTGATTACTATTCCGGCTGAAGAAGAAGCAGATGTGATGGAATATGTACAAGAATGCGAGACTTTGTGGAACGAAGAATATCATGTGCACGAAACTCCGATCAGCTTTAAGGCAGAGCGTGTCGAACTGCCTGCAATGATGGTTCCCGATGAAATCAGAGACAATCTGGTTGATGCCATCTATGCTTGTCAGAACGGTGTGTCACGCATGATTCCGACCATTCCCGATACAGTGGAGACATCTTCCAATCTGGCTATTGTCACTATCGGTGGCGGTAAAGCGGAAATAAAGATTCTGACTCGTAGTTCACGCGACTCCATGAAGGATTATCTGAATACTTCTTTGGAAAGCTGTTTCTCTATGGCAGGCATGGAAGTGACACGTACCGGCGGTTATTCCGGTTGGGAACCGAATGTTGATTCTCCTATCTTGAAAGCAATGAAGGAATCGTATAAGGCACAGTTCGGCAAGGAACCGGAAGTGAAAGTGATTCATGCCGGTTTGGAATGTGGCATCATCGGTGCCGTTGTTCCGGGCTTGGATATGATTTCTTTCGGACCTACCTTGCGTTCTCCTCATTCACCCGACGAACGTTGTTATATTCCTTCGGTTGCCAAGTTCTATGATTTTGTAGTGGCAACATTGGGCAATACGCCTGTCAAAGAATAAAGAATATAAATTCATTAAAATAGTTGCAGATAAGGCTGGATTCTTAGAGTCCGGCCTTATTTGATATTAAGTCCATGCTTATTCCTTCGTAGTCGGTTGTTTCCGAAAGGCTGTTTTCGTTGAATAATAAAAGAGCGTCCGATAGAGCGCACCAACCTGTGAAATGTATGTGTATTTATTGGTCATCAAAGGTATGAGATATCGCTTAAAGTTCCAAATCTATTTGTGTCTTGTTTTTTGTTACTTAAGACAACAGACGTACTGCGCTTGCTTTGGATAAATGAATTACACCTTTTCGGGTATATTTTAAAAAGAAGCACGAACAATTATACCCATTTGGGTGTAATTGTGGAATCTTTTGTTATATTTGCACCTTAAAGGGTATAATTATGAGCGATTCATTACCATTGTTTATAAAGGATATGCGTAAAAAATTTGGGCTTACGCAGGTGGATTTGGCAGCTAAGTCGGGTGTCGGATTGCGTTTTGTACGTGAATTGGAGCAAGGTAAGGAAACTTTGCGGATGGATAAAGTCAATCAGGTACTTGCTCTTTTCGGGCATAAAGTAGGGGCAGTGCCCATAAGAAAGGAGGATGAAGAATGAAAAGAGGGAAGATATTTCTTTATGATACCTATGCCGGTCTGCTCACGGAAGATGAAAATGGTTTCACTTTTGTCTATGACGCTGATTTCTTGAACTCCGATAAGGCGGAAGCCATTAGCTTGACACTCCCCTTGACGGATAAGCCGTATCATGACACTGTGTTGTTTCCTTTCTTTGATGGCTTGATTCCCGAAGGATGGCTTCTGAATATTGCAGAAAACAGTTGGAAGATAAACCAGCGCGATCGTATGTCGTTATTGCTGGTGTGTTGTAAAGACTGCATAGGGGCAGTAAGTGTGATACTTGATGAACCGGTTTAATTGAGATGCGATGGGAAAATGTTTATATTGCTATAAGGAGTTGAAAGAAGGTCAGGTGGATTATCATCCGGCTTGTGCTCAAAAACTGTATGGTACACGGCAGGTTCCTCATCTGCCTTATGTGAGAAGCGAAATAGGGGATTTGGCCAAGCAAGTGGTCAGAGCCCGGACTACATTGACCGGTGCACAGGCCAAATTGTCGCTTGATGTTCGCCCCGGTGGAAAGAATGAACCTGATCGTTTTACGATTGTCGGGTTGTGGGGACGGTTTATCCTGAAGCCACAAACGGACATTTACCGCTCTTTGCCTGAGCTGGAGGATCTCACAATGCACATGGCGGAAGCAGCCAAAATAGCTGTTGTGCCTCATGGATTGGTGCGTTTTGCCGATGGAGAGCTATGTTATATCACCCGACGTATAGACAGGAAGGCAGATGGCAGTAAGATAGCGATGGAGGATATGTGTCAGTTGACCGAACGGTTGACCGAATATAAATATAAAGGTTCGTATGAGCAGATAGCCAAGGCTATCAAGAAGTATTCCGCCGTTCCGCAACTCGACTTGGTGAACTTTTGGGAGTTGGTGATATTCTCGTGGATAACAGGAAACTCGGATATGCATTTGAAAAACTTCTCATTATATAATGTAGGACTTGGTTATTGTCTGACACCTGCATACGATTTACTCTCTACCGTCCTTGTTATGCCCGAAGATACTGAAGAATTGGCATTGACACTCAATGGAAAGAAGCGGAAAATATGTCGGAAGGACTTCGAGTCATCTATTGTCGCTTCGGGGGTCAGTGGCAAGGTGATAGAGAATATCGCCAAAAAGTTTCGACGGTCTGTTATTAAATGGATGGATTTGATTGACAATTCGTTTTTGGCGGATGATTTGAAGAAGCAGTATAAGCGTCTTATCTTGAAGCGTTTGCTTCTGCTTCGTTGAGAAAAGCAGAAATTCCGTTTCCCTTGTTTTGTTAATTTAACCAATTAGGATGCAGTGCTGAACTACATAATGCGTTTCTTTGTTAAAGGAACAATTAAAGACGAAGCTTATGAATACTCGTTATTATTTTCTGATAGTGCTCTGGGCAATGAGTTTATTTGCTCCATTGCATGCACAAACTTACGATAAAATGTGGAAAGAGGTAGAACAACTTCAAAAGAAAGACCTTCCTCAGTCTGTGGTGTCCGCATCGATGAAAATCTATGATAAGGCAAAGGCTGAGCGTGATGTACCGCAAATGATGAAGGCATATCTGACTGCCATGCAATATCGCACTCTTGTCACTCCCGATAGTCTGGAGACGGATATGAAGGGATTGGAAAACTGGGCAAAGCAAACGGACAAAGCGGAAGACAGGGCGGTGCTCTATTCCATTTTGGGTGAGTTGACTATCTCGAAAGATGTAAAGCAAGGTTTCAATTTCTTGCAGTCTTCACTGAAGGACAAAGACCTGTTGGCAGCCTGTCCGGTGGAGAAACTGAAGCCGATGGTAAAAGTCGGGGAAATGAGCAAACGCTATTTTCATGATAATCTGTATGATTTGCTGGCGCGTCGTGCCCTCTTGCTGATGAAGCAAAACAGGTGGGAAGCTGCTTCTGTCGGGAACCAGACCAACAGTCTGCCGGCACAGGTGAAGGATATAAAAAGCTTTATGGCATATACGGCAGTACCGGTGTCCGAATGTGATTTCGTGGCAGCAATTCTTCAGAATTATCGTTCGCTTTTGACACTGTATGATACTCCTGCGTATCGTTCGGCATGGATGGTGACCGGCATCGGAGCGTTGGATTATCTGTTCAACACGTTCAATCAGAACTTTTCCAATGAGGATTGCCAAAAGGAATTACGCTCTTGGATAGCCGGATATCCCGATGAGGAAGCCGGAGCTGAGGTTTATCTGGCCCTGTCGGATTACTTGCAGAAGCAAAATAATCAGGTGGAACGCCTGAAAGTGGTACGTGAGGGGATTTCCAAATACCCTCGTTATGTCGGTGTCAACAGGCTGAGAAACATAGAAAAGGAGATATTGAATCCTTCTCTGTCATTGGAAGTGTCTGCGGCTTATCCGGGCAAGATGCAGGAGGTAAGAGTGAACTATAAGAATTTGAACGGCTTTACGTTGCAACTGTATAAGATAAACTTACCCGTCACTTCCGTGATGTGGGCAAGTAAGATGAAGAATTTTGTTGCAAAGTATGGTAAGTTGCAAAAGGAGGAAAACTTCTCGCTGAAAGGAACTGCCGATTATTTGCCGGTCGATACTACGCTTCAGATTCAGGCTCCGCAGCCGGGTATCTATTATTTGAAAGCTGTACCGGAAGGAAAAGTCGGCGAACCGGGTGGAACATTGATGTATGTCACTGCGTTGAGGGTGATTTATCGTCCCTTGCCTGACGATGACCTGGAACTGGTTGTGGTGGATGCCGAAAGCGGACATCCTGTGCCCGATGCCGAGGTGGTGATTTATACCGGTACGGACGGACGTTTCATGCCTTCGCAAACCTATACGGCCGATAAAGAAGGTACGCTGAAACTCGGGTTTCCCGATAAGAAAAGAACTATCATGTATAATGCCCGCACTATGAGCGATACGGCTATGCCGATTGCAGACTTGTGGAAACAAATCTATTACGCTCCTTCGGAGAATCGCGAACAGGAGGTGTTGAGTCTGTTTACAGACCGTTCCATCTATCGTCCGGGACAAACGGTTTATGTTTCGGGCATTGCGTACAGGCAGCAACAGGATGATACTCAGGTGTTGGCCGATAAAGAATATACGGTGACTCTGTATGATGTCAATAACAATAAGGTGGGCGAGGTGAAGGTGACAACCAACTCGTTCGGCTCTTTCAGCGGTCAGTTCACGCTGCCTTCTCCCTGCCTGACCGGTTACTTCAGGTTGCAGGCCGGTTCTGCTTCCGGTGGCTTCAGGGTAGAGGAGTATAAACGTCCTACCTTCGATGTTGCTTTTGAACCGGTCAAGACCGAATATCAAATAGGCGACTCTGTGCTTCTCACCGGTGTGGCGAGGACATTTGCCGGTGCTCCGGTGCAGAATGCAAAGGTGAATTATCATATCACCCGTTCTTTCTCTTGGTTCTGGCGCTTCCGGGGGGGCCGTTCTGCCGCTTGGGATGGGGAAACGATGACCGATGCCGAAGGCAAATTCACCGTCACGGTGCGTCTGGAGGCCGATTCCGATGTGAAGGATTTGCCGACATGGTATTATACTTATCGGGTACAGGCGGATGTGACTGACGGTGCGGGTGAAACGCAACAAGCCAACCTGTCGTTGCCCTTGGGTAAAACTTCCGTTGTGCTCGCTATTGAGGGATTATCCGCACAGATGGTGAAAGAGAAAGCCCGGGAATTGACCTTCTCTGTTACTAATTTATCGGGCGAACCGGTAGATACAGAGGTGATTTATCAGGTGTTTAAACCAAATAAAAGTAACCATGAACCCGGTGAGAAAGTGTTGCAGGCTACAGTTGCATCCAATAATAAGTTTGTGCCCGAAGCATTATACCGGCTTCCTTCCGGCTCTTATATCCTGAAGATTTCGGCTAAAGATGCGCAGGGCAGGGAATGTACGGAATCTCAAGGTTTCCTGTTGTTCTCGCTCGGCGATAAACGTCCGCCGATTGCCACCACCGATTGGTTCTATCAGGACGGAGAGAAATTTGAGGGAGATTCTCCGGCTACTATCTATGTCGGCAGCAGTGAAAAGAATATCTATCTTCTTTATGATGTCTTTTCCGGCAATAAGCGGGTGGAAAGCAGACGTGTGCAGTTCTCCGATTCCATCGTCAGTTTCCCGCTTACTTATAAACAGGAGTATGGAAACGGGGTAATGGTAAGTGTTGCCTTTGTGAAAGACGGACAGCTCTATGGTCACTATGCACGGATTACCAAACCCGAACCGGATAAAGAGTTGCAGTTGAAGTGGACTACGTTCCGTGATAAGCTTCGCCCCGGTCAGCAGGAAGAATGGAAGCTGAGCGTGCTCTATCCCGATGGCCGTCCGGCTGACGCCGAACTGCTGGCGATGATGTATGATGCCTCTTTGGACCGCTTCTATACGCACGACCTTTTCTTCCGCGTGAACTTCACCCGTAACATTCCACATTCCTTATGGAACAAATGGTATACACGGACTGAATATATCTATCTCAATTTCCCCTTCAAGAGCCTGAACACCTCTTCGTACTCTTATAGTGAATTGCTGGTTCCGTCCGTGGGTGTACGGCATTGTGTCTTGGAGAGTTTGCCTGCCGGTTGGGGAATGAATTCGCGTGCTGCCCGACCGAAAATGGCAGATGATGTCCAAGATGTGGCGATTACAAATGTGGTGTTTGAGGAAGAAATAATTCCTGTGTTGAGAGCGGAAGCAATGGATGCGGGTGCTTTGAAAGAAACAGGGAATGTGCAGGTGCGTCAGAACTTTGCCGAAACAGCTTTCTTCTATCCGCAGTTGCGTACCAACGGGCAGGGCGAAGTCAGCATTTCGTTTATCCTGCCCGAGAGCCTGACGAAATGGAAGTTTATGGGGCTGGCACATACCAAGGAGGTGGATTACGGCCGGATAGAGGCAACCGCTACTGCCTCCAAAGAGTTTATGCTTCAACCCAATATGCCTCGTTTTGTCCGTGTGGGTGATAAGGCAAATATTGCCGCTTCACTGATTAACCTGTCGGATAAGGCTGTTGCCGGAACTGTCAGAATGGAACTTTTCAATCCTGAAACAGAGAAGGTCTTCTATACTCAGAAGCAGAAGTTCGGAGTGAAAGCGGGAGAAACGGGCAATGTGAGCTTTACCTTTGACGTCACTGATAAGTATACTGTATTGGCATGCCGCATGGTGGCTGAAGGAGATACGTTCAGTGATGGCGAACAGCGTTACATCCCGGTGTTGACGGATAAGCAGTGGGTGACGGAGAGTGTGCCGTTGGATGTAAACGGCAAAGGAAGTTATACCTTCTCATTGGAGCATCTGTTTAATAACCACAGTCGTACGGCATCCGGCCGGAAGATGACAGTGGAATTTACGAGCAATCCCGTATGGTATGCTGTCATGGCATTGCCGGTGGTTGCGGTTCCGCAGGGAGAGGATGCGCTGTCATGGGCTTCTGCTTATTATGCGAATGCGTTGGCCGAGTTCATTGTGAGTTCAAATCCGCGTATCAAACAGATATTTGACAGTTGGCTGGCACAGGGAGGCACTAAAGAAACTTTCATGAGCCGGTTGCAAAAGAATGAGGAGTTGAAGAACATATTGCTGGCAGAGACACCGTGGCTGACTGAAGCCGTGAATGAAGAAGAACAACGTCAACGTATTGCCACCTTGTTTGATTTGAACACGATGAGTAATAAATTGTCTGTCTGTGTGGCACATTTGAATGAGCTGCAAAATGGGGATGGTGCATGGAGCTGGTACAAGGGTATGCCGGGCAATCGTTATATGACTACGCAGATAACGGAAATGCTGACCCGCCTGCAAGTGATGACCGGTGGAAAACTGAATCAGGCTCTCTCTGCCATGTATCAGAAAGCATTAAACTATCTTACCGTGCAGGCAGGGAAAGAATACAAGGCAATGAAGGAAGCCGAAAAGAAAGGCGTGACGAATGTCAGTCCTTCAGAACAGACGCTTCAATATCTGTATATATGTGCTTTGAATGGCAAAGCCGGAGCAAATGCCGATATGAACCGTTATTTTATCAGTAAGCTGAGTGCACAGGCGACCGATCTGACTGTTTACGGAAAGGCGTTATCTGCCATTGTTTTGCAACAGGCCGGAGAGACGGTAAAGGCGAAAGAGTTTGTGCAGTCTGTTATGGAGTATTCGGTGGTGACAGACAAGATGGGGCGTTATTTTGATACTCCCAAGGCACATTATTCTTGGTTCGGTTATAAGATTCCGACCGAAGTGGCTGCAATGGAGGCGGTGCAATACGTTACCAAAGACGAGCAGGCGTTGAGCCAGATGAAACGCTGGCTTTTGAAAGAGAAGCAAACGCAGGTTTGGGATACTCCTGTTGCTACGGTGAATGCTGTATATGCCTTACTGAATTCGGGAACGGACTTATTGGCAAACTCTGATGCCGTGAAGATTACCTTGGGAAAAGAGGTGATTCAGACGTCGGCGGAAGAGCCGGTGGGTTATCTCAAGAAGGTGGTTGAAGGCAATGTCCTGAATCTGAAGAAGGTGACAGTGGATTGTGAAGGCAGCGGTATGGGTTGGGGAGCTGTGTATGCCCAATATCTGGAGAATATGGATAAGATGGGTGAGCAAAGTAGCGGTTTGTCTGTCAGCCGTAGCCTTTATAAAGGAGAGACGCTCATAGAAGAAGGCACTGTATTGAATATAGGTGATAAGATTACTGTCCGTCTGACGGTAAAGGCAGACCGGGATATGGATTTTGTACAGATTAAAGATGAGCGTGCCGCTTGTATGGAGCCGTTGGCAGCATTGTCAGGTTATCGCCTGAGCACAAACCTGGGATATTATCAGGCAACGAAAGATGCTTCCACTTCTTTCTTTGTCAATCAAATGCGTAAAGGAATGTATGTGATAGAGTATCAGGTGTATGTGACCCGTTCGGGAGAATACCGGTCCGGGATAGCAACGATTCAGTCGGCTTATGCACCCGAGTTCGGCGGGCATACAGGAGGATATAAAGTAGTGGTGAAATAGAATTGTAAAGGGAGTGTGCCAAAACTAAACCGGGCTATTCCATCGCCCCTACGAACTAAACGACAGTTTTGACATACTCCCTTACAACTTAATGACAGGTTATTTTCATTTGGAGATATCCGCTTGTCTTTTGACGCTGCGGCCTCCATCGTATTCCAACCGGAAATCAAAGTTTCCTATTGTTCCGTAGAAGTAGTTTCCATTGACATGCGGATAATCTATAATGATGGATTCCCCGGTATCATAGTCTATATATAACCGTCCGTTCTCAATAAACCAGTCGAATTTATAGGTATCATAATACTCGAAGGGAGGAGTGGTATAATAGAGGTCTTCCGTTCCCACACCGTGGTCGGGGCGAGAGCCGGATGTGAATGTGATATAGCTGTCCAAAGGTTCACCCCAAGAATCACCGGCACCCATATCGCCGAACCATGTCACTCCATACAATCCCGATAAATCAAAACCGATGTCTTCATCGCTCTCACAGGAAGTGAAACCGAGCGTGACAACCAGTGCGGCCAGCATACATAGATAATTCTTCCATGTTCTCATAATATTCCAGTTTATAGTTTTAATCTTTTTGTTTTAACACCTTCTAATGCAAAGATAATGCTTTTTTTCCTTACCTTTGTTACTTTAAACGAAGAATTTAGTTTGGTATGAAATACATAATGTTGATAATAAGTATGTTGCTGGGATCGGGGCTTTCAGTCTTTGCGCAGCCAAAAGCCTCTTTTGATAAGACAATGCACGAATTTGGAACCATTTTATGGAAGAACCCGGTAACGGCTACCTTTAAAATAACAAATAAGGGCGATAAGCCGTTAGTGATATCCAATGTCACCACTTCCTGCGGGTGCACTGTTACCGACTGGACCAAATCTCCTATCCTGCCGGGGAAAACGGGTGAAGTCAGTTCTACGTTTGATGCCAAGGCTCTCGGTCGTTTCCGGAAAAGCATCGGTGTTTATTGCAATGCGTCAGACAAGCCTGTTTATTTGTCTTTTCGCGGAGAAGTGACCGCCGACCCCAAGAACTATACCTTTACCCATCCTTATCAAATCGGTGCAATCCGCCTGAATAAAGAGGAAATAGAGTTTGACGATGCGAACAGGGGAGATAAACCGACCATCGAACTGCTGATAGCCAATACTTCGGACCGGGTCTATACACCTGTGTTGATGCATCTGCCTCCTTATCTGAGTGCAAAGGCAGTTCCCGAAGTGCTGGGAAGAGGTAAGAACGGTAAGATTATCGTTACGCTCGATACGGAAAAACTTCCAAAGTTCGGTATTACCCGTACATCGGTGTATCTGTCACGCTATCCGGGCGACAAAGTGGGAAGCGACAACGAAATACCTGTATCGACAGTCTTGTTGCCGGATTTCTCCGGACTGACCGAACAGCAGAAGAACAATCCTCCGCAGATTTCGCTTTCTACTACACAGCTGGAGTTCCCTCCGCTGAAACCGAAACAGAAAAAATCGCAGAACGTCATCATTACCAATACGGGAAAGACCGATTTGGTTATTCAGGATATGCAGGTGTTCAACATCGCTCTAGCCGTCAATTTGAAGAAAACAGTACTGAAGCCGGGTGAATCTGCCAAGCTGAAGATTACCGTACTTGGTGAGAACCTTTCGCGTGTGAAAGGTACTCCCCGTGTACTGATGATTACCAACGACCCGAATAAACCGTCGGTTACCATTCGGGTAAAGGCAAAAATCGTACAGCCTTAAGATCTCTCGTAAGGCTATTATTATCAACTTAAAATACTAAGACTATGGAACACCCTGAGAACAGTGAGGAGTACAAGGGATTGACTGTTAACAAGGGTATCGAACAACCCTCCAGTATAAATCCTTATTTGAACCTGAGAAAGAAACCCAAGCGCCGTCAGTTTACCGTAGGCGAGTACGTGGAAGGTATCGTAAAAGGCGATGTAACCGTACTTAGTCAGGCTGTCACGCTGGTAGAGAGTGTGAAACCCGAGCATCAGGCAGTCGCACAGGAGGTTATCGAAAAATGTCTGCCGTATTCAGGCAATTCTATCCGTGTGGGTATCAGTGGTGTTCCCGGAGCGGGGAAGAGTACGTCGATTGATGTATTCGGCCTGCATGTACTGGAACGTGGAGGTAAGCTGGCTGTACTGGCTATCGACCCGAGCAGTGAGCGTTCGAAAGGAAGTATTTTGGGAGATAAAACCCGTATGGAAAAACTTTCCGTTCATCCAGATTCCTTTATCCGCCCCAGCCCTTCTGCCGGTTCGCTGGGTGGCGTAGCCCGTAAAACCCGTGAAACGATTATTTTGTGCGAAGCAGCAGGTTTCGATAAAATTTTTGTCGAAACAGTGGGAGTAGGACAGAGCGAAACAGCCGTTCATTCGATGGTGGATTTCTTCCTGCTGATACAGCTTGCCGGAACAGGAGATGAACTGCAAGGTATCAAGCGTGGTATAATGGAGATGGCAGACGGTATCATCATCAACAAGGCTGATGGTAATAACATCGAGAAGGCAAAGCTGGCTGCTGCTCATTTCCGCAATGCACTGCATCTGTTTCCGGCTCCTGAATCGGGATGGACACCACAGGTGCTGACATATTCAGGTTTTTATGGCATCGGAATCAAGGAGATCTGGGACATGGTGTACAGTTATATCGACTTTGTGAAGAAGAACGGATACTTTGATTACCGCCGCAACGAACAGGCTAAATACTGGATGTATGAAACGATAAACGAACATTTGCGTGATAGTTTCTACAACAATCCGGCTATCGCTTCGATGCTTACAGCTCAGGAACAGGAGGTATTGCAGGGAAAGGCTACTTCGTTCTCGGCTGCGAAAAAGTTGCTCGATACGTATTTCGGTAATCTTTGATTGCTGGGCTTGCGACGGAGTACATAATTTCTCTGAAAATTTTTGTACGAACTTGCTGAACTTTTGTACAGAAAATAAAAAAACATCGAGATATTTTGGACAGAAATTGCTGATATTATAGGAACTCTTTCTGAAGGTCTTTTTTAAAAGCCTTTGGGAAGAGTTTTTTATTGTTATCGCTGTGTGATAAATATATCAATAGGTTGATTCTCAGTTGTATTTAAGGCTTTGAAAACTCTGTTGTATCAATGAATAAACCAACTGCTATATTACAAGCGACTATGAGCTTTCGAAAATGTTTTGTCGGACAGCAATGTTTTATTATGCGTTGAT
>ERZ780198.2919-NODE-2919-length-12315-cov-5.210033_pt1 | contig 12315 bp, 13 predicted proteins | sample MGYA00510979_ERZ780198 | MGnify/ENA primary metagenome ERZ780198 (study PRJEB29588, sample SAMEA2158039) | human gut metagenome | biome: human gut; feature: human-associated habitat; material: faeces | place: Denmark | collected 2008/2010 ...
TGACTAGTTATTTATTTAATGCTGTACTAGTGAAAAATGAAAAGAAAAAGCCGCCATATATTGTAATCTGATTCCTATACTGCTTGTTGAAAAATACGATACGCATTCCTGAATAAAAAACACCTGCCAGATCCTATAATTAAACATGGTATACTATACATAAGGAAGAAATATTGTTATAATGTATAATATACTATTTAATATTGTATAATTATACCATATATAAAAGGAGGATAAGGCAAAATGGTGGATAAGAAGGGAATATTGGAACTAAGAAGAAGGTTTAAGAAAGATGTATGTACTATTACAACTCTGACTGGATGCTATGTAAATAGCGAAAAGGAGAAAGTTACTACATTCAGAAAAAATCTCCTTAATTTGGATGATGCTGAATATTTTAAGTATCTGCAGATTATCAAAAAATCTCTATCCGGACAGGTAAGGAAAAATCTGCTTGGACTGGAATTTGATGAAGAATCTTCGAAAGCTCTCGGAATGAAACAATTTCTTAAGGGGCTCAATGCAGGTGAGCTGGAAAACGATGATATGCTGAATATGCTGTATGACAGAATCATTGCTGAATATGATTATCCGGGACACTTCATCATTCTGACATTTTATGATACCTATGATGTGATCAAAAAGACAAATGATAATATGAAGTTGGATGAATCAGAAGATGTTTATTCTTACTTTATTTGTTCCATCTGTCCGGTATCGCTCTCTAAACCAGGACTGGGATATAATGTGCCGCATGATGAATTTGAACCAGTAGAACAGGACTGGATAATAAACAATCCGGATATTGCCTTTCTTTATCCATCTTTTACAGAAAGATCCTCAGATGATGCCATATTGACGTATTATACAAGAAAACCACTTGAAACGCATCCGGAAATTGCCAAAGTACTGGGCTGCAATATGCAGAAAACGTCCGCTGAAGAAAGGGAATGTCTTAAGGATATCATTAAAAAGCATGTTTCTGTAGTTGTAGAAGATGCAGATAAAATTATACTGGACGTTCAGCAAAATCTCATGGTCAAAGACAATATCGATAGTGATGAGACGATTTTTGATCCTTCAGTTGTAACAGAATGTTTAGAAGAGTGTAATATTCCAGAATCTCAGGTTACCAGAATTAATAAGGAAATAATATCAGAGCTTCCTCAAAATATGTACCTGGAAGATTTATACGATGAAAAAGAGATCATGAAGAGTAAAAAGGATAGCAGAGAGCAGGAGCTGTTGGAACAGATATCTCAATTAAAAGAAAATGTTTCTCAAAACCATGTAGCTCATGAGGATCTGATTAAAAAACTTCAGTCTCAGTATCCAGCAGGTACTATGGTCTCTATAGATGAGATCATTCAATTTATCAGAAATTGAGAAAACTCTCTATATACGAATCTCTTTATTAGAAGGTGTTCAACTTGAACACCTTCTATTTTGCCCTGAACCCCGTTGTGCACTATACCCATTCAAATCATGTTTTGTCTTGCTTACTATTTAGAATATGGTATAATAGACACATAGTATAGTAACATTTTTGGATTCTCGGGAAGGAATCAGAAAGGAATTTGAAATATGAATAGACATGATCTGAAACTCGTCTGTGTAAGTATAGCAGCAACTTTAGTGTGTACTTTGTCTGTGAATACGGTATTGGCTGATACACCGTTAAAGAATAGTATTAAGTCGTATGGCGTATTCAAGTTTGACTATGATGATTCTGATAATCAGGATGATATTGTTATTGATTCCAGTGATCTTGTTACATTGGCAAATGAAATAGATACAGCGAAGAACAGTATTGGTGTAGTTGGCAAAAATCTGGACAAACTCGTAACGGTGTTCGACAAGATGGATGAGCAGGGCAAGGATGGGAAGCTCTTTGGAACACAAATTGACAGTACAGATGCAGGCGTCTTAAAAATTGAAAATGTATTCGCTAATGGAGTAGGTAATGCAACTGCTTCAAAAGTATTAAAGGATTATACCTTCACCTCACAGTATGGTCTTAATATTCCCGGTACAATAGAATCTCTTCAGGCATCTACCATAACCCCTGGTACGAAAGATCAGACATTAAAGGCTGGATTCTACCTAAAAGGAGCTCAGACAATAAAAGGTGACACAAATCTGAAAGCTGAAAATATATTGTCTGGGAAAAGTATATTCGGAGTAAATGGAAGCGTAATAGCTGAAGTCAACAGCTCCGCTCATACTGTTCCTACAGGGAAAACGGTTTCAACAGCAGCAAATATTTTGAAAAATACTACAGCATGGAATGGTACAACATGGGTAGATGGTTCTATGACAAATAAATCCAATTCTACAACTGCTGCATCGACAGTTACAGAAGATGGATCAAATGCTAAAATTCAGATTCCTGCATCAGGATACTATGATGCGAACAATTCCTACATCACGGTACCGGTAGAAACGCTTAAAAAAGAAGTTAGTGCATTAAACAGCAGTACTTTTAATTGTATATATCCCGATAATCATTGGACAAGTAACTCTAAGACAATACAGGTAAAGAAGAATCAAACTGCTATAGTCCTTGTGCCTTATTCTGGGCGAGGTGCAGACACTTCATATACAGCCGGTTCCGAAATGCAACTTATAAAAGCAATATCTCCATCTGTACCCTATTTAACTTCCTCAAATGACGGGGGATGTGTTAAAGCATATATTTACAAAGCCTTAAATGATAGTAACATTACAGTGACTGGTTCATGGTGGATAAACCTTGTAATAGTCTTTTGATTAGTATCAAAACGACTAAACAGCAGTTATGATTTTTATTATTGTTTTAATAGCACAACAACCTATTTCCCGAATACCTATACTGTAATAACACCATCTACTGTAAAAGGAATTACGCATGTTACAAATAATGTTTTCACTGTACAAAAAGATGGTATATATACCGTAACGATTTCGGGTAGTGTTACATCTAGTATCGGCAATGCAATAATGTATGTAAATATTAATGGTAAAAGGCAACAAATTGTTGTGCTCCCATATTATGGCGCTACTGATTCAGGAACTCTATCAATAACATTACATGCCGGAGATACTTTATGTGTAGAAAGCTGTGGCCAAAGTACTAATAGTAACTATGGTTACATACAGATAAAAGTAGAAATAAAGTAGTAAACAGCAGTTGTTGTCGTTGGTACAAAGAAGAAGTAGTATCAATAAACTGCTATTTAATTTATTATTTATTATGTAAAAATCAATGAATTATCTATAATAATTGTATTACAAACAATTAACAAATATAGATGGTTATAAAATTACGTTTTTTTGTACAACAAAAAGACCAGGCTTTTATTATTTACTGGCCAGCAAAATATAATTTTTTACTTTTAATTATTTACTTTTTTCTTATTAAGCAGCTGATAACACCGCTGCTTTGGCAACCGACTGATTTGGCTTGCAATAGTACCTGACTGTAGTACTGTATGATTCATGTCCCATTAATAATTGTATGGTTTCAGCAGGAATGCCATGTATACTTAAATTTGTTGCAAAATAGGCTCTTATACCATGCACATGAATATCACTCATGTTACATCGTGAACCTATTTTCTTGATAGCTTTATTAATTGCCTGCTTCCCCATAGGCCTATCATATGGAGACCGGCTGCTACAAAATAAATAATCACTTAATACTCCCCTACTCTCTCTTTCTTTCAAATATTCTTGTAAATGTTTTTTTGCCCGCACTGTCAGATAACCATATCTTTCTTTATTACCCTTTCCAATTACCTTGAACTGTCCTTCATTCCAGTCAATTTCTGAAATTTTGATAGTAGGCACTTCTCCTACTCGAAGCCCTGAAGATATTAATAGATCAATGAGCGCCAATTCTTTTTTGTTCTTACACGAATCCCTTAAGGCTTCCATTTCATATTCTGAAAAATAACGCTTAAGTCTGATCGGTTCTTTAATTCTACATATCTTCCTACATGGGTTTTTCGATATATAATCTTCATTCTCTAACCATTGGAAGAAAGTATTAAGATTTCTTCTAGCATTATCTACTGTAGTTTTTTTGTTTCCCTGTTTTTCGCACTTTAATAGGAATAGCCTTATAAGATTTGTATCGACCTTATCCCATGATATATAATTAGCGAATTCCATGAATTTCATGAGTGTGAATCGGTATGCTTTTATTGTAGAATCAGCCATTCCATTAATTTTTTGGCAAACAAAATAGGTTTGCACCAATTTTTCATTAGTGGCAAGATCGACGGTTAATGCATTATTTGTAGGTTCCATTTCAACATCTCTAAATGTTGTAGCTAGTACTTCTGTTAGCTGTGATAATTGCAATTTATCCAAAGTATTACTCATAGTTTGAATAATTCGGGTAATTAGTTGCTCTTTTATCATCTTCCATTCTCCTCTCTTTTTGGTAAATTTCTATCCATTACAACATTATGAAATATCTTTTTTTATAAAACAAAAGATTCCAGAATAATCCAGAATCTTTTGGTCGAAAATAATCATTTTTCTATTTTATTGTATTTTTTTGCACTTTTTAAGTGTATTAAATAGCAGTTTAACGATACTATTTCGCAAGAATTATGACATTCATGGTATATGGTTGGTCAGAATTTGCTTGTTCTCTTGCAACAGAAAACCCAAAATTAATTTGGGTTCCTGAAGATATATTTGTCATTATCAAGCATCCAGATTTTGATTTTCCATTTCCAGTAATGACACCCATAGGGTTATAGATACCGTTAACGAAACACAAACATATTACAATACTGTATATGCTTCATTTTCACCTAAGATATACCTAGTTAAAGGCAAAATCAAGGCTGTTTAATGTCTCCTATTACAAGATACACTTTAATATTTGATAATGACGCACTAGCTCTACCAAAAGGAGACGGAGAACCTCCACCTGCACTGCCGCTAGTACTTGTATTTGTTATTGTCAGTTTTCCGTTTGAATATGTAACAGTAGGTGTTACTGTTGGCATAGAAAAATTTGTGCTTTCGGTTACGCTATTGAAATAATACCCACCAGTACCAGAACCACTTAAACTACATGCACAAACGATAAAATTATCCTTAGTTAAATTCTGATATCCCGGAATGTTAGAAACATCGAATGATGTGCCTGTTCCTAAATAGTAAACTGAACTGCTGTTTAATTCAGCTGAAAAAGTGTAGCTGTCACATAATAGGTTTCCATACTTATTGTAGAGCTACTCGGTACAACTTTCCAAATATGAATAGTACCATTTTGACCACCATAAGTATTTATAACTGAGTAAGAAAAAGATTTGTACCATCTGATTGGATTGTTTGTATTGTCATAGGATAACACCATATAATATGGTTTTGTTACATCTATTCCTGTCCACGTATGGTCTTTCTGAAAGCCATTAGATACTTCATTATGAGAAACTATGGTGATTTTACTGCTGTTTAATGTTTATAATTAGAAATATTGTCCATTAACATATATATGGTATAATATACGATAGGAGGGTAACTATATGAAAAAACTTTGTATGTTTATGGCTTTGATATTGCTGATATGTCAGTTTTCATCTATCACTGGAGAAGCTGGAGAATATGATACTGATGAACAAATAAGGGAAAAAATTCTCTCAATATCTGATATGATCAGCGATAAAGTTTCTATGGAATTAGATGGACTTCAGAACGATATAAAAAACAGGTGTGTTATAAATAAATATGATTATTATGCGTCTGTAGAGGATTTGAGAAATCAGGGAAATCCATATAGGGAAACAGATTATTTAGCTATTATAGCGGCCTATTTAACTGCGAAGACATTTTCTGAAAAAGTAATAAACGACCTATACCAGATTGATTTTGTTCATGCATCCTATGCGGTCTGCTCAATGGAGGGATATCATGTAACACAAATTCCTGCATATGTAGAAACATCTGCTGGTTCAAAAAGATTTGTACAACTGGGTACGGATATAGTTTCTTATCCTACAATGATAGATGTGTATGAACAGCAGAAAGATGGATACTATGCTAAAGTAGGAAGCACAGAATACATGCCAGATACAGAAGAAATAAAATATATAAAGTCAGAAGTGACAGGATTATCCAAGGATGATATTTACCAATGTTATTCTTTCAATGAGACAAGGGAAGCCAAAAAGTATTATAACTCTATTTATAAAAAAATGAGTAATATTGTAAATGGGAACGGACTTAACAGCTCGTATTTCCTAAATATCATGAATGACAGTATGATCACAGACGAACAAAGAGAGCTTATACGTTCGCTTGTGGAAGAATCGGATATACCACCGCAGATAAAGACAGTCCTGACCGTCGCATGCAGCTTGATCGGGAAAGTCCCATATGAATGGGGAGGAAAGGCGGCTCATCCGGGCTATGATCCGTCATGGTGGTCTATAGATGATTCCACAAATATACAAAAAGGGCTGGATTGCAGTGGATTCGTTCAATGGGTATTTATGACAGCAGGATATTCTCATGACGTTACGGATCATATGATATCAACTACTTCGATTCTCCACTCATTTGATACAATTACGAAGAATGAATTAAGTCCTGGAGATATAGGCCTGTTAAATACAGGAGAGGGCATGACCAATCATACGGGTATATACTTAGGAGATGGGTACTGGATTCACTGCAGCAGCGGAAAAAAAACGGTAGCAATTGAACAGACGGATATGTTTACGATATATAAGAATTTTCCGACAGCAGCGGCCGATGCAAATATTGAGGATGCTGTACTGAATGGTGATTATCAATTGGCAGGATATAACTATTCAGGAATATATACAGACAATGATGTCTACCTTCTTGCACAGTTGATCTACAATGAAGCTGCGGGGGAAGGCATGAATGGCTGGATAGGAGTAGCAGAGGTTGTGAAAAACCGCTTATCATCTGATATGTTCCCTGATGAGCTCGGAGATATCATATATTCCGGTCAATTTGCTGATGCTGATAAGATATCAGGCAGGATTCCTACAGAATCTATGGTATTCGTAGCCAGACAGGTCCTGGAGGGGAATCTTGGCATATTCAATAATCCACAGGTATTATTTTTCCGAAATGCCGGGGGCTTGCAGTCAGACTGGGGAACCTATCCTTATTACATGACTATTAATCATCATCAATTCTACACATATCCAGATAAAGAGCAGTAAATTAGGTAATATCTTTATATGCTATATTATACCCCTTCAGTTCGAGTGGGTATTTTTGACAATTATCATCTGCGTGGTATAATATACATAAATACAATAAAAGGAAGGATAATAAATAATATGATAAAAAAAATAAAAGTGGTCACGATATGTTTTGCTGCATTGTTATATATGTCTTTAGGCATGATTCCGGTGAGAGCTGAAGATACATCATGGATATGTAATTATCCTGAACTTGATGACTATAAAGATGATGCCAATTACGAATTGTATAAAATCATATTTCAGGATATCTGGCAGTACGCATTCAATGACAAGGATTATGTTTATCCGGATCTGACAACTGATCAGGCAATAAATAAAGCTTTAGAACCATACGTAGATGGGGTCTCCTTCCCAATGCATGAAATACTTTCAAATTACTTCAGGCAAATGTATATAGAAGGATATGTGTCAGAGGAGACAGCTCGCCTGTTAGGATTTGATGATGAATGGGTGAACTCATTGCAGACTCAAACATTAAAGAACGGGATTACAGCACAAACACCACAATATGAGCCCTGTGACTCTTTCAAAGTTTGGACTACAGCGGATATCCATTACAGAGGACAGGCAGGGACAGAATATGAATTCATTGGAGATTTACCGATTCATTCAGAGCTGGATATCATCGGTAAATGTACAACAACGGAAACGTCTCTGACAGGCACTGAGAAGAATGTCCAATGGTACTGTTTTAGGGATAATCAGGACAGAATGGGGTTCGTAACAAGTATTGGTGTTACCGAAGATAATCCCAGAAACCGTTCATTTTCTTACTACAATTATGAGTCCAAAGAACAGAGGACGCTCAATTTTGTAGATGAAGATCCATATGTGATTGACAATATGATCAATGATCTGCTTGTAAAAAATAAGGAATATGTTGAGAAGCAGTACAGTTATCCTGTATCCAGAGAGCTTCCGGACGAAACTACTGCTGATGGTAACAGCAGTGACAGTACGGAAAGTGTACTACAAGCGAACACTGAATCAGCCTCTGATATTCAGAATCAAAGCAATATGTCAGGCGTTCTGAGTATCATTGCGGTATTATGTGCAGTAATATGCATAGTATCATTTATAGGCATTATTGTAACGGTAAAAGGAAAGAAAAAATGAATAAGAAAAGAAGAAACCAATGGATAATGGCATTCATTGTATCTGCACTGGCACTGGGAAGCACACTGGCGGTAAAGTACATTTATGAAAGCAGAATGTCAGATAAGGAATATGGGCAGCAGACTATTGCGCAAAATAATGAAGAGGATAATTCCTTATGGGACTGGGAGCATGGAGACAACTATGCATTTGAAACAGTATATGCAGGCGACCCATATATGCCGGAAAGTCTGTATTTATTTGAATTTGACAGAGGCGAATATTACAGGAGTAATAAGGAAATTGCTAGTCAGCTTTCCTCGGAAGAAATGAGCGCTATTTCCCAGAAAGTAAAGGATTTTTGGACTACAGTTTTTAATTTTCAATATAAATCTGATCAGCTCAGTAAGCAATTGGACACTCTCTCAGATATGATTCATCCAAGCGCTGCCATAGGAGCTGAAGCTTCAATATATGAGGCTGGAGGAGACGATATTATTTCACTGATTGCCAATGAGGTAGTATCAAAGCATATAAGTGTTGAGGGAGATTTTCTGACAGACAAGTCTCTTGTATATTCTACAGAGAACATACCAGGGAGTTATACGGTCAGAGGATTGCTTCATTTTACAGTGATTGAAGCTGATGACATGAACATGATAGAGAGCCTTCTTGGTCTAAGTGATGTCACATTGGGACAGGAATATTCTTACATAATAGAGACTGAACTTTCGCAGGGAATAGATGTATTTAATCCGGAAGATGAAAGAATCACAGGTTTTTCCATCGTGGCAGAAAAAAACTGAAAATAATATATTGCCATATTTGTTTTTATAAGGTATAATATACTCATATTAGAAATAAAATAATTAACTTTATTAATTGAGCAATATGTGTTTACACATATTGCTTTTTTTATCAATTTTTTAACCTGTTTTTATACAGGAGAAAGGAAAGCAGTATGAACAAAGTAATCATTATGGGACGTTTAACACGAGAACCGGAGATCAGATATTCACAGGGAGCTAATCCTATGGCTGTCGCAAGATTTTCTGTTGCAGTGAACAGAAGATTCAAGAGAGAGGGAGAACCGGAGGCAGATTTCTTCAATTGTACAGCATTCGGAAAGATTGCCGAGTTTATCGAGAAGTATTACCGTAAGGGTATGCAGGTTCTCGTGACCGGAAGACTCCAGAATAACAACTACACCAATAAGGACGGACAGATGGTCTATTCTATACAGATTATGGTGGAAGATACAGAATTTGCTGAGAGTAAGAATTCCTCAGCATCTGGCAACAGCGGAAATACAGGTAATAATGGTGCTTCCGGAGCAGGAAATCAGAATCATTCACCTGCGCCTGCATCTGGTGGAAGCGGTTACTATGATGACGGCTTCATGAACATTCCAGATGGCATTGATGAGGAATTGCCATTTAATTAAAAATTAAATAAAGATATTTGAGGAAAGAGAGAATTATACAGATATAGTTCTCTTTTTTCTTTCTTAGGAGGAATGAAAAATGGAAATAAATCAAAAGAGATTGGAACTATTGCAGAATGTCATGGTCGATACTTTAACTTCTGCTATCAACGAAAGGCACCCTGAGGCTCCTATAAAACGATTTTCGGAGGAAGAGTTATTCAGCAGGCTTCCAGATCTTTACGATGTGAAAAAAGAGGTCGAATTTGGACAGGAAACGGGTAGAGAGTATAAATACATGCCTAAGCACTATAAAGAGATGGTCTTAAGGCTTATTGCTCCGTTTGCTGGATTCCAGTACAGGATAGATTGTAACGAGGCCGGATATTCCGTAACGGCTCTTCTTTATCTTGACTGTAGAGAGAAAGATCAGAACCCGGTATCTATAGGGGAAGCTTTTGTATCCTTTGCTTCTGTAGATCAGAACATGACTGAGGATGAGAAAAAATCCTTTGCAAAGGCTACGGCGAAGGGGCTTGCGGAGAGCAAGGCCATGCAGAAGTTCGGTATTGGTATCTGGCATACATATCAATACGAACCTGAGGAAAACCCGGATGAGGCCGAAGCGCAGCTGCAGAGGAATCAGGATCAGACTTATGCAGATCCTGTAGGAACCAACAGTAAGGAACCTGTATCTTCCGAAAAAGGGCAGAAAGCAGAGGAAATAGATAATCCCCTGACTCAGGATAAGGATACTCAGACTCAGGAAAATACTCCTGAAAGTGAAACGGTAAAGTCTAAAAGAGGACGCAAACCGAAAGCACAGACAGTTGAAGAAAACTCTGTTACAGAGACTGTGGATGAGCATGAGGATGTCGGATCAGATCAGGACATGCCACTGGAAAAAGCTTTAGCACTCCCCGCAGATTGTGGCAAAGCCCAAACTATGGAGCTTACATTAGGAGCTACTGCAGCGAAGTATCCGGGTAATATATACTGGATGTACTGCAATGATGATGTCTCCGAATTAAATAAAAAAGCTATTGAGGTCATTGTTCGAAATGATCCTTCATTAGCTCAATTTTTTAAGGAAAGAGGTAAAGAAATAGTATAAATTTGATATTGAGATATCTGAATCTGATATCATTGTAGTGACTAACTAATAGTAATTTAGTACCGCTTATGGTACAATAAGAAATAACGCTATCCACAAGCGTTTATGAAATATGTGGCTTGCCTTATCTCTATGATGGGCTGCCACAGTTCGTTATTAATTATATCGAAGCCCATTAATAAAAAACTTAAAAAGCAGCTGTCATGGCTGCTTTTTTTGAAAGGATAATTCATATGAATAAAATAGATATTATCAAAGAATTAGAAAAACAGGATTCGAGCGTGTTGTCTTTTGCGAATCGTGGTCCGTGGGGAAACAATAAGTATAGAGGAAACTGTTCAGGATGGATACAGGCTTTCTTGATCTGGAAATATCAGGTTTCAAAATTCGCCGAACTTTTTTCTGGATCAGGTACAGGATATGATGTATGTAGAGATATGGAGGTTTCATACGTTGGAGCTGATCTTAATCCCGAACCTGCAAGACCAGGTATACTTGCGGTCAATGCAATTACTGATGATGTTCCTGTTGAATTTTTCGATGCAGATATGATATTTATGCATCCCCCGTATGGAGCTGAAATAGGAATCCCCTATGCAGGAGCTGAATGGGGAGCCGAAAAAAGATGGCAAAAAATTAATGGGCACAACAAACTTACTTACATGGATAAGACTGCTCAATTAATTAAGAACCTTGGCTATGATCCCAAACAATATGATCTGGGAAGGATGGAATGGCCTCAATTTATAGTTGTTCTTAATAAGATTGTTATGAAATACTTTGCCTCTATGATGAATGGAGGTAAAATGGCTATTCTAATGGGTGATGTCAGGAGAAATGGGAAATATTATTCCATGCTATCTGATATTGTAAAACCAGGTCACCTAGAGCAGATAATTATCAAGATGCAACATAACACCATGTCTGGTCTGAGCAATAATCAGTATAAGGGCAATTTTGTTCCCATTGCACATGAATATATAATGATCATAAAGAAGATGGAACCTTATTTCATAGATTTTCAAATTCCAGTCAAGAAAAAACTGGATATCAGGGATAGTAAAGATACTACATGGAAAGAGGTTGTATGGGCTGCGCTCCAGAATCTTGGAGGTACCGCTACACTTACGGATCTGTATGCAGAAATCGAAGGTTACAGTAAATGCCGTCAAAACCCTAACTGGAAAGCTTCAGTTAGAAAGGCGCTCCAGTTTATACCGAATTGTTACAGCGTTTCCAAAGGCAAATGGGCATCTGCAAGTTAAGAAAAGCCGGTATTGCTGATAATGCCGTACTGTCGCACAGAATAGAGAATAAAATATCTTGTTATTTTTATTCTGCTATTGTATAATATAAATATATAAAAATTTCATATCAAATTTTATACATTAAACCGATTAGGATTATCCTGATCGGTTTTTTTGTTGCCTTTTTATGGCAGG
>ERZ780198.2921-NODE-2921-length-12306-cov-2.694800_pt1 | contig 12306 bp, 10 predicted proteins | sample MGYA00510979_ERZ780198 | MGnify/ENA primary metagenome ERZ780198 (study PRJEB29588, sample SAMEA2158039) | human gut metagenome | biome: human gut; feature: human-associated habitat; material: faeces | place: Denmark | collected 2008/2010 ...
TAAGTGCGGGAAGAATATATATTAAGGCTGGACAATAACTCATATTAATATATATTTTTTTATAATGATTTTCGCTGTAAAAAGCAACTAAATTTTTCCAAACGGTAAATATATCATTTTTAAATGTCCCAATTCTGTACACTCTCCCACCTAATATATCTATACGCTCTTTAAACTGTTTTCCTATGTCCTCTTTTACCAAAAAATCAAACTGTATTTTTGATCTGTCTATGTTTCGATAATAATTCATCACCACCGCTTCAGTGCCGGCGTTATTCAACCCCGAAATCACATTCAAAACATATATCATTTCCAATAATCTCCAGAATCAACTCTTCTATATAAATTTTCCATCACGTCCACATTATCTTTCCAACTATACAACGTTTTCACTCTTTCGACGCCTGCGGCTCCCATTTCACAACGTAACGGTTCGTTCTTAATCAGTTTATAAACACAATCCGAAATAGCCGTCAAATCGCCTATCGGCACAATCAAACCGGTAATGCCGTCGGCGACGACTTCTTTAAATCCGTCGGCATCGCTCGTAACAACGGGGACTCCGCAAGCCATCGCCTCAACAGCAGCAACTCCGAACGACTCGCTTAAACTATTACATACAAACAAATCGAATCTATTGTATATTTCAGGAAGTTTATTATTCTCTACGTATCCGCACAACTTAACCTTATCGGAAAGATCAAGATCGTTTATCAATTGTTGCAATTCGGGTTGTTGCTCGCCTCTGCCGTAAATTTCATATCTCAAACGGTTTACCCGCTCAATTTCACCTTCGGCTTTCAACCGTTTTATAACCAAGTCGAACGCTTTTATAGAATCGGAAATTCCGTATATCGGTGACAACGTTTTTACGGTTCCGATCGTAAACTTATCCGGATCCTTCAACCCGTTTATCGGTTTGAACAACAAAACGTCCACTCCGAAAGGGGTTATATAATACTTTCTGTCAACGAATTTACGCGCTTGTTCAGCCATACAGCGGCTCGTAGACGCAACGTAATTATAAAACAATAAGTTCTTTTTTATAATTTTCTCGTTAAATTTCTTCTTATACGGGTACACATACACGTCGCTACCCCATATGTTCAATAGCGCGTTCTTAAGATTAGCCGTTCGCCCAAGGGTTCCGTATCCGCTTGCATAATGAACATTTATGACGTCAAAACGTTGTTTTTTTGCGATTTTTTTCAGTTCCCGCGCATTGAGGTAATAACCTAAGCCCGAAGAGAATTTTAACAGCAGGATTTTTACGTCGCTATCGTATTGAACTTTGCTGTCCGGTTTATGATCACGACAAGAAACCACGGTTACGTTATGACCTCGCTCCGACATAGCGTTCGCCCATCTCATTGTATGAACATTATTTGCAGCCGACAGAATCAGAATTTTCATTTCTTTCAATCCCTGAAATATAAATCGCGAGTGTATACTTTGTCCAAGACGTCGGAAAGGTCTTCGCTGTAACGGTTTGCGATAATGACGTCGCTGATTTTTTTGAATTCTTCTATGCTGCGTACGACGCGACTATTGAAAAACTTATCGTCGGCAAGCGTCGGCTCGTAAACAACTACTTCGATACCTTTTGCCTTTATTCTTTTCATAACCCCCTGAACGGAACTTTGACGGAAGTTATCGCTGTTCGACTTCATCGTGAGGCGATATATTCCGACTATTTTCGGATTTCTTTTTATTATCTGCTCTGCGATAAAGTCTTTTCGCGTTGAATTCGACTCGACGATTGCGGAAATAAGATTCTGCGGTACGTCGGCGTAGTTCGCTCGAAGTTGCTTCGTGTCTTTCGGCAGACAATACCCGCCATACCCGAACGACGGATTATTATAGTAATTACCGACGCGGGGATCGAGACTTACACCCTCGATTATATCCTTTGTATTTAATCCTTTTAATGCGGCATACGTGTCGAGTTCGTTGAAATAAGCCACGCGCAAAGCAAGATACGTATTAGCAAACAACTTGATAGCTTCCGCCTCGGTAAGTCCGACTATTCTCGTCTCGATATTTTCTTTTATCGCGCCGTGTTTCAACAACTCCGAAAACGTTTTCGCCATATCCACGTTGCGTTCGTTTTCAAGATCCGTTCCGACTATTATGCGGCTCGGAAACAAGTTGTCGTACAACGCTTTACTTTCTCTGAGAAATTCGGGAGAGAACAAAATGCGGTCGGTTTTGTATTTTTTGCGGACGCGCTTTGTAAACCCGACCGGCACTGTCGATTTTACGATCATATAAGCGGAATCGTTCACTCGTAAAACGGTTTCGATTACGTTTTCCACGGCAGACGTATCGAAATAATTAAGGTCCGGATCATAGTTTGTCGGCGCGGCGATTATTACGATTTCGGCATCTTTGTAAGCATTCTCGCCGTCGGTCGTAGCAATTAAATCGAGCGGCTTAGTTGCCAGATATTCCTCGATTTCTTTATCCTGAATCGGGGATTTTTTCTCGTTTATCAATTTGATCTTTTGAGGCAATATATCGACTGCCGTTACTTTGTTGTGTTGTGACAAAAGCACCGCCATAGAAAGTCCGACGTATCCGGTTCCGGCTACCGCTATCTTCATTTCAAACCACCTCGTCTATTACGTATTTTTTCTTCTTTTTGAAAACCTCGATCACGTTTCTTATCATACAAAAGAAAGCCGCAACGGGATTCTTGTTCTCGCCTATACGATAAAGTCTGTAGTGATACTTTATCAGATCGCTTCTCTTCTTATGTGATATCGATCCGCTACGCACGCGATACCCTGCAAGCGGCTCGTCAAGATAATAAGCGTCGGCGAACTTTCTGACTTTAATCCACATAGCGTCGTCGTTACGCTTATAAATTCTCTCGTCTATCTGAATCAAACCGACGGTTTCCGCATCGTACATTACAGTAAGGCAACCGAGATAACAACATTTGAACTCCATTTCTTTACGCGAAATTTTATTCGGTCCGATAACGGATTTTCCGAGCGGCTCAGACTGTTCGTTAATCTGCTTATATTTCGTAAACGAAAACTTATATCCGTTTTCGTTCATAAACGAAATTTGTTTTTCGAGTTTTTCGGGCAACCATAAATCGTCGCTGTCAAGAAATGCAATCCATTTACCGGAAGCCTCACGCAACGCGCGATTACGCGAAGCCGCCGCGCCGCTGTTTTTGTCGTTGATAAACAACTTTATTCTTTCGTCTTTTTCGCAATAATCGCGTATGATTTTTACGGAATTATCGGTAGAGCAATCGTCAACAATTAAAAGCTCCCAATTATTGTAAGTCTGAGACAAAACCGAATCTAAAGTTTCGGCAACGAACTTTTCGCAATTATAGTTTGGCATTATTATAGAAACTTTTTCTTCCATACCTACTCCGGATCATTTTCTTGGTGGTTTGCGACGAAATCGGGGGATTCCTCGGCGGCGCGATTTTCCGTGACCGTATCGGCGTTTTGCGCGCTTTCGGGCGATTCTGCGGACGGGGGTTCCGTCGTTCGATCGCTTTCGGTCGGCGCGGAAATAACTCCTTCCGCGGTTTCTTCGGGCGGGACGTAGTCGCCTTTATATTCCTTTCCGAGGACGGCGAAAACCGTCATGAACATGGTTTTTATATCCCGCCAGAAACCGAACCGTTCGATCGCTTTAAGGTTATAATACATTTTCGCGGGCAATATTTTGTCGACGTAAACTTTGTCGGTGTCTTCCGCGCCGTCGAGAAGTTCGGCTTCGTCCTTGTAATAGATGCTTGCAAGGCTAGTAACGCCTGCGGGCAAAAGCAAAGTCGCTTTCATTTCGGGCGTGTACCGTTCGACGTATTTCGGGACTTCGGGACGGGTACCGACGAAAGTCATCGTACCCCGGAACACGTCTATAAGTTGGCTGATTTCGTCGAGGCGGCATTTACGGATAAGTTTTCCCACTCTCGTGATCCGCAAGTCGTGATCGACGGTAACCTGCGAGCCTTTGTCTGCGTTTTCGACCATCGAGCGGAACTTGAAAATCCGGAAACGTTTTCCGTACTGCGTGACGCGTTCCTGACGATAGAATACCGGACCGCGGCTGTCGATTTTTATCGCGATCGCCAGAATCAGAAACAGCGGCGACAGAATTACAAGCATAATTGCGGAAACAACCACGTCGAATACCCGCTTGAAAAACAGCGAAACGTTCTTTTTTCGCAGGATTTCGTAATATTTCCGCACCTGTGCCGTCTGCATGTCGGCGGGCAGTTTTTCCCATTTGCGAATCAGCATTAAAGATACTCCCGCAAAATTCCGGCAAAATTGCTTATTACGTAAACCGCTTCTTCGTCGGTAAGGCAGGTATGTAACGGCAACGTGATTTCGTGCGCGAAGTGATCGTACGAGTTCGGATAATCCTTAATATCGAAACCGAGGTTCTTATAAGCCGTAAGCAGCGGAAGCGGTTTGTAATGAACGTTGCAAGCGATTTCGCGTTCTGCCATCCGATTGATTATTTCGCCGCGCTGCTCGTACGTAACGTTCGGGATTTCGGTGATATACAGATGACCCGACGACTTATGATCGCCGGTAAAATGCGGTAAAACCTTTACGCCGAGAGGCTTTAACACCGAATCGTAACGCTCTATTATTGCTTTTCTGCGTGCGAGCATTCCGTCGTAACGCGAAAGTTGAGCGAGTCCGAGCGCCGCCATTATGTCGGTCATATTGCATTTATACCAAGGTGCGACGACGTCGTATTCCCATGCACCGAATTTCGTTTTTGCAAGCGCGTCCTTGTTTTGTCCGTGGAGCGAAAGAAGTTGAAGGGTTTTGTAAATTTCTTCGTCGTCGATTCCGTTGATCGTGCGCCACGTAAGAGCGCCGCCTTCTGCCGTGGTAAGGTTTTTGACGGCGTGAAAAGAAAACGCCGAAAAATCCGCAATACTGCCGACTTTTTTGTCTTTATAAACCGCTCCGAACGCGTGCGCCGTATCGGCAAGCACGACAACTCTGCCGATTGCTTCCTGAATACGGTTTGCGGGACAGAACAACGATTTTTTTGCGTTTACGATATCGAAAATTCTGTCGTAGTCGCACGGAACGCCGCCGAGATCGACGGGAATTATCGTTTTGGTTCGCTCGTTGATTGCTTTTTCTATCGCGTCGTAGTCCGGTTCGAGGCTGTCCGTTTGCGTGTCGACGAGTACGAGTTTTGCCCCAACGTGACAAACGACGGCAGCGGTAGCGGTGTATGTATATGCGGTCGTTATAACCTCGTCGCCCTCGCCTATTCCGAGTACGCGCAAAGCCATTTCCGCACAGGCAGTCTGCGAATTGAGGCAAACGGCTTTGTTTACGTTGCAATACTCCGCAATTTCGCGCTCGAACCGTTTGGTTTTCGGTCCGGTAGTGATCCAACCCGATTTTAACGTATCGACAACTTCGGCAATTTCGCGCTCGGATATATCCGGAGGGGAAAAACTTATCTTCATTCGCTTCTTTATTCTCCTTTTACCTCTTTGCAAAAGAGACGGTCGGCGCGTCGCTTGACGCACTTACACCGTTACAGATATACATTGTACCACTTTTTTGACTAAATATCAAGCGAATAGGCAACCTCGACGCAAAATAACGCGAAGCGTTATCGAAATCGAGCGAAAAAGTCGGGGGCGTCTTTACTAACGACAAATAAACGGCTCTTCCGATTCGTACGGAAAAGCCGTGAAAAACGCGGGGTAGTTTTTATTTCCCGAGCCGTTCGAAAAACAGGCGATTATCTGAAAATTTCGTCGTCGCCCGAAACGTCGTCGAAATTGCGATCCTCGCCCGCTTCGAATCGCAGACTGCGGCGGGTTGCGGAGGCGTTTGCGGCGGCGTGGGATAACGCTACGGAAAGTTCGCACGCCGAAAGCACGACGGCAATCGCGATAAAAAACGCGTTATAAATCCACGACTGACCGAGCGAAAAAACGGGCGCGCCGTACGCATAGAAGTTAATAAAACCGTATGCGATATTACCGAGAACTATTCCGCCGGACGCAGCGTATACGGCGTGAAGCGGGGTTCGGGCGACAAGAAACGCGAGCGCGCCTACGGAGATTCCGCACGCGATCGCCCAGAGCGTCTGCCACCCCATAGTCGTTACCGGAACGACGACGGAAAACAGCGTTACTACCGCGGTTACTGCGAGTTCGGCGACGAGAGCGCGAGCCGCTCCTCTTTTCATTATCAGCGCGGGAACGAGCGCAAGCATAATGAGCGCGGGAAATAAAAAGCCGGAAATACTCATCGTAAACGCCGTGCCGATCGTGACAACCGGCACGATAACGCCCACGGCGAAGCACGCGACGATCAGAAACGCCCACGGCGCGGTAATTCTCATTCCTCCGAACGCTCGTCTTCCGAACGGAAAAAACAGCGAAATCGTTATTATTCCCAGAAGTATAAGACCCATAGTCATAAAAATTCGACCTCCGAAGTAATGTTCGGTTAACTTTTCGGATTTTATACGTGGTTTCGTGAGATTTTTGATGCTATCATCGGGAACACAAATAACGTTTCGCTTCCGGGAGATTGCCACGTCGCGCTTCGCGCTCCTCGCAATGACAGCGGCACGAAGCGGGTTCGTTGCACACCCTTGCTACCGCGGGCGAGCGGATCGAAGCAGCGGCGCGAGTACGTTACGAGCAGGTATTTACGGTATTTGTGCACGGTTGTTTTTTCGTTTCTGACGCGGAGGATTTTCCGGACTTGCACGAAATGACAATCGGGTGCGGACTCAAAAACCTGCTATGGCGCGTATTCGGGACAGTCGCGGACGGTTCGTTTTATAAAGATAAAACCCGAACGGACGGGTTCGGGTTTCGATGTGACGTTTGTTTTTACTCTTTAGTTACCGGATCTTTTCTGGCTGCCGGTAGACCACGAGGTAGTCTTTTTCGTGCCGCCGGAATTGACGTAGCGGACGAAGTCGAATTTCTTCCACTTGCCGGAATATTTCTTTACGACTTTAACCGACTTGATTTTTATAAGCCCGTCCGAGTCGAGCGGAGCGCGGAAGTATTTGTGATTGAACGCGGTGCCGTCATCGCGGGAAAGCGACTCGATAGCCCTGATATTCTCGATGGTTTTAGGATTGCTTGCAAATCCGAAAGGCGCGACTTTCCACGACTGACGGGTCGAAGTCGCTCCGTTGTCGTCGCCGTCGATAGTAAGCGAATAACTCTCGTCCGCGGTGAGCGTGAACTCGGTCGCGCTGCGCTCGTAACAGAACGAGACCGCGCCGACCTGCCCTGTCAGATCTCTTTTCGCGGTGTCCTCGCGAAGACGATAGCCGAACTTGTTCTTGTCGTAATTGTTGACTTTACCGTCCGTACCCGTCCACTCGGAAAACGAGATTTTGTCGGTGAAGTTCTTGTCGTCGTCGCCGCGATGAACCGGAGTTCCGTCCTCTTTTTTAGCGTCCGTCCAGCCTCCGAAACGCACGAAACCTTGCTGCGAATCGAACAGAATCACGTCGTTGAAATAGCCGATGCTCGCAAGCCAGATAAAGTTAGTCGCCGCGTTGGGGCAATCGCTTTCGTAAATATCGAAATTGAGTTCCATTCCGTTGGAAAGACGGATAGTCGCCTGCGGATTTACGCCCTCTTCGTCGGTGAATTCGCGGGTTCCGAGCGCAATCGGAACCAAAATTCCGGCAAGAATGCCGCCTACGCCCACAACCGCCACGATAACGGTTATGATAATTTTCGCCAGTCTCGAAAGCGGTTTTTTAGTCGCTTTTACGGCAGTGTCTTCGATCTGAACGCTGTTTTCGTTTTCCATTTTGCATACCCTTCAGTAAATTTTGCTTTCGTACTCTTTATTATACGGTAAAAAACGCGGATAGTCAAGTCTTTGACGGGCTTTGCGTCCCGTTTTTCGCGCGGCATCTCCCGCGGCAGCCGCCTTCGCACCCCGCGCAAAGCCGTTTTCCCCATGCAAAGCGAATCGCGTTTGCCGTAGCGACGACGCCGGCAAGGCTTGCAACGGCGACGCCAACGGTAAGTCCGGCGTTTGCGACGAGGGCGATTCCGACAAGCCTGACCGCGAGAGCGCAAAGGTACGCGACCGAAGTCTGGAGAATCAGTCCGAACGCAGTCCACTTCCACCCGACCTCTTTTATTTCCGCGCCGAAAGTCGCTACGCACGGCAGATACAAAAGCGTATAAACCGCGAACGCCGCGGCTGAAACCGACGGATACGCAGACGTGAAAATCGCCTGCATGCCGCCGAGAGATTCCATAATCGAAACGACCATTTCTTTTGCGACGAACCCGCCCGTAAGCGCGGTTACCGCCCGCCAGTTACCGAAGCCGAGCGGCGCGAACAACGGCGCGATAAACCCGGAAAAGGTTGCAAGCAGGCTGAGTTCGGGCTTATCCGTAAACCCGCCGACGAGCGAAAAATTCGACAGCAGCCAAACGATAACGTTGAACGCGAAAATCACGGTGCCTACTTTTACGACGAAAACTTTGCAGTTGTGAGCGATAATCTGAGCGAGTCGTTCGACGGTCGGAAAACGATACGGCGGCATTTCCATAATGAACGAAAGCCGCCCGCTTTTCAGTCGTTTCGTACATTTTTCCATAATCGCCGCGGCAATCACGGAAACCGCCGCGCCGAGAATATAAAGCGCGAACACGAGCACAATTTTACCTTTTGCAAAGTACGCCGAAGCGATCGTCGTATATATCGGAAGTCTTGCCGAGCACGATATAAACGGGGTAAGAATAACCGTCTTTTTACGCATCGTTTCGTCCTCGAGTCCGCGTGCGGTAAGAACGGCGGTCGCCGAGCAACCTATCCCCGTGAGCATTGTGAAAACCGATCTGCCCGAAAGTCCGATTTTACGAAAAAAACCGTCCGTCATAAACGCTACGCGGCTTACGTAGCCGCTGTCTTCCATAAGCGCGAGAAAAAAGAACAACACGACTATTTGCGGAAGAAAGACGAGAACGCCGCCCACGCCGCTTATAACGCCGTCGCCTATAAGTCCGACGACCCACGCCGGCGCGCCTGCCCCTTTAAGCCCCGATACCGTCGGCAGATATACAAAATCGTCGATTGCCCGCGACAAAAGATCGGCGAGTTTGTTGCCGATAAGTCCGAACGTTACCGCGATAACGGCGAGCATTACGAAAAAAAACAACGGCAACGCGAGATATTTGTTAAGCACTATTTTGTCGATTCTGCCCGACCGCGATTCGAACCTCGCCTTTGCTTTCTTTACGTCGGGAGGTACGTTTTTATTTTCGGATTTGTCGCGAAAACGCTTATACGTATCGTTGTTTTTGCGACGGAATTTTATTTAAACAAGCCGTCTCGCGGGTGTTCGTTCGGCGTCGTTTGCAAAAAAACGCCGTTCGTGCGTTAAAACGCTTAACAAATCGCGGCGATAGTGATATAATACGCAACGTAAATCGAACCAAGGCGAAATCGTTTATGTTATTTACGCTCGTCGTCGCGGGAATAACCGGACTCGGTGTATGCGCGTCCGTTATTTTCAAACCCGAAATCGCGATAGGAAAAATCAGAATCGGTACTTACTGGATCGTGTCGCTTACAGGCGCGGTCGTTTTGCTTGCGTTCGGTGCGGTGTCGCCGGCGGACGTCGCGTGTAAGTTCACCGAAAACACCGCAGTTAATCCGCTTAAAATATTGCTGCTGTTTTTTACGATGACTTTCCTTTCCGTGTTTCTCGACGAAATCGGAGTTTTCGAGTATCTTGCGGACAAAGTAGTCGAAAAATGCGGCGACAGTCAGATCGCTTTATTTATAAAGTTATACGTAACGGTGTCGATTCTTACGGTGTTTACGTCCAACGACGTGATAATACTTACTTTCACCCCGTTTATTTGCGCGTTCACTCGCCGTGCTGGAATAAACCCTCTCCCGTATCTTTTCGGCGAGTTCTTCGCGGCGAACACGTGGAGTATGTGTCTCGTTATCGGAAATCCGACGAACGTGTATCTCGCGACTGGCGCGGGAATAACGTTTTGGGGATACCTCAAAGTCATGGCTTTACCCACGCTTGCCGCAGGCGTGGTTTCCGCCGCGGTTCTCATTTTGCTTTTCCGTATAAATCTCGCGGATAAAATGATCCCGATCCCGACCGAGAAACCGGTTCTCGACAAGTTCCTCACGATCGTAGGTACGGTTCATCTCGGACTTTGCATCGTTGCGCTTGCGGTAAGTTCGTACGTCGGCGCGGAAATGTGTTACGTTTCGGCAATTGCCGCGATCAGCCTTACCGCGTTTGCGCTCGTCTATCGCCTTGCGGTAAAAAGAGGGAAAGGCGTACTTGCAAAAACCGTAAAACGGTTGCCTTACGAACTTTTGCCGTTTTTGTTGTCGATGTTCGTTATCGTGCTAGCGCTCGGCAATTGCGGAGCAACCGAAAAGTTTGCGGAAATACTCGCGACGGTGTCTCCGGTATTTTCGGTCGGAATTTCCGGCTTCCTCGTTTCAAACGTGATTAACAATATTCCGATGAGCGTTCTGTACGGCTCGATTCTGTCTTTCCCGTCGCTTGCGGGGTGTTCCGGCTCGGTTTACGCCGCGATAGTCGGATCCAATATCGGAGCGTATTTCACGCCGGTGGGCGCGCTTGCCGGCATAATGTGGCTGTCGATCCTGAAAAAAGAAAACGTAAAAGTGTCGTTTGGTAAGTTTTGCCTTTACGGCGCGTTATGTTCCGTTCCTACGCTTCTTGCCGCACTCGGCGTACTGTTCTTAACGGTCTGAACGTCGGAGCGAACTATTATATAAAACCCGTTGCGCGAATATAAATAAATTTCACCCGCCTAACGCAAAACGACCGACCCGAAAAGTAAAATTTTCACGGTCGGTTTTTGTTTGCAGCAACCGTCGCGCTCGTCGCGACAACGACGGCAAACCCGAAAAATTCATCTTAAATCAACCCAAAAAAAACGCACGGAAAACGTCTGTTTCGCATAAATATGCTTCTGCGGCGAAGCAAACGTGCCGCCTGATCGATATACAAAATCCGACAAAATTTTCGGAAATTGTGTATAATATGTGAAAATTACTTGACAAAATGCGGAGTAGTAGTATAATTTATAGTGTTTATAGTTTCTGTAGCGTTTGCTGTTTTGCAATGCTCGGAATGTATTATACTTTTTAAATGGGGAAAGGAAATTCGGGCGGGAGAACGAACCGCCGTCGATAACCTCGGAAAACCCGAAAATATTTAAAAAAAATTTCAATTTGTCCAAAATTTGCACGATATTTATTGACAAACGCTTACGAGAGTGATAAAATGGTGCGGGTACGCACATAACGCGCGCGCATAAGGACGGCGAGTCCCGAACGCCGGTGCGAAAAGCCCGAAGAAGGAGGCGGAAGTAACGTTAATCCGGCTATATGCCGCGGACGGAACCGTTAGGAGGCGGTGTGAATGAAAAACAAATTCGTTATCATGCTGATATGCTCGACGTTATTGCTTGCCGGTGTAGGCGGTACGATAGCGTATGAGGTATCAAAAAACAGTTCGGACGAGATTCAGGTGGAAGTCGAAAGCGATCGGGTTACCGAACGCGTGGTAAGCGTAACCGACCTGAGTCTTTATCCGGGAAAAGAAAAAACTTACACGTTAAAGTTCAACGCAAAGTCGGTAGACGAGATCGACGTTTCGCTCGGGTTTGAGGAAACCGAAACAGGCGAACTCAAAAATTACGTAATCGTAACGGTGTCGTCCGGGGATAAAACCGAAACGATCGGACTTAACGAGTTGCTCGGCGGTAAAACGCTTACGTTCAGCGGAAAGATCGAAAAAATAACGATCACGTACAGAATGGACGAAAACGTCGGCAACGAAGCGCAGGGAGCCGCGACGAAATTCGATATTAGTATCAAGGCTTCTGCCGAGTAATAAACGGACGGCACGATGGGAAAAGGAGATACGACAAAAAAAGTTTTCGGGGTAATCGGAAACGTCATAATCTGGATTGTTGCGATCTTTGCGATCTTTGCGGTTTTCGTAACGCTTCTGTCCAAAAAGGACGGCGAAGGCGCGGCGACGATATTCGGCTACCAACTTCGGTTCGTCGAAACCGGTTCGATGGAAAAGAGCGAATATACGGACGTGAGCGGCTACAAAATCAAAAGCATACCGGCACGCTCGTGCGTGTTCGTTCAGGTCGCGCCCAAGGACGAGGCGAAGAAAGCAGAGTGGTACGCGGATCTTAAAGTCGGAGACGTGCTTACGTTTAAGTACGCGTACGGCACGCAGGTCGTGATCACCCACCGTATCGTCGGAATCGAA
>ERZ780198.2924-NODE-2924-length-12287-cov-8.707080_pt1 | contig 12287 bp, 10 predicted proteins | sample MGYA00510979_ERZ780198 | MGnify/ENA primary metagenome ERZ780198 (study PRJEB29588, sample SAMEA2158039) | human gut metagenome | biome: human gut; feature: human-associated habitat; material: faeces | place: Denmark | collected 2008/2010 ...
AGTAGATCACCGGGGTGGTGTCGGCAAGGATGCGCTTTTTGATGCAGATCACCTCGTCGCCGGGTTCGATGTCCAGATTATGGGCCAGCTCATCCCCCGCCCGGATGGGAAACACCTGAATGCCGTCGGCATGGGGGTAGCTGCCAAAGCTGCGGATCAGCGGGTAATATTCCAGCTTCTGGTCCAGACGGCTGCGCAGGCCCAACACCGAACGGTTCACCACCGTGCCGATGCCGCGCACCCGCTCTACATAGCCTGCACGCTCCATTTCGCTCAGAGCGTCCCGGATCACGGTGCGGCTTACCCCCAGTTCGGCGGCAAGATCCACCTCCGCAGGCAGACGGTCTGCATGGGCATAGCGCCCGGTGCGCAGTTCGTCCAACAGGCTGGCGACCACCCGGTCGCTGATCACGGCACCGCCCAGTCGGCTGGAGGCGGCAAGAGTAGATTCCTTCATTTCGGTTCCTCCGTTCACAGGCGGGCAGGCCGCCGGGACTTCAAAAGACCCTGCAGGCCGCATGATGCACTGCCCCAAAGCCCTTTGCTTCTATTATAACATAAATTGACATTTAGAAAAGCGGCATTTATACTGGAAACAAAGAAAAAGTACGATTTTATTTTGGAGGGCATTGCAATCATGGAACTCATTCTGCACAAAGTCTGCGGCCATCCGGCACAGCAGGCGGTCACCCTGCGGCGCTGCACACCGGACGAAGCCCCGGCGGTGTATGCGCTGCAAAACGAGGTGCACGCCGCCATGCCGCACCCGGAGTGGTTCGTTACCGACACGCTGGAACATATCACCGGTTATATCACCGACAGCCTGTGCATCGGGGTGTGGCAGGGCAGTCGGCTGGGCGCGTATCTGACCTTCCATTACTGCGGCCAGAGCCCGCACAACTATGCGGCTTTTCTGGGTGTGCCGCAGGCCGAGTGGCCCCATTGGGCCAATGTCGACAGCGCTGTGGTGCACCCGGACTGGCGGGGCAACGGCCTGCAGCGGAAGCTGCTGGAAGCTGCCCTGCCGCTTCTGCCGGAGAGCATCACGCACCTGGGAGCCACGGTCAGTCCGGCCAACCCCTACAGTCTGAGCAACGCCCTGGCCTGCGGGTTCACCATCCGTGCCCGCCGCGAAATGTACGGTGGGTTCGACCGCTACCTGCTGGCAAAGGAACTGTAAAAAGAAAAGAGCTGCTGCACGATGAAATGCAGCAGCTCTTTGTGGTATACAATGCGGTCGGTGCGGGCTGGAAGCTGACCGCCGCGAGATAAGGCTCCCTCTCTGAGGGAGCTGGCATCGCACAGCGATGACGGAGGGAGTATTATGCAGCCTGCAGGTTCTGCCCCTTTTTCTGCAGCTTGCGCCGTACCACCAGCAGGCAGATCAGATGCACCAAGGCGGTCAGAACCCAGCTGATGGGGTAGCTGATGTACAGCATGAACGGGGTGCGGTTCAGCTGGAAGATGGTGGCGATCCACACCAGACGCAGCAGGCAGCTGCCGATCAGGCTCACCACCATGGGCAGCACGCTGTAACCCAGGCCGCGCAGGCTGCTGGCCAGTGTGTCCATGATGCCGCACAGCAGGTAGGTGCCGCAGATGATCCACAGCCGCTCGTATCCGGCGGCGATCACGGCCTCGTCCGAGGAGTAGAAGTGCAGCAGCTGCCGACCAGCCAGTGCCGCACCGCCGCCCAAAAGAATGCCGGTGACCACGGCGCACAGCAGGCAGTTGCGCATCACGCGGTCCAGATTGTGATACTTGCGTGCACCCATGTTCTGGCTGGTAAAGGTCACGGCGGCCTGTGCAAAGGCGTTCATGGCCGTGTAGACGAAGCCTTCCAGATTGGACGATGCCGAGCTTCCGGCCACGACCGTGGAGCCGAAGGAATTGATGGCGGACTGGATCACCACATTGGACAGGCTGAACACGGTGCTCTGCAGGCCCGCCGGCAGGCCGATGAGCAAGATCTGCTTCAGGGCACCGGCGTGGAAGCCCAGCTTGTGCAGGTCCAGATGCAGCGCGCCCTTTTCCCGCACCAGCATGGCGGTGACCAGGCAGGCCGACACCGTCTCACTGATGATGGTGGCCAGCGCAACGCCCGCCACGCTCATGGAAAAGCCGATGACGAACACAAGGTTCAGCACCACATTGATGATACCGGCCGCCGCCAGACAGTACAGCGGGCGCTTGGTGTCGCCCACGGCCCGCAGCAGAGCGCTGCTGAAGTTGTACAGCATGTTCATGGGCATGCCGATGAAGTAGATCTTGAGGTACAAAGAAGAAAGGTCGATGACATCCTCCGGGCAGCTCATGAGCTCCAGCAGGCTGCGGGCGGCAAAAAAGCCCACCACGGCCAGCAGTACGCCGCTGGTAAGGCCCAGCGTCACGGCGGTGTGCACGGTGTCCTGTATGCCGTGCTCGTCCTTTGCGCCAAAGCAGCGGGCAGCTACGACGTTCGCGCCCAACGAGAGCCCAACGAACAGGTTCACCAGCAGGTTGATCAGGGAACCGTTGGAGCCGACTGCGGCCAGCGCGGTGCTGCCGGCAAAGCGGCCCACCACCACAACGTCTGCTGCGTTGAACAGCAGCTGCAGAATGCTGGATGCAGCCAGCGGAATGGAAAACAGAATGATCTTTTGCAGCATCGGGCCGCTGGTCAGGTCAGCGGAACGGTCTGCCCGGGTTTGCGTCATGGGGTCACACGCCTCCTTGAAATGTTTTTGATATCTGAATCGGTTGATTTTAGATCGTACCCGGAAAGCCGGGCGCAAATACCTATTATATGTCAGATTATATGTCAGACGTCCGCAAAACGCAAGAGCCCCGGAACCGCAAACGTTCCGGGGCTGCTGTGAAAACTGGGTCAGTGAGAGGCGTCCAGCACGGTCCAGTGCCCGTCGTGTTCAGGATCCATCGTCTCGCCGTCATCGGTGTACATGCGGTACGCGGCATGGCCGTCGGCGTCCGGGCAGGCCAGCAGGGCAATGGGCTGCTCATCCAGCGCGGCGGTGCAGGCAGCGGGCTTTGCCAGCGGCACGGCATGACCCGGCCGCACGAACAGCAGCACTTCGTTCAGGGCACAGTGCACATAGTGGTGGCCTGCAGGCAGGGCCTCGGTGTCGTAGTCCTCAGCGCTGCGCAGACGGTACAGCTGCATGGGCTCCGGCAGGTAGACATGCCGCCCGGCGGCGTTCTGGGTGTACACCGGAGCCAGCATGACGCCGTCGCCCAGCAGCAGCTGGTCCTGCACCTCCCGTGCTTCGGGGTCTGCAGGCCAGTCAAAGCCCAGCGGGCGGAAGTAGCCGGTATTCTCCAGGGCGCTCTTCATGAACTCGCTGTACAGGTAGGGCAGCAAGGCATAGCGCAGGCGCAGCATCTCCCGCAGGGCGGGCAGCTGGTCGGCAAAGCGGAAATATTCCTGCTCGCGGGTCCCGGCACCGGCATGGTTGCGCATCAGCGGGGTGAACAGGCCAAACTCCAGCCAGCGCAGGGCCAGGTCCGGGGTGGTGTCGCCCGCGAAACCGCACAGGTCGGCACCGGTGTACAAAAAGCCGCACATCTGCACACTGGGCATCATCTGAATGTTGGCCAGCAGCTGTTCCCAGCTGGAATGGTTGTCGCCCAGCCAGATGCCGCCGTACCGGTGGCTGCCAATGATGCTGGAACGGCTGTACAGCAAGGTGCGCCTGCCGGGGCGCAGGTCGGCAAAGGCCTCCCCGGCAGCGCGGGTCATGCTGCCGCCGTACAGATTGTGCACCCGGTCGTGCCGCACCTGCTGCCCGGCCAGGTCGTGGTAGAAGCTGGCGTAGTCGGCAGGGCTGTTCATCAGGCCCATGGCACCGCCCACCACCTTGGCAAAGAACTCTTCCTGTTCGATGTTGTCCTGCCCGCGCAGCTGAGCCATACTGTCCAGGAATTCCCGCAGCCTGTCCGGCGAATAGAACAGCGCGGGTTCGTTCATGTCGTTCCAGAAGCCCTCAATACCGCAGTCGGTCAGCATCTTGTAACGGTGGCCGAACCAGTCCCGCACTTCCGGGCGCAGAAAATCGGCAAAATAGGCCTTGCCGGGCCACACGGCAGCCACAAAGGGGGTGCCGTCGGCTTTGGTGCAGAAATACCCCTTCTCCAGCCCCTCGGTGCAGGTGGGGTCCTCCGGGTCGATGCGCACGCCCGCGTCGATGATGGGCACCAGCCGGATGCCCTGCTGCTTCAGCTCGGCACTCAGCGCAGCCAGATCCGGGAAGCGCTCCTTGTTCACCGTAAAATCCGCGTACCCCTGCATATAGTCGATGTCCAGGCAGATCATGTCCAGAGGCAGCTCGTTCTCGCGGTACTGGCGGGCGATGGCGCGCACGTCCTCGGCAGTCTTGTAGCCCCAGCGGCTCTGGGCAAAACCAAAGGCCCATTTGGGCGGGACGTAGCTGTGGCCGATCAGCTTCCGAAATTCGGTGCAGACGGCGTTCGGGCTGTCGCCGGTCAGGATGTACAGGTCGTAGTCCGGCTCTTCGGTGCGGAAGGTCAGCCGGTCGTGCCGGGTGTAGCCGATATCGTAGAACACCTTTCCCGGGAAATCCACGAACACGCCAAAGACGCTGCGGCCCACACCGCCGTCGATGAGCAGAAAATTGTGCGCCCCATAGTACGAAAGCCGGTTTTCTCCGTGGTGCGACTCGTCGGTGTTGTCGGTCACATAATGCCAGCCGCGCTTGTTGATGCCGCGGGGCATCTCGCCCAGGCCGTACACCACGGCATCCTCTGCCAAAGAGAAGCTCCAGCTCCCGTCTGGTTCTGCGGTGAGGTACGGCACTGCGGCGGCGGCAGGCTCCACCGGCAGCACGACGCTCTCGGTGGGCAGCGGGCAGCCAAACGTAAAACGTTGGATCATGGTAAAAACTCCTTGTCCCCAAAAAATCAAAAGCCCTTTTGTACCTTTATCTTACGGCAGGCCCTGCCGGAAAACAAGAGACAAAACCGGCACGTTTTTGCTACAAAACCGTCATGACGGCATAAAAATGAAAAAATTCCGTCCTTCCGGGCGGAATCGAATTGAAAAAGGCAGCCCATGCTGGTATACTGAAGCGGTATTCAGGAAGCAAACAAGAACGGAGGGAACGTTTGTGTATCGCAACGGGATCAAACGCCTGCTGGCTGTGGTGCTGTCGCTGTGCGGCATGCTGTGCCTGTCCTGGCTGTTTCTGATTTTGGCCATTGCCATCAAGCTCGACTCACCCGGCCCCGTGTTTTTCAAACAGAAGCGGGTGGGCCGCGGCAAGCGGCACTTCTACATTTTAAAGTTCCGCACCATGCGCATCGACACGCCCCACGACATGCCCACGCACCTGCTCCATGACCCGGACCAGTATATCACCCGCATGGGGCATTTCCTGCGCAAGACCAGCCTGGACGAGCTGCCCCAGCTGTGGAACATCTTTGTGGGGGATATGGCGGTCATCGGTCCGCGTCCCGCGCTGTGGAACCAGTACGATCTGCTGGCGGAGCGCGACAAATACGGGGCCAACGATGTGCGCCCCGGCCTGACCGGCTGGGCCCAGATCCACGGCCGCGATGAGCTGGAGATCGCCGAAAAGGCAAAGCTGGACGGCTGGTATGTGGAGCACTTGAGCTTCGGGCTGGACGTGAGGTGCTTCTTTGGCACCATTGCCGCCGTGCTGAAACACGACGGTGTGGTGGAGGGCGGCACCGGCACCCTGCATGAGAACAATAAAAAATCTTGATTTATCCCCGGAAAAGCGTATAATAAAACAGTACAAGACTTTAAAGGAGGATTCCTATGGAACGCACCTATATCAATGAGGTCCAGAAGGAAATCGGCAGCACGGTCAAGGTGCAGGGCTTTATCGAGAACCTGCGCAACAGCAAATACATGGCCTTCATCGTGCTGAAGGATATTACCGGCAAACTGCAGATCACGGTCGAAAAGGCCGATCACCCCGATCTGGTGGATACCATCGACAAGCTCACCCCGGACTCCGTCATCACCGTCACCGGCAAGGTGATGGAAAACGACTACGTCAAGATGGGCGGCATCGAGATGATCCCCGAGTCCATTGAGATCGAGAGCATTGCCGACCCGCTGCCCATCGTGCGCAAGGAAATCGCAGCCACCAAGAAGAAGAAGGCTGTGGAGCGCTCCAGCATCGACCAGCGCATCGACTACCGCTGGATCGACCTGCGCACCGACGAGAACCAGCTGATGTTCAAGGCACAGAGCTGCTTTGTCAACGCCATGCGTCAGTTCCTGCTGGAACGCAACTTCATCGAGATCCACACCCCCAAGCTGATCGCTGCAGCCAGCGAGAGCGGCTCTGAGGTGTTCAAGGTGGATTACTTCGACCGCAACGCGTATCTTGCCCAGAGCCCGCAGTTCTACAAGCAGATGGCCATGGCTGCCGGTTTTGAGCGTATCTTCGAGACCGGCCCTGTGTTCCGTGCCGAGAAGAGCTATACCAACAAGCACTCCACTGAGTTCTCCGGCTTTGATCTGGAGTTCAGCTATATCACTTCCTTCAAGGATGTCATGAAGATGGAGGAGGAGTTGCTGACCGCCGGCCTGAAGGCCGTCAAGGAGAATTACGGCGACCAGATCAAGGAGCTGTTCGGTCAGGAAGTCATCGTGCCCACCACTCCGTTCCCGGTGGTCAAGCTGGCCGACCTGTACAAGGGTCTGGAAGAAGAGTTCGGCTACAAGGTCGATGAGTCCGAGAAGGGCGACCTGACTACCGAGGCCGAGCGTCTGAGCTATGAGTGGGTCAAGAAGCACTACGGCCACGAGTTCCTGTTCATCACCGACTACTCCGCCGAGAAGCGTGCGTTCTATCACATGCGCGACGAGAACGGTGTGCCCCAGGGCTACGACCTGATCTGGCGCGGTGTCGAGATTACCACCGGTGCCCAGCGTGAGCACCGCTATGAGGTGCTGAAGAAGCAGGCTGAGGAGAAGGGTCTGGCCGAGGATGTCAAGTTCTATCTGGAGTTCTTCCAGTATGGCTGCCCGCCCCACGGCGGCTTCGGTCTGGGCATCGACCGCCTGACCATGCTGCTGTGCGGCCTGAGCATCAAGGACGCAGAGTTCCTGTTCCGCGGCCCCAACCGTCTGACCCCGTGATTTATCCCATCTGAAGCTGCAAGCCGGAACGATCTGCGGATCGTTCCGGCTTTTTTGGCCCCGAAAAAGGAGGAAAACGATGAAGCGTCTGATCGCAGACATCCACATGCACACCCTTGCCAGCGGCCATGCCTATGGCACCATCCGGGAGATGGCAGCGGCCGCAAAGGAACAACAGCTGCAGCTCATCGGCATCAGTGAGCATGCCCCGGGCATCCCCGGAACGGTGGACCCGTTCTATTACGGGAACCTGCGCGTGATCCCCCGCGTGATCGACGGTGTGGAGATCCTGCACGGGTGCGAGATCAATGTGCTCAACGGCGGCAGGCTCTCGCTGGAACAAAAGTATATCGACCGCTTGGACTATGCCATTGTGGGCATCCATGGGCTGTGCTACCAGAACGAAGGCACTGACGGCAACACCACGAACCTTATCGAGTGCATGAAAAACCCGAAGGTGAAGCTGGTGTCCCACCCGGACGACGACCACACCCCGCTGGATTACCCCCGGCTGGTGCAGGCTGCCCTTCAGTACCATGTGGCGCTGGAGGTCAACAACAGCTCTCTGGTCAAAAAGGACCAGCGGCTCAACTGCTGCCAGAACTACCGCACCATGCTGGCCCTGTGCCAGCAATACCGGGTGCCTATTGTTGTGGACTCGGACGCGCACGACCCCAGCTGGGTGGGCCGGCAGGACCTGGCCTGTGCGCTGCTGGAGAGCGTGGGCTTTGACGAAGAGCTGGTCCTGAACGCGGACCTTGCCCGCCTGAAGAGCTTCCTCGGCGTGGAATAAGAACGCCGCCCCTTTCATACGATACAACGAGCGGACCGGCACAACGTCCGGTGCACGGCGCAAACGGGAAGGGGAGAGCAGGTTTGGACAAACAGGAGCAACAGGGCATCTGCCGCGAGATCGGCGCACGCACCGGCGGAGACATCTACATCGGGGTGGTGGGTCCGGTGCGCAGCGGCAAGTCCACCTTTATCAAGCGCTTTATGGAGCAGCTGGTGCTGCCCGCCATGGGCACCGAGTCGGCCCGTCTGCGGGCACGGGATGAGCTGCCGCAGTCGGCGGCAGGGCGCACCATCATGACCACGGAACCAAAGTTCATTCCGGAAACGGCGGTGCCGCTGCAATTAGAAGGCGGTGGTGTCTGTCGGGTACGGCTCATCGACTGTGTGGGCTATATGGTGGAGGGGGCCATGGGCCACGAGGAAAACGAAAAGCCTCGCATGGTCAAAAGTCCGTGGTTCGACGAGGAAGTACCCTTTGACCTTGCCGCTGAGACCGGCACCCGCCGGGTGATCCGGGAGCACTCTACCATCGGCATCGTCATCACCACCGACGGCACCGTCAGCGACATCCCGCGTGCGGGGTACGCCAAAACCGAAAAGCGGGTCATTGAAGAGCTGGATGCACTGGGCAAACCCTACGTCATCCTGCTCAACAGCACCCGCCCGGACGCCCCGGAAACAAAGCAGCTGGCCGAGGGCATGGCACGGGACTACCACCATGCCGTTTTACCGGTGAGCTGCGTGGATCTGGACGCCGCCGCACTGGGGGATATTTTGCGGCAGGTGCTGTACGAATTCCCAGTGCGGGAGCTGGATCTGGCCCTGCCCCGGTGGGTCAACCGGCTGGAGAACGGCCACTGGCTGCAGGCACAGGTGTACACCGCTGCGATGCAGCTGGCAGAGAACATCGCCCGCATGAAGGACGTCCCGTCCGGCACAGATGGGCCGCTGCTGGACTGCGATGCCGTGCAGCGCTCCGCCGTGAGCGGCATGGATCTGGCACAGGGCAGTGTGCGGGTGGTTGTGGAGCTGAAGCCGGAGATCTTCTATCAGGTGCTCAGCGAACAGACCGGGCTGGAGATCGGCGACGAAGCGGGCCTGATGCCCTGCATTCTGGAACTGGCCCATGCCAAACGGGAGTACGAAAAGGTGCGCAGTGCGCTGGAACAGGTGGAAGCCACCGGCTACGGCATCGTGATGCCCTCCATCGGGGAGCTGCAGCTGGAGCAGCCGGAGATCGTGCAGCAGGGCGGGCGCTACGGCGTCCGGCTGGAAGCCTGTGCGCCGTCCATCCACATGATGAAGGCCACCATCCACACCGAGATCAGCCCCATTGTGGGCACCGAGAAGCAGAGCGAAGATCTGGTGCGCAGCCTGCTGGCAGATTTTGCGGATGACCCGGTCAAGCTGTGGCAGTCCAACATCTTTGGCAAAAGCCTGCATGAGTTGGTGAACGACGGGCTGCAGAACAAGCTGCTGCACATTCCGCAGGAGGCCCGCACCCAGCTGCAGGGCACGCTGGAACGGGTCATCAACGAAGGCTGTACCGGGCTCATCTGCATTCTGATCTGAACACAAAAAAGGCCGCCTGCCGGACAAAATTTCCAGCAGGCGGCTTCTGTATGCTTATGCGTTTTCTTCGGTCAGTTTGTTGACCAGAAGCTGATAGATCTCGTTGCCTTTCAGGATGAACTGCTTTTTCACCAGTTCAGCCGACAGCCGGTCCGGGGTGCCCAGATCCAGGCAGAACAGCGCCTCATCCAGGCCCTTTACGGTGCAGCGGACGCTGCAATGGCCGTCCGGCTTTTCGGTGATGCTGGCGCTGTACTTGGCCTCTTTGCGGGCCCAGGTCTGGCAGCGCAGCACAGCGGCCACCGCACGTTCCCGCACGCTGCGGGGCAGGTCGTAGGCCAGCTCCTGCGCCACTTTGCGGCCCTTGTCGGTAATGGAATACACATTGTCCTGCACGGTCACGAGCTGCTGCCGCGTGATGTCATCCAGGCAGGAACCGATCTCAAAGTAGTTGACCAGTGCCTCTTCCATCAGGGCGTTTTCGATCTCCTGCCGGGCAATGGGTCCGGCATTTTTTACCAGATAGCACAGCAGCAGCCGGATCTCGGTGCTGCTGGTCAGTCCGCCGGGGCGTACACCGGCAGTAAAAGCATCGTTGGCGGGCATCGTTCATCCATCCCCTTTGCATTTTCACATTCTCAAACGACAGGTTCCCTTATAGTATAAAGGGTTTCACGCAGGATTGCAAGCCGCTGCGGCAAAATCCGTCTCAATGCGCTTGCTGCTGCCGGGCGTGGAGTAGACCCACCGGTCCAGATGTCCCTCCGTGATGAAGTACCGCAGCTCGAACCGGTGGCGCTGGTTCAGGCTGTGGTTCACGATCACCAGCTTGATCTTCATCTTTTCCGGCAGGATGTTCTTGATGTAGACGCTCACGGCCTGCCCGGGGGCAAGGTCGGTGCAGCTTTCGGCAAGACCGGCCAGGTTGGGCGCGATCTCAATGAAGGTACCGTACTCCTCCACGCTGCGCACGATGCCTACCACTGTTTCACCCACCGAAAAATGGGCGGCGTTCTCGGCCCAGGTGCCCAGCAGTTCCCGGATGGTGAGCACAAAGCGGCCCTGCACGTCCCGGTTCTTGACCGCGCACAAAATCTGCTGCCCCACGCTCACCCGGTCAGCGGGGGAGGAAATGCGGCTCACCGACATGCAGTCGATGGGCAGCAGAGCACTGATGCCGCACCCCACATCACAGAATGCACCAAATGGCTCAATGTGAGTTACGGTGCAGGGCAGGATATCGCCGGGAGAAAGGGTATCGAGATAATCGGCCTTGCACATCCGCTGCGCTTCTGCGCGGGAAAGCCGGTAGAAGGGCTGCCCGTCCTCGTCGGTGTCCAGAGCCTGCACCACAAAGCAGGTGGGGCGGCCCACCCGCGTCAGCACGGCAATGTCCCGCACGGTGCCGCTCTCGGCCCCATCGGCACACTGGCCAAAGGGCATCACGGCCTTTACCCCACCCAGGTCGAACCGGAGCTGGCGCTGGGTGTCAAAGGCAAGGGCAGTGCTCTGTAAAATTTCGCGGCTGGCGATGGCGGCGCGCAGTTCTGCGGGGCTGAGCCGGTCTGCGGAGCGGTAATTGCCTTCAGTACGAAATGTCTGCATCATGGTTTGTTCCTCTTTCTGTGTTATTTTAGCGTTTTCCGCTGCACGTCGGCACACAAAGCAGGTGTCGGCATTAAAACTCTATGCGCGGACAATTGCATTTTATACGAGTTTGGTTTATACTATATCTGTATGTGCGGCATGGAAACCTGCTGCACAGGGTACTGCCCCACAAAGGGGCGGCAGGAGGGAAAGAAACATGGATATCGCAGTGGGAGATACCATCCAGACCCGCAAAAAACACCCGTGCGGAGCTTCCAGCTTCGAGGTGCTCCGGGTCGGTATGGATTTCAAGATCCGCTGCACGGGCTGCGGCCGTGAGGTCATGCTGCCCCGCGCGAAAATTGAAAAAAACATCAAGAAAGTGCTCAAGCCCGGCGCTGCCGAGTAACCATTGGGTCATGTAAGGAGAACTGCACAGTATGTCAAGACTGCTTTCCCAAATGGAGGCTGTCAGCCACCGGTTTGAAGAACTTTCCATCCGCCTGAACCAGCCGGAAACAGCGGCAGATCCTGCACTGTTCCGCCGCTTGATGCAGGAGTATCACGAGGCAGAACCTGTGGTGCAGGCCTATCAGGCCCTGACCACGGCGCAGGATCATCTTGCTCAGGCCAAAGCCCTGCTCGAGGGCGAGACCCTTGATCCGGACTTTAAGGAAATGGTACAGCAGGAGATCGGCGAAAAAAGTCAGGAAGTGGCGCAGCTGGAAAATAATCTCAAAATTTTGCTGCTGCCCAAGGATGTCAACGATGATAAAAGCGTCATCATGGAGCTGCGCGGCGGTGCGGGCGGCGAAGAAGCCGCGCTGTTTGCCCACAGCCTGATGCGGATGTACACCATGTACGTTCAGAGCAGGGGCTGGGAGCTGGAGGTGCTGAACCTCAACGAGACGGAGCTGGGCGGTGTCAAGGAAGCCATCCTTGCCGTGAACGGCGCAGGGGCCTATAACCGGCTCAAGTATGAGAGCGGAGTGCACCGTGTCCAACGTGTGCCCGAGACCGAAACGCAGGGCCGCATCCACACCTCCACAGCAACCGTGGCGGTGATGCCGCAGGCCGAAGAGGTGGATCTTGTCATCGACCCCAAGGATCTGCGCATCGATACCTTCCGCTCCTCGGGTGCGGGCGGCCAGCACATCAACAAAACGTCCAGTGCCATCCGGGTCACGCACATCCCCACCGGAAT
>ERZ780198.2928-NODE-2928-length-12277-cov-2.895434_pt1 | contig 12277 bp, 10 predicted proteins | sample MGYA00510979_ERZ780198 | MGnify/ENA primary metagenome ERZ780198 (study PRJEB29588, sample SAMEA2158039) | human gut metagenome | biome: human gut; feature: human-associated habitat; material: faeces | place: Denmark | collected 2008/2010 ...
CAGCCGATTGTAACAGTATTGGTATATTGGTTTGTATTTGAAAAGGGAATGCATGCAAGTGGCATTAATCTCAGATCGGGAATTACAGCACCTTTTGTTTTGTGGCTGATAGCAGGACTTGTACCATGGTTTTTCTTTCAGGAGGTACTGAGCGGTGGAACAAATGCGCTGATGGAGTATAGCTATCTGGTAAAAAAGGTAGTATTCCAGATTGATATCTTACCAATTATTAAATTGATATCAGCTTTGTTTGTGCATTTGTTTTTTATTGCATTTACAATTATTTTATATGCGTGTTATGGGTATTATCCGGATTTGTATACATTGCAAATGTTATATTATACCTTTGCGATGATGATCCTTTTATTGGGACTGATATATGCAACATCTGCAATAGTAGTATTTTTCAAAGATCTTGGACAGATCATTAACATTATTTTGCAGATAGGTGTCTGGATGACACCAATTATGTGGAATATTGATGGGATGGAATTGAATCCGATTCTGATTGCAATTTTAAAGTTAAATCCAATGTATTATATTGTGGCAGGATATAGGGATTCTTTGATCAATAAGGCTGGATTTTGGGAACAACCAGGCATGACAATTTATTATTGGATTCTTACAATTGTATTATTCATAATCGGGACAAAAATATTCAAAAAATTAAAGCCACATTTTGCAGATGTGTTATAGAAAGGTAACTGCATGGATAACATCGCAATTTCAGTAGAACATGTAAAAAAAATATATAAATTATATGACAGAAACCGGGATCGCTTGAAAGATGCATTAGGATTTTCAAAAAAACCACTTGGAAAAGAGCATTACGCATTGAATGATGTATCTTTTCAGGTTGGTCAGGGAGAGACAGTTGGCATTATTGGAACAAATGGTTCAGGAAAATCTACAATTTTAAAGATCATCACTGGAGTTTTGAATCCAACCGATGGGGAAGTCAAAGTAAATGGGCGTATTTCTGCGTTGTTAGAACTTGGCGCCGGATTTAATATGGAATATACCGGAATTGAAAATATTTATCTGAATGGTACCATGATCGGTTTCACGGAGGCAGAGATTGATGCCAGACTGCAGGATATCCTTGATTTTGCGGACATCGGTGATTTTGTATATCAGCCGGTCAAGACATACAGTTCCGGTATGTTTGTCCGCCTGGCATTTGCGGTTGCGATCAACATCGATCCGGAGATTTTGATCGTCGATGAGGCACTTTCTGTCGGAGACGTCTTTTTCCAGATGAAATGCTTCCACAAGTTTGAGGAATTCCAGCAGATGGGCAAGACGATCCTGTTCGTCAGCCATGACTTAAGCAGCATTGCCAAGTACTGCGACAGAGTCATCCTGCTCAATCAGGGTGTGAAGCTGGCAGAAGGCAATCCGAAGGACATGATCAACATGTATAAAAAGCTGCTTGTCAACCAGCTGGATGTGGATACGCTTGAGGATATTTCCGGAAAAAGCAAGCTGACGCTGGAGACGGGCGATGCAGATGCATGGAAGCATCATTTTGAGATCAATGACAATGTGATCGACTATGGCGAGAGACAGGCGGAAATCGTTGACTTTGCGATCATCGACCAGTATGGAAGCTTCAGTAATATCATCCAGAAGGGTTCCAGGTTCCAGGTAAAGGCCAAGCTGTATTTTAACGATACGGTGAAAAATCCGATCTTTACTTTTACGATCAAAAATCCGCAGGGAACTGATATCACAGGCACCAATACGATGTTTGAACGGGTTGAGACCGGCGTTGTAGAGAAGGGCGAGACAAGGATCGTGACGTATAGCCAGCAGATGGATCTGCAGGGCGGCGATTATCTGATCTCCTTAGGCTGCACAGGCTATGTCGGTGATGAATTTAAGGTATACCACAGATTATATGATCTGGTAGGCATTTCAGTTATTTCCGATAAAAACACAGTTGGCTTTTTTGACATGAACACTGAGATCACAGTGGAGAAAGGCTGATGCAATGAACGAGGGAGCAAGGACAAACAGAACAGGCAATCTGATGCGTATGCTGGATGGAGACAGAAACCGCTATGTGGCACTGACTGCTCTGCCAAGCCCGGAGCAGCTTTCGGAAATGCTTTCCGGCTGTGACAGACTGATCCTGTATTTTGACAATCCACTCAGTATTCACCTGTTCGCGCAGGGCAGACCGGCATTTTCAAAGGCTGAGCAGACGGAAAAGATCCGCAGGCAGTTAGATCTGGCTGTGAAAGAAACAGGAATGAAGCTCCAGGGCAGATGGTATTACCCGTATCCGAATACGGCGTTTCCTGTGGCACTTTTTTCGGACGATCACCTGCCGTCCATGGGAGAATGTGATGATAACAGGTATCACTTCGACAGGGCACGGCTTGAACTGTTTGAAGAGCGGGAAGCGGTGGATGCATTGACAAAAGCGCATCTGTATCCGGTATTTGCCCATGCGTATGCACTGGTACTTTCTAAACTTCAGGAAGAACTGCCTGTCTATGTGCGGTTTTCCAATGAGCGGAGAGAAGATGCACAGATCAGGACGCTTCTCTATCGGGATCATGTGGAAAAGCAGGCAATGACGGGGGCTGCAATCCCACATATTGCCCGCATGACAGAGCTGGAAGCAAAGCTGGACGCGTTGTTTTCCGGCGTAACGCTATTGGATAGAAGGCTGAAGGTAAATCACATTCTGGCAGCAGAAAAAGAAACAGGCGGTATGCGTTTTGCACTTGTTGCGGGAAAAAGCTTAGAACAGCAGCTGGATGAATGGCTGGCAGAGGGCAAAAGCAAAGAGGTGGCAGATTGTCTGCTTTCTTTCGCAGAGCAGCTTAAGAATCTCCCGGGGCAGAGTATGTTTTCGGAAACAGAGGATTTCCGTGCGGTATTTGGCAGTCTGCCTGATGGTCTTTTGCAGCTTCATACGCTTCCGGTCACGGATGTGGATCTGGTCTGCCAGAATATTCTGCTTGATGACAGCGCGCAGATCATAGATTATGAATGGACATTTACTTTCCCGATTCCGCTGGAGTTTGTGATATTCCGTTTCCTGTATTTTTATCTGGAAGCGAAGAACAGAACCTGCTATCAGCAGCCTGCCCTTGCAGGTCTGTATGAAAAAGCAGGCATTACAAAGGAAATGCGGAAAAGCTTTCTGCAGATGGAGACAGGTTTTCAGCAGTATGTGCAAAATGGTGCACTGGTACTGAGAAACAGCTATGACAAAGAAGGAAAGCCGGTGCTTGCAAAGGAAAAACTGCAGGAAGAACTGGCCGCGCTTTCAGACATACAGGTTTCTGTGCAATACGCGGATGGCAGTGAGGAGAAGCTGTCCGTAAGCAGAGATGAGAATTTTATCTGGCATCTTGTGCTGACGCCGGAAAAAGAAGGAGAGATCACTCTGCGCCTTCCGTTTCCGGGTATGCTCAGACTGGGCTGCAGTCAGAGCTTTGTGACAAATGGTATGCATTTGTGCGGACTCATATATACATTTGAGGAGAAGGAGCCTGCGACGATCCGAATCGCAGAGCCTGACGGACAGATCCTGCTCAGCATCGAGGAGATCAGGTTGTCCGGTGCGGCGGAAAAAGAAATCAAAGAAGAGCTTGCCAGTCTGCATTTTCTGTATGAAAACAGACAACAGCAGCTTGAGGATATGAAAAATTCAGCCAGCTGGAGACTGACAAAGCCGCTCCGCAGACTGAAAGGAAATAAAGAGGACTAAAGTATGGCAGAGGATTTGGAAAAATATTATCAGGATTTATATGAGCGCGAAAAAGAAAAAAACGAACAGCTTGCCTACCGCCTTTCAGCCAGCCAGAGGGAAGTGGAGGATCTGACAAGAAAGCTGGACAAGATCAAGGGTTCTATATTCTGGAAGCTTGCAAAGCCTGCCAGAGTGGTCATCAATTATTGTATCGCAACAAAGAACCGGATCCTGTGCCACGGCAATCCCAAGGGTATTGCGCATAAGCTTCTGTCCAAATACAGGGAAAAGAAAGCGATCAGGATCCATGGAACGGGCAGCTTTCCAAGTGTGGCAGAACGGGAAAAAGAGGAAACAACCGTTTTCCCAAAGGATGTGACATTCAGTATTCTTGTGCCGCTCTATAACACACCGGAGCGTTTCCTGCGGGAAATGATCGAGTCTGTCACCGCACAGACCTACGGTAAATGGGAGCTTTGCCTGGCGGACGGTTCCGATGATGCGCATGATTTTGTCGGCAGGATCTGTCAGGAATACCGGCAGAAGGACAGCAGGATCAAGTATCAGAAGCTTGTCAAAAATGAGGGTATTTCCGGGAATACAAATGAATGTTATAAAATGGCAACAGGAAATTATATTGCACTGTTTGATCATGATGATCTGCTGCATCCATGTGTTTTGTTTGCCTATATGCAGGCAATCTGTGAAAAAGATGCGGATTATATTTACTGTGACGAAGCAACCTTTAAGGGAAACAGCATCAATCATATGATCACAATGCATTTTAAGCCTGATTATGCACCGGATAACCTGCTTGCCAACAATTATATCTGTCATTTCAGTGTATTCAGCAGAGAACTTCTGGAAAGCGGGGAATTGTTCCGCAGCCAATTTGACGGCAGTCAGGATCACGACATGATACTGCGCCTGACAGCCAAGGCAAAGCATATCGTGCATATACCGCGGATCCTGTATTACTGGAGATCTCACAAGGGAAGTGTGGCATCCTCTATCGATGCCAAGACTTATGCGATCGATGCGGCAAAGGGCGCGGTCGCCGATCATCTGACAAAGCTTGGCTACCGGAACTTTGAAATTGAGAGCACCAGGGCATTTGCAACGATCTTCCGGATCAAATATGAGCTGACAAGCCGTCCGCTTGTATCAATCATCATTCCGAATAAGGATCATGTGGACGATCTGAGCCGTTGCGTGGAATCGATCATCAATCTGTCCACATATGACAATTATGAGATCGTCATTGTCGAAAATAACAGTGAAACGGCAGAGATCAGAACCTATTATGAAGAAATCAGCAGACATCCGCGTGTGCAGGTGGTAGAATATAAAGGTGATTTCAACTATTCAAAAATCAACAATTTCGGTGTACAATATGCAAAGGGAGAATATCTGCTGCTTTTGAACAACGATACGGAGGTCATTACCCCGGACTGGATGGAAGAGCTTCTGATGTATGCAATGCGTAAGGATGTCGGCGTAGTCGGTGCCAAGCTGTACTATCCGGATAAAACGATCCAGCATGCAGGTATCGTGATCGGACTGGGCGCACATCGCACAGCCGGACACACGCATTACCGGATCCCGGAAGCTAATGTCGGCTATATGGGCAGGCTCTGCTATGCACAGGATGTCACAGCAGTAACAGGCGCCTGTATGATGGTTTCCAAAGCGCTTTACGAAGAACTGGGCGGACTGGATGAGAGCTTTACCGTGGCACTCAATGACGTGGATTTCTGTCTGCGTGTCAGGGAAAAAGGATTTCTCAATATCTTCACACCGTTTGCAGAGCTGTATCATTATGAATCCAAATCAAGAGGCAGCGATAAAAAGGACGAAAGAGCCCTGCGTTACCAGCAGGAATCAGACCGGTTCCGCGTTAAATGGGCAGATGCGCTGGCAAAGGGCGATCCGTATTATAACCCGAACTTCTCACTGGATCACTCCGATTTTACCGTGAACTGGAAGAAGCCGAAACAGTAAAGTAATAAATTTATCATATAGCAGGAGGAGAAAGAATGAGCTACAGAGAAACTTACAACTTTTGGTTAGAGGATGATTATTTTGATCAGAATACCAAAAACGAGCTTTTGGCAATCCGTAACAATGAGGAAGAGATCGAAGATCGCTTCTATCGTGACCTCGAATTCGGTACAGGCGGCCTTCGTGGTGTGATCGGTGCAGGAACAAACCGTATGAACTTCTACACGGTCAGAAAAGCAACACAGGGTCTTGCCAATTACATCATCAAACAGGGCAGTCAGGAAAAAGGCGTAGCGATCGCATATGATTCCAGAAGATTTTCACCGGAATTTGCACTGGAAGCAGCTCTTTGCCTGAATGCAAATGGAATCAAGGCGTACTTATTTGATGCACTTCGTCCGACACCGGAGCTTTCCTTTGCTGTCCGCAAGCTCGGCTGTACAGCAGGTATTGTCGTAACAGCCAGCCATAACCCACCGGAATATAACGGCTACAAGGTATACTGGGAAGACGGCGCGCAGATCACAGCTCCGAAGGATGTGGAGATTGTTGCAGAGGTAAAGGCGATCACAGATTATCATACAGTAAAAACAATGTCTGAAGCAGATGCCAAGGCACAGGGACTTTTAGCGATCATCGGCAAAGAAATCGATGATGCATATATGGTAGAGCTGAAAAAGCAGATCGTACATCCGGAGATCATCAAAGAAGTAGCAGATGAGATCAAGATCGTTTACACACCACTGCATGGTACAGGACTTGTTCCGGTCAAACGTGTTCTGTCAGAACTGGGCTTCAAGAATGTATATGTTGTACCGGAGCAGGAGCTTCCTGATCCTGAATTTACAACACTGGCTTATCCGAACCCGGAAGATCCTGCAGCTTTTGAGCTTGCGATCAAGCTGGCAAAAGAGGTCGGCGCAGATATCATTCTGGCAACAGATCCGGATGCTGACCGCCTCGGCGTTTACGCACTTGATACAAAGAGCGGAGAATATGTATCCTTTACAGGTAACATGTCAGGTATGCTGATCGCTGAATATCTGTTAAGAGAAAAGACAAAGACAGGTACTATGCCTGAAAATCCTGCACTTGTTAAGACGATCGTTACAACAAACATGGCAGATGTCATGACAAAAGCATATAACGTAAAAGAGATCGAAGTACTGACAGGCTTTAAGTACATCGGCGAGCAGATCAAGCTGTTTGAACAGAACCATACTTACAACTACGTATTCGGTCTGGAAGAAAGCTACGGTTGTCTGGCAGGTACACATGCAAGGGACAAGGATGCTGTTGTGGCTGTTATGTGTCTGTGTGAAGTGGCTGCATACTGCAAGAAGAACGGCATCACACTCTGGGATCAGATGCTGAAGATCTACGAAGAGTACGGATATTTCAAGGAAGGTCTGCACACGATCACCATGAAGGGTGTCACAGGCGCACAGGCGATCAAAGATATCATGGCTGCACTCCGCAAAAATCCTGCAAAGGAGCTGGCAGGTCTGAAGGTACTGAAGGTACGCGACTACGATGCAGATGTTGTAACGGATATGGCAACAGGCGAAAAGAGCAGTACAGGTCTTCCGAAGTCAAATGTACTGTACTTTGATCTGGAAAATGATTCCTGGTGTTGTGCACGTCCGTCCGGAACAGAGCCTAAGATCAAGTTCTACATGGGTGTAAAGGGTACTTCCCTGCAGGATTCCGAAGAAAAACTGGAAGCACTGAAGAACGCAGTACTTGCTATGATTCCTGAAGTATAGGAGTTATCTGATATGAAAAAACTAATAGAACAGATATTAAAATTCGGCGTTGTCGGAGTTGTCTGTTTTCTGATCGATTTTCTGATCACTATGGGACTGTCCACGCTTCTGCGAAGCGTGGCAGGTATGCCCACAGGCAGCGCAGCACTTGTCGGCGCGTTTTTTGGATTTACGATATCTGTTATTGTGAATTATCTGCTGTCCATGAAGTATGTATTTGTCCGCAAAGAGGACATGGACAGAAAAAAAGAATTTATCATCTTCACGATACTGAGCCTGATCGGACTTGTGATCAATGAGCTGATCATCAAAGTATCGATCGATGTCCTGTATGAAAACTGGACATGGCTGAAGAATCTGATCGGCCCGACAACAGTGACTGCAGCAGCCAAAATTGTTGCGACTGCTATTGTGATGGTTTATAATTTTATTACGAGAAAGATCTTTTTGGAACAGAAGGAAGGGTAACATATGAATGACAGAATGCTGCTTTTTATACCGGCATATAACTGTGAAAAACAGATTGTACGTGTGCTGCACCAGCTTGACGAGGAGGTAGTTCCTTATTTTGAGGAAATCCTGGTTGTCAATAACCGCAGTACGGATCATACCGAACAGGTGGTAATGGAGTATCTTGCAGAGCATCCGTCTCTGCCTGTGAAGCTGATGCGTAATGATGATAATTACGGTCTGGGCGGTTCGCAGAAGATGGCATTCCATTATGCAGTGGAGCATGGTTATGATTATGTCTGCATGCTGCACGGAGACGATCAGGGAGACATCCATGATTTTGTCCCGATGCTGGATAAGAAGATCTATCAGAAGCATGATTGTGTACTGGGTGCCAGATTTATGAAAGGCTCCAGACTGAAAGGCTATTCCACATTCCGTACACTGGGAAATGTGGTATATGATTTTATTTTTGCGTTTATCACAAAGCAGAGGATCTTTGATCTGGGAAGCGGACTGAACCTGTACAGCACAAAGATGCTGGAGGATTCCTTCTTTGAAAAGTTCCCGGATAATCTGATGTTCAATTATGTCATGATCCTGGCATCTCATTACTACAAGCATGATATTATCTTTTATCCGGTTTCCTGGAGAGAAGATGATCAGGTATCCAATGTAAAAATGGTAAATCAGGCTGTCACAGTCCTGAAAATGGCATTTGGTTATCTGTTTGACCATGAGAAGATCAAACAGGAATACCGTGAGGTAGTAAGAGAAAGCTACACGAGCAGACAGATTGAAGAGCTTGCGGACTGCGAGCCACAGGCATAAAAGAAAACGGAGCGTATCATGATTTGCATACTTACGATCGCAGTCGGGTTTATAGCGGTGCATTTCTTTAAAATGCTGCGCCTGTATCTGGTTCTGATGGAACACAGGATCAGCTTCGGACGTTTTATCCTGCTCTACCTGCGGACAACCTTTATCAATTTAATCATTCCGTTCAAGCTGGGCGAATTATATCGTATTGAAGAGATCGCACGGGTCACGAAAATCTGGCAGGTAGGCTTTTTAAGCGTTCTGGTAGACCGGTTTTTTGATACCCTTGCGCTTCTTTGCGTTTTACTGCCGCTGGATCTGATCCTGCGCGGGGGCATTTCCGTGATCACGATCGTATTTCTGGTAGCTCTTTTTGTGATCGCGCTTGTGTATCTGGCAATTCCGGCGAGCTATACGTACTTAAACCGGTATCTGATCATGCGGAAAACATCCGGGCGGGCACTGGTGGCACTGCGTGGACTGGATATTGTAAAGTCCTGGTATGACTTTACCCATGAGCTGATCACGGGACGTTCTGCACTGATCGTGGCAGCTTCCTTCCTTGGCTGGGGCGCTGAAATTATTACATTGCGGGCGTTATCTATATGGATGCATATTTCATTCGGATTGGGTGATTTTGCTTCCTATATTGAAGCGGTGCTGTTAAAAGGAGAGAGCAGTCTTCTGGAGACATATACAAGGATGGGTGCGATCGCACTTCTGATCCTGACGATACTCGGCTATGTGAGCTATCTGCTCTATCACAGAAAGGAACGGGCATGAAGAAAGTAATCGTTATCTATGATGACAGTCTGAAACCGAATAAAGAGATCCGGTCCATTACAGGAGATAAATCCTATGGAGATACGATCTTTAAACGTGTGACACTGAAAAACAGAATGCGGGAGGAGATCGAGAAAAATAAAAACGTGGTTTCCATGTATTCGATCAGTGATGAACGAGAAAACGAAAAGTTAAAAGAAGAATTAACAAAAATGCAAGAGGGGCGGGCAGTGTTTTATCTGTATTCCAACTTTGGACTGGCAGATACTGCGCAGTTCCAGACGCTTCTGACAAAGACGGCTTATGTGAATGAATGCTACACTGTATACTGTGGCGATCAGCCTGCAGCAGTGATGCTCCCTGATGTGGAAACATACGACAAGAAAGCACAGCAGCTTTTGGAACGGAATGTACTGGCAGAACGGGTAGAAACAGCTGCATTTATGGATCTGTCAGACTTGAATCATTTCCTGACCTTTATTACCGGTGGCTTTGATGCCAGATTTTTCAATGCACTTGCCGGCGATGCCTATACAGTAACAAAGAAATCAACAAAAACAGAAAAAATTAAATCTGAATATAAGTTTTATTATTTGCTGCCCGACAATATGAAAATGTGGTTTGTCATGCCATATGATTACCGGGAGGATGCAAACGGTGCCAGCTATACGATGGAACGCTATCATATGACCGATATCGCGATCCGGTTCGTACATGGTGCGGTCAGCACGGAGGAGCTTTCCGATATTCTGGATAAGCTGTTTTACTTCATTAACATCCGCGGCAGAAAACAGGTTTCCGAGAAGGAAGCGAAAGCGGTTGCGGATGCCCTTTATGTGGAGAAGCTGAAGGAACGTATGGCGGATCTGAAAAAGCTGCCTGCCTACAGCCGGTTCGATGCACTGCTTTCCATGGGAACAGACTATGCAGGCATTGATGCGGTGGTAGAGAAGTATCTGCGGCTGTATGAGAAGATCGCAGCGCGTCCGGCAGAAAATGCCCTTGCGATCGGACATGGGGATCTGTGTTTTTCCAACATCCTGTACAGTAGAGAAGCAAATCTGCTTAAGCTGATCGATCCGAAGGGTGCGCTCAATGAGGAGGATATGTATACAGATGTGTACTATGATCTCGCAAAACTGTCCCATTCGATCTGCGGCTGCTATGATTTCTTTAACAGCGGTCTGTACCTCATCACAATGGACCGGGATATGAAGATCCATCTGAGCATTGATGCGGATGCTGCGCCGTATATAGAAGTATTTAAGAACTATCTGGAAAAGAACGGCTTTGACTATGTCAGAGTCAGATTATATGAAGCAAGCCTGTTTTTATCCATGTTGCCATACCATATGGATCAGCCGGGTAAAGTATTTGGCTTTTTAATGAATGCGATCAGAATTTTAGAGGAGGTAGAGACATGTACGAAGATCTGACATTTTGTTTTGATATAGACGGTACGCTGTGTCCGATCAAGAAAAAGGAGGAGGCGTATATCGATCTGGTTCCTTACCCGGAAATGATCGATAAGATCCGTGAATATAAGGCGGGAGGCGCGAAGATCGTGCTGTTTACATCCCGTAACATGAACAGCTATCATGGCAACATCGGACTGATCAATGCCAATACCGCAAAGGTGCTTCTGGCATGGCTGGAAAAATGGGATATTCCATACGATGAGATTGTTTACGGAAAACCATGGCCGGGTCATAAGGGCTTTTATGTAGATGACAGAACGATCCGTCCGGATGAATTTCTGCGCTGCAGCGTAGATGAAATGGATGAGATCTGTAAGAAAAGCCGTCCACAGAATCAGTAACCTATGAGAAAGTTTCTGATATGGGGCAGCATGCTGCTCCTTATACTCATAACTGCATATAGCATCTGGCAAAGGGAAGACGGCGGACTGTCCTATCAGACCGTAACGGAGCACAAGGCGGAAAAGATTGCGTCCCGTATGCAGGAGCAGGAAACGCTGGAAGGTTTTTCTCTCTGCTTTGCCGGAGAAAAGCTTCCGTATGATGACGGCAGCAAGACTTTTTTTCTGCCGCTTTCCGCATCGGATTCTTTATGGGAGAGCGGGGAGATCCGTGCAGAGAATGGTGAGACTGTCCTGTTTCTGGAAGATTTCGGCAAAGAAGACAAGCAGACGCTGATGGCGGAAAATCATGCGATCCCGTTTCTGGCGGCAAAGGGAAATGTGTATGCTGCATATTCCCTGAAACTGACAGGACTGCCTGTTGTGACATTTACGTCCACGGAGGAAATGACGGAAGCGGGAGAAATGTTGTATGCTTTTTCCTTATATGACAGTAATACGAAGACCGACTGGGTCACGACCTGTTATACGACAAGCAGGCTCAGAGGCAATACAAGTCTGGCATACGAGAAGAAAAGTCTTCGCCTTATGCTGAAAAAGAAGAAAAAGGACGGCAGCTTTGAGAAAAAGAACTGTAACCTTTTGGGCATCCGGAATGATGATGACGCCGGAGGTGTTGCCGGAGTACATATAGTAGTCGTTGACCGAGTTGATGACCGGCTCGGAGGTGGTTTTCTGGCTCACCACGCCCACCACCACAAAGGGCTCGCCCTTGATCTCGATGGTGCCGCCGATGGGGTTCTGGCCCTGAAACAGGCTCTGGGCGGTGTTGGCGTCGATCAGTACCACCTTGCGGCCGGTGGTAAAGTCACTGTCGATGAAGCCCCGGCCATAGTTGACCATATAGCCCGCTACTGACAGGAAGTGGCT